>Ga0081455_10002638_pt1 | contig 21252 bp, 21 predicted proteins | sample TabmetS3T2R1_FD_70207 | JGI IMG/M metagenome (GOLD analysis project Ga0081455, IMG submission 70207) | Tabebuia heterophylla rhizosphere microbial communities from the University of Puerto Rico - S3T2R1 | ecosystem: Host-associated > Plants > Roots > Rhizosphere ...
CCTCCGGGTAGCATCCGTTGCGCGGGGCGTAGCGCAGCCTGGCAGCGCGCCTGCTTTGGGAGCAGGAGGCCGGCGGTTCGAATCCGCCCGCCCCGACAGATAACCGCAGGTAGACAGCCTCTTCAACAGACCTGTTGCTTCTTGCTACCCATGCTGGGTAGCATCTGGGTAGCAGAACAAGTGGAGGGGCATGGCCTGGATCGAGGAGCGCAAGCGGCAGCACCGCACGGCGTACAAGGTCTACTGGCGCGACCCGGTCGGGAAGGTTCGCACCAAGACGTTCGCCCGGTCGGCCGATGCGAAGCGGTACGCCCGCGAGGTGGAGCACCGCAAAGACACGGGGAGCTACGTGGATCCGGCCGCGGGCAACATCACGCTGGCCGAGGCGTTCGACCACATGATGTCCACGGCGACCCATCTGCGGCCGGCCACACGCTCGCTCTACGCGATGCACGGCCGCCTCTACATCGCCGGCGGTTCGCTCGGAGATCGCCCTATACGAACGATTGGCAAGGCTGATGTGCGCGAGTTCCTCGCCGGGCTCTCCGCGACCAAGGGGGCAGCGACCGTCGATGCCGTCAAGCGCCTCCTGCATCGAACGCTTGAGGTCGCTCTCGAGGAGGATCGGATCGCCCGCAACCCCGTGCATGGGGTCCGCGTGGAGAAGGCGGCGCGGCGCGAGCCGAGGTTCCTGACCGAGGGGGAGGTTCGAGCGATCACCGAGGATGTTGCTCCCCGATACCGGACGTTGGTGTGGACACTCGCCCTCGCCGGCTTGCGGATCGGGGAGGCCTCCGCGCTCCGGGTGAAGAACGTCACCGATACCTCGATCCGCGTCGTGGAGTCTTCCCCGGAGGTCGCTGGTCGCAAGATGACCGGTCCAACGAAGACCGGTGCGTCAAGGACCGTCGATATCCCGCCCGAACTGCGCCGGATGCTCCGCGAGCAGATCACCACCTACTCCACCGCATTCGATCCCGAGGCATTCGTGTTCACGGCCGAGGGTGGCGGCCAGATACGGCAAAACCACTTCCGCAAGCGGATCTTCCAACCGGCGGCGGAGCGTGCCGGGATCTCACCGGTCCCTACCGTCCACGATCTGCGGCACACGGCGGCGTCATTCATGGCTCGCTCGGGATTCACCCTCCTCGAGGCGGCCGGCCAACTCGGCCATTCGGCCGTCACCATGACCGAGCGCTATTCGCACGTGTTCCCGGAGGAGAGGCAAGCCAAGGCGGCGCGGCTCGGGGAGCTAATCGGTTAGAGACGCACGACGCGCTCGCCGCGCTCGAGTTCGACAGGTGAGGCGCGAAGCGTCGACAGGCCGAACTTCTGGTTTCTCCCACACTTGCAGCGGAGGCGAACGTAGGGCGTACCGTCCCAGTTCTCGGCGCCGAGACCGGTTCCTGGCCGGGATGCCCACGAGACTCGGCGGCGGTAGTCTTCGGTTAGGACCGGCAACCAAGACTGATCCGTGGAATCGAGTAGCAACCTCCAAAACGCGTAACGCCCCAGATCTCGACCGCAATCGTCGCAGCGGCAGCGGACGAACCTGTTTTGTTCGCGCAGGTCAGCCAACCGAGTTGACGCAGTAGCCATGATTCGCCATCCTACGCTGAGAATCACATACCTGTCATTCGATAGGCGACGGGCCGCCGGCAACGTCGTGTCTCCGGCGGGACCGCTCCGGGAGGGGCGAGCCCTGTAGGAGGCTGGAATGCCGGAGCCGCTCAAGCTCCTGACCGCCGGAGACGTTGCCGAGATCCTCGGTAAACATCCCCGGACGATCCTGATCCTTGCCGAGCGCGGTGAGCTCGCAGCGATTCGCCTCGGTCATCGCACGGTGCGATTCCGTCCCGGCGACGTTGAGGATTACATCGACCGGCACCGCACCACGGTGGCGCCATGAGTCCCGGCGAAGAAAGAGAGGCCGGGTTCTCCGGCCCCCCAGATGACCGCTCCGGCTACGGCGCAGGTCGAGGCGAATCGTACCCCCCGGAGCGGACGGTCGAGGAATCGCTCGCCGAGATCCGGCGTTGGTCGCGTGCGGCTCGGCTTGTTGCCGATAACCCGGCGCTCACGATCCGCGCCAAGTGCAAGGCGCTCATCGACATGTCGTTCCGCGCTCGGCGCACGGAGATCCCGGCGTTCCTCGAGGCGGCGATCTGGAAGGGATGCCGTCACCTATTCGAGGAGGAGCTCGAGGTTCCCGCCGATGTGCTCGGCGCGATCCGCCGGCTCCGCCACCAAGGCCACGACCGATGCCCCGAGTGCCGGCGCCACCTCCCCGATCACGAGGAGCTCGACCGCTGGCGCGAGCTCACCCATGACTTCCGGCGGCCGGCATGAGCCCCGAAACCGATCCTCAAGTGCTCGAGCTCGTCGAGAGTGTGACGGCGGGACTCCGAGGCACGCTCTCCGATGTTCTCGATGAGGTTCGGGAGGCGTACACCCGGCTCGTGGTCTACCCATCTTCCGAGCACGCGGATACCGTGGCGCTGTACACCGCGGCGACCCATGCGCAGGATGTTTGGGAGCACGCGACCCGGCTCGTTCTCAAGTCTCCGGTGAGGCGATGCGGAAAGACGCGCTCACTCGAGATCATGCGCGAGCTCGCGTGGAACCCGCTCGTGGCCGCGAACGCATCGGTGGCCGTGATCGTCCACAGCATCGATGAGGATGACCCGCCCACCATCATCCTCGATGAGGCGGATGTGATCTTCAGCACCCGTAGGGGTGAGCGATCTGAGAGCGCTGAGGATCTGCGAGGGATCCTCAACGCCGGTCATTCTCGAGGTTGGCCATATCTGCGATGGGACGTGAAGCGGCGCGAGCGGGAAGAGTGCGCGACGTTCGCCATGGCCGCGCTCGGTTCAATCGGTGATCTCCCCGACACGATTGAGGATCGCGGTGTGGTGATACCCATGCGTCGACGTGCACCCGGAGAGGCGGTCGAGAGTTGGCGGCGCCGGCGCGTGATCCCCAAGCTTCGGGAGCTCGGTGAGCGGCTCCACGAGGCGGTTCGAGCGCACGTTGACCAACTCCGCGATGCCGAGCCGCTTCTACCCGTCGAGGATCGCGCCGCCGATTGTTGGGAACCGCTCGTGGCGCTGGCCGATATCGCCGGCGGCTCGTGGCCGGACCGAGCACGGCGAGCGTGTCTCACGTTGAGCGGTGAGGTTGAGCCGGATGATGCGAGCGCGGGTGAGCGGCTCCTCTCGGATCTGCAGGAGGTTTGGGGCGAAGAGGCGCACGTCCCAACTGCCGAACTCCTCCCGCGCCTCCACGGGCTCGAGGAATCGCCGTGGGGCGATTGGTACGGACGGCCCCTCTCGGCGCGCGATCTCGCTCGGTTGCTTCGGCCCTATCGGATCGGGAGCAAGAACATCCGGCTCGATGGCGGTCAGTCAAAGGGTTACGCGAAAGAGGATCTCGAAGACGCGTGGACACGCTACACGCGCACTCCCGTACCAAGCGTCCCAACGTCCCAGGGACCCGATGTGCCCGGGATGACCAGCGCCAACGGCCGGGACGGAAGTGGGACGGACGACGATTCGGCATCCGTCCCGCCCCCTGACCAGGGGGAACGCGACGATTGGGACGTTGGGACGGATGTTACGGACGTGCGCCTGGACCGTGTACAGGTCTACGCGGAGGGAGACCGTCCCCGGTGCCTCCGGTGCCACCGCTACGGACCCACTCACACCGGCGCTCACGTCTCGGTGTGGCCCGGGGGTGCGGCGTGAGTTGCGCCCGAGGCTATGAATGCGCCGAATGTGGCCGTCACTTCGGCGGCTTGGGCGGGTTCGACACTCACCGGATCCGGCTTCGGGGCGAGTATGAGTGGCGGTGTGCCACCGATGCCGACTTCGCGGATCGAGGACTCCGGCAGGATGCTCGAGGCTTCTGGGTCAGGCTCGTAGAACGGCCATTCCGCTCGACGGCAAGCGCCTCTCGCGGTCGTAGGAGTGCGGCGTGACTCGGGGGCCGGTCGAGAGGAATCGGCGCTTTTTTCCCGCGCGATCCCGGGAGACCTCTCAGCAGCACTCGGGAGAAAAGCGCGCCGCGAGGACGCCCGCCGAACTCGATGAGCGTCATCACCCCGAAGGAGGATGAGGCAATGGACACCCTCTCGATACCCGAGGAGTTGATCCACGATCCGGAGCACGGCGTGTTCGCCGGGTTGGTGGTGCCGTTCGGCGAGGACCCCGATCCCGAGCACCCCCACGCACGCACGTTCGGTTGGGCTGATCTCCGGATGCCTCGAAAGCCGGTCCCCGTGAACATCGACCACGGTCCCGAGGAGATCGGCTTGGCATCGTCGTGGGTCAAGACACGGGAGGGGATCTTCGCCTCCCTCAAGCTCGGAAGGACGGCTCACGCGCTCATCCGCCGGGGGAACACGGCGCTCTCCGTCGAGGCAGATGACGGCCAGATCATCGGCGTGGCTTTGGTCACTCGAGCAGCGCGACCGATGTTCTCCTCAGCGCGGATCTACACCCACGGCGCGGTGCTCGACCCACCGGGGGCACTCCGCTTCGGGTTGGACCCGGGGACCGGGAGGCTCGCGTTCGGATCAGCTCCGACCACGGCACCACCTCCTCGGGTCGACCGGCCGCCGATGGATATCACCGCGCATCGCCGGAGATCGGCGGCGTGGGGGATGGCTCCGGTACACGCCAGCGTGGCGCGTGACCGGGAGCGGTGGCGTCAACGCCAGGAGGAGCTCGCCCGGGAACCCATCGAGCGGGAGGAGGCGGCTCTCCTGGCCGCCGGCGTCCCGGTGGCGGCGTGGCCGGCACACCTGCCTCAGCGCAGGGCGTATGCCGCGATGCTCGCTCGCGCCGAGGAGACCGAGAGGCGGCGCACGCTGGCCGAACTCACGCAGGAACTCTCCGAAGCTCCGGTGGGCGTGCCGCCGAAACGACGGTGGCAACGGTGGAGGTGGTGGAGATGACCGAGGACGTTCTGCGCTCGCTTCCGGTCGAGATCGATCCTCAGCGGGATGAGTTCGAGATCACGTTCGTGCCGCCCGAACCGGACGAGACCGTCATCACGCGAGAGGAGATGCACCGGAGGCAGGAGGAGGCGGCGCGGGAGCAGGCCTGGCAGTACTTCATGCAGACCGCCACCGGCGCGCCGGTGCCGATGCCCGATCTCCACTCCTGGCCGGCGCGCTACAGGGATGCGTTCACCATCGAGCTCGAGCGGCTCCGCGCCGAGCGGTTGGAGCGCTCTTGATCCCGGGGCGCATCTCAACGACCGGTTGCCCCGGGCGGCTCCATGGCCGCCTCCATGGCCGGTCGTACAGGCGGGACCGCCAGACGAGCGGGACGGACTGCCGGGGACGGGCCGGGGGAGCGATACCTCCGGCCCACTACCCCTGACGGCCGACCGCACATGGACGCGTGAGCCCGGTCACTCTTCGGCGGCGTACATCCCTCTCAAGGGGTCGCGCCGCCGCCGGTCCTTGGCCAGGGCTCGGCATTGGGGAGCTTCGGACGTGGCTTGTTTGAATCCGGGGCTCGCCCGCGGGTCCATCCCGATACTGCTCCGTCCTCGCCCCACCGGATTCTCGCGTGGAAGAACTCGGCGTCGGGGCCGATGAACTCGAAGAGTTCTCCCTCCGGGGGGCTTCCGTGCTGGTACTCACGTATTCGGCGGACTCTTACGAGATTCGGATGGAGCCCTTCCGCGACGAGATGGTCACGGATACGCACCCAAGGTCCGACTGGCTCGTCGTGCAACTGTCGGGTGAATACGTCGTCATCGGGTGGGTCCCACACGGCTGTGGTCAGAATAGACCGACTCCGCGCATGGACGGGTGACCCCGGTCACGCTACGGCGGCGTACATTTCTGAGGGTTACATGAACCCGACGAAGGCTGATGTTAGGGAGGGCATGGTGAACGGGAAGCAAGGCGACCACCCGCTAACGGACATCGTCAGTCACGGCCTTCGCGTCTTCAGCCCCGAAATCGACGCCAAGGTGCGGGACCTGAATGAGCAGGGAGCCTTCCGGAACACCATCGCAAGTTACTGGCTGCTGGAGGCGAGCGGCTTAGTGCACGTCGCACGCGAGGTTGGCCAGGTAGAACACCTCGGTGGTCCACTGACCGAAGCAGAGATGCTGGCATATGTGGACGGTGTGCTGAGCATCGAACTCTCTCGGCTGGAACGACCCTGAGCGACTGGCCCACCTGACCGCGCATGGACGCGTGACCCCGGTCACTATTCGGCGGCGTACATTTCCTTCTGATCCGCGGTTGCGAGGCTCAGGGGTCGGGGTAGGTCATCATCAGGACATGACGGACGCGAGACACGCCCAAGAACACAAGCATGCTGCCGCCTCACGCTGGATGGATCACCGCAACAGGAAGCAGGAGGAGGCAGGGTACAAGGACGAGTGGTACCCCGAGCAGTGCGGCAGGTGCGAGTTCTGGGTTCCCTTGGCTGGCGAATGGGGACTCGATTGGGGCGGTTGCACCAACCCCCGATCCGCGTTCGACGCGATGATTCGGTTGGAGCATGACGGCTGCGCCGAATACTCGGCTGCGGCTGATTGGGGGCAACCGGAGGACTTCACGGGCTTGGACGCGTAGTCACGAACGATCCGCCGACAACGGCCACGTCCGCATCTGGTCGCGTGACCCCGCTGGCGCCACGGGAACGTACATGCCGCCTAGGCGCCGGAAGTGGGTCAATCTGAGGATCGAGTCCCCACCAGCGGCCAACAGTGGGGAAACCACGCCACAGTTACTCCGAAGAGTCCGCCGTATACGGCAGCCGATGAGACTCTCGAGGCGGCGGCCGTCAGGAGAACCATGCCGAGGATTACGACCGGCTCCGCCAGATTCTTCATGCGAGCCGGGAAATGAAAGCCAAGCCATAGAACGAGCCATCCCAGGCCAGCCCAGACTACAAACATGATGAGACTCGGAATGACCGCATCCCCATCGCTCACGACGTCGATGGCGGCTGACACGGGTAAGGCCACGAGCATCAAGAGCGCGCTCGCCCCCCAAAGCGTGAGGCGTCGGCGAGTTCGCACTGGTGAACTGATTCGGCCCATTTCCATTTATTACATCGGCAAGGTCTGTAAGGAACCTGACTGGGTGACGGCGAGCGAAGCTGGACGCGTGGCGCCGGTCACGCTACGGCGGCGTACATCTCCCTTCGATCCGCGGAGGACCCCTGCCTATGCGTCGCCGCCCGCCACCTCTGGACCGCCCATCAGCATGATGTCGTAGTACAGGCCCTTTTGGCTCCTCAGGGGCGGCAGCCAATGCGTCCCGGGCGGGAAGTCGGAATCACGCCCCAACACTCGGACCGCGAACCTCTCCGGACCGCGTGCGTAGAAGGCGTCATCGTCACGCCTATTGCGAAGCGGCCTCGCAACCGCCTCCCAACCCCGGTTGGCAAGCTGGGTCCGGAACCATTCGAGGACCTCGTTGCCGTCCGCATCGACGAGATATCCGCGATACAGCCCTGCCCCCTTCAGTACGGATGGGTCGAACCATCCTTCGCCTTCGTCATAGCCTTTCTCCTCAACGAGCCGCGAGCCTGGGAATGCCAGCTCGGACTCCTCCCGGGTGGCGAGGTCCCGCCACGACAGGCGTGGGCCCTCTTCATCGTCCATCGGTTGAACGCTATCGCTCATGGCCCGCGCATGGACGCGTGACCCCGGTCACGCTACCCATACATCCGAGCTACCGCTCCATCTCCGCCAACCGCCCGAACACGACCGCCCGCGCCGTTCGATCCTCCTCGAGGTCGATCAGGAGCTCGCCGAACGTCCGTGTCTCCGGTGTCCCCAGAACGTGCCGATGGCGTCAGCGCGGTCGAAGTCTGGGAGGCGCAAGATGTGGATGAGCTCGGAGCGAGCGGCCGGCGGAAGAGCCTCGATGCGGGCTCGGATATCCCGCTCCATCTCGTCGAGGGTCATGACCTACTCAAGTTCATCGTAGAGCCGTAGGTAGTCCCCGAGCTGCGCGCGACCGTCGCTGAAAGTGTGCGACCCCCACCTGAATTCGGTCGCCGAATCCACGAACCAGATCGCGACCTCCCCGGGAACGGCATCCATCTCCGCGTGCTCGAAAGGGTCGAACCGGATGGTCCACGAGCCGGTCAGGGTTTGATCCGGGGGGATGACCAACTCGGTGCCGTCAGCGTTCGGGTAACGCACCTCAACAGGCGGTCGCGTTCGGTTGTGGATCGCGTTGACTCGGATGCGTCTCTTACTCATCGAATCGGATGGATCGCGGGTAGCAAAAAGGTAGCAGCACACCCTCAACATAGGGGAGTGGTGCGACATGGTGCACCACTTCTCACCTGCGGTTTCTCCGTTTCCGCAGGTAGACCGATATGCCCCGCGATAGTTTGGGAGCAGGAGGCCGGCGGTTCGAATCCGCCCGCCCCGACGGAACCGCTCGGGTCGGCGTGTCGTCCGCGACCCGGTCGCTAGCCTGTACCGCCGTGGACGTCACCTCCTCCGTGCCCGAACTCTCCGACCGGCGCGCGCTCGGGATGCTGGGGGGCCTGCCCGAGGCCGACGGGTTCGACGTGCGGTTCAAGCCGCTGCGCTACCGGGAGAAGCCCCACCTGGCGGCCGAGACGGACTTCTCGACCCACGCGATCACGCTCCGGGTGCCCGAACCGTTCCTGCCGTTCGGCGAGGTCGTGGCCTACGGCGCCAAGCGCCGGCCGGGGCGCTCCCTGCGCTTCATCTGGCTCACCGAGGGCGTGACGTTCCGAACCCCGCGCGAGGTGGTCCGGTTCCTGTACCTGCACGAGTTCATGCACGTCTACCTGCATCGCCAGCACGGCCGCGGGATGTCGGCCGAGACGACCTGCGATCGGTTCGCGCTGCGCAACTACCGCAAGCGGGAGGTCACGCTCGCCGACGCCCGCCAGGCGATGAAGCGCCAGACGAACGGCTAGCGGCGGCGCGCGGGGTCGAGCCGGGCCACGACCTCGTCGTGCAGGACCCCGTTGGTGGACAGCACCGTGCCTCCGTGCACGAGCGGTGAACCGTCGAACTGGCTGATCCGCCCACCCGCCTCCTCGAGCAGCACCTTCAGCGCGGCGAAGTCCCAGGTCGCCAGCTCGAGCTCCATCATCACGTCGGCCGAGCCCCGGGCCACCAGGCAGTGCCCCCACGCGTCGCCGAACCCGCGGTTGCGCCGCGCGTCCGAGACCAGCGCCTGCACCCCGGCCGCGTAGTCACCGCTCAGCCAGTCCTCCATCCCGGCGAACACCACGAACGCCCTGGGGATCCGGTCGGCCCGGGAGGCCCGGATCGGGTCGCCGTTGAGCAGGGCGCCGCCGCCGGTCCTGGCCTCGTACCGCTCGCCGAGCGCGGGCAGGTTCACGACGCCGACGACGGGCTCGTCGTCCACGGCGAGGGCGATCAGGTTCGACCAGATCTGCACGCCGTCCGCGAAGTTCTTCGTCCCGTCGATCGGGTCGACGATCCAGCGGCGGCGGCCCTCGCCCTGCGAGCCGCCCTCCTCGCCCAGCACCCCGTCGTCCGGGTAGGTCCGCGTGACCGCGTCCCGGATCGCGGCCTCGATCGCGATGTCGGCCTCGGTGACCGGGGTCCGGTCGGGTTTGAGGCGCACCTCGAACGTGCCGCCGAAGAACCCGAGCCCGATCCGCCCGGCCAGGTCCGCGAGCTCGTTCGCGAACGCGAGCTCCTCCTCGTACACGTTCAGCGTCCCCGCTCCGCCGGCACGCAGCGCACGATAGCCGAACGCCACTTTCCGCTACGCTCGGGTTCGATGCAGACCACCCTGGAAGAGACCGACAAGCACACGGTCAGGCTCACGGTCGAGGTGCCGCCGGAGGAGCTCGGCAAGGACCTCGAACGCGCCTACCGGAAGATCGCACAGCAGGTCAAGATCCCCGGCTTCCGCAAGGGCAAGGTGCCGCGCAAGGTGATCGACGCGCAGGTGGGGCGCGAGGCCGTGGTGGGGGAGTTCATCGAGGACTCGGTCCCCACCTACTACCGCGAGGCCCTGCGCGAACACGACCTGGCCCCGATCAGCGAGCCCGACATCGACCTGGGCGACGTCGAGGAGGGCAAGCCGCTGGTGTTCACCGCGGTCGTCGAGGTTCGCCCGCGCCTCAAGCTCGAGGAGTCCCAGTACAACGGCGTGAGGGTCGAGCGGCCGGCCGTCGAGGTCTCCGACCAGGACGTCGAGCGGTTCCTGGACTCGCTGCGGGATCGGTTCGCCGAGCTCGAGACCGTGGGGCGCGCGGGGCGCACTGGCGACTACGTCGTGATGGACGTCCACGCCACGATCCACGGCGAGGAGATCCCGGGGGTCTCGCGCACGGATCACCTCTACGAGCTCGGGTCCGGGGAGTTCGGCGACACGCTCGACGGCGAGGTCACCGGCAAGCGCGCCGGCGAGATCTTGGCGTTCAACGACACGCTGGGCCCCGGCGCGGGCGAACGCGCGGGTCAGGAGGTCTCGTTCCGAGTCCTGGTCAAGGAGGTCAAGGGCAAGAAGCTGCCGGAGGCCGACGACGAGTTCGCCAAGGTCGCCTCGGAGTTCGACACGCTGGACGAGCTGAAGGCGAACCTGCGCGAGCAGCTGGCGGCCAACCGCGAGCGCGGCGCGGACGCCGACGTCCGCGACGCCGTCCTGCAGGCGATGATCGATGCGGTCGAGGTCGACCTGCCCGACACGCTGGTGGACGAGGAGGTCGAGCACCGCGTGCTGCACGCGAAGGAGCGTGCGGAGCAGGCGGGCACGACGCTGCCGGACCTGTTGGCGTCGCAGGACCTGGACGAGCTGCGCTTCCGCGCCGACGCGCGTTCGCACGCGATCCGCGCGATCAAGGCCGACCTCGTCCTGGAGGCCGTGGCGCGCCAGGAGGGGCTCGAGGTCACCGCCGAGGAGATCGGCCGCGAGATCGGCGGGCTCGCCGCCGCGCTCGGGCGAGACCCGAAAGACCTCGCGAAGAGTCTGGAACGGAGCGGTCAGGTCGTAGCACTGGCCGGTGATATCATCCGCTCGAAGGCGCTCGACTTCCTCGTCGAGCACGCAGACATCCGCTCGGACGCCGCTGCCGAGGAGCCCACCACCGAGCCGGAGGGGGCATCCGACCAGCCCGCGACCGCGGACGACACAGCAGAGGAGACGTCATGAAGGACTACCTCGTCCCCGTCGTCGTGGAGCAGACCAGCCGCGGGGAGCGCTCGTTCGACATCTACTCGCGCCTGCTCAAGGAGCGGATCGTGTTCCTCGGCACGCCGATCGACGACGCCGTGGGCAACCTCATCATGGCGCAGCTCCTGCACCTGGAGTCCGAGGACCCCGACAAGGACATCAACCTGTACGTGAACTCGCCGGGCGGCGACATCACGTCGCTGTTCGCGATCTACGACACGATGCAGTACATCAAGCCCGACGTCTCGACGATCTGCATGGGGCAGGCGGCCTCGGCGGCCGCGGTCCTGGTGCTCGCGGGCACCAAGGGCAAGCGTTACGCGCTCCCGCACTCGCGGATCCTGCTGCACCAGCCGCACGGCGGCGCGCAGGGCCAGGCGGTCGACATCGAGATCCAGGCCAAGGAGATCATCCGCTACCGCCAGCTGCTCGATCAGCTGATCTCCGAGCACACGGGCCAGACGCTGGAGAAGGTCTCCAAGGACACGGACCGCGACTACATCCTCACGGCCGAGGAGGCCGTCGAGTACGGGGTCGTGGACGAGGTCATCACCAGCCGGAAGATCAAGCCCGAACTCGCGGCGGCGGCCGCTTCCTCGTCGTAGGATTGCCGTTCGGAACGGCCGGGGCCCGCCCGGCCGCTACGGCTCAGGGGGCTCAGGGGGCATGGCGAGGATCGGTGACTCGGACCTTCTGAAGTGCAACTTCTGCGGCAAGTCGCAGAAGCAGGTGAAGAAGCTCATCGCGGGACCCAGCGTCTACATCTGCGACGAGTGCATCGACCTGTGCAACGAGATCATCGAGGAGGAGCTCTCCGAGACCTCCGAGCTCAAGCTCGAGGAGCTCCCCAAGCCCCAGGAGATCTACGCGTTCCTGGACGAGTACGTGATCGGGCAGGAGACCGCCAAGAAGGTCCTGTCGGTCGCGGTCTACAACCACTACAAGCGGATCCAGGTCGGCGCCAAGGACCAGGAGGTCGAGCTCCAGAAGTCCAACATCATGATCCTGGGGCCGACCGGCTGCGGGAAGACGCTGCTCGCGCAGACGCTGGCCAAGATGCTGAATGTCCCGTTCGCGATCGCCGACGCCACCGCGCTCACCGAGGCCGGCTACGTCGGCGAGGACGTCGAGAACATCCTGCTCAAGCTGATCCAGGCGGCCGACTACGACGTGAAGAAGGCCGAGACCGGGATCATCTACATCGACGAGGTCGACAAGATCGCGCGCAAGTCCGAGAACCCCTCGATCACGCGCGACGTCTCGGGCGAGGGCGTGCAGCAGGCGCTGCTGAAGATCCTCGAGGGCACGACGGCCTCGGTCCCGCCGCAGGGCGGCCGCAAGCACCCGCACCAGGAGTTCATCCAGATCGACACGACCAACGTCCTGTTCATCTGCGGCGGCGCGTTCGCCGGCCTGGAGAAGATCGTCGAGAGCCGGATCGGCTCGCGCGGGATCGGGTTCGGCGCGGACGTGCGCCGCGTGGAGGACAAGGACATCGGCGCGATCCTGGGCCAGGTCCTCCCCGAGGACCTGCTGAAGTACGGGCTGATCCCCGAGTTCGTCGGCCGCCTCCCGGTCATCACCAACGTCCACAACCTGGACAAGGAGGCGCTGGTCGACATCCTGACCAAGCCGAAGAACGCGCTCGTCAAGCAGTACCGCAAGTTCTTCGAGTTCGACGGCGTCGAGCTCGAGTTCACCGACGACTCGCTGGGCGCCATCGCCGACCAGGCGATCCTGCGCGCGACCGGCGCCCGCGGCCTCCGCGCGATCATGGAGGAGGTCCTGCTCAACACGATGTACGAGCTGCCCTCCCGCGCCGACGTCAACAAGTGCGTGATCGACGACGAGGTCGTGCGGACCAAGGTGAACCCCACGCTGGTGCCGGTCAAGGAGACGCCCAAGCGCCAGCGCCAAGAACGCACGGCATGAGGCCCGCAAGGGCCTGGATCCTCCTCCCGCTGCTCCTACTCGCGTTCGTCCTGCCGGCGTGCGGGGGCGACGACGAGGGCACGACGGAGCAGAACCCGGCGGACCTGAAGGGCGTGAGCTGGATCCTCACCCAGATGACCACGGTCGGTGGCCAGACCGAGATCGTGGACGTGGGCGTGAGCGCCGAGTTCGACGGCTCGCAGATCAGCGGGACCTCGGGCTGCAACCGCTACAACGCTCCATACGAGGCGCAGGGCAGCCAGATCTCCTTCGGCGAGATCGCCGGGACGCTCAAGCTCTGCGGGGAGCCCGAGGACAGCACCGAGACCCGGTACCTGCAGCTGCTCGGCGAGGTCGGATCGTTTCGGATCAGCGGACGCTCGATGACGATGAACGACACGAGCGGGACCCCGGTCCTGCAGTTCTCCCAGGGCTGAGCCAACCTCAGGCGAGTCGATCCGCAAGCGACCGAGCTCGCTGGAGCTCCCCGGCCGCCCCCAGCTCCTCGAACACACGAGCGGCCCGGCTCACCGACTCGCGGGCGTCTTCAACGCGCCCCTGATCCGCGAGTGCCTCGGCGAGGAGGCGATCCGTTCGGGCGAGCTCCCACCGTGCCGACAGGGACGCGAAACCGTCACGGGATCGCTCCAGGAACGACGCGGCGGCCGGCTTCCCCTCGGCGAGCGCATGGCGACCTTCGAGGCGGTCCAGGTGGTAGGGCAGGGCCACGAGGCCGGCATCCGCCGAATACCGTCGGGCTGCGGACACGAACGCGGGGACGAGATCCCACCGCAGCGTCTCCGCGATGAAATCCGCCCGAACCTGGTGAAGCAACGGCAGGTGACCTCGGAACCCGCTGCGATCCGAGTCTTCAAGCGATGCCTCTGCCTCGGAAGTCGAGCCGCGCAGCAGCAGAGCCCAGGCCAGCCAGGCGGTGAGCCCGCCCACACCGAGCTCGAACTTCTTGGCCTCGGCCATCCGCCGAAGGACGCCGAGGTGGCGTTGTTCCGGATCGCCTCGCACCACCTCGATGACGGCGAGCGAACCCATCATGTTCTGTGTGAAGTATGGGGGATCATCCGACCGAGGACCCAGGAGGCTCTCGACGAGCGGGCCCAGTTCGTCCGAGACCCTGTCCCAATTGCCGAGCTGAAGCTCCACCATCGCGAGCCAGCTGAGTCCGTGGATCGCGAGTCCTTCGGCTCCGAGCTGGGCCATCTCGAAGGCGCGGTCGCCGTAGGCCCGCGCGACCTCGTAGTTCCCGATCATCGTCCAGTCCCAGATGGCCATGTCGTACACATCGCCGATCTCCCAGGGGTCGTCGAAGCTGTTCGCGAGCTCGAGTCGCCGCTGGATGATCGAAACGAGTTCCCCCCCGTATTCTCCGATCGTTACGAGCGCGGAACCCGCCCCGTCGAGCGCGGCCGACGCGAGATCCGGTCTGCCGATCGCGAGCGCTGCCTCGGCCGCCTGCAGCCCAAGCTCGTGGCATGCCTCGACTTCTTCGGGAGTCGTCCCTCGCAAAGGCGCGAACCCGAACGGGGTGAAGGCCGCAGCCGTGAGCAGTCGGATGCGGTCCTCCGATCCCTCGCTCGCGTGCTCGAGGCCGAGGTCGATGTAATGGCGAACCTCTTCCTCGAGCGGCGGATGGAACATCGACCCGGGCCATCGCATCGGATTCTCGACCGCCTGGGCGCACGAGCTCGCGATCGCGTGTCGATCCTGCGGAAGCTCGCGCAGGCGGAGGTCGACCGCCTCCCGGAACGACTCCCACGAGAGGTCGCCCTGATAGTCGTTGCGGGCGACCAGCCCGCGTTGCTCGAGCGTCGTCGCCCGTTCCAGCGGCGAGACCGCGAGATCCACCGCCCTGTCCGCAAGGCGGAGCGCCGCCTCCAGGGCGAAACGTCGACGCGCTACCTCGGAGGCCTCGAGCGAGGCCTCGAGCGCGCGCATGCGCAGCATCTCGGTTCCCTCGTGGTCGCCGTCGGCAGCGCTGCGAAAGGCCTCCTCGTAGTGATAGGCGAGGAGCTCGGCGAACTCGGCTCGGCGTTCACCCGACGTCGATTCGATCCACTCGGCGACCGAGGCATGAGCTTGGCCGCGCTCGCGTCTGGGCAGGCTCTCGTACGCGACCTCACGTGTGAGGACATGCTTGAAGATGAACTCCTGTTCCCCGGCGATCGATGACGCGAGTCGGGACAGGACGAGCTCGCGTTCCTCTAAACGATCCAGCGTGTCGCGCAGCCGGTCTCGGTCTCCGTTCAGGAGACGGCCGACGGGCTCCGGCCAGAAAACCCTGCCCACGACTGCCGCTCGCTGAAGCGCGCGCTTCTCGATGGGATCCAACAGGTCGATCCGGGCAGCGAGGACCGCCTGCACGGTGTCGGGTATCTGGACGTCGCCGATGTCGGCGGCGGCGTGCCATCGTCGCCCGTCCCGGACGATCGACCCCTCGTCGATCAGGTGGCGCACGATCTCTTCCAGGAAGAACGGGTTCCCCTCGGCGCGCTCCAGGATCCGGGCGTGGACCGCCGGCGGCAGGTCGTCGACCGAGAGCAGGAGTTCGATCAACCGATCGGATTCCTCCGAGGTCAGCGGATCGAGCGAGATCGACGATACGTTGCGCCGTCCGCCGCCCCAGCCGGGGCGTCGTTCCGACAGCTCGGGACGGGCGGGGCAGACGAAGAGCACCGGTCCGACCACACGGTCCGCCAGCTCCTCGAGCAGGTCGAGGAGCGCGGGGTCGGCCCAGTGGATGTCGTCGATGACGGCGACGACGGGCGCACGCGCGGCAAGCGCCGAGAACAGCGATCGCCACGCGGTGTGCATCTTCAACCGAACCTCCCGTGGCTCGGCCTCTCGGAACGAGAAGGCGGGATCCTCGAGCCCGACGCTGAACGCGATCGCCGCCGTCGCCTTGGTGGGGTTCATCGCGACCTCGGTGGTGATCAGGTCGGCACCGAGCTCTCGGACGCGATCGAGGGCCACCTCGGGGGGGTCGGTGTCCCGTACGCCCGCGAGGCCCTTCAGGATCTCTGCCAGGGGCCAGTACGTGACGCCGTCTCCGTATGGCAGGCAACGGCCTCGGACGACGATCGGCGCCGGATCCTGCGCCTCGGTCCAGGCCACGAACTCGTTCGTCAGACGGCTCTTGCCTACCCCGGGGTCGCCGTAGATCGTGACCTGATTCGGGTTGCCCTCGGCGGCCGAACGCAGATAGAGACTACGAAGCAGCTCGAGCTCCCGGTCACGTCCAACCATCGGGGCCCGCAATCCCGGCACGCCGCGCTCGATGGGTGTGGGCGCTGCCCCCTCGAGCTCGACGCCGGGGACCGAGGCCTGCCTGCCGCGAAGCTCGCGCTCACCGAGCTCACGGAAACGGAATCCTCTGGCCGCCCGCGCCGTTCGTTCGGCGACGACGATCTGACCCGGCTCGGCACCCTGTTCGAGTCGGGCGGCGGCGTTGACGGCGTCGCCGGTCACCATGGGTTCGCCGGGCGGGGGGTTCGTGGCGGCGAGGACTTCCCCGGTGTTGACCCCGGTCCGGATCCGGAGCGTCACGCCGAATCGCCGGGCGAGGTCGTTGTTGACCACGGTGAGCCGCTCGCGCATCCGGAGCGCGGCTCTCAGGGCCCTCGCGGGGTCGTCCTCGTGCGCCGTCGGGACGCCGAACGCCGCCATCACGGCGTCGCCGATGAACTTCTCTACGGTGCCGCCCTCGGCCTCGATCTCCTCGCGCATCGCGCCGAAGTAGGTCGCGAGCACCTCCTGGAGCCACTCCGGATCCAGCCGCTCGCCGAGAGCCGTCGAGCTCGTCACGTCCGCGAACAGGATCGTCACCATGCGACGCTCCTGGCCTGCGGGCGGTGGCTCGGCCGGTTCGAGCGCGGAGCCGCACGCGGGGCAAAACCTCGCTCCGACGGGCACCTCCTCGCCGCATACGGGGCAGGCCGGAACGAGCGACGATCCGCACGATAGGCAGAACCGGGAACCGTCCCGGTTCTCGGTCCCGCATGCGGCGCAGGTGATCACGGCCGCGAGTCTACGACCGAGCACCACCGGGACCGTCTTCGTAGACTCCCGCGCATGAACGTGCCGGAGAAGCCGTCGATCGAGGGCCTCGAGGCGCGCTGGGGCGAGTGGTGGGAGGCCACCGGCACCTACCGCTTCGACCGCTCGAAGGCCCGCGAGGACGTGTTCGCGATCGACACGCCGCCGCCGACGGCCAGCGGGAGCCTGCACATCGGCCACGTGTTCTCGTACACGCACACCGACGTGATCGCCCGCTTCCAGCGCATGCGGGGCAAGACGGTCTTCTATCCGATCGGCTGGGACGACAACGGCCTCGCCACCGAGCGCCGCGTCCAGAACTACTTCGGCGTCCGGTGCGACCCGTCGATGCCGTACGACCCGGACTTCGACCTGGATGCGCTCGAGCGCCCCGAGGGCGAGCTGGTCGCGGTCTCTCGGCCGAACTTCATCGAGCTCTGCGAGCGGCTGACGGCCGAGGACGAGAAGGCGTTCGAGGCCCTGTTCCGGCTGTCGGGGCTCTCGGTCGACTGGACCTACACGTACACGACGATCGACGAGCGCTCGCGGCGGGCCTCGCAGCGCGCGTTCCTGCGCCTGCTCGACCGCGGGCTGGCGTACCAGGCCGAGGCGCCCACGATGTGGGACGTCGACTACCAGACCGCGCTCGCGCAGGCCGAGATCGAGGACCGCGAGATCGACGGGGCGTACCATCGGATCCGGTTCGACCTGGCCGACGGCTCGGGCTCGGTGGAGATCGAGACCTCGAGACCCGAGCTGATCCCCGCGTGCGTCGCCCTGGTCGTGAATCCGGACGACGAACGCCACCGCACGCTCGTCGGGACGAACGCCCGCACGCCGCTGTTCGGCGCCGAGGTCCCGATCGTCGCGCACGAGCTGGCCGAGCCCGACAAGGGCACGGGCATCGCGATGATCTGCACGTTCGGCGACATCACCGACGTCACGTGGTGGCGCGAGCTGAGGCTGCCGGCGCGGGTCGTCGTGCGGCGCGACGGCACGATCGCGCCGTCGCGGTGGGGGGAGCCCGGATGGGAGACCACGACGCCGGACGAGGCGACGAACGCCCAGAACGAGATCGCCGGCATGGCGACGAAGAAGGCCCGCAGGCGCATCGCGGAGATGCTCGCCGCGTCCGGGCACCTGATCGGCGAGCCCGAGCCCGTTCGGCACGCGGTGAAGTTCTACGAGCGCGGCGACCGGCCGCTCGAGGTCGTCTCGAGCCGGCAGTGGTTCATCAAGACCCTCGAGTTCCGCCAGGCGCTGCTCGAGCGCGGGCGCCAGCTGCACTGGCACCCCGCGTACATGGGCGCGCGCTACGCCTCCTGGGTCGAGGGGCTGAACGGCGACTGGGCGGTGAGCCGCCAGCGCTTCTTCGGCGTGCCGTTCCCGGTCTGGTACCGGCTGGACGAGGACGGGAACGCCGACCACGAGCACCCGATCCTCGCCGACGAGGCGAGCCTGCCGATGGACCCGTCATCCGACGCCCCCGAGGGCTTCACGGCCGATCAGCGCGGCGAGCCGGGCGGCTTCGTCGGGGACCCGGACATCATGGATACCTGGGCCACGTCGTCGCTCACGCCGCAGATCGCGGGCCGGTGGCTGGACGACGACGACCTATTCGGGCGCGTGTTCCCGATGGACATGCGGCCGCAGGCCCACGAGATCATCCGGACCTGGCTGTTCTACACGGTGCTCAAGTCGCACCTCGAGCACGACGAGCTGCCGTGGACCGACGCCGCGATCAGCGGGTTCGTGCTGGACCCCGAGCGCAAGAAGATGTCGAAGTCCAAGGGCAACGTCGTCACGCCGACCGAGCCACTGGAGCAGCACGGGGCCGACGCCGTCCGGTACTGGTCGGCGAGCGCGCGCCTGGGCATCGACGCGGCGATCGACGAGAAGCAGATCAAGGTCGGCAGGCGGCTCGCGATCAAGATCCTGAACGCGTCCCGCTTCGTGCTCACGCTCGAACGCCCCGAGGGCGCCATCACCGAGAGCCTCGACCGCTCGATGCTCGTGCAGCTCGCCGGCGTGCTCGAGCAGGCGACGGCCGCGCTCGAGGACTACGAGCACGCCCGCGCCCTCGAGCTGATCGAACGGTTCTTCTGGGGCTTCACCGACGACTACCTCGAGCTCGTCAAGGGTCGGGCGTACGGGGCGTTCGGGGAAGACGCGGCCGGCTCGGCGATCGCGACCCTGCGGCTGGCGCTCTCGGTCCTGCTGCGGCTGTTCGCGCCGTTCCTGCCGTACGTGACCGAGGAGGTCTGGTCCTGGTGGCGCGAGGGCTCGATCCACCGCGCCGGCTGGCCGGGCCGCATCGAGCTCGCCGGCGACTCCGCCGGCGCCGAGCCCGAGACGTACGAGGTCGCGGCGTGGGCGCTCGGCGAGATCCGCAAGGCGAAGGCGCTCGCCAAGCGCTCGCTCCGCACCGAGGTCCTGCGCGCCGTGGTTCGGGACACGAAGGAGCGCCTCGAACTGCTGCGTGGCGTCGAACGCGACGTGCGCGAGGCCGGCTCGGTGGCCGCGTTCGAGTACGAGGAGGCCGAGGAACCCTCGGTCGACGTGGACCTGGCGCCGCCGGACTGATCGTGCGGTTCGAGCAGGCCGTCGCCCAGCTCGACGCGCGGCAGCCCGAGCACATGCCCAAGCCCGACCTGGATCGGATGCGGGCGCTCGCCGCCCTGCTCGACGACCCGCAGCTCACGTACCCGACGATCCACGTCACCGGAACGAACGGCAAGACGACGACCGCCCGCATGATCGCCGCGCTCGCGTGCGCGCACGGGCTGACGACCGGCCTGTTCACCTCGCCGCACCTGCGTTCGGTGACCGAGCGCTTCGAGATCTGCGGCGAGCCGATCGCCGACCAGACCTTCGGAGACGAGTTCGAACACCTGAGCCCGTTCCTTCGCACCGTCGACGAGCGGGTCGGGCCGGTCACGTACTTCGAGGCGTTGGCCGCACTCGGCTACCTCGTGTTCGCCGACGCGCCGGTTCAGCTCGGCGTGTTCGAGGTCGGGATGGGCGGCACGTGGGACGCCACCAACCTGATCGCGAGCGACGTGGCCGTGATCTGCCCGATCGGCCTGGACCATCCCGAGCTCGGCTCGACCGTCGCCGAGGTGGCGGGGGAGAAGGCCGGGATCATCAAGCAGGGCAAGGTCGCGGTCGTGCGCGACCAGCCGCCCGAGGCCCTCGAGGTGCTCGAACGCCGGTCCGAGGAGCAGATCGCCACGATGCTGCTCGAGCACCGGGAGTGGGGCCTCGAGCAGCGCACGGCGGCCGTCGGCGGGCAGGCGCTCGTCGTTCGGGGCCTGCACGCGACCTACGAGGACCTGCTGCTGCCGATCCACGGCGAGTTCGCGGCGCACAACGCCGCGGCCGCGATCGCGGCGGTCGAGGCCCTGCTCGAACGCGAGCTGGATCACGACGCGGTCCGGGCCGCGCTCGGTTCGATGACCTCACCCGGGCGGCTCGAGGTCGTCGGCCGGCACCCGCTGGTCGTCCTCGACGGCGCGCACAACCCGGCGGCCGCCGAGGCGCTCGCGGTGGCGCTGCCCGAGACGTTCGCGGGGGACAGGCTGCACCTGGTGATGGCGGTGTTCGCGGACAAGGACCTCGACGGGATCGTCCGGGCGATCGCGCCGCTCGCGGACGCGGGCTACGCCACCTCGACGGACAGCGTTCGAGCCCGTCCGGCGGGCGAGGTCGCGCGGGCGCTGATCGGCGAGGGCGTGCCGACCGAGACGTTCGGCAGCGTGGCCGATGCGCTGGACGCGGCGCGCAAGGCCGCGTCGGAGGACGACATCGTCCTGGTGACGGGCTCTCTGTACACTGTCGCGGACGCCCGCTCCGCCCTACTGGAGGACTCCTGAACATGGCCGTCGAATCGACGCTGCTCATCGTCAAGCCGGATGGCGTTCGGCGCGGTCTGGTCGGCGAGGTGCTGCGCCGCGCCGAGGACAAGGGCCTGCGCATCGCCGAAATCCGGTCGCTCACGATCGACCGCTCGCTCGCCGAGGAGCACTACGGCGAGCATCGCGACAAGCCGTTCTTCGGCGAGGTCGTCGAGTTCATCACCTCGGGACCGGTGGTCA
>Ga0081455_10002639_pt1 | contig 21249 bp, 22 predicted proteins | sample TabmetS3T2R1_FD_70207 | JGI IMG/M metagenome (GOLD analysis project Ga0081455, IMG submission 70207) | Tabebuia heterophylla rhizosphere microbial communities from the University of Puerto Rico - S3T2R1 | ecosystem: Host-associated > Plants > Roots > Rhizosphere ...
CGCTCGTCGTTCGCTGCGCGCCTCTACATTTTCAAAAACGGCGAGTCGACAGGCACTACAACGGCGCGCGGCCGCTCACTCCTCGCCGCTCTCTACGCGGGCCGAAAATCTTTCGAACCGGGAAGCTGCGTCACCTCGCATCGGGCCTGTCCCCGTTTTCTAGGAAACGGTGAATGTCCCCATTTTCAGTCGAGCAGTGCCTGGTAGATGGACGCCTTGAACTTGTCGTTCAGGTCCGAGTTGTTGTTCGGGATCATCTGGCACATGAGCACGATGACGAGACGGTTCTGAGGATCGACTCGGTACTCGGTGCCGTAGGCGCCGCCCCAGCCGTACGATCCGACCGACTCCATGCCCGCCAGGCCGTAGACGTCCGTGGTCTCGAACCCGAAACCGAACCCGAGTCCCTTCGGATGCTTGAGGTCGCCGATCATGTTCGTGTGCATGAGCTCCGCGGCGTGGGGCGACAGGATGCGCACCTTGCCGAGCGCGCCGCCGTTGCGGATCGCTTCGAGGAACGTGGCGTAGTCGTGCGCCGTCGACACGAGGCCGGCGCCGCCCGAGAAGCTCTTGCGCGGGCCGTCGACGTAGTTGCCCTGGCCGCGCGGACCGTCGGGCTGGCGTACCGCCTTGCCGCTGGCGTCGCTGCCGTACACGGCCGAGAGCCGCTCGCGCTTCGCGGGCGGTAGATAGAACGCCGTGTCGCTCATGCCGAGCGGCCCCGTGATGTGCGTGCGGACGTACTCATCGAGCGGCATGCCCGATGCCTTCTCCACGATGCAGCCCAGGATGTCGGTGTTGTAGCCGTACACGTAGGCCTCGCCCGGCTGCGCCTTGAACGGCAGCGTTCCCAGCCGCTCGATCGTCGTGCAGATGGGCTCGTCCTTGTCCGCGAAGTACCAGCCGTAGCCCGCGGCGAGACCCAGGCCCTTGGGCTCGTACACCGGGTCGAGCTCGGGTTCCTGCCCGTACGAGATGCCCGCGGTATGTGTGAGCAGATCGCGAATCGTAATGGCACGCTTCGCCGTGATGATCGTGAGACCGGTGCCGTTTTCGTTCTTCGTGCCCACCGTCGTGTGCTCGAAGGTCGGGATCCATTTGCCCGCGTGATCGTTCACCGTGAGCTTGCCATCCTCCATGAGCTGCAGGATGGCGGCGCTCGTGATCGCCTTCGACTGCGAGGCGATGCGGAACTCCGTGTCCATCGTCATCTTGCGGCCTGCCTCCTTGTCGGCCCAGCCCGCGGCGTGTGCGTACACGGGCTTGCCGTCGCGCAGCACCAGTGCGACAACGCCGCCGAGGCGGCCATCGTTCACGTACGAATCGAGCACTGCGTCCGCGCGTGCGAGCCGTTCGACGGAAAAGCCGTTGCGCATCGTGTCCGCATGCGCGTGAGCGCAGGCGAAGACCGCCACGAATGCCGCGAGCGCGCCCGCAGCCCCTTGAGTCCGGATCATGCAGCCCCCGTTCATTTGAGCTCCGCCACGACGACCGACTTGGACGGCAGATCGAACGTGATCGTGTCGCCCTTGATCTTCACGTTGTTGAATGCAGCCGGCTGCACGGCGTTCGGTGCCTCGAACGTGTTGTGCGTGTTCATCGCGGGCGTCGTGAGCACGCGCGCCGTCGCCTTCCTCACCGTGGCCCCCGCGAGCTTCGCCGTCACGCGCGCCGGCTGGTTCGGATCGGCATTCACGAGCGCGACCAGCACGGCACCGTTCGCGGCGCGCGCCGTCGACACGCTGACCGCCGGCACCGCGACGTCTCCAAGCTTGTAGTCGGGCGTCACGAGCTCGCTCGGCAGCAGCGTCGCATCCTGGAAGCCCTTGTACATCTCGAACACGTGGTAAGTCGGCGTGAGCAGCATCTTCTCCTTGTCCGTGAGCACCATCGCCTGCAGCACGTTGATCATCTGCGCGATGTTCGCCATGCGCACGCGGTCGGCGTGGCTGTGGAAGACATTGAGGTTGAGGCCCGCGACCACGGCGTCGCGCATCGTGTTCTGCTGGAAGAGGAACCCCGGGTTCGTGCCCGGCTCGACGTCGTACCACGTGCCCCATTCGTCGACAAAGAACCCGATGCGCTTCGCGGGATCGTATTTGTCCATGATCGCGACGTGCTTGCGCAGCATGCCGTCGAGGTCGAGCGTGTACTTGAGCGTCGCGATCCAGTCGTTCTCGTCGAACGTGAGCGCGGGCCCTTTCTTCGGCTTCTCGAAGCTGCCCGACGGCAGCGTGTAGTAGTGCAGCGAGTACGCACCCATCTGCTTCGCCGCGTTCTTCATGAGCACTTCGGTCCAGTCGTACCCGTCGCCGTACGGGCCGCTCGCCACCTTCACGGGACTCGCCTCGCGCGGCGCCTTGATGTTGAGCGCGAACTTCTTGAACTCGTCCGCGTAGTACTCGGGGCGCATGTCGCCGCCGCAGCCCCAGGGCTCGTTGCCCACGCCGACGTAGTCGATCTTCCACGGCTTGTCGCGGCCGTTCGCGCGGCGCTCGTTCGCGAGCGAGGACTGCGAGGGCGAGGTGATGTATTCGATCCACTGGCTCGCTTCCTCGACGGTGCCCGAGCCGACGTTGACCGAAAGATAGGTCTTGGCGCCGATGAGCTCCGCGAGCTCGAAGAACTCGTGCGTGCCGAACTCGTTGGGCTCGATGACGCCGCCCCAGAACGTGTTCACCCGGTGCGGACGCTTCTCCCGCGGCCCGATGCCGTCGCGCCAGTGGTATTCGTCCGCGAAGCAGCCGCCGGGCCAGCGCAGCACGGGCACGTGCAGATTCTTCAGCGCCGCGAGCACGTCGTTGCGATAACCGCGCGTGTTCGGGATCGGCGAGTTTTCTCCGACCCAGATCCCCTCGTAGACGTTGCGCCCGAGGTGCTCCATGAACTGGCCGTGCAGGTTCGCGTCGATCTTCGCGCCCGGCTGATCGGCATGGATGGTGAGTGTCGCTTCGGCCGGCGCGCCGGACGCGCCCGCGGCAAACGTGGTGAGGACTGCGGCCGCGAGCGCCACGATGAGCTTGCTGGACATGAATTCCCCCTGCGACGGCGACGGCCGGCGAGTGCGCGAGCCTAACTCAATGCGCGCGTCAGATCAGCCAGCGCGGCACGCGCGAGCGATATTCCTCCCACGCGGCGCCGTGCGTACGCGCGAGCCACGGCTCCTCGCCGAAGATCACGCGCAGGTGGAATGCAACGATGACGAAAATGGTATAGATCGCGAGCGATCGCGACCACGCACACACCAGCCAGCCGACGAGCATGAGCGTCACCGCGACGTACATCGGGTTGCGGCTGAAACGATAGAGGCCGATCACGACGAGATCGCGCGGCGGCTCCCACGGGGCGAGCGTGCCCTTGCCGGCGACGTAGAAGTCGCGCACGCACCAGAGCAGCAGCACGAAGCCGGCGATCAGCGGGACCAGTCCGACCGCATGAAACGCTGCGCCGTCGCGCAACCTTGCCGTGACGAACACGGCGGGCACGGCGATCGCGACGATGCCCGGCAGGGCGAGGAAGGCGAAAAGCGCGCGCGCCAGCATGCCTAACTACGAATGCGCGCGTCGCCGGCGGCCACCGGACGCCTCAGTGACGCAGGTTCGAGAGGAACTCGGCGAGCGCGCCGAGCCCCTCCGTGACACCGGGCGCGGTCTCCATGAGGGCGACGCCCCGGCTCGGCGCGCGCGACTGCCGCAGGAACAGCGCTGCCTCGCCGCGGTCGAAATACGCGCCGCCGCAGCCGGCGCAGACGTCGATCTCGACGAGACCGTTGCTCACGGCGCGATATCGCCCGGCGCCGCAGTCCGGGCAACTGAGGTTGCGCGGCGATTCGCTCCGTGTCCTCGCGACGGCAACGAGCTCGGCGAAGCGCCGCGGCTTCGCGTTTCTTTCGAAGAACTTCGCGAGCTGCAGGGCGCGGATGCAATGCCCGCCGCAGTGCGGGCACGAGAATCCCGTGACGTCGCCCAGCCGGGCGACTGCGGTCTTCGTGGCGCAGGCCGGGCAGGCCGGATTGCTCACAGGATCTTGCTCACGAGCTCGTAGCCCGCGCGATCCTCGAAGCCATGGGTGCGATAGAAGCGGCGCGCGGCTTCGTTGCTGCGGCCGATCTGCAACGATACGTTGGTGCAGCCTTCCGCGCGGAACTGGAGCTCAGCCGCGGCGAGCATGCGCGCGCCGAGCCCGAGATTGCGGTGCTGCGGCGAAACGAAGAATTCGTCGATCTCGGCCGTGAGGCCCTGGTGCTCGAGGCTGAACACGTACACCGCGAGCAGGTAGCCCGCGGGCTCGCCGTACACCGTCGTGATCCACGCGCGGCCGAGGCTCGCGTCTTCGAGCACCCGGCCGAGGATGTTGCGCATGCGCGCGGCGTCGAACCCGGCGATCGCCTCGAAGCGCCAGTACTCCTCGACCATCGGCAGCATCGCGTCGATGTCTTCGGGTCTTGCGATGCGGACGTCGATTTCGCTCATGAAGCTCGGGCCATCCTCATGTTCCGGCGGTCTTTGCGCACGCGGCGCAGGCTGCGTCGCAACGAGACGATCGGCAGCACGTCGCCGAACACGTGCGCGACGATCGCCGCGCCGAGACCCCACGGAGAATAGAGCAACGCGACAGCCGTCGTGAAGAACAGCGCGTGCCAGAGCGTCATGCGCCATCCCTGGTAAAGGTGCAGCGCGGCGTTGAGCAGGGCGCCCACGACGATGGGCACCACGGGCGAGCCGAGCAGAGCCCCCCATTGGTGGATGAGCACGCCGCGCATCACGATTTCCTCGGTGAACGGGTTGAAACCCATGATGAGGATGCCCGCGATCCACTTCTGCGCGCGGCCGCGCGGCCAGACGCGCAGGTTCGCGACATTGCCCGCGTCGCGCATGCGCGCGATGCCGACCGTGAGCCGCAGCAGCAGGACGTAGACGAGGCACAGCGCGAGAAACGCGCCTTCGCCGATGATCACCGTGTGCAGGTCGATCGGCAGGATCGGCCTGATGCCGACGCTCTCGAACGTCCAGGCGCTGCCGTACCCGAGGGTAAGCGCGAGCGCGAAGCCGAGCTGCATGATCGCGAGCCGCAGGATCTGCCGTTGCGTGAGACGCCGGGGCTGCGGCGCCGGCGCGCGGCCGAGCAGGCGCTGCCGGAAGAGGGTCACCTGCTGGAACGCGAGCAGGCCGACCACCACGAGGAACAGGGCGACGAATGCGGCCACGCGCTAACTACCGGGCAGCCACAGCGTCACCTGCGCGCCGCCGCCCTCGCGATTGCCGACGCGCAGCCGCCCGCCGTGCGCCTCGACGATCTCGCGGCACAAAGTGAGGCCGAGGCCCGTGCCCGTCTCCTTCGTGGAATAAAACGGAACGAGCGCATTCTCGAGCGCCGCGGCCGTGAAGCCCGGGCCACGGTCGCGCACCTCGATGGCGAAGCCGCCGTGCGTTTCGCTGATCGCGAGCTCGATGTCCGCCGGGTTCGAGCCCGATTCGCGCGCGTTCTTGAGCAGGTTGATCAGCGCCTGCTCGATCTGCGCGGTGTCGAAGGTCGCCACGCGCCGTGGCGGCGTACCGCTCGACGAGAATTCGACGACTACGCGCAGGCGCTCGACGAGCACCTCCCACGCGACGGGCGCGAGCCGCGGCTGCGGCAGCTTCGCGAACTGCGCGTAGCCCTCGATGAATCCCGCGAGGTGCCGTGCACGGTCTTCGATGGTCGAGAACACGCGGCCGAGCTGCGCTGCGTCCGGCGCGCGCGCGAGGATCTGGCCCGAGTGCGCGAGCGAGGAGATGGGCGCAAGCGAGTTGTTGAGCTCGTGCGCGATCACGCGGATCACCTTCTTCCACGTCGCGACTTCCTGCGAGTTGATCTCGCGCGTGAGCTGCTTGAGCAGCAGCAGCCGGTGGGGTTGCGCGTTCAGCAGGAAGCGGCGCTGCGAGACGTGGAACACCTGTGGCTCGCCCGCGAGCTCGAGCGTGAAGAGGTTGTCACCGTCGCGCGCGATGGCCTCGCGCAGCGGCGCCGGCGCGACGTCGAGATAACGCGCGAAGCGTTCGCCCTCGAGCTTGCGGCCGCCTGCGAACAGCTGGCGCGCCGTGGTGTTGCTGTAGAGCACGGCGTCGGCGTCGTTCGTGAGAACGAGCGCGAGCGGCGTCGTCTGGATCACGGTGTCGAGCATGAGCTCGCGCTGATAGAGGCTCTGCCGCTCGACGCGCAGCCGGTCGCCGAGGGTGTTGTACGCGTCCACGAGGTCGCCGAGCTCGTCGCGCGTGGCGCGCGTGACGCTCACGCTGAAGTCGCGGTCGCGCAAGCTCATGAGCCCGTCGGTGAGCGCGCGCGAGGTGCGGGACCAGAGTGCGGCCACGCGTGCGCCGCTCCACACGATGAGCGGTGCGAGCACGAGCGCGGCGTTGACGAGCGCGAGCCACCGCACCTCGATGAGCGACAACGCGAGAGTGGTGACCGCGAGGGACACGACCGCGACGCCGGCGAGCCAGGCCGTGGCCCAGCCTGCCATGGAATGACGCCAGCGCATGCGACGGAAGCGGAGCCTCAGCGACCCGGGGATTCCTTGATACCGAGTTTTTCCATGCGGCGATAGAGGGCCTGCCGGCTGATGCCGAGCTGGCGCGCCGCCTGCGCGACGACGTAGCCGTTTTCGCCGAGCACGCGCTCGATGGTCGCGCGGTCGAGCACGGGCTCGTCCGAGCGCGCCGGCAGCACCGCGGGCAGGTTCAGCGTGACCGCAGTGATGGGAGCGGCGCCCGCGAGCAGCGCAGCGCGTTGCAGCACGTTGCGCAGCTCGCGGACGTTTCCCGGCCAGGAATGGTTCAGCAGCGCGCGCTCGGCGTCGCCCGTGAGCCGCGCGGCGGGCGGCAGGAACGAACGCGCGAGCGGCAAGACATCGTCGCGCCGCTCGCAGAGCGGCGGCAGCGTGAGCTCGATGACGGAGAGGCGGTAATACAGGTCCTCGCGGAACTTCCCTTCGCGCATCGCGTCGCGCAGCGGCAGGTTGGTGGCCGCGACGATGCGCACGTTCGCGCGTCGTGCCGCGTTGGAGCCGAGACGCTCGTATTCGCCAGTCTGCAGCACGCGCAGTAGTTTGGCTTGGCCCGCGAGCGGCAGGTTGCCGATCTCGTCGAGGAACAGCGTGCCGCCGTCGGCGGCCTCGAAGCGCCCCGCGCGCGCCTTCGCGCCCGTGAACGCCCCGGCTTCGGTGCCGAAGAGCTCCGCCTCGATGAGCTGCTCCGGCAGCGCACCGCAGTTCACCTTGACGTAGGGCTGCGCCTTGCGGGTCGAATTGGCGTGCACGATGTCGGCGAGCACTTCCTTGCCCGCGCCGTTGGGGCCGCCGATGAGCACGGGCACGTCGGCGTGTGCGACCTGGGCGGCCATCGAGGCCACGGTGTGCAGCGCCTCGCTTTCATAGACGAGCCCGCGCAGGTCGTAGCGCTCGGCGAGCTGGGCGCGCGCCTCCGCCCGCGTCGCGCGACGATGGATGTTCTCCTCGACGGCGGCGCGCAGCTCGAGCAGGTTGCGGACCGTCGTGAGCAGCCGCGCGTCATCCCAGGGCTTCGCGATGTAGTCGGCCGCGCCGGCCTTGACGAGGTCGACGGCGGTCTCGAGATGCGTCCAGGCGGTGAGCAGGATCACGGGCACGTCCGGGTGCAGCGCGCGCAACTCGCGAAACAGCGAGATGCCTTCCTCCCCCGACGTGGCCTCGCGGCGGAAGTTCATGTCCTGGATGACGAGGTCGACTTCCTGCGAACGCAGGCACGCGAGTGCTTCGGCGGGAGATGAGGCGCCGAGCACTCGCGCGCCATGCAGGGACAACAGGACCTGGAAGGCCGTGCGTACGGCCTCGCTGTCGTCGGCAACCAGTACGGTGCGGTTCGCCAGGCGGTCCTCGACGTTCGAAGTGACTGAACTCATCGATAAGACGCCCGAGGTCGCGCGAGGGTTGCAAACGGCTGCCACGATTTGTTCAAACGGTGCGGGTGGCCATGGCGGGAGACACCTTCGCGGCGCGCCAGGACGGGTGCCAGGCCGCGAGCTGGCCCACGATCCAGAGGCCGAGCACGCCGCCCACGAGGTAGTAGAGCTCGAGCCGCGCGAGGCCGTAGTGCGTCGCGAGGTAGTGGCCCGCGATCAGCGCCAGCACGCAGCCGACCACGACGCCCGCCGATGTGACGAGCCAGTTCTCGATGAGGAAGTACCGCATGATGTCGAGCTTCCGGGCGCCGACGGCGCGGCGCGTGCCGATCTGGCGCGTGCGCGTATTCACGTTGAACGTCGCGAGCCCGAAGATGCCGAGGCAGCTGAACACGACGACGAGCGCAGTCACGGAACCCAGGATCACGACCATCATCGTGTCGCCCGAGTAGCTGCGCTCCTTCATCACGGACACCTTGGTGAGCTTGCCCACGACGCGGTACTTGTTGGACTTCTTGAGCGCGGCCTCGGTGTCCGCCATCACGCGGTCGATTTCGCCGGGCTTCGTACGCACGAGGTACTGGATCGACGGACCGGCGCTCACCATCGGCTGCAACATCACGTGCTCGAGCTTGTCCCAGCCCACCCAGGAGCCCTGGATGTGCCCGATGACGCCGATGACGCGCTCGGGATGGCTCTGGTTGTCGTAGATGATCTTGCCGACGAAGCTCTTCGCGTCGGGGAACAGCTTCTCGATGAACGCCTTGCTCACGACGACCTGACCCGACTTCGGCGGTTCCTGCGCGATCTTCTGGCGCCATTCGATCGTTTCGGGCTCGAAGTACTTGCCCTCGATCAACGTCGCGCCGAGGGCCTCGAGCCCGTACTCATCCATCTCGTAGTAGGCGACCGGCTGGCACGTGCCTTTTTCGTTCGGCTGCGGATAGACGCAGTTCGAGCTGCCGCTGCCCGACAGCGGCACCTGCGGCGTCGGCGTCGCGGCGATGACACCCGGCATGTGACGCAACAGGTTCATGTCGTCGCGCACCGAGGCGTGGAAGTTGAAGTCCTTGCCGAAGCCGTTGGTCCAGAATGCGAACATGTTGTACTCGTCGATGCCCGTCGGACGGCTCACCGTCTCGATGCGCTTCGTGACGAGGAACACCGCGTTGACGACGATTGCGAGCGTGATCGCGATCTGCACCGCGACCAGCACGGCGCCCGAGCTGTTGCGCGTGAGCGCGGAGAGGATGGGGCGGATTTCCATTACTGCACCTTGAGGTAGGACGCGGGTGGCGCGCGGCCGATGCGCCACGCGGGATAGATGCCGGCGAGCACGCCGGCCGCGAGTGATATGGCGATCGCGAGCAACAGCGTGCCCACTTCGAACGGCAGCGTGCGGCCGAACTGCTCGATGATCCGGCCGTACCAGGCGCGCAGTGCCCACAGGCCCGCGAGACCGAGCAGCGTGCCGGCTATGCCGCCCGCGATCGACACGACGCCGGCTTCGACGAGGTGCTGCCAGAACACGTCGCGGCGGCTCGCGCCGAGCGCGCGGCGCACGCCGGCGACCGGCGCGGCATTCATGAACTTCGCGAGCAGCAATCCCACGGTATTGATGAGGCAGACCGCGAGGAACGCGAACGCGAGCAACACCATCGCCTTGCGGTCGTCGCCGACCACGTTGTTGAACGCGAGCCACTCGTCGACGTTGTAGAGCCCGTTGTTGAGCGGGCGCGGGAAGCGGCCGAGCTTCTTCTGCGCGGTGACGTAGTTGTCCATCCACTCGCGGTACGCGCGCACCTTCCCGGGCGTGCGCAGCTCGACCCAGGCCTCGATCCAGATGCACTCCGACTGCGTGAAGCGTTCGAAGCTGTCGATCGACTCGGTCTTCCAGCAGTTCGTATTGCCGGCGGCGCCGAGCTCGAACAGCTTGTCGAACGCGAACGGGATGTAGGCAAGCTCGGGATCGTCGAACGCGCCGTTCGATACGTCGAAGAACTTGGGCGCGGGCGTCCATTCGTCGAGCACGCCGACGACACGGAACTCGCGGTCGTGCCAGCGCAGCGTCCTGCCGACGCTGTTCTCGCCCTTGAAGGCGCGGTCGTTCAGGTCCTTGCTGAGCACGATGACTGGATCGGGTCCCGCATCGGCTTTCGCGTCCCAGCCACTGCCGTACTTGAACGGCACCTCGAACATTGCGAAGAAGTCCGCCGACGTGGCGCGCACGAGGATGCCCTCGGGCTCCATGCCGCCGTCGTCGCGGCTGATGACCTCCGCCGTCTTCACCATGATCACGTTGCGATCGGGGATGCCGCTCGTCGTGAGCGCGACGGCATCGCGATAGGTGAGGAGATCGGGCTGTTTCCAGGGTTTGTCCTTGTCGTACGCGTTGTTCGGATCCCAGCCGTCGACGGCGGGCGCGAACAGCACATCGTTCTTGTCGCGGATCGGATTGTTGGCCGCCGCGCGGTAGCCCGTGAGGGTGATGAGGCACACGGCGATGCCGAGCGCCACCGCGAGCACCATGAGCGCGGTCAGGCCCGGGTTGCGCTTGAAGCTCGCGAACGCGAGGCGCAGGTAGTACGCGAACATCTCAGGCTCCCGCGGGCGCGTGCGCAATGGAACCAATGGGGGTCACGGTCGCCGGACCGTGCGCCTCGTAGGGCTTGAAGTCGGACACCTGTCCGTCGACCACCTGCACGTTGCGATGCGCGCGCCGCGCGAGCTCGGGGTCGTGCGTCACCATGACGATGGTCGTGCCCATCTCGTTGATCTTCTCGAGCAGGTCCAGGACCTGGCGGGCCATGAGGGAGTCGAGGTTGCCCGTGGGCTCGTCGGCGAGCACGAGCCGGGGATCGCCCGCGATGGCGCGCGCAATCGCGACACGCTGCTGCTGGCCGCCCGACAGCTGCGCTGGGATGTGCTTCATGCGCGCGGCGAGGCCCACGATCTCGAGCGCGTTCGTGATGCGCTGGTGCCGCTCGGCGTACTTCATGCGTCGGTAGCGCAGCGGCACGTCGACGTTGTCGTAGATATTGAGATCGGGCATCAGATTGAAGCTCTGGAAGATGAAGCCGATCTTCTCGTTGCGCAGGCGCGAGCGTGCGTCGTCGGAGAGCTGCGTGACGTCGGTGCCGTCGAGCTTGTAAGAGCCGGTGTCGTAGGGCTCGAGCAGGCCCGCGATGTTGAGGAACGTCGTCTTGCCCGAGCCCGACGGGCCCGTGACGGCGAGGAATTCGCCCGCCTTCACCTCGAGCGAGAAGCTGCGCAATGCGTGCGTCTCGATGAGATCGGTACGGAAGATCTTGCTGACGTTGGTCATGGAGAGCATGGTCAATCCTCAAATCTGATGGGGTCGGCCGAAGAAGAGCACGTAGCCGTCGCGATCTCGAAGCTCGAAACCGCGCAGGTCGGGTGAATCCTTGAGGGGTTCGGAGAACGTGACGTTGCGCGACGCGAACTCCGCCGCCAGCGCGTCCGGATCGGGTACGAAGAGATAAGCGTCCCAACGCGCCCAGGCGTGACGCTGGAAATTCGGCAACGCCGGGACGCCGACGTCTTTCAACATGAGCATCGCGCCGCCGCGCTCCACGATGCCGAAGACCGGTTTGTCCGGAGAATCCTGGTGCGAGACCCTGAAGCCGAGTTGGTCCCGGTAGAACGACAGCGCTGCAGGCGTATCGCTCACGAGGAAGACTGGCGAGATCAAGCCGATGTGCGGTGCGCTCATGGGAGGCCTCTCAATTGCCGATGAGAACGCTGGGCGCGTCCTTGTAGTCGCGCATGTCGGAGAGCACGACCGTGTCGCCCGCGACGAGGCCCTTGCGCACCTCGATCTCGCCGATCGCGGCCGCGCCGAATTCGACGGGCGTGCGCACGGCGCGGTCGTCACGCACGACGTAGACGAAGCGCGTGTCCGAATCGTTGAAGGGGCTGCGATCGACCTTGAGCACGTCCTGACGCTCGTCGAGGACGATGCGCACGGACGCGCGCTGGTTCTGGCGCAGGCCGCGCGGCTGCTCGGCGAACCGCACGCGACCCGTCACCTGCGAGTTCTTCACGTCCGGTGAGATGCCGGCGACGGTGCCGACGAGCTTGCGGCCGTCGAGCATGACCTCGGCGTTCATGCCCGGGCGGATCTCGTTCGCGTAGCTCTCGGCGACCTGGAACTCGATCTCGAGCGCCGAAAGGTCCACCACCGTGACGAGCGGTGCGTTCTCGGCCACCTGCGCGCGTTCGGCCTGGGACAACGTCGCGACGATGCCCGCGACCGGCGAGGCGAGCGTCAGCGCGTCGACACGCTGCTTGAGGCGCGCGACCTTGAGGGACTGCGCCTCGCGCGTGGCGCGCTGGCTGCGCAGCTCGAGCTGCAGGCTGTCCTTCTCGAGGCTCGCCGTCTCGACGGCGTGCGTGTAGTTGAGCTTCGCGGTTTCGAGATCGTCCTGGGCGCGCTTGTAGTCGCGCTCGGGGATCACATGGATGTCCCAGGCGTCGGCGGCGCGCTTGTACTCGCGTTCCGCCGCGGTGATCTGCACCTTCGCGAGGTCCGCGGCCTGGCCGCTCTTCAGGATGGCGCGGCGCACCTCGATGATCTTGCCGTTGAGCGCCGCGTCGGCGCTCGCGAGCGTCGCGCGCTCGCGCTCGTACTCGTTCATGAGTGCCGCGCTGTCGACCTTGCCGAGCACGTCGCCCGCCTTGACGACGTCGCCGGCGCGCACCTTATAGATGATGGTGCCCGGCGCCTCGGCGAACAGCGTGGGGCTCACGGCCGCGACGACCAGGCCCGTTGCGGCGACGTCTCGCACGAACGGACCGCGCTCGACGACCGCTGTACGCAGCCGCGCGCGCGGGATGACGTGGTCCGAGCTGAGCCACGAGCGAACGGCCCAGCCGGCGACGAGCAACAGCAGCAGCGCGCCGCCGCCGATGAGCGCGTATTTCCTGTAGAGCGGACGACGGTCCACGTTCGTTGCGACGACGCGGTCCTGGGACTGCGTGCCGCGCATGCCGATTTCGCGAAGGAGCAGGGTCATGCACCTGCTAGAGCACGGAACGTGCCAACGCGCGCGGCGATGCCTAAGCGGTTGATTTGAGCGCGAGTGTCGGCGCGCGGCGCAGGCGGCGCGGTGTCCGCATGCGGACAGCGGACAGCGCCGCGGACGTACGCCCGCGGCCGTGGAACGTCAGAAGCGGCGGATTCCCGAGGGACCGCCGAGGATCACGAGATCGGCGGGACGCGCCGCGAACAAGCCGACCGTGACCACGCCCGTGATCTGGTTGATCGCGCTCTCGAGCGCAACGGGGTCGGCGATGCGCAGATCGTGCACGTCGAGGATGTGGTTGCCATTGTCGGTGACGACGTTGGCGCGCCATACCGGTCGGCCGCCGAGCCGCGCGAGCGCGCGCGTGACGAGCGCACGCGCCATCGGGATGACTTCGACTGGCAGCGGGAAGGCGCCGAGCGTCGTCACGAGCTTGGACTCGTCGGCGATACAGACGAACCGGCGCGCGGCGGCGGCGATGATCTTCTCGCGCGTCAGCGCGGCGCCGCCTCCCTTGATGAGGTGACGCCGATCGTTGGTCTCGTCGGCGCCGTCGATGTAGGTATCGATCTCGCCGACGTCGTTGAGATCGAGCACCGCGAATCCCGCCGCCCGGAGGCGGTCGGTGGAGTTGTTGGAGCTCGACACGGTGCCGGCGAGCGGGATGCGCTGGTCGCGAAGCTCGTCGATGAGGAAGTTCACCGTCGAGCCCGTGCCGACACCAAGCACGGTGTGCGGCGTGACGAATTCGAGTGCAGCGCGCGCGGCGGCTTGTTTTCCAGTGTTTTGCGCACTCATCAGCTTGCTCCGCGAATTTTCGGGGTGCTGAAACGACAGTGCCCGCTGGGTAGCGGGCACTGTCTTCGAATCTTGCGGCGAGCGAGAGAGGACTCTCGCTCGCCGATCAACCAAGGCCAGAACTATTTCTTCTTGGCTTTCTTCTTGGCCTTCTTCTTGGCTTTCGCCATGGCACATCTCCAGTAGTTACGGGTTAGTCCGAGGCCGAGTATACGCACGTGTTGACAAATTTCAAGCAAGTGACAACGAGAGTGAGCGTCGTCGTCACATCGATGCGCGTCGTCACCTCTCGATGACGATCACTCGAGCGAGAGGATGAACCGCCAATGCGCCTCGCTCACCGGTGTGATCGAGAGTCGGCTGCCGCGTTGAAGGAGAACCATCCCATCTAGTTCGCGCGTCGCGTGCGCGCGCATCTCGTCGAGCGTGATGACGCGCTTCGTGCGCCGCACGAGTTGCACGTCGACCACAAACCAGCGCGGATCCTCGCGTGTGCTCGCCGGATCGTAGTGATCGCTCTTCTTGTCGAACTGCGTGGGATCGGGATACGCGGTGCGCACCACCTTCACGATGCCCGCGACACCCTTCACGTCGGTGCTCGAGTGGTACAGGAACGCCTGGTCGCCCTTCTTGAAGTCGTCGCGCAGCGAATTGCGCGCCTGGTAGTTGCGCACGCCATCCCACATCGCCGTTTTCTTCGGCTTCTTCGCGAGATCATCGACTCCGAAGGTCGACGGTTCGGTTTTCATGAGCCAGTAGTTCATCGATTCCCCTTTCCGTGACGATGAGATCCATGTGGATGTCGGTGAGTGTCGCCGGCACCTGCGGTACTACCTGGAAATCATAGGCGACTCCGACGAGGCGGGGCCCGCGCCAGTGCGTGCGAGTGCGTCGGAATGCGAGCGTGCGGTCGTAGAACCCGGCGCCGAGGCCGAGACGCGCGCCGTGACGATCGAGGGCCACCGCGGGAATGAAGATCGTGTCGAGGAAGCGCGCGTCGAGCGAGTCGAAGCCCTCGGGCTCGTGCATGCCGAAGCGGTGCAGGCGGTGCGTCCCGGCCGCCGCGACGAAGCGCATGCGCCGCGCGCGCAGACTGACGATGCGCGGCAGGAAAACCTCGCAGCCGCGCGCGAGCGCGAGCGCGATCAGCGGCGTCGTGTCGAGCTCGTCGGGGAGGGCGGAGTACAGGCCGATGCGCTTGCCGGGCGCGAGCCAGCGCGTGGCGCCGACGTGGCGCGCGACGGCGCGCGCGGCGAGATCGCGGGCGCGGGGCGTGAGCGCGCGACGCGCGGCACGGAGCTCAGAACGGAGTTGGGACTTCGTGATCACGAAGCGAGAGAAGGAAAAGCGCTACCCGCAATGCCGGTGCGAGCCGTTGCTCTCGAACCAGAGCAACAAGGTGGGACCGACCCCGACATTTAAGGCTTTCCGCTCGAAGCGGACCTGCACAGTACTGCCGGCAAGGCTTAGGTCCCTGGGTGTTTACATTACGGTCGAGAGGTAACCCGACCCGCTGTCGCACACCGCAGGCAGCGCGGGAGTGACTGTACCACTACCCGCGCGTAGGAATGCGACGCGAATCCCGAGTTACAAGTGAGCACGCAAATGTTTTTTCGGGCGGCCCCGCTTCGGGGGCGTCAGGAGAGGAGCGCGAGCCCCTGAGAACCCCTTTATAAATCCAACTGGCGCGTGCGCTGCAGGGCCGTCTCGACGCGTTCGCGCATGTGCTTCACGCGGCCGCTCACATTTCCCTGGATTTCCTGATCCTGGCGGCGCAAGCGCAACAGCTCGTTGGCCATGTTCAGCGCGGCCATCACGGCGATGCGATCGGCCCCGACGACCTTTCCGGTGTCGCGGATCTCGCGCATCTTCTTGTTCAGGTATTCGGCGGAGTCGAGAAGATCGGCGCGCTCATCCGCGGGGCAGGATACGAAGTATTCCTTCTCGAGGATGCGTACGGTGACGTGCGCCGGTTCTTTGTCGCTCACGCAGTGTGCTCCATGGTCTTGAGACGCCCGATCATGGCTTCGACACGGGCGCGCACCTGGTCGTTCCGCTGTGCGAGCACGGAACGCTCGGCGGCGAGCGATTCCTGCCGCTGGCGCAGCGCGCGGTTCTCTTCCTTCAGGGCATCGACGGCGATGAGGAGCTCTTCGATGCGGCGTTCGAGCAGCGCGATCTCCGCGGTGAAGCCGGATTTGTTGTTGTCTGTCATGGCGCGGGACTATAGGACACGCTCGAGTAACCGGCAAACCAACATATTTTCCCGGACGGCGTCGTTTCGACGCCGTTTTCCTATGTGGCGCGCAGCGCCTGGAAACTATAATTCCCCCATGTTGGCCGCCACTTACGACGAGTTCGAGCATGTGTTGCGTGCGGCGCGCGCGTTGCCGGAACCTGCCGAAGCGCACGGCACGCTGGCCGGTGCGCTGTGCAGCTCGCGCGACTACGGGCTCATGGAGTGGCTGCGCGAAATCCTGCCCGACGACTCTCCCGACGAGGATGCGCTGCGCAGTTCCGTGCTGCAGAGCGTTTACGACTCCATGGTGCGCACGCTCGCGGGCACCGAGGCGGAATTCGCGCCGCTGATTCCCGACGACGAAGCGCCGCTCAAGGAACGCGCCGACGCGCTCAGCCTCTGGTGCCAGGGTTTTCTTTACGGACTCGGTTCCGGAAACACGGCGGATCCTGCCGTCGTGTCGACCGAGGCCGCCGAGCTCATCCGCGACTTTACCGAGATCACGCACGTCGGCGTCGAAGCGGACGAACAGAACGAGGAGAACGAAGTCGCGTTCGCCGAAGTGCTCGAGTTCGTGCGCGTCGGCGTGCAGTTGCTGTTCGTGGAGCTCGCGCCCGCGCGCGGCGAGGAGCCGGCGCCCGGCGCCGAGTCGCTGCATTGAAGCGCGCGCACCCACCGTCCGCGCCGCGCATGCCCGCGATCGGCCGCGATGAATTCAAACGCCGCCGGCGCGCGTTGATGAAGCTCATGGGTCGCGAATCCATCGCGATCGTGCCCACCGCGCCCGTGCGCCTGCGCAACAACGACGTCGAGTACGCCTACCGTCCCGACAGCGACTTCTTCTATCTCACGGGCTTCAACGAGCCCGAATCCGTCGCGGTGCTCGTGCCGGGACGCCCGCAGGGCGAATACATTCTCTTCGTGCGCGATCGCGATCCCGCGCGCGAGACCTGGGACGGCAAACGCGCGGGACCGGGGGGTGCCGTGCGTGACTTCAGTGCCGACGATTCCTTTCCGATCGCCGACATCGACGAGATCCTGCCCGGGCTCCTCGAGAACCGCGCGAAGGTCTACTACGCGATGGGCACGCATCCCGAGTTCGACCAGCGCGTCGTCGGCTGGGTGAACGGCCTGCGTACGCAGGCGCGCAACGGGCGCCATCCACCGCAGGAAATGGTCGCGCTCGACCACGTGCTGCACGACATGCGTCTCTTCAAGAGTCGCGCCGAAGTCGACACGATGCGCGCCGCGGCCCGCATCGCCTCACAGGCGCACGTGCGCGCGATGCGTGCGTGTGCGCCCGGCAAACGCGAATACGAAATCGTCGCGGAGATCACGCACGAGTTCCGCCGGCACAACGCGGACCACTCTTACATGCCCATCGTCGGCGGCGGCGCGAACGGCTGCATCCTGCATTACCGCGAGAACGACGCCGCGCTCGCAGACGGCGATCTGCTGCTCATCGACGCCGGCTGCGAGGTCGAGTGCTACGCGTCCGACATCACGCGCACGTTCCCCATCAACGGCCGCTTCTCCGCCGAACAGCGCGCGCTGTATGACATCGTGCTCGAGGCCAACTACGCGGCGATCGAGCGCGTGAAGCCCGGCAACCACTGGAACGCGCCGCACGAGGCGGCGGTGCGCGTCATCACGCAGGGTCTCGTCAAGGTCGGCCTGCTCAAGGGCAAGCCGGCGAAGCTCGAGGAGTCGGGTGCGTACCGGAAATTCTTCATGCATCGCACCGGGCACTGGCTCGGCATGGACGTACACGACGTCGGCGACTACAAGATCGGCAACGAATGGCGCGTGCTCGAGCCCGGCATGGCGCTCACGATCGAGCCCGGCATCTACATCGCACCCGGCACGCCCGGTGTACCGCGCAAGTGGCACGGGATCGGCATCCGCATCGAGGACGACGTCGTCGTCACGCGCGACGGCTGCGAAGTGCTGACCTCGGGCGTACCCAAGGACGCCGTCGCCATCGAGCGCCTCATGGCGTCGGTGGCATGACGCAGCGGCCATGAACCGTTACGACGTCGCGATCGTCGGCGGTGGCATGGTCGGCGCGAGCTTCGCGCTCGCGCTGCGCAATACGAGACTGCGCGTGCTGCTCGTCGAGAGCGTTCCGCCCGACTCGGCGGCGCAGCCGAGCTTCGACGAACGCACCACCGCACTCGGCAACGGATCCCGGCAGATCTTCGAATCGCTCGGCGCGTGGGCGTCGATGGCCGACGATGCGGCGGCGATCCGTTCCATTCACGTGTCGGACGCGGGACGGTTCGGCGTTGCGCGACTCGACGCGCAGGAACAGGGAGTGCACGCCTTCGGTTACGTCGTGCCGAATCGCGCGATCGGCCGCGCGCTGTGGCAGGGATTGCGCACGGCGCCCAACGTGACGCTCGCAGTACCCGCACAGGTCAAGGGTGCGGCGCTGCGCGGCGACGGCGTGCACCTCGACGTCGCGACGGAGGGAAAGCACGAGACGGTCCACGCGGCGATCGCCGTTGCCGCTGACGGTGCGGGCTCTGTGCTGCGCGCGAGCGCGGGCATCGCCGCGGACGTCGAGGATTACGAACAGGTCGCGATCGTCGTCAACGCATCGACCGAACGGCCGCACGATGGCGGGGCTTTCGAGCGCTTCACGCCGTCGGGCCCGCTCGCCGTACTGCCCATCGTGGGCGGTGGCTACACGGTCGTGTGGGCCGTGAAGCCCGAGCGCGCGGCCGAGCTGCTGAAGCTCGACGACGCCGCGTTCGCAGCACGACTGCTCGAGGCTTTCGGCTGGCGCGCGGGCCGGTGGACGAAGATCGGCCGCCGCAATGCGTATCCGCTCGCGCTGTCGCGCGCCGCGGAAACCGTGTCGGGCCGCGTCGTGCTCATCGGCAACGCGGCACAGGCGCTGCATCCCGTCGCGGGACAGGGATTCAATCTCGGCCTGCGCGACGCCGCGACGCTCGCGGAGATGCTGGCCGGCCTGCCGGCGGATGCGACGGATCCCGATCGATTCACCGACCTGCTGGCGCGCTTCGCCGCGTGGCGCGCCGAGGATCGCAAGGGCGTGACGAAATTCACCGACGGACTCGTGAAGCTGTTCGGCAGCGAGCTGCCGGGCGTTGGCGTCGCACGCAACTTCGGACTGTTGCTGTTCGACCTGAGCCCCACGGCCAAGCGCGCGCTGTCGCGTGTGAGCTGGGGCTTCGCGGGCCGCATGCCGCGCCTCGCGCGCGGGCTGCCCATCGAATGACGCCGCAATACGACGTGGCGGTCGTCGGCGCGGGACCGATCGGCCTCGCGACCGCGTTGTTGCTCGTGCGCAAGGCGCGGCTGCCGGCCGCGCGCGTCGCCGTCTTCGACCGGCGCATCCCGCAGCCTCCCGACGAGCTCGCGCAGCTGCCCGTCGACCTGCGCGTCTTCGCATTGTCGCGCGCGACGGAACGCATCCTGCGCGCCGCCGATGCCTGGGACGACGTCGCGCACACCCGCGCGGAGCCGTACGAGCGCATGCACGTGTGGCACGCCGATGTACCGCCGCACGGCGGCGATGCGCTCGTGTTCGATGCCGCGGAGGTCGGCGAGCGCGATCTCGGCGTCATCGCGGAGAACGCGGTGCTGCAGGCCGCGCTCGTGCGCGCGGCGCGTCGCGCCGGGATCGTGCTCATCGATGCCGCGATCGACGCGCTGTCGCAGGACCGCGCCGCCGCCACGCTCGGCGCCGGCGCCCAGCGCTTCACGGCGCGGCTCGTCGTCGGTGCGGATGGCGCGCAGTCGCGCATCCGCGAGCTCGCGGGGCTCGGTGCCGAGCGCACTGACTACGGCCAGACCGCGCTCGTCGCGATGGTCGGCACCGCAAAGCCTCACGCGCGCACCGCGTGGCAGCGCTTCCTCGGCACGGGCACGCTCGCGTTCCTGCCGCTCGCCGGCGCGCGCAGCTCCATCGTGTGGTCGTTGCCGACCGCGCGGGCGGAGAAGCTGCTCGAGGCGACCGCCGCGCAGTTCGAGCGCGAGCTCGAATCCGATTTCGACGGCGCGCTCGGGCGCGTCACGCTCGAGAGCGAGCGCGCGAAGTTTCCGTTGTGGCGCCTCGCGGCGCAGAGCTACGTCACGTCACGCGTGGCGCTCGTCGGCGATGCGGCGCACGTCGTGCATCCGCTCGCGGGGCAGGGCGCGAACCTCGGCTTCCTCGACGCCGCGGCGCTCGCCGACGTCGTGGCAGCCGCGCTCGAAGAGCGCGAGGATCCGGGCGCCGAGCGCATCCTGCGCCGCTACGAACGCTGGCGGCGCAGCGAGAACGAGCTCATGAGCGGCGCGATCGATGTGTTCGACCGCGTGCTCGCGCACGGCACCGGGCGCGTCGCCGGTTTCATCCAGCGCGGCATGCCGCTCGTCGGCCGCTCGACGATCGCGAAGCGGCTGTTCATCGAGCGCGCGCTCGGACTCGCGGGCGAGCTGCCCGCGGCTGCGCGTTGATGCCGCTGTTCCGCAGTACCCGGGTCGCCGGCATGGCGGCGATGCTGTCCGGCGTCGCCGCGTTCGCGCTCATGGACGCCGGCCTCAAGCTGCTGTCGCAGCACTATCCCGCGACGCAGGTGGCCGCGCTGCGCGGCCTCGCGGCGCTGCCCGTGGTGTTCGCATGGGCGCTGTACGCGGGCGGTGCGCGCCAGCTCGTGCAGGTGCGCTGGCCGCTGCACGTCGCGCGCGGGCTCCTGTCCGTGCTCATGATGGTGACGTTCACGTTCGGGCTGAAGGAGCTGTCGCTCGCGCGCGCGTACTCGCTGTTCTTCGTCGCGCCGATGCTCATCGCGATCTTCTCGATGGTGTTCTTCGGGGAGCGCGTCGGCCGCGCGCAGTGGGCCGCGATCGCCATCGGCTTCGGAGGCGTGCTCATCGTGCTCAAGCCCGAGACGAGCGGCTTCGGCTGGGCGGGCTCGTTGGCGATCCTCTGCACCGCGCTGTGCTATTCGCTGTCGAACGTGCTCGTGAAGCTCATCGGCCGCACGGACTCCACGCAGTCGATGGTGTTCTGGATGACCTGCATGCTAGCGATCGGCGCGACGGCGCTCGCGCTGCCCGACTGGCAGCCGCTGCACAGCGAGCATTTCGTCTGGTGCATCGGAATCGCGATCACGGGCGCGGTGGGGCAATGGGGCATCACGTATGCGTTCAAGCACGCGCCGGCGGCGACGGTCGCGCCGCTCGAGTATTCGGGGCTCGCGTGGGTGATCGTCATCGACTACGCGGTATGGAGCGTCA
>Ga0081455_10002640_pt1 | contig 21244 bp, 13 predicted proteins | sample TabmetS3T2R1_FD_70207 | JGI IMG/M metagenome (GOLD analysis project Ga0081455, IMG submission 70207) | Tabebuia heterophylla rhizosphere microbial communities from the University of Puerto Rico - S3T2R1 | ecosystem: Host-associated > Plants > Roots > Rhizosphere ...
ACGGTCGGATCGCCGGCGAGCTTCCCGCAGTCGATCGCGATCGGCGCCACCGACATCGACGACCTGGTCGCCGACTTCTCCAGTCGTGGACCGGCCGTCTGGAACGGCGTCGAGTACGTCAAGCCGCTGGTCAGCGCGCCCGGCAAGGACATCCGTTCGGCCTGGCCCCGGCAACTGGAGCCCGTGGGCTACGTCACGATCTCCGGCACGTCGATGGCGACGCCGCATGCCACCGGCGTGGTCGCGCTGATGCTGTCGGCGCAACCCGACCTCACCGTCGACCAGGTCCGCGAGACGCTGACCGGCACGGCCCGGGTCGAGCCGCACATGGGTGCCGTCCCCAACAACCGCTACGGCGCCGGCATCGTGGACGCCTACGCGGCTGTCACCCAGGTCGCCCACTCCGGCACGCTGACCGGCACCGTCACCAGCCCGGACGGCCCGGTGGCGGCAACCGTGACGATCGCCGGGCGGAGTGTCACGAGTGATGCTGCCACCGGTCACTACCAGATCCGGGTTCCCGAGGGCACCCACGAGGTGACGGTCAAGAGCTTCGGTCTGCGCACCGAGCGCCGGCAGATCACCATGGCCACTGGCGAGCAGGCCACCCTCGACATCACACTCGGCGAAGCGGCGACGCGCACGCTCGACGGCACGGTCACGGCCGGCGGTGACCCGGTCGCCGACGCCAGAGTCACCGTGCCCGGCACCCCGGTCGATCCGACGTACGCCGACGGCGAGGGCCGATTCGCCGTCGACCTCCCCGACGGCACGTACGAGCTACGGGTGACTGCCGCCGGCTATCGGCCCTCGCGTACTCAGATCGAGGTCACCGGCGACGCCGACGTGGCCGTCGAGCTGACTCCGCTCGATCAGACGTCCGACGCCGGCTGGCGGCAGTTCCAGAACAACCCGACCCGCAACGGGCTGTCGGGCGAGGCGCTGGCCGCCGACTCGCTGGTCGACGACTGGACGGTCGATGCCGGAAGCGCCGTGGTGTTCTCCTCGCCGGTGATCGACGGCGGCCGGGTCTACCTCGGTGCCGACAACGGCCAGCTCGTCGCCATGAACCTCGACACGGGAGAGCGGCAGTGGGCTTTCGACACCGGTGCCAGCCTGCGTGGCACGCCGGCTCTGACCGACGACGGTCTGGTGATCAGCGGCGGCGGGGTCGACGGCGGCATCCACGCCTTCGACGCCGAGACCGGCGAGCAGCGCTGGACCGTCGATACGCCGGACCGGCTGACGGTCTACTCGGCACCTGTCGTCCGCGACGGCGTCGTCTATGTCGCCACCGGCCCGACGGCGGATCGCTCCGACACCGTGTTCGCACTCGACGCGACGACCGGTGACCAGCTGTGGGCGACCGACGTCGACAACTCGGTCTTCGGCGGTCTCGCCGTCTCCGACGACCTGATCGTGGTCGGCAACGCCGACGACGCCCAGCTGATCGGGCTGGACGCCGCGACCGGCGAGCGGCGCTGGATCCTGCAGCGGGACCACGATTACTTCGTCGGCGGGCCCAGCATCGCCGACGGCACGGTCTACGTCGCCACGACGGACGACGAGGAGGGCGGCGGCAGCCTGCTCGCGGTCGACGCCGCCACCGGCCAGCTGGTCTGGGAGAACGCCACGCACGGCGACGGCCAGGGCGCCACCCCCGCGGTGTACGGCGACCTCGTCATCGCGGGCTCTCACGGCAAGGGCTTCATCGCCGCGTACGACCGGGCCACCGGCCATCCGGCCTGGCGCTTCGGGGTCGACGGCGCGGTGAGCGTCTCGGGAATGGTCGCGAACGACGGCTACGTGGTCGCCGCCTCGCAGCTCGACAACCGGATCTTCGCCCTCGACGCCGCCACCGGCGAGTCGGTGTGGGAGACCGGCGTCAGTGCCAACGTCACCTCGTCGGCCGCGTACGCCGACGGGCGTCTCGTCACGGCTGACACCAGCGGCGACGTCCACGCCTTCCATCCGGTCGGCACCATCACCGGCACGATCACGGGGCCGGACGGCCCGGTCGCGGCCGAGGTACGCGTCGCAGAGAGCGACACCGAGGTCTCGGTCGGCCCCGACGGTCGATTCGAGCTCGATCATCGGCCCGGAGACTTCACGCTTGAGGTCCGGGCGTACGGGTTGCGCCAGCAGTCCGTCGACATCACGGTCGTCGCCGGTCGTACTCGCAACCTCGACGTCCAGCTCGAAGCGGCCGACGACGGGGCCGTCGCGGGCACGGTGACCGACGCGGCCGGAGCGCCGTTGGAAGGCGTTGCTATCACGCTCGAGGGCGCGCCGGTCGACCCGCTTACCACCGGCTCCGACGGGCGATTCGAGTTCGCCTCGGTCGCGGAGGGCGGCTACGAGCTCACGGCCGAGCTCGCCGGATTCGCGCCGCGGACCGAGTCGATCGAGGTCCAGGCCGGCCAGACGACGACGGTCGACCTGACGCTGGAGAAGTACGACGTGGCGGTCGTCGGTGACTATCAGAACCGGATCGCCGACGAGCTCACCGATCTCGGCTACACGGTCCGGACATCGACCTACGGCGACGTCACGCAGCGGCCCGCCGACTACGAGGTCGTGGTGGCCAACGGTGCCCAGGACGATCCGGGCGCCGCCGCGTTCCACGCGTTCCTCGACGCGACCGACCAGGCCGGGACCAGCGTGGTCTGGCTCGACCAGTGGTCGCTCGGCTGGGGTGCGATCAACCACCTGACGAAACATCTCGGCGACCCGACCGGGATCCCGGACAGCTCGAGCAACGCGGGCCGGGTGTCGCTCGTACCCACGCTGGATCACCCGCTCGTCGCCGGACTGCCATTGCACCAGCGCACCCAGATCCTCGTGCCCAACGAGTGGTCGGCTTTCACCGGCTACTCCGGCATCGCCGTCGCCGACCTCGAGACCGATGACGACGGTGTCGTCGGCACCGGACTCGCCTTCAAGCCGCGAGGCCTGGGGAGTACGCACGTCCTGGTCGGGTCGCTCGCGGCCGCCGCGTCCTGGGGCATCCCAGCGCAGTACTGGACGCCGGCCGCGCGAACCGTTCTCGACAACGCCGTCGGCTACGCGGAGACCGTCTCGTACGGCCGCGTGACCGGCACCGTGACCGACGGCAGCGGTCAGCCGCTGGCCGCGCACGTGACCGTCGCCGAGACCGGGCAACAGCTGACCGCTGGCACCGACGGCGGCTACCAGGTGCTGCTCGACCCCGGCAGCCACACGCTGCGCTTCGAGCAGCCCGGCCTCGTCACCGTCGAACAGACGGTCACGGTGACCGGGGGTGAGTCGGTCACGCACGATGTGGTCCTCACCGACGCTGGTCGCGGCGCCGTGCGGGGTGTCGTCACCTCCGACACCGACGGTTCGCCGATCGGCGGCGCGACCGTCACGATCGACGGTCTGACCGCCACAACCGCGGCCGATGGGAGTTACGCGATCGCCGACGTCCCCGGTGGCGAGCGGGAGCTCACCGTCGCCGCGACCGGATATCGCTCGTCCGGCACGACGGTCACCGTCACGCCGGGTCAGGAAGCCGTCGCCGACGTCCACCTGACTCGAGCGCCGCGGGTCGGCGTGATCGGCGACTACAGCGGCGACAGTATGCTCCCGGTGCTCCGGGCCGGCGAGATGGTCGCCGAGCCGCTCAACTGGTCCGACGTCGGCCGCGTCGCCGACTACGACGTCGTGGTCTTCAACGACCCCAGCGATCCGGGACAGGCTGCGTTCCTCGCGTTCCTCGGGGCGATGGACGACGCTCAGGTCAGTGGTGTGTTCCCCGACGGCGAGTTCAGTACGGACGGCGGGGCCTGGCTGCTCCGGAAGTACCTCGGCGACCCGGCCGGCACGACGTCGGCGGACGACGAGGGTATCGTCAGCTTCCGGGCCACCGACGCCGGTCATCCCTTGTTCGCGGGTCTCGGCGAGACGCCGGAGATCCTCCGGGCCAACCGAGGCTTCGGCGTGATCGAGGGCTACCACGGCATCCCGCTGGCCGAGATCGCGACCGAGGGATCGACCACCGGCGTGGCGGCGGCCTACCGAGGCCGGACGCCGGGAAGCGTCCACCTGCTGCTGTCCGGCCTGGCCGGATCGGTGTTCCAGGGGCCGGCCGAGGACTGGACCAAGGACGGCGAGCAGCTCTATCGCAACGCCGTCGCCTGGGCGGCCGATCCTGGGCTGGGCAGCGTCGAAGGGACCGTCACCGGCGCGGACGGGCAGCCCGTCACGGCCACGATCGGCGAGTCCGGCACGGCCGTCCAGATCACCGCCGACGCCGACGGCCATTACGTCCTGCCGTTGGCGCCGGGTCAGCACTCCATCGAGTTCGCGTACTTCGGCCACGAGACCGTGACCCAGGACGTGAACGTGACGGCCGGTGCGGCTTCGCCGCTCGACGTGACGCTGCCGGCGACGACAGACGCCGTCGTGAGCGGAGTGGTCAGCGATGCGGCCGGGCCGGTCGCCGGCGCCACCGTCTCGCTCCTGGGCAGTCCGCAGCTGGCGACGACCGGCGCCGACGGCGGCTACCGGTTCACCCATGTCGAGGCGGGCTCCTACGAGATCGACGTCGTCGCCGACGGCTATGTCCGCTCGCGGACGTCGGTCACGGTCGACGGCAGTGTGGAGTCCGAGATTCGGCTTCGGCAGTCACCGCGAGTCGGCGTGATCACCGACTACCAGAGCCGGCTGTCCGGTTACCTCGACTACTGGGGCTACCAACCGCAGCCGATCACCTGGTCGGACACCGGTGTCCTCGCCGACCTCGACCTGGTGGTGGCGAACCTCGCCACGTCGACCGATCCCGGCTCCGCCGACGCCTTCACGGCCTTCGCGGACGCCGCCAACCGGGCCGGTGTGTCGGTCCTGTGGCTCGACCAGTTCGGCCGTGGCTCGTTCCAGTTCCTGCAGCGTTACGACGCCGACCCGGCGACGCTCGGAGAGGGCCGCAGCGACGGGGCGGTCACTGCGCACGTCGAGCATGCCGGGCATCCGCTGTTCGCCGGCCTGCCGAAGTCGTTCTCGCTGGTCGAGGACGACGCTGAGTACTCCTGGTTCGACGACTTCTCGGGCCAGACCGTCGCGACGGTGCGGTCGGCGGCGGGGGACGGTGGCGGCCTGGTCGGCGTCCAGGCCCGCGGCGCCCACGCGGTGGACGTCCTGCTCGGCACGCTGTCGACAAGCCTGTACGGCTACCCGGCCTACGGCGACGTCGCGGGACTGAGCTGGACGCCGGAGGCGGAACGGTTGCTGCGCAACGCCCTCGCCTACGCGTCCGATCCGCCGGCGCTCGGCGGCCAGGTGAGCGGCACCGTGACCGATGCGGCCGGGTCGCCTCAGGGCGGCACCGTGACCGTCGTCGAGTCCGGCCGGACCCTGCCGGTGCGGGCCGACGGCAGCTACTTCGTACCGCTCGCGGCTGGTGATTGGACACTGCGGTTCCGGAGTTTCGGCTACGAGGACACCGATGTCCAGGTGAGCATCGCGACCGGTGACGTCGTCACCCGCGCGGTCACGCTGACCCGGCAGCCGGCCGGTAGTGTCGCGGGTGTCGTGACAGGCTCCACCGGCGCGCCGATCGCCGGCGCCGCGGTCACCGTGACGGGCACCGGCCTGAGCGCTACGACCGGTTCGAACGGGGCGTACCAGATCGACGAGATCCCGGCCGGCGACTGGACCGTGCGCTTCGCCGCGACGGGGCATCAGGCGGCCCGGCACGACATCACGGTCCATGGCGGCCTGACGACGACTCTTGACGTGCAGTTGCTGGCGTCACAGCGGGTGGCGGTTGTCGGCGATTTCTCCAACTCGCTGCGTGACCTGCTGGCCGGCGAGGGCTACGCCGTCACGTCGTACTCCTATGCCCAGCTGAGCACGCTCGTCGCCCAGCTCGGGAGCACCGACCTGGTGATCTTCAACGGCACGGTGACGACGTCGCAGCGGCCCGCCTTCGGGGCAGCGGTTGACGCCGTCGAGGGCTCCGGGACGTCGATGATCTTCGGCGGTCAGTGGGGCGGCTATGCCATCGGCGCGCTCTCCGAGGTCCGTGGCGATCCGAGCGACGTCGAGTACGACTTCGTCCCCGAGGGCATCGACTACGTCCCGGCGGCCCAGCACCCGATCTTCGACGGATTCGCCGTCGGTGAGCCGATCCAGCTGATCGACGAGGAGGACGGCAACCAGCAGTGGCTGGCCTTCTCCGGATACAGCGGCGCGACGATCGGGCAGGTGGCGTCCCGGGACGGGGAGACCCTCGGCGATGCCGTGGGCTATCGCTACACCTCACCGACCAGCGTCGAGATCCTGCTCGGCGGCATGGCGGCGAGCACGTACGGCCGGCCCGGAGTCGACTGGACGGCCGATGGCGAGCGGGTCTATCTCAACGCCGTGGGCTGGGCCCTCGACGCCGAGGCGGCCACTGTCTCCGGCACCGTGACCGGTGCCGGGGAGCCGATCGCGGATGCCACGGTTCGTGCGACCGAGGCCGGCGTCGCCGCAACCACGGCCGGTGACGGGACGTACTCCCTGACCCTGCCCGGCGGCACTCACACGGTCGAAGTGTCGGCCGAGGGGTTCGAGACCGCGACCCGTGGGGTGGTCGTCGCCGAAGGCGAGCATGTGACCCTCGACGTCGACCTGCAGCCGCTGCCGCGCGGGAGCGTCGACGGCGTCGTGACATCGTCCAGTGGTGCGCCGGTCGCCGGTGCGACCGTGACGGGTGCGGGACCGCAGGAGTGGTCGGCGACGACCGGCGAGTCCGGTGGGTACGCCGCTTCCGACGTCTTGTCCGGTGACTACCAGGTCACGGTCCGGGCCGACGGGTTCCTGCCCGCGTCCGGGACAGTGACGGTGCCAGCGGACGGAGCGGCGACCCTCGACGTGACGATGCGGCCACTCGACGTCGGAGTCCTTGGCGACGTCGACGGACGACTGACGTCCTACCTCCGCGATCACGGCGTTGCGGCGGCCGATGTGGCCTGGTCGGCCGATCTGGACGTCTCGCCGTACGAGGTGATCGTCGTCAACGGCGGCCATCCCTCGAAGGCGACGTTCGGCGCCGTCCTCGCGGCGGCCGACGAGCACGAGGTGAGCCTGCTCTTCTCCGGCAGTTGGGGAGTCGACGTCGGCGGCGTCCGGTTGCTCGAGAAGTACACCGGACGGGTCACCGTGACGGATCAGGGCTACGGCGACGGGCCGGTGACCCTGACCGGCTTCGCGTCAGATCATCCGTTGTTCGAGGGCCTGTCCGATCCCACGACCCTGATCGGCGACGGCGGCTACTACAGCGTCGTCGGCGGCTACGACGGCGCTCGGCTGGCCGACGTGGCGGTCGAGCGCTCCAGCCGTTCGGCCGCGGGCGGACTCGGCGTGGGCTACAGCTGGCGAACCGTTGAGAGCTTGGAGCTCGTGCTGTCGACCAGCGCGGTGACCGATGCGGTCGGGCCGGGCCTCGGCTGGACGGCAGATGGCGGACGGCTGTTGCGGAACTCGATCGAGTTCGCTCGCGACGCCAGGCTCGGGTCGCCGACGGCGCCGACGGTCAAGGTGCCGGCGCCCGGCGTGACCCTGTCCGAGACGGCGACCGTCACCGGCACGGCGAGCTGGCCTTCCGACGTCACGCTGCTCAACGACGGATCACCGGTGGCCGACGTCCCGGTCGACCCGGACGGCACCTGGTCGGCGAAGCTCCCGCTGGCGATCGGAGCCAACCCGCTCACCGCCGTCGCGACCAACCTGGCCGGCGCCTCGGCGGAGTCGGAGCTGGTGACCCTGTCGCGGTGGCAGCCGGACTGGCAGATCTCCGGAAGCGGCCCGACCCGGAACGTCATGCTTCGGCTGGACGGCGCGCCGAAACAGCCGGAGCCGGCCGACTCGGTGACGCTCGTCGTCCGGGCCGCCGACGGCAGTGTGATCCGGCGGGAGCCGATGAAGTGGGTCATCACGGGCTACCTCGCCGTGCTGCAGCGCGTGGAGCCCGAGAGTCACCTGACCGCGGAGATCGTTGTCGACGGCGTGACCCTCGAGGCCGACGGGCCCACGCTGGATCCCTAGCGGTCGTGCGTACTTCTGCGGCACCGGATTCTCGGCCGCGTGCCGCAGAAGTACGCAGAATCGACCAACACCGGCCAAAACTCCGGGCCGCTCGCCTCTCGCGACCGCGCGATCTGCGCCACTAGTCTCGCGTCAGCACGGGGACCGCTGTGCGAGTGAGGAGGCGCAATGCCCGCGTTGGGTTGGAAGGTGGTCCACGGCGGGAAGACACCGCCGCCAGGTGAGGTGGTCCGGCCGGACGAGCGGCTGAGCTGGCGATCCTGCTCGGCCTCGGTCCGAAGTTCGGCGCGTTGGTCTACTCCATACCCGGCGGCGTGCTCGGCGGCATCACCCTGGTGTTGTACGGCATGAACGGACTGCTCGGCGCCAGGATCTGGGTGGAGAACGGCGTCAACTTCGGCAACCCGATCAACCTGGTCCCGATTGCGGCCGGCTTGATCGCGGGCATCGGCGACGTCACCCTGGAGATCACCAACGACTTCCAGATCGCGGGTATCGCTCTCGGGACGCTCATGGTCATCGTTTACTTTCACCTGGTGCGCCTACTCAGGGATCGGTTCGGAGTTCTCCCCGGCGACGAGGCCCCGGACCTCGAGCCGACTGGCCGGGAAGCCGGTGGTGAGCCGACCGGCAGGGCAGCGAGCGGCCGAGAGACGTGAAGCCAGCACCGTTCGAGTACGTCAGGCCGCGGACCGCGGACGAGGCGGTCGCCGCGCTGTCGGAGGCTGCCGACGCGAAGCTGCTCGCCGGGGGACAGAGCCTGATCCCGCTGTTGTCGATGCGGCTGGCCGCTCCGTCGACGCTGATCGACCTCAACCGGGTCGAGGAGCTGGCCTATGTCCGGGTCGACGACGGCGGCGTCCGGATCGGGGCGCTGGCCCGGCATGCGCAGGTCGAGCGCGACGACGCGGCGGCAGCCCGGCAGCCGTTGTTGCGCCAGGCGCTGGGCCTGGTGGCGCATCCGACGATCCGCAATCGCGGCACGGTCGTGGGCTCGATCGCGCACGCCGATCCGGCTGCCGAGCTCCCGGCCGTGCTGGCAGTCCTCGACGGGACGGTGACGACTCGATCGGCGTCGGGCACGCGTGAGATCGCGGCCGGGGACTTCTTCGTGGGCCCACTCGAGTGCGTCGTGCGGCGGGATGAGCTCGTGACGGAGATCCGAGTGCCGGCGCTCGGACCGACCAGCGGCACCGCGATCCGCGAGGTTTCGCGCCGGCACGGTGACTATGCGCTGGTCGGCGTGGCGGCGGTTGTCGATGCGGACGACGACGGTGGACTGAGGTCGGTCCGAGCGGGGTACTTCTCGGTCGCGGACACGCCGGTCGTCCTGGACCTGACCGATGCGGTCGACCCGGGCCCGTCATGGGATCGGGCCGCCGAGCAGGCGATGGCGGCGCTCGACCCGATCGGCGACATCCACGCCAGTGCCGACTACCGGCGCCATCTCATCGGTGTGCTGACCCGACGGGCGCTCGCCGCCGCCCACTCCGACGGGAGGAGGTCCGATGGCTGAGCCGACCCATGCCATTCGGCTGCATGTCAACGGCGTCGCGTACGACCTCGACGTACCGGCCCGGCGGCTGTTGTCCGACGCACTCCGGCACGATCTCGAGCTGACCGGCACTCACGTCGGCTGTGAGCACGGGGTCTGCGGCGCGTGCACGGTGCTGCTCGACGGCGAGCCGGTGCGAGCCTGCCTGACCCTGGCGGTGTCGGTCGACGGCGAGGAGATCACGACCGTCGAGGGTCTGGAGAGTGCCGACGGGGAGCTGGGTCCGGTGCAGCAGGCGTTCAAGGACTGTCACGGTCTGCAGTGCGGCTTCTGCACGCCGGGATTCCTGACGACGATCACCGCCGGGCTTCGCGACAATCCGGACCCGACGCGGGACGAGGCCCGCGAGATGATCGCCGGCAACCTCTGCCGCTGCACCGGCTACCAGAACATCGTCGCGGCCGTGCTGAGGGCGGCAGAGCTCAAGGCGGACACTGGCGGTAGCGAAATTGCGAAACACGCCGGCGTGTCTCGCGATATGCCTACCGCCAGCGTTGCGGATGGCGACCGAGGGGGTACGCCGTGACGACCAAGATGTTCGGGGATCCGATCCCGCGCGTCGAAGACGAGCGGCTGCTTCGCGGCCACGGGCAGTACCTCGACGACCTCGGTCACGACGCCCTCGAAGTCGCCATGGTCCGGTCGCCGCACGCCCACGCCCGGATCCTCGACATCGACGTGGACGCGGCCCTCGACGTCGACGGACTGGTCGCGATCTACACCTGGGACGACCTCGACGGGCCGCTCGCCGAGCCGCTGCCGCTGCTGATCCCGCACCCCACCCTGACGCATCCCCGGATGCCGTACGCACTCGCCAAGGACGAGGTCAACCACGTCGGCGAGGCGGTGGCGATGGTCGTCGCGACCGACCGCTACGTCGCCGAGGACGCGGCCAGCCGGATCAGCGTCACCTACGACCCACTGCCGCCGGTCGTCGGCATCGAGGCGGCCCGCGCGGCCACCGACCTGGTGCACGCCGATGTCCCCGGCAACGTGGCCGCGCGGATGCGGCAGTCCAACGGTGATGCCGACGCGGCCATCGAGGCCGCCCCCCACCGGCTCAGGCTCGACTTCGAGATCGAGCGAAGCGCAAGCACGCCGCTCGAGGGGCGGGGCGTCCTCGCCCGATGGGACACCGAGTCGGCCCGGCTGCGGATCTGGTCCTCGACCCAGACGACGACCGGTGTCCGGGCCGCCATCGCGGCGCGACTCGAGCTCGACCTGGGCCAGGTCGATGTCATCGCCCCCGACGTGGGCGGTGGCTTCGGCGTCAAGATCGTGCACCCGTGGCCCGAAGAGGTGCTGGTCGCCATGGCCGCCCGCACCCTCGGCCGCGCGGTCAAGTTCACCGAGGACCGCCGTGAGCACTTCGTCTCGGCGGCCCACGAGCGCGGGCAGCTGCACCATGTCGAGGTCGGGTTCGACGACGAGGGCCGGATCCTCGGCCTGTCGGTGCGCTTCTGGCACGACAACGGCGCCTTCATCCCGTACGGCCTGATCGTTCCGATCGTCACGTCGACGCAGCTGCTCGGACCGTACAAGCCGGGCGCCTACACGGTCGAGTTCGAGAGCCTCTACACCAACACGGTCCTCGTCACGCCCTACCGGGGCGCCGGCCGGGTCCACGCGGCGTTCGTCATGGAGCGGACCATCGACGCGATCGCCGCGGAGCTGGGTGTGGACCGGACCGCGGTTCGCGAGAACAACTTCATCCAGCCCGACGAGATGCCGTACGACCACGGCCTGCTCTTCCAGGACGGCAAGCCGCTGCGCTACGACTCCGGCGACTTCCCGGCGTCGCTCGAGAAGCTCAAGAAGCTGGTCGGCTGGGAGGAGTTCGCCACGTTCCGCGACCAGGCCCGGGCCGAGGGTCGCCGGGTCGGAATCGGGCTCGCCTGCTATGTCGAGGGCACCGGCGTCGGTCCCTACGAAGGCGGCCACGTCCACGTCGAGACCAGCGGCAAGGTCAAGGTCGCGACCGGGCTGACCTCACAGGGCCAAGGGCACAAGACGGTGTTCGCGCAGATCGTGGCCGACGAGCTCGGCGTGCCGATCGACGACGTCGAGGTCGTGACCGGCGACACGCGGCGATTCCCTTACGCGGTGGGGACGTTCGCGTCGCGCGCCGCCGTGATGAGCGGCTCGGCGATCGCGTTGGCGGCTCGGCGGGCTCGGGCCAAGGCGCTCCGGATCGCGGCCGATGCGCTGGAGGCCAGCGAGGACGACCTCGAGATCGTCGACGGCGTGGTGCGAGTGCGGGGGGCGCCCGATACCCAGATCGCACTCGGCACGGTCGCCGTACTCTCCAACCCACTGCGCTACGCCTTCGACGAGGCGTCCAAGGCCGCGACGCAGTTCGCTGTCGGCGACCCGTCGAAGCCGCCGGTGGCCGAGGGCGACGAGCCCGGTCTCGAGGGCCGCGACTACTACTCGCCGAACCAGTCGACCTTCGCCAACGGCATGCACGCCGCCGTCGTCGAGACCGACCCGGACACCGCCGAGATCCGGATCCTCCGCTACTGCGTCGTGCACGACTGCGGCCCGATGATCAACCCCCGGATCGTCGAGGGCCAGATCCACGGCGGCGTCGGGCAGGGCGTCGGGGGAGCGCTGTACGAGCGGATGGCCTACGACGAGTACGGCCAGTTGCTCAATGCGTCGTTCATGGACTTCTTGATGCCGTACGTCACGGAGATGCCCGAGCAGATCGAGATCGACCATCTCGAGACGCCGTCGCCGCTGAACCCGCTCGGCATCAAGGGACTCGGCGAGGCCGGCATCATCCCGTCGTCGGCGGTGTTCGCGTCCGCGATCGAGGACGCCGAGGGGATCCCGATCCGTTCGATGCCGATCTCGCCGTCGGAGCTGTTCGAGCTGCGGCGCCAGCACGGCACGGACGGCGACTGAGAATGCTCACCACAGGAATGCATGTGTATAACATGCATACACATGTGTACGACATGCTAGGCTCGATCGTATGACCAAGATGCTGCAGGTGCGCAACGTTCCCGACGACGTCCACGCTCGGCTCAAGGAGCGCGCCAGAGCGGCTGGGATGTCGATGTCGGAATATGTGCTCCGCGAGCTCAAAGACCTCGTCGACAAGCCCAGCCTTGACGACATCTGGCGTCGCGCCGAGTCGCGGGACTCGTCAGTTTCGCTCGCTGACGCGGCCCAGCTGATTCGGGATGAGCGGGACGCTCGGTCGTGATCGTTCCCGACGCATCCGTCGTTTTCGCGGCGCTGGTGGATCGTGGCGGAGGCGGCGCCTTGGCTCGAACCCGACTCGGGCGGGACGCTCGGCACAGCCCCTACCTCATGGACATTGAGGTCACTTCGGCGATCCGTGGTCACGTGCGCGGCGGCAAGCTCGACCCGTTGGTCGCACGCGAGGCGATCGCGGACCTGACCGTGCTGCCCGTCATGCGTCACGATCATCGACCGCTGCTGTCGCGAGTGTGGGAGCTTCGCGACAACGTGACCTGCTATGACGCGGTATATCTCGCACTTGCCGAGGCGTTCGACGCGACGTTCGTCACCGCAGACGAGCGGCTCAAGTCCGTGCCCGGCGTACGGTGCGATGTCGAGGTGCTTCGGCCATGACGGCAGATGATCTTGCGAGCCCGGCCGACGTCACGGTCGACAACCCGGCGCGAGACCAGCTCGCCGCGATCGCGGCCGGCAGCATGTCGGCCCGGGAGTTGCTCGATCTCCACCTAGCGCGGATCGAGCAGGTCAACCCGGTCGTCAACGCGATCGTCAGTCTCGACGTCGATCGGGCGCGGGCGGCTGCGGCCGAGGCCGACGAACGACAGGCGCGACGCGAGCCGCTCGGCCCGCTGCACGGACTGCCGTTCGCGTTCAAGGACACCCACGAGGTCGCCGGCTGGCGCACGACATTCGGCTCGCCGCTGATGGCCGACCACGTCTCGGCCCGTGACGACCTGGTCGTCGAGCGGATCCGGGCCGCCGGTGCCGTGCCGATCGGCAAGACCAACGTGCCCGAGTGGGCGGCCGGCTCGCATACGTTCAACCCGATCTTCGGCACCACCCGCAACCCGTACGACCCGACGCGTTCGGCCGGGGGCTCCAGTGGCGGCGCGGCGGCTGCGCTGGCGTCCGGCATGGTCCCGCTCGCCGACGGCAGCGACATGGGCGGCTCGCTGCGCAATCCGGCGTCGTTCTGCAACCTGGTCGGACTCCGGCCGAGCCTTGGGCGGGTGCCGGCGTGGCCGACCACGAACCTGTGGGAGACGACCGGGGTGACCGGACCGATGGCACGCACGGTCAACGATCTGGCGCTGCTCCTGTCGGTGATCGCCGGGCCTGATCCGCGGGTGCCGACGGCGAGCGTGACACCGGGCGCGACGTTCGTGCCACCGCTGACCGGCGAACTGCGCGGGCTGCGGGTCGCCCACTCGGTCGACCTCGGCGGAGCATTCGACGTGGATCGGCAGGTGCGCGAGGTGGTCGACGCCCAGGCGGCCGTCCTGGCCGACGCCGGTGCGGTCGTGACCGAGGCCTATCCGGATCTGGTCCGGGCCGATGAGACCTTCCGCACCTTGCGGGCGTGGAAGTTCCAGGACGCTTTCGGAGACCTCCTGGCCAAACACCCGGACGGGTTCAAGCCGGCGTTGGCCGACAACATCCGGGCCGGGGCCGACCTGACCGGCCGCGACATCGCCCGCGCGTACACCGACCGCACCCGGCTGGGCGAGCGCATGCGCCGGTTCTTCGAGTCGTACGACCTGCTGGTGATGCCGGTGAGCCAGGTGCCGCCGTTCAGCACCGAGATGGAGTATCCGACCGAGATCGAGGGCCGGCCGCAACGCAGCTACCTGGACTGGATGCGGTCGGCGTACTTCATCACCGTCACGGGCTGCCCGGCCATCTCGATGCCGGCCGGCTTCACCCGGGAGGGCTGGCCGGTCGGGTTGCAGTTGGTCGGCCCGGTCGGGAGTGAGCGCCGGCTGCTGGAGATCGCGGCGGCGTACGAGCGGCTCACTGACGCCGGACGGGTCCGGCCGCCGCTGGCCCGATCCGCGTCAGTCGCGGGGGATCCAGGTGGAGTCGAGAGCTCTGCCACGTACGAGAGGGAGCCGGACTGATGAAGGTCGCCGGACAAGCCGTACTGCACGCCTCGCCGCAAGCGGCCTGGGACGCCCTGCTCGATCCCGCCGTGCTGGTTCGCACCATCCCGGGCTGCGAGCGGCTCGAGACGACCGGCGAGAACTCGTACGCGATGACGGTCAATGCCGGAGTCGCGTCGATCAAGGGCACCTACGCCGGGACCGTCGAGCTGCGCGACCTCGACGAGCCGCGGTCGCTGATCATGCGGGCCGCCGGCGCCGGTGCGCCCGGCACGATCGACACCTCGGTCGCGGTGCGGTTCACCGAGGACGGCCGGGCCGGGACCACGCAGGTGAGCTACGACGCCGACGCGATTGTCGGCGGCATGCTCGGCGGGGTCGGTCAGCGGATGCTGACCAGCGTCAGCAAGCGGATGGCGGCGGAGTTCTTCGGCGCGGTCGACGCCGTGCTCACCGGGACCGAGCCGACTGCTGCTCCATCGGCGACCAGTCCGGCCGAGGCCGGCAGCGACACTCCGCAGACGTCGGGCACCGGGACGGTCTACACCGCGCCGAGCCGTCCGGCGTCCGGTCGGGACGAGTTCGTCATGGGGATCGCGGTCGGCGCCGGACTGGTGCTGCTCGGCGTGATCGCCGGTGCCGTCGCGAGCCGCCGCCGGCGCTGACCCAGCAGGCGACCTTGGTCCCTAGTCGGCTCGTGGGCGATGACCGAGGCTGAGTGGCGAAACCGACGAGAGGCCGCCATGAAGATCGATGAATTCCTGAGTAGGTCGCACGAGTCCGTCTCGGCCCGGCGGGTGTACGCCGAGCCGTACGAGGCCGACGGTGTCACCGTCATCGCTGCCGCGACCATTGCCGGCGGTGGCGGCGGAGGTGGCGGAGGCGACAATGAGGGCAACGAAGGCGGTGGCGGCGGCTTCGGACTCCACGGGCGTCCGGCCGGCGCTTATGTGATCAAGGACGGCAAGGTGCAATGGGTTCCGGCCGTCGACGTCCACCGGATCTTCTTCGGGGTGTGCGCCGTGGCAGTCGCCTACCTGCTCGGCCGCGGTTGGACCGAGCGAGTCCGGATGCGGTCGACGCGGCGGGCCCTTGCCGCCCAGACCGCCGCGCAGACCGCCGACCGGGTCACGACCGCACTGCTGAGTCGATCAGCGTCAGATCGAGGCGTTCCCGGCCGGGTCGCAGCCGCTTTGCCCAGGTTGAGTGCAGTCCGTCGATCTCGTCGTCGGTCAGAAGTCGAGACTCCTTGACGACGATGCCGTGGTCGGCGTACGGCTCGACCAGCGTCGACATCACGTACTCCGGCGTGAGCTGCGGCAGTTGTCGCATCCGGATCGGCGCGTTCGACTGCCACGGCTCGCCGTTGACCATCATTCGCAGGCTGGCGCCGGGTCGGGCCAGGGCGGCCAGTCCGTCGAGCACGGCGGAGTCGGCCAGGGCGATTCCCTCGAGGAGATCACCCCACGGCAGGCGTACATGGACCTCGTCGGCCCTGCCGAGCAACGCCTCCGGCGGCTCCTGTACTCGCGCCAGGGCGAGCACCAGGTTGGGCACTCCGCCTCGCTCCGGGCGTCGACCGGCTCGGCGCGACGTCTCGATCAGCTGCTTGTGCACCACGTCGAGTCCGACGACCAGGGTGTCGGGGGACGCCTTGGCGAGTGCGTACGCCGCGCGACCGTCTCCGGTGCCGACGTCGACGACGATCTAACGTCAGGGGTTCCGGAGGACGTCGGTCTCGGCGCGGGACAGGGTGACGAGCTGCTTACCTCTCACGACACGCATGGCCCGGACGGTAGTCATCGGACCGCTTCGGCGCCATCGGATTTCCGCCCCGAGCTGTCCGGCAAGCCCGAATGTTGGCGTGAGATTCAGGTTCCGCGTGCCCGAAAACTTGAATCTCACGCCAACACTCGCTCCGGCCCGACGAGTTCCGGCCCCGAGTCCTTGTCGGGTTGAATACCGCCATGGGCATCCGGATCGGCATCGACACCGGGGGGACGTTCACCGACGTCGTCGCTGTCGATGACGAGTCCGGCCGGGTCGTCACCACGAAGACTCCCTCGACGCCGAGCGATCCCGCCGACGGCTTCATGGCCGGCATCACCAAGGTGCTCGACCGGCTCGGACTGACCGAGGCCGAGGGCGCCGCCGCACTCACCTCGGTCAGCCACGGCACCACGGTCGCGACCAACCAGCTCCTTGAGGGCAAGGTCGGCCGTCTCGGGTTCGTCACGACGACCGGGTACGAGTTCGTGCTCGAGATCGCCCGGCAGTCGGTGCCCGACGGCTACGGCAACTCGTACTTCTGGGTCAAGCCCGACCGCATCGTCCCGGTCGACCGAGTCCGCACGGTCGGCGGCCGGCTCGACCACACCGGAGCCGAGCTCACGCCGTTCGACGAGGACGAGGCTCGGTCGGCCGCGCGATGGTTCCGGGGCCAGGGCATCGACACGATCGGCGTCTGCTTCCTGCACTCGTACGCGAACCCCGCCCACGAGATCCGGATGCGCGACGTACTCGCGGCCGAGCATCCGAAGGCCACGGTGTCGATCTCGTCGCAGGTGCTCCGTGAGTATCGGGAGTACGAGCGCTCGATGACGACGCTGGTCGACGCGGCGGTCAAGCCGAAGGTCGCGGCGTACGTGAGCCGGATCCAGCAGCGGCTCGACGCGTTCACCGGCGCCGCGTACCGAACGGTGCCGTTCTACGTCATGAAGTCCAACGGCGGCGTGCTCGGCGCGAGTGAGGTCGTGGAGCAGCCGATCAGCACGGTCCTGTCCGGCCCGGCCGCGGGTGCACTGGGCGCTGCTCTGCTGGCCAGCCGGGCCGGGTTCGACAGGGTGCTGACCTGCGACGGTGGCGGCACGTCAACCGATGTCTCGGTCGTGATCGACGGGGAGCCGACGCTCACCACGGAGGGATCGGTCGGGGCGTACCCCAGCAAGATCCCGATGATCGACGTGGTCACGGTCGGCGCCGGCGGCGGCTCGATCGCCTGGCTGTCGCCGGAGGGCGCGCTCAAGGTCGGGCCGCAGTCGGCCGGCGCCGATCCGGGTCCGCTGTGCTACCGCCACGGCGGGACCGACGTCACGGTCACAGACGCCCACCTGCTGCTGGGCCGGATCCCGCCGCATCTGCTCGGCGGCGAGATTCCACTCGACGTCGACGCCGCGCGAGACGGTCTCGGCGCCCTGGCCGGCAAGCTGTCGCTGACGCCGGCGGAAGCCGCGGTGGGCGTGCTCGAGATCTCGGCGTGGAACCAGGCGAACGCGCTGCGTCAGATCACCGTGCAACGCGGCCTCGACGTCCGCGACTTCACGCTGACGACGTTCGGCGGCTCCGGATCGCTGCTGGCCTGCCGGCTGATCGACGTGCTGGGCCTGCCGCGAGTGCTGGTGCCGCCGGATCCGGGCAACGTGTCGGCGTTCGGGCTGCTGACGGTGGACGTCAAGAACGACTACGTACGCACCGACGTGGCCCTGCATGCGGAGCTGGACCTGGCCCGCGTCGGCGCCCGGTTCGACGAGCTCACCAGGCAGGCGGCGACGACGCTGGACGCCGAGGGCTTCGACCGGTCGCGGCATCGGTACGCCCGGACCGCCGACCTGCGCTACTTCGGCCAGGCGTACGAGGTGCGGGTGCCGGTGCCGGACGGGCCGGTCGATCGCGACCTGGTCGACGCCGTCGCGGACGCCTTCCATCAGGCGCACCGGGCGCTCTACGGCTACGACTTCGCCGGCGACCCGCGTCAGCAGGTCGAGTGGGTGAACCTCCGGGTGTCCGGTATCGGACCGATCCGGCGACCCGAGATCGGCGAACGCGCCGCCGCGGTTGGGTCGCCGGTGCCGTCAGGCCATCGCCCGGTCTGCTTCGACGCTACTGACGGCGAGGTCCACACGGCGCTCTACTGGCGTCCGGATCTCGCACCGGGGCACCGGATCGTCGGCCCGGCGGTCGTCGAGGAGTACGGCGCCACTGTCCCGATCCATCCCGGCTTCGAGGCCCGAGTCGACGGCTGGGGCAACCTCGTACTCACCCGCACGGATCTTGAGTGATCGGGGTAGCCATAGCTACCTGAATCGCTCAAGATTCGTTGTCGGCGATGGCTGGTTGGCTGCTGCCATGACGACTGACGATGGCCGTCGCGCCTTCGACGGCTGGCCGCCATTGCTGGAGCTCCGGCAGTACGCGCTGCGTCCGGGTCGGCGCGACGACCTGATCGACCTGTTCGACGCGGAGTTCGTCGAGTCACAGGAGCGGCTCGGGATGGGGGTCTACGGGCAGTTCCGCGACCTCGACGACCCGGATCGGTTCGTGTGGCTCCGCGGCTATCCCGATGGGTCGCCCGGCCAGCGTGGCGATGCGCTGGCCGCGTTCTACGGCGGACCGGTCTGGGCCGAGCACGGCCCGGCGGCCAACGCCACGATGCTCGACTCCGACGACGTGTTCCTGCTGGCGCCGCTGACCGACGGAGAGCCGTTCGCCGGCGACGCGGTCCATCCGCCGGTCGGTGCCGAGCCGCCCGGATCGGTGTACGACCTCACGGTCTGCCTGCTCGACGAGCCGGCCGACAAGGCGCTGCGGGATCACGTCTCGACCGAGGTTGTGCCGCTGGTAAGCCGGCTGGCCGAGGCGCCGGTGGCGGCCTTCGCGACTGCCTCGGTCCCGAACACCTTCCCGGCTCTGCCCGTACGCGACGGTGAGCCGGTGTTTGCGTGGCTGGTCCGCCTGCCCGACGCGGCTGCGCACGCGGCCTATCGGCGTCGGCTGGCCGAGAGCGAGCAGTGGCAGCAGGCGGTGTGGCCGCGACTGGAGTCGGTGTCACGGGCTGCGCCGTTGCGACTCCGGCTGACGCCCACCGGACGGTCCCGGCTGCGCTAGCGGGGTCGCGCTTGGACCCCGACGGATCTTGAGGGATTCTGATAGCCATGACGACCCCAACCCCTCAAGATCCGTGTCGCGCCGCGCGGATTCGTCTCGCGTCGAGCGCTCCGTAGCCTGGTCGGATGACCTCTGCGCTCGTACTGATCGACCTGATGCCGCGGATCGTCGCGCTGCCGCTCGAGCCGTACTCCGGCGACGAGGTGCTCGAACGCAGCCAACGCCTGGCCGACGCGTTCCGGGCCGCGGGCCGACCGGTGGTGCTGGTCCGGGTCGAGCGGCCCAACGTCGCTGCGCAGCCGCCCGGCAGCGAACTCGCCGAGGGACTCAAGCAGCCCGGTGACATCGTGGTCGTCAAGCACACGATCGGCGCTTTCCACGACACCGACCTGCACGAGCGGCTCCAGGAGCGCGGCGTCACCACCATCGTGATCGGCGGCATTGCGACGACGATGGGCGTCGAGTCGACGGCCCGTGCTGCCAGCGATCACGGCTACGATATGGAGTTCGTCTCGGACGCGATGTCGGGTTTCGCCGCCGACGAGCACGAGTTCACGGTCTCGCGGATCTTCCCGCGGTTCGGCGAGGTGCGTACGACCGACGACTACCTGTCGGACCGATCTTGAGGGCCTTGGGTAGCCATCGCTACCCGAAACCCTCAAGATTCGTCCCATGACGTCTGCGACCGTGCCGACCGCGTTCCCGTTCGGCATGCTGACCGCCGACGCCGGAGCCTCGGTCGATCCGGTCGTGCTCGAGATCGTCCAGGGCAGTCTGGCGTCGGTCGAACGGGAGGTCGAGACCGCGATCGCGCGGACCGCCCGGTCGCCGATGATCCGCGACGCCCACGACTTCCGCGCCGGCATCCACGACCGGCTGCTCCGCAAGCTCACCGGCCGGTCCTACAGCGCACTGGTGCATCCGATCGCCCGCGACTTCCCGCTCGACCAGATGCGCCCGGGCGACGTGTTCTTCCACAACGATGTCTACCGGTCCGAGGGCGGCATCGGCCACCTGCCGGACCTCTGCGTGACGGTGCCGGTATTCGACGAGACGGGTGGAGCGCCCGAGGTGGTCGCCTTCGTCCAGGCCTTCGGACATCACGACGACATCGGCGGCGCTGTTCCCGGGTCGATGCCGAGCCACGCCACGACGGTCTTCGAAGAGGGGCTGATGGTGCCGCCGATCCAGCTCTGGGAGGGCGGCCGGCCGAACCGAGCGGCGATGACGATCATGACCCGCAACTCGCGGATGCCGGAGTCGCTCGCGGCCGACCTCGACGCCGAATGCTCGGCCTGCCTGATGGGCGCACGTCGGCTCGGCGAGTTGTTCGAGCGGTACGGCCGCGACGTCGTCGAGTCGTGCTTCGACGCGATCATCGACCGTACGACCCGGACGTACCGCCGCGAGATCCTGTCCAAGATCCCGGTCGGAACCTGGATGTGGGAGGACTACGCCGAGCATGACGGCGTCGACGACCCGAAAATGCATCGGCAGCGCATCACCCTGACCCGCACGGCGCCGGACGACCTGAACGGCGAACGGCTGGTCATCGACTTCGACGGCACGTCACCGCAGGCCAAGGGGCCGATCAACCACTGCGGCGACTACGCCGACGGCGTCTTCCTGAAGAAGTGGCTCCCCCCCCCCCCCCCCCACCCCCCCC
>Ga0081455_10002641_pt1 | contig 21240 bp, 42 predicted proteins | sample TabmetS3T2R1_FD_70207 | JGI IMG/M metagenome (GOLD analysis project Ga0081455, IMG submission 70207) | Tabebuia heterophylla rhizosphere microbial communities from the University of Puerto Rico - S3T2R1 | ecosystem: Host-associated > Plants > Roots > Rhizosphere ...
GGTTACCTCCGCAGCCGTGGCTTGCCGCTGTCCGATCTGGAGAGCGCTTCGCTCACATCGCCGGACGACGACGCGGCGCTGGGGGCCATCTGGGATGCGCTCGCCGTCCGGGGTGATCCCGCGGGTGCCGGGTCCACGCCCGGCGGGTCCGCTCCCGGCGCGGCTGGGGCAGCCGCTCCTGGTGCGGGAGCGCCTTCCGGGGGAGCACCCTCCGGGGGAGCGCCTTCTGGCGGACCGCCCGCCGCTCCTGCATCGCCCCCTTCCGCGCCCGCCAACGCGCCTCCTTCGGGCGCGCGTCCCGCGACCCCCGCGGGTGCCTCCGCGCCGCCTCCGATCTCCCCGGTCGTCAAGCGCAACCTTCCTCCGCAGCGTCCGGCCGCTCGGCCGGCGAGCGGCGGCCGGGCTCCGCAGGAGACCATCATCATCCCGCCGCGCCGCGCGCAGCCCTGGTACAGCCGCATCGGCACCCGCTACGTCGCGGTCGTCCTCGCCGGCGTTCTCGTGCTCGGGGGCGCCGCCGCGTACGGGGTCAGCCAGCTAGCCGGGGACGACGGCGGCGACGACTCGAGCGCCACCGCCTCCAACGGCGATGGCAAGGACGGCTCGGGCAAGCCCAACAAGAACAAGGGGGCGGCGGTCGACCCGGCCAGCGTCACCGTGGCCGTGCTCAACGGCACCACCGTGCCCGGCCTCGCCGCCACGCTCAGCGACCAGGTCAGCGCCGCCGGCTTCAAGGTCGGCACGATCACCAACTTCTACGACCAGCAGCTCGCTGAGTCGGTCGTGCAGTACGCGCCGGGCCACCAGGCCGAGGCGCGCGCGGTCAGCCGGCGCGTGGGCATCGGGCAGCGCGAGCCGGTCAACCCGTCGAGCCGCGCGCTCGCCGGCGACGCGACGGTGATCGTCATCGCCGGCGCCGGGTAGAGGAGCGGAATCGCGCTGCCGCCGCCGACGCTGGCGGCGTCGTCCATGTATGTGGTGGTCGGATCATCGCTGCTGCCCGAGACCGCGCTGAACTTCCCCGCGATCCCCGTGCCGTTACCGCTCGGCGTGTTGCCACCGGCGGCGTTGCCCGCGGCGGTGAGAACGCTGCCGAGTCCGGCTTCCTCGGAGCCGAGCAGGGGCATTACGCCGTCCTCCAGAATCTGATCTTCGAGGTGTCGATGCCGTCGATGTCGACGAGCTCGGCGCCGCCGTTGATGCGGTTCTGCGCGACCTGGTCGGGGTTCTCTTCGCCGGCGGGGCGGTCGAACTGGTCGGCGCCGTTCGTGATGTCGCCGATCGAGCCGTCGCGCACGCCCTGCGCGATGCGTCCCTCTTCCTCGTAGGGGTCCGTTGCCGTCGAGCAGTAGCGGTCGGAGGCTTTGTATCCCGCAGTCGCCTCCTCGATGTTCCGCTGCGTTCCGTAGAAGCCGGAGTGCGCGGGCAGCTTCGCCTTCGTCACGAGCGACGTGATCGTCTTGCCGTGCTTCGCGGCGTAGTTGTTGATCGCGTGCGCGACGGCCACCTTGATCAGGAAGTCGCTGTGGCCCTCCTCGCTCGCGATGGCGCGCGCGAGCGAATACACCTCGCCGTCGAGGCCAGCCTGCGCCGCCAGGTCCTCCGGGGAACCAGGCACCACGCCCGTGGTCGTGTTGTACGGCGCGCGCGTGAGGCGCGAGCCGCGCCCGAGCTGCGCCAGCGACGTCAGCGCGTCCATCGTCTGCGCGACCTCGCCCAGGATGCCCTCCGGCTCGTCGTATTGTCCGAAGAACCAGTACCAGCCGAGCGCACCGGCGAGCGCAGCCCCGCCGATCGTGAGCCCCAGGCGGAGCTCACGATTCACAGCGTGCCTCGCAGCGTCACCTCCGGCTGAAAGGCGCGCCGGATTTGGTCCCACTCGTCCCACGAGAAGGAAACCGCGTCGGGCTGGATCCGCGTCTGCAGCGTCCACGCGCCGGCGACCGGCGGACTCGTGAGCGTCACCTCCGCCTCGATCCAGTCGGCGGCCGTCACGAACTCGCGCGAGTAGCCGAGCAACCCGGCGCTCGCGGGAAACGACGTCGGCGCCGCCTGCGTGCCCTCGACGTCGGTAACCGGCACGGTGCGGCCGCCGCCGCCCCCGGTCGCGTCCTCGTCGTACGCCGCCACCCAAATCTTGTCGCCGTCGCCGGTGAGGTCCGGGTTCGCGATGCCCGCCGTCGGGACGAACATCACCGTCAGCTTCACGCGCGTCCGCGAGTCGGGGACCGGGAGGCGCACGCGCGTGTTGAGCGTGTTCTCACCGCCGCCGGCGCACGTCGCGATGATCAGCGGCTTCGGCTCGTAAATCTGGCACGGGCCGTTGTAGTTGAGTGCCGAGCGCGCGAGGATGCTCATGACGCTGCCTTCCCCACGAGCCGCAGGAGCGGCGCGCGGAATTCGTAGAGGAGCCACGCGCCGCCGACGAGCAGCGCGTACGGCCACAGCTTCTCGAGGAGCGAGCCGGCGGCGCCGCCGATGCCGCGCGCGAGCGAGTCGCCGAGCTTGTTGATCACGTAGCCCGGCGTCTCGAGGATCGTGTCCGAGATGTCCGCGGCGACGTCGAGCAGGCCGGGACTCGGGAACGTGTCGCGCGAGAGCGTCAGCTCGCGCCAGAGCTGCGGGAACGCGAGCGCGGCCGTGTTGTAGAGCGCCTCGGCGTCATTCCCGAGGAACAGGTCCGCCGGCGAGAATGACTTGTAAGCCGCCTCGACCTTCGCGCGGACCTGGTCGATCTTGAACCACCAGGTGTCCTGGTTGTCGCTGCCCTTCGTCGCCTTGTACCAGTTCGCGAGGTAGCGCAGCGCCAGGTCGAGGCGATCGCGCAGCGTCGGCGCGTCCTCGCCGTCCGGCGTGCCGAGGAGCGACTCCGGCCCGAGGTCGGTCGGATCGTCTGCGAGCAGGAAGCCCATCAGACGACCGCCGGCACGATGTAATTGTCAACGAACCCCTGCACGTAGCCGCCGCCCAGGCCGATCTTCTCGAGGCCCGCGTCCACGGCGCTGCCCACCTGGTGGCGCGCGTAGAGCTTCGCCACGAGCAGGCCGGCGCCGACGCCGGCGGCAAACGCGATCACTCCGACCCACGTCCTGCTCATGGTCAACCCGCGATGAAGTTCCCCGACGCGTCGGTGAACTCGAATCCGTTGGTCGTGGTGAAGTTGTTCGTGTCGAAGTTGCTGGGCACAGTCGGCCCGCTCGAGGAGCTCGAGGAGCCGCCGCCGAACAGCGACGAGATCGCGCCGCCGCCGTTCGCGATCAGACCGCCGAAGAACGCGCCGAGGCCGCCGATCGCCGAGCTCGCCGAGCTCGAGGTGGTGCCGACCGGCAGCCGCGGCGCGCTCGAGCGCGTCGCGATGAACACGACGGCGACGCCGGCGACTGCGAGGAGGATGGCCGTGGAGGTCTTCATGGCTTAGTACAGCGTCTTCGTGAGGGGCAGCAGCTGCAGGCGCGTGGTGCCGACGACCGTGGTCCCCGTGCCACTGCTGACGCCGGTGCGCAGCGCGCTGCCGAGCGGCTTTCCGCCGCTGCCGACGGTGCCGGCGACGCCGCCGCGCTGGACCGGAGGAGGCGCGGGCACCGGCGGCGACGCGAACGTGCTCGCCAGGCCCGCGGCCGTCGCGGCGATCGCCGCGGCGACGTTCGACGACGCGGCATCAGCCGGACCGAACGGATTGTTGCCGCCGTGTCCGGCCAGGACCGCCGCCGTGAAGGCATTCGAGGGCGGAGGCACGCCCTGCCAGTTCGAGTTGTAGGGCGCCGTCTGGTAGCCGCCCGACACGATCGAGCTCGCGCCCGAGAACGTCATGGGGCTCGGCACCGCGAGCGCGGTCGCCGGCGCCGGCGCGGGCGTCGACACGTCGGCCGTCGCCGGCGAAGCCTTCGGGCGCAGAAGGAAGTAGGCGACAAGTCCAGCGGCGGCGAGTCCGAGAATTTCCACAGTGGTCCTCCTTTAGAAAATCGAGTGAAAGACGCTCGAGGCGCCGCTCGCGATGCTGCCGGCGACGCCCTTCACCGCACCGACGGCGCCGCTGACGGCGGCCGCGGTGTAGTGCGCCGACGTCTGCGTGACCTGCGCGGTCAACTTGATCGGCGTCAGCGGGTTGAGCAGCTGCTTCGCCGCCGTCCCGCCGAACGAAAGAATCTTGCTGCCGATGCCGCTCCCGCTGCTCGAGCTCGTGACCGGCGGCGTGGTGCCGGGCGCGACGCCGAGCGCATCGACACCGCCGAGCGGAGAGCCGCCGAGCAGCGCGGCCGCGCCGCCGCCGCCCCCGCGGAGCAGAAACAGCGCGGCGACGCCGACGACGCCGATCCCGATCGCGATCTTCGTCCCGTCGCTCATCAGAAAATGCCTCCGAACAGGTCGCCGAGCTCGTGGGCGCCGTTCTTGATCACGTCGGTCGCGCCGCTCACCACCGCCTTGGCGTTCGCGATCCCGAGCGGATCGCTTTTCCACTGGTTGAAAAGGCGCCCGACCAGGCCGCCGATACCACCACCGCCGCCGGTCGAGCCGGCGCCCTGCTGCGCGGCCGCCGCGGCGAGCAGCAGCTGCTGCTGCTGTTGCTGGCGCATCACGTACCAGATCGCGACGCCGGCGCCGGCGACGACCACGATCGTCGTCCCGGTGCTCATCGCGGCGCCAGCGCGTTCGCGGCTTGCGCGCCCGCTCCCGGCCCTCCGAAGTAGGTGAGGGCCGCCGTGCCCACGACGGCGACGGTGTCGCCGAACGAGAGCGCGTAGGGGCCCGTGTGCTGCTGCCCCTGCGGCTTGTTTTGGAGCTGCCCGATCAGCATCGCGGTTTCCGCCTCCTGCCGTTTCACGAACCAGAAGAGGGCGACTGCCGCGACGGCGACGATCGCCACCGTCGCGGTGTTCTCCATGTCACTTCACCGCGCTGGGCGGGCAGAGCATCCAGGGCAGGTAGCGCGCCTCGTCGACGCTCGTGAAGTGCTTGCCCGCAGGACCACGGCGGCAGAGCTTGAAGCTGCCGTAGTTCGGGCCGAGCACGTACGCCGCCAGCGAACCCGATCCGCCGGCGAAGACCTGCGCCAGCCAGTTGTCGAGCATGCGCTTCTGCCAGCTGCGCGCGTACTGACCGAGGATCTGGTGCGTCCCCGAGTAGCCGCCCGTGACGGTCATGTTGAACGTCTGGTCGGAGTCGGCCGTCTGCACGTTGGTGAGCCGCGGGTCGTTACCCGAGAGCACCAGCGCCCAGAACAGCAGGTTCGCGAGCTCGCCGTTCGCCGCGGACGACGGACCGATCACGGTGCCGTTCGAGACGGTGTAGGGGATGCCGACCAGCGGGCCGCCAGGGTTCGCGGAGTTGGGCATCGTGAAGCCCGACTGCAGCGGCACGGGCAGCAGACGCTTCCACATCGACAGCAACCCGAGGATGTCCTGCGTGTACTGCTGGCCTCGCCAGTTGAACACGAGGTCGGTGATGTTCTGCGAGATGAACGAGCCGCCCTGGTTGTTGACGCTCGTCAGGAAGTTCAGGTTGAGCACACCACCACCCGGATCGACGCCCTGCAGGCCCGTGTCCGTGCCGAAGTTGGTGATCTTGATCGAGTTGCCCGCACCGGCGACGACCTGCGTGAGGATCGTTTCGATCGGCGTGCCCAGCACCAGCGACTGCCGCGGAACGAGAACCGAAGAGGCCCGCGCCTTGAAGTCGGTGATCGTGGCGTTCGTCGAAATAGCCGTGAGCACCGACGCGGGAGCGACGTTGATCTGCAGCTGCGACGCGCGCGCCAACAGCGCGAGCTGCGAGGTGTCGTCCTGCAGGTCGCCGGCAAGCGAGCTCGAGAACGGGACGAAGATCGTGATCTCGAACGGGTACGTGCCGTCAGCGACCGGCGCGACGATCTGCTTGACCGCGCTCGAGTAGCGCTGCCCGCCGACCATGAACTCCGTCACCGCCCACTGTGTTCCGAGCACATGTGCGCTCTGGACGGGCGTGCCGTGCCAGGCCTGGACCCACGCCAGCGACGAGAACAGGCACGAGAAGAAGCGATCGCTGTACACGATGCCCGACCCGGTCGCTTGCACGACGTTCCCGGTGAACGTGACCAGGTCGCCCGGCAGGTAGTACGCGAGCGGCCCCGTGGGGCTGCGATCGGGCACGTCCTGATGCTGGAAGGTGGTCTGCGCGCCAGGCGTCAGCGTCGGTTGATTGGTCGACCCCGACTGCAGGGGCCACTTCTGCGGAAGCGTGTTGTGATTCCAGAACATCGCTTAGGCCGCCTTCGGCGCGACGAGGTTGCGGAGGAAGTCGACCTTGTTGGTCGCGAACACCACCGCGAACGCGATGATGGCGGTGACGGCGACTGTCTTGAGATGGCCCATGAGGAGCTCCTTCGAGGGTTTTCGAGAACCCCCGAGCGCTCGGCCGATAGCGCGCTCCTCTCCGGTCTACAAATTCAGCGCGCGCGTTCTCCGTCGGAGAATCGCGCCGCCGGCGGCGCCGAACTGGTCTACAAGGCACCCGCGGCCGCGCGGCGTAGCCACGCGACCGCCCTCACCCACTCGCGGCGTTGCGGCCGTCCTCCGCGCGAGGTCCTCGAGGGACGGATAAGCCACTCGAGGCGAAGAGGTTCTTTCGCGAGCGCGCTCGGATTCGAACCGATCAGCGGGCCCGACTGCGCCCGCGCGCCCTCTTCAGCAGCCTGCGAAACTCCGCCGCCAGCTGGAGGTCGTGGAGCGGCTGCGCTGACAGGTTCATCGAGACGCTGTCGACGCTGCCGTTTGCCGTCTCAGTCATCTTCACCGTGAACAGCCGCACCGAGCCGCCCTTGGCTTCACCGATTCCGATCAACGTCGTCTGCTGTCGCATCGTCACACCTCGAACTTGTAGACCTTCCCGTTCCACGGCCGCCCGCGCTGCAGCAGCACGAAGTCTCCGCGCGAGCTCGGCGCATCGGGCGGGCCGTGCAGCTTCGGAATCACCTCGCCGGCGCCGCCCTGCAGGTAGTCGCGCTCGCGCAGCTTCGCGAGGCCTGCGCCGGCCATCCTGAACGTGATGATCGCGCTCGACTCCTCGAACGGCTCGAGCGGCACGAGCTGCGGCAGCTGCGCGCCCCACAGGTTCGCGACGCCGGCGGTGCGGCCCGCGGTGAATCCCTGCGGCACCCAGACCACGCCCTTGCGCCACTGCTGATTGACGGTCAGATCGCGGCGGCCCGCAATGAGCTCGTCGAGCACGAGCAGCGTCTTCCTCGAGCGCTGCGCGCGCGCCCACGCGAGCTCGGCGACCTCCTCGAGGTTCACGCGCTCGCCCTTGAGCAGGCGGCCGCGGAAGACGACCACGCGCCCTTCCTTCCAGTCGATCGGCTTCTCGCGCAGCTCGGCGACGTCGGCGCGGTACTGGCCCTGAAAGCGGGTCGTCGCGTCCTTGTCGTCGACGATGAAGACGCTGCCCGGCGACTTCTCGAGGTAGAGCTTGATCAGCTCTCGAGCGGCCGTGGTCTTGCCCGTGCCGGTGTCGCCGAGCAGCCCAACCTGCGGCGCTTCGCCGAAATCTAGTTGTGCGAGGGCTTCGGCTGCAGCTTCGCGCCCTGGTCGGAGCGCTGGCGCCACCGCCACCGTCGCTGGTTTCGCGTTTTGCGGATTCGCTGCCATCGTCGCTCATGCCGCGGGCAGCGGCCCCTCCGAGAGAAAAAGTTCCGCGGCCCGACGAAGGGACACCCCGAAATAGCGCATCGCCGCTCGCCGGGCGCCAGGCGCCGGTACGGCGCGCGCTCTTCGTCGGCCGTCCATCCACATGCAGCGCAGGTCGACGAGCCGGAGCCACATCGAAGGCAGGCCACCTACGCCGCTCCTGCGCTTGCGCAGCTGCGCTTCCCTGCGCAGCTGCCCTTCCCTGCCCTTCGCTGCGCTGCCACGACTACGCCGCTGCATCGACCACGTTTTCCGCGGGTTTCTCGCCGTCCTTGGGGGGCGGCGCCGTCGAAGTCGCGAGCTGGACGGGGGCACACATGGCCGTGAGGACCAGCGCCATCGCCCAGGGCGGCAGCATCTTGTCGGAGGGAAACCAGATCTTGAGCTGCGCTACCCACGCCTCCGCTGCGATGCTTCGCACCTGCGCAGTTGGCGGGATCTCGCCGGCGACACGGCCCGTCGCGCGCTTGATGCCGTAGGCCTGCAGCCAGAGCTGGGCATCGACCATCACCGCGCCGGCTTGGCGCAGGAACCCGTCGAGGACCTCCGGCGGCAGGTTCGGTACGGCGTTGTCGTTGGCGGCCGTCGGCGAGCTCGGATCCGTCGCCGCGGCCGCGGCGTTGGTAGCCTCCGCCTCCGCGCGCGCGGCTTCCTCGGCCGTCTCCTGCGGCAACTGCGGAGTTTGAGATTGCTCCTGCCCTTGCGCAGGAGCTCCGCCCTGCGCGGCCGGCGGCGGAGGAGGGGCAGGAGGAAGTGAGGGGGTCTGCCCTGCGCTTGAATCGCGCGCTTCTGTTCCTCCGGCCGCTCCTTCGCCGCCGGCGACCTGGTCGAGGTCCTCGGCCGCGGCCTGGGCGTCGCTCTTGAAGTCGCGCCGGCCGCGCTCGGCCTCGGGCACGAGCTTCTCGGCGATCGTCGCGCTCTTGGTGCCGAGGTTGACGTCGACGCCGTCGACGCTCACGAGCCAGTTCCCATAGAACTTCCCGCCGCGCTTCTTGCGGAAGATCGTCCTGCGCTTCACGACACGCCCCGGTGCGTGTTCGACGCCCGATCGAACGTCTCGAGCAGCAGCTGCAGGTACGCGACCACGTCGCCGCTCGTCGCGCCCTGGTGGCGCATGCGACCAGCTGCGAAGGCGAGGACCTCCCGGAACGGCCGCGTGCCCGCGCCGCCGAGTTTCAGATCCCACTCGCGTTCGAAGGTCTCGTACCTATCGAGCTCGGCGACGTTCATCCGTGGACCAGGCGCACGATCAGCGCCGTGAGCGCCGACGCGGCGAGCACCATCAGGAACGCCGGCGGCCCGAGCCGGCGCGCCGCGAGCTCGAGGCGCGCGCGGCGAAGGTCGTAGGCCAAGCGTTGCCGCCTGTACCACCGCATCGTGCGTAGTCGCTCGCTACGCGCGTGGCGCGGGATGCCGCGCAGCTGCGCGATCGCCCGCTTCTCGATTGCCTTCCGCCCCATCGCCCCGAACAACATCCCCGTCACCTTTCCGCGGCCGCGTGGGATCGCCCCACCAGACCAGCGCGCTGATTCCCGCCGTCGCCACGACCCACAAGCCGACCACCAGGCCGACGATCTCGACCACCTCCGACACGAGCGTCAGCCCGCGGCGGCCGTGCGCGCTGCCGTCTTCGCGGACGCCGCGTCGACGACCTTGTCCGTCACGCGCAGGACGTCGGCCAGCTTCCGAGCTGTCTGCTCGGCCCGCGCCGGATCCGCCGCGATGAAGTCCGCGAACGCCTCGCAGAGATCAGCCACGTAGCCCACCTGCCCCGCCTCCAACCCTTCCATGTCGCCTCCCACCATCGCGCCGGTGAGGGGCGCTCTCTCTGCCGGCCCTGCACAGAGAGCGACCGCCTCACCCGCGATGTCCACCCAACGCCGCCTATCCACACCCCCAACTACAGGACTCCCGTGTCTTCGGCTGCTCACAGCGGGGGCTTGAGCTTCCTAGACCTGGGCGCCATCCCGCAAGCTGAACGCCCCTACAGCGCGCGCTGCGGCGGCCTGGCGCGCGCTCCCGTGGCGATCGTCCCCCTCTCGGTCTCGAAGCCCTCCGGCGTGGGCGCTCGGATGTCTCCCGGCGCGCGTGGGCCGCGCGAGCGGCCCGCTGGCTGCCGCCCGCCAGGTCGATAAACAAGGCGCCCGGGCCGCGGAGTTATCCACTTTTCCACAACCAGCAGAGAGCAGAAGGACGAGCAGACGTCTTCGGGTGTGACACTTCGTCCCGAAACAGGGTGTGACACTTCGTGGCCGGTCGCCCCCAGGCTTCCCAACACCCTGTCTTGCTACAGGGTGTGACACTTCGTTGCGCTCGCGCGTCGAAGTTCGGCGCGGGCGACGTCGTCAGGCCCGCGGGCAGCGCCGCCAGCGCCGCCAGAGCGCCGGAACTGCCGTGGGAAGCGCTCGGAGGAGGAGCTCGACGTCGTTTTGGGCCCTCTCGAGCAGCTCGCGGGCGCGCCTCCGGCGGGCCTCGACGTCCTCGAAGCGCTGCAACCCGCGTCGCCAGCCGGCGCAGAGCTCTCTCACTCGGTCCGCCTCGAGGTCTTGGCAGCGAGCAGGCGCTGCTCCTCGACGTAGTAGATGCGCTGCTCGCGCGCCTTGTCGCGCTGGCGCTGCTTGATCTCCCGATCGCGCGCGCGCCGGCGGCGCACGTCGGTGAAGTGGTCGATCCGGCCGGCGCGCCAGGCCTTCGCGTCTTTCCTCTCGAGCTCGCAGCGCTCATCCAGCGCGACGTGCTTCACGAACGGCATGCCGATCTTGCGGACGGTGGGCTCGTTGTTCCAGCGCCCGGCCAGGCGGTTCGGCCGGCCGGCGGCATCCTTCTCCGGAACCTTCCACCGACGGTTGCCCGCGACTGGACGAAAGAGGTGCAGCTGCTTGCGGCCCTCGAGGTACTTCGCTTCGTGCAGGCGACGGAGCCTGCGCAGGAGGCGACGGCGGCCGCGGAAGTCGCGGCCGTCGCGGCTACGCTCGTCCGCGTTCCCGATCCCGGTCTTGTGCGAGAGCGTGCGCAGCGAGACGCCCCAGCAGCTGCCGTCGCGGCGCGGCCAGCCGACGCGCCGGTCGACCAGGTCGGAGTGCTCGCACTCGACCGCCATGATCTTCGCGTAGTCCTCGCGGATATCACGCCTCGGCCATCGAGCCTTGTGGACGTCGCCGTACAGCTCGGGAAAGTTCTGCGGCTTCTCGACCAGGTCGTTGCAGCGCTTGCGCAGCTCCTGCAGGTAGTCGCGCTGCTTGTCGTCCTCCGGAACGACGACGGCGAGCGCGCGCGTCACCATGCTGCCGGGCCGCAACATGGTGACGCTGCCCATCTAGCGCGCCCTCCGACGCAGGCGCCACTCGTACGTGGCGATCGCGGCCGTTGCTGAAGTCTTCATGGCCTCCAGGAACGCGTTCGTCGTTTCCGTCGAAGGATACCGGCCAAGCTCTCCGCGGATCGCCTGCCAGAACTTGATGCGGGCCTTGGCTGCGGCCCTATGCGCGAGAATTCGCGGCGTCATGTTGTGCCCACGGCGAGCCCGAGCTCCGACAGCGACACGCGCTCGATGGGGTGCCCCAGCGTCTCGAGGACGACCTGCAACATCATCGCCGTCGGTGCCTGGCCGGTTCGCTCCACGCACCGCTTGATCAGCAGCTGCAGGAGATCGCGCGCGCCGTCGTTGCGCGCGAGCCGCTGCCCGATGTCGCGGAGGTCTGCGAGCAGCGCGTACTCCTTCGGCGGGAACGCGAACAGCGGCGGCGCGCCCCTCCAGCTGGCGACGACGTCGTAGGTGATCTGCGCGCCGCGTTCGTAGTCCTTGCTCACGGGGCGCCTCGCAGCGGGTTGCCGAACTGGTCGACCAGCAACGCCGGCGCCGGCGTCTCGACGCACATCGAGCAGAGGTCAGGCTCGATCCAGCTGCAGGGGCCGAGGGGCATCTCCTGCAACTGCTCGTCGCTGAACTGCTCGAGCTCCTCGAACCGATAGACGCGCGCGCCGTCGGACATGCACGGCTCATTGTCGGTGCAGCCGCAGCTGCGGCAGACGCCGGCGTTCATAGCCGACGCTCCGGGATGCCGAGGCGCGTGCGGCAGAGAGCGCGCGCGATGTTGAGCGCCTCGAGGAACGTCAGCGTCTGGCCGGCAGCCTCGACGACCGCCAGCAAGTGCCCGATGAAGTCGGCTTCGCGCGCGGCCGACCAATACTGCTCGAAGCTGATCCCGCCGGGTACCGCGACCAACGGCAAGCGCGGGATGCACGCTCCGTCGTGTTGGTCCTCGAGCATGCACGGGAAGTGTCCGCCCGCGCGCGTCGCGATCGACAGTCCGCACGTCATGGCAGCACCGCCGATCCCGCCGGCGGGATGACGCCGGCGCGGCGAAGGTCGGCGATCTCGGCCGGGTTGAGCGCGCGGTCGACGTGCCGATGCTCGGTGTGCTTCTGCCAGCCGATGCGCAGCACGCCCGCGTGTGGCGAGCGGACCTTGCGATCACGCGAGTAGTAGCAGCGCACGAGCCAGACATCGCCTTCAGCGTTCTCGATCGGCGTCGCACTCTCGATCCGCCCGAGCAACTTCGCGCCGCTCTTCGACGCTCCGCCTCCCCAGTTCGTTCGGCAGAGCACCCAGTCACCGACGGAGTACGTCAGCTGCAGCTGCTGCTGCGCCGGCGCCTTCCTGCGCGCCTCGAGCGCGATCGATTTCCGCGCCAGGTTCTGCAGCTCGCCCAACAGCGGTGACTTCATGACGCACCTCCGGCCTTCCCGAGGCCGTGCGCCTCGGCGTAATAACAGGCGAAGTGAGCGACGACGCCGGCGGCCGGCCACGCCACGAACATCTCGAAGCGGTTGATCGGCTCCGAGCAGCAGAGGCAGAGCGGCGCGAGCTCGGCGAGCTGCTCGAGCAGCTCGTGCGCCTGGTCGTGCTCGACCGGCGCGGCCGTCACGACTGACCTCCGATGAAGTCGCGCGCGATGGACGGGACTTCCTGGACGAGCCGGTTCCAGAGGACCTGCTCGTGCGACCAATCGCCGGCCCACGGGATCAGCGCCTTGGCGAACTTCCAGCACTTCGGCTGCATGCACCGAAGCAAGCTGCCGATCGCCGCGAGCACCGCGGCCGGGTAGTCGGCGTGAAAGTAGAGGCGCCAGCAGGCGGCGATCGCGAGCAGCGCTCGCGTATCCGTGCCGGTGAGCGGCGCTAGGTCATGTTTGTTTGCTCGAAGCCACTGAAGGGGTGCGTCGATTCGTTCCGGTTTCGTTCGCATGGCTCTCTCCTCGAGAGCCCACGCGGCCATGCATCTCCGAAACAGGCAGGACTTTTAATCCTCTGGCCGCAGGTTCGATCCCTGCTGGGCCCACCGCGTTTGGACCGACACCCGATGCTGCTAAAATCGCAGCACTGGACGTCGATCCGCCGCGGGTCTGTTCATGGACGACATGGCCGTCATGGGCTGATCCCGGGCCCCCAGGTGTTAGTGCACCTGGGGGCCTGACCGAATTCGGCACCGCGCCGACCTGGTCAGGTTCCCGTTCTCGCTTTCGCGAGACCTTTTGAGCAGCTCGTCGAGGTCGCACCACCACCATCTGGTGCATGCGTTCGATCTGCTGCTGCAATCGCTTGGGCGCTGCGTGCGCGTAGACGCGCGCCGGAATCGTCAGGTCTTTCCAGCCGCCGAGCTCGAGGAGCTCGGGCGTGAACCCGTTGGCGTGGACGTACCACGTGAAAAACGTATGGCGCAGTCGCTGCGACGTGATGCGCGGCAGGCCGAGCTTTCTCGATCGCCGCGACAGGAACCACGAAGCGTTCGGCCAGGCCGGAACGAGCTTCGCGCCCGGCGGCAGCGCGCGCCAGTGGTCGGCGAGCTCGCGCAGCAGCTCGGGGGCCGCGTGGAACCAGCGCGGCGGCCGCTTCGTCTTGGTCGACCGGATCAGCACGCGCCGATGGTCGACGTCGAGGTCCTCGCGCCGCATCCGTTCGACGTCGCTCTCCCGCTGGCCCGTCCAGGCCGACAGCACGAACCAGAGCCGGCGATCGGCCGGCAGCGAATCGCGCAGCAGCTCGTAGGCCGCGAAGTCGGGCAGGTGCTCGACGCGCGGCTCGTAGCGGTACGGGATTTCCGGCAGCCGCGGCGCGCGCCCGCGGGCGAGCTCGATCGCCTGGCTGAGCGTCGAGGCGCGCTTGCGGAGGGTGTTCGTGCAGAGCGGCCGCCGGCGGCCGCGCGCCTCGCGCTCGAGCACGCGGGCGATCCGCGCGGGCGTCACGCGCTCGAGCGGAGTGGATCCGGGCAGCCGCTCGAGGAGGTACTCGACGTGGCGCCGCTGCATGTGCAGCGTCCCCGGGGATCGCATGCCGGCTTGTACACGCAGCTCCGTACGGTGCAGGAGCAGCGCAAACGCGTCGCGCACGATCTTCGCGCGGCCGCGGGGCAGGCGTAGAATGGCCTCGTCGTTCACGGTGCTGGTCTCTAGTTGGGGGAGCATCGTCGAATGGCCAAGCCCGGAGGGTCGTTTGCAGCGGCCGCTCCGGGTGTTTTTTTTGGCCCCGGCGCGCTTGGAAGATCAGGTTAGGGGTGATCGGCGGGTCGTGTCAATTCTGTAAGTCGGATCACCTTTGCGGCCGGGTGTAGGATCGTCGGCGCGTGGAGCTGCCGCCGCTGACTCAGTTGCCGGTCGTCGTGCAGGTTGGACAGTCGCGTTTCGCGTTCGAGGCGGTCGATGAGTACGCGAGCCAGCGCTTCAAGACGAAGGTCTTTCGCGGACACATGGTCGACGTCGAGGGCCGGTGGAACCAGTTCCTCTTGGACGGGCAGTTTCTGCTGGCGCTGGCCGACGCGATCTATCGCGTGCAAGGCCGAGAGCCACGCGACCAACCGCTGCGCGTCGAGGTCGCGCTCGCGCCGACGTCGCCGGCGGCCGCCGCGGCGCCGGCGCCGGTGCTGCAGCTGGTGCCGGCCGACGACCCCGAGAAGGAAGCGATCAAGGCGCGTATGCTGGCGGGGCGATGAAGACGCGCTTTCCGAAGGTCTGGTGCGAGGCCTGCAAGTCGATGCAGTTCCTCGGCGAGTGCGGACACGCGCGGCCCGCTCGCGCGGAACCGGCAGGATGCTCGACGGGCCTCGCTATTCGATTGAATCGCGCCGACTGTAAGCAGCTCGAGGCGAACGCGACCGCGATCGCCATCGCTGAAGCCGAAGCCGCCGTCAAAGCTGCAGCAGCGGAGCGCCGACGAGCCGAAGCCGAGGGCCTGCTGCCCCGATGAAGCGCGCCCTGCTCTACGCGCGCGTGTCGACGTGGGACAAGCAACAGCCCGAAGTGCAGCTCGCGCAGCTTCGCGCCGTCGCGAAGCAACGCGGCTGGAAGGTGGTCGGCGAGATCACCGAACGCGTGAGCGGCGTGAAGGACAAGCGGCCGGGCCTCGACCAGGCCCTGCAGCTGCTCGCGGACGCGAAGGCCGATCTGCTCGCGGCGACGGCGCTCGACCGCGTCGGGCGATCGCTGCGTCACCTGTTGAACGTCAATGCGCAGCTCGAGGGATGGGGCTCGGCGCTCGTCCTGCTGCGCGAGAACGTCGACACGTCCACGCCCATGGGCCGCTTCGCGTTCCAGATCATGGGCGCCGCGAGCGAGCTCGAGCGCGAGCTGATCCGAGAGCGCGTGCGCGCAGGCCTGCAGCACGCGCGCCGGCAAGGTCGCATCGGCGGCCGCCGGCGCGAGCTCGATTACGGCAAGCTGCCGCGGGCTCGGCAGCTCCGGCGCCGCGGCCGCACGTGGGATGCCATCGCCGGCGAGCTCGGCGGCACCGGCGGCGCCTGGTCGCGCGCCCTCTCGAGGGCCGCGTGACGGAGCAGCAAAAGCTGCTGCTCGAGGCGAGCATCGCCAGCCGCATGATCGCGAACTACTTCGGCGATGCGAGCTCGGCGCCGGCGCCGCCAGCTCCTCAATCGCCGGCACCGCCGCCAGCTGCACGACCGGCGCCGCGGCAGTGGAACAACGATCGCGCCGTCTTCTGGACGTTCGTTTTCTCGTTCGTCGTGCTGCGGCCGTTCATTGAATCGGTGGCGATGGGTTGGCGCCTGCTCCTGCAGCTGCTGCGATGAACCGGTACCGCGTGACCATGTCGCATCTCGGCTTGGGCTGCCTCGAGCTGCTGGTCGACGCGCGCACGCCGGCCGAGGCGATCGAATCGTTCGTCCTTGCGCAGCTGAAGATATTGCGGACGGAGCCGTGGGGGCAGGCTCTCCTCGAGCACCCGCTGCAGTTCAAGGTACAGGCCCTCGCAAAACCTCCCGTAAAAGCGACCGCGTAACCCCGCGGTTTCCATGGGCGCCGGCGCCGGTGTGATCGATTTCGCTTAACAAATGTTTTGCGAGGGCCGTACGCTTCGTCGCGTGCGGTTGATCTTCGCGGCGGTGTTGCTGGCGGCGAGCTGCAGCTCGAACACGTCGGCGTTGTCGGTCGATGCCCCTGATCCGGGATCGGGGCACCACGACGGAGCTGCAGGCGCCGGCGGCAGCTCGAACGCCGCGGACGCGAGCGGCAGCGCCGGCTCGGGCCCGTCTGCGGGCGCGAACGGCGCGGACGCCGGCGGCCGCGGCGGCTCGAGCAACGGCGGCGCCGGCGGCCGCGGCGGTGACGGCGTTGGAGCAGCGACTGCGCCCGCGTGTGCCCACGAGCTACAGGACTTCGATGCGACCTGTCCGCGTATCCTCGATCCGAACAACCCGGGAAACCCGAATGACGGATGGCAGTGCGCGATCAGCTGCGTCGACTCGACCGGCGGCCATCCCGTCGGCTGCGTCTTCTACACGGTCACCTACTGCGTCGCTAGCTGCGCGGACTGTCGTCCGTAGGCTGGCACTCCACGCACGATGAAGCGTTGTGTTTCACGCAGCTGCCGTCGGCCTTGAATCGCAGCGCCACGAATTCCGCAGCTTTCTCGACGACCGCAGCAACCTTCGCCGGCACGCCACCCACCGCATCAGCGACGACGCCGGCGGCCGTGTGAACGACGTCGACCAGCGGACCGACCTGCCGCAGCAGTGAACGCTCGATCGTCTGCAGTCGCTCGCGGAAGCTGTGGCCGTCCGCCTCGACGGCGTTCAGCCGCACGTGAAAATCGTTGAGGCGTTCGTGCGCGCCCGCGTTCGGATCCACCTTCGTTGCTTCCTCGCTCATGATGCTCTCCTTGTTTTTCAGGACCAGTCGAGGCCGAACACGCCGACGACGTCGACGCCTCCGACCTGTTCGTGTTCGCCGGCGACCGGTAGATCGCCGTACGGCTTCGTTGCGCCGGCCGGGCCAACTTCGACGTTGCCCTGCGGCTGCGAGCGCTTCCACCACCAGGCGGCCAGGCCGCCCAGGGCGAGAGCGATCGCAGCGTAGACGTACTCGCGCTTCATGCCTTCGGACCGAACCAATGCGCGGCCAGGCGCTCGACAACTTCACTCGCGATCGCCCAGCCGACGCCGACCACGAACGCGCCCGCAATGATGTGAGACATCTTCATCCGGCCACCAGATACGCAGCGACCACACCGGCCGCGGCGGACTCCACCAGCAGCCCGTGCTGGAACGGCAGGAAGAGACCGCGCTGCCCAAAGACGGCGGTGCCGGCTTCGTCCGCTCGCTTCTTCCCGATCGCGATGAAACCGAGCCAGACCAGGACCGGCGCGGCGATCGCAGCGACCACGTACTTTTTCATCGTTCACCTTCCGATCGTGTGGGGCAGCTCGGCGACGTGCGCGAGCCGGTCGAAGATTTCATCAAGCGTATCTCTGCGCTCCTGGCCTTCGACCAGGTCGAGAGCCTTCTCCAGCTCGCGGCAAGCTCGGACAGCTTCCTCGACCGCTCCGAGGAAGGCCCGGACGGCGGCTCGCTCGCGATCGCAAGGACAGCCAGCGCCGCACTCATGCTTCACGTTTTCCCGACGCCGCGCGGGCCGCTATGAGTTTCTCGAGCCGCCCGATCCGCCGGCCCTGGTCGCGCCTCGAGCGGTTCGACAGCCACTGCCCGAGGATCACGCCAATCAGCACCAGGTCGCCGGCGCGCAGTCCGAGCTCTTGAATCAGCTTGTCCATCACGTCAGGCTTGCGATCGTGAGGGTTCCGCCGGCGCCGTCCGGAATCTGCACGTAGCGCACCGGCGCGGCTGGCGAGCCTGCGGGCGCGTTGTTCATGGTCACGGTGACGGCGCCGTTCGCCGGCGTGGCCGAGACGTAGAGGAACGGCGATCCGGCGGTGCCCACGAGATAGACCCCGGAGCCGGTCGAACCTACGACTTTCGGCAGCGACGCGAGCGCGCTCGAGGCGCCGTCGACCTGGATCGGATTGGCGTCGCTCGTCGACCCCGCGACAAAAGGCGTCGCGTTGAAATACTCGATCCGGCCGGCGTTCGCGACGCGCGCGAGCTTGCTGGTGTTGCCGCTGCCAATCAGGCAGGCATTCGACGTTCCGAAGCTGAGCTGCACGACGCTGCTGAACTGCGCGTCGACGCACGGGATCGTGGTGTCGTTGTGGTACCAGTCGCCTTCGATCGACAGATAGCCGCCATCGAACGCCTGCGCCGAAACGCCCTGGAACGTGGTGAACGCCTGGACGCCGGTCGAGTGCCAGAAGAACGATGCGATCGCGTCGCCGGTCGCCGCTGATTCTCGAAAAATGCATCCGCTCGAGAACTGCGCGGAGACGTTGTCGCGGGGCAAGAACGTCGTCGCGGTGTTGCTCGTGACCTCGATGCAGCAGCCTGCGAAGCGTCCGCCGTTCACGTTGCCCGTCGCCGCAGCTCTCCAACAGTTGGCGTAGAGCATCGGCGTCAGCTGGCCACCAATCGCCACCGCGCCCCCGTAGTTGAGAAACTGGTACTGCGTCTGCCGGCAGCCCTGCTGCGAAGTGAACCGCTGCACCGGGATCGTGGGCAGCGTGTATGCCGCGTAAGTGTCGTTCACCGCCAGCGCAGTCAGCACGCCCGTGGATCCGGCCGTCGTCGGACGCGAAATGCGGCACGTCTTTGAGCCCTTGTCCTTCGCGGCGAACCAGTAGAGCGCGGTGCTGTTGGTGCGCTTGAAGATCACTCCCGCAGAGAGCAGACCCGATGCGGTGAACGACGTGGGGATCGACGTGTCCGAGAAATTCACGTCTCCCGTCCCGGCTCCGACGCCCGGCACCGTGAACGAGGCGACTGTGCCGAAGGTGCCGGCGCCGATCTGATTGCTGCTGTCCAGCGTCCCGACGAAACTCACCAGGATGTTCGCCGGAAGCCGGTACGTCCACGTGCCCGTGTCCGTGGCTCCGACGTTCTTTAAGTTGATCGTGGTGTTCTGGCGGACCTCGACCAGGCCGAGCCGGAGCGAGAGCTCCTTTAGCGTCTTCAGCGGCGTACCCGACGTCGCCCCCGTCGCATCGTCGTTCCCGGCGCTGCCGTCTACGAACCAGGTGGCTTGCGCGGCCGCCTTGACTGATCCCTCGTTCAAGCGCTGCCACTGTTTGCCGGCGACCGACGCCGCGAACGTATCCCAGGTGTTCGTGGCTAGCGCCGAGCTCACGAGGTGGAAGTACGCATCGCGGGCGCTGCAGTAGATGATCGTTCCGTCAACCATCGCTGTTGCCGTCAAGCTCGGCAGATCGGACGCGTTCCCGATCGTCAGCATCACGTGCCCGTGGTCGCCGCGCGACGCGGACGTCACCGCGCCGACCTGGCTGATACCCATCGCGGTTGGCGGGCCAGCGAAGAAATCCTGCGCGTGAGTGTGGTCGGCCCTCGAGACGAGCGCCGAGACGCCGGCTGCGCTGCCTGCGGCCACCGCCGGCGGCGCCGGGCCGTAGCCCGGGAAGCCTCCGCCTACACCGCCGGCCGAGAGCGAGCCCTCGAGCGTCGCGGTGAACGGGGCTGAGCCCTCGAGGGCCACGTCCTGCGTGAGGCGAAGGTCGAAGGTGTCGCCGGCGGCATAGGTCACCGAGTGCGCCGTGTCCGCAACTGTCGTGCCCGCGGCGGCGCTCGGCGGCAGCGTGCAGGTGATCGCCGTAGCGACGCCGTTCTTCATCAGAGTCGCCGTGGGAGGCGTCAGGCCGGTTCCGACCGTCGCGCTCAGGTAGAGCCCGGTGATCGTCATCGCCGTGACGCCTGCCGCCACGAGCATCAACTTGCGCATGGCCTTTCCTCCTTCCGCGCTCCCGCCTGACACGATCCCTCGCCGGTCCGGGTCTTGCGTAAGCAGCCCGTAAAGTTCCTGTAAGGGCGGCACGAGGCCGCTCGACCCGCTGAGCGACGAAACCGTCCTCCTGGCGCCGCCTTAGACCTCCGTAGGCAGCGGCACCGCGGACATCACACCCGCGCTACTGACCGCCCTCCAGACAGGAGGCGCGTACGTCAACGTCCACACGGGCGCCAACGCGGCGGGAGAGATCGCGGGCAGGTCGCGGTCGTCGCGACGATGGCAGCGGCGCTGACCGCCCGGCAGGAGGTGCCGAAGCCGAAGGGCAACGTCGGCCGCGGCCCGTGCCGCAGCGGCATGAGCCGCGTCGTGAACCTCAACGCCGCAACGCTGGCCGCGCTCGAGACCGGACGGGCGTACGTCAACATCCACGCGCCTCGCAACCCGGCCGGGGAGGTCAGAGGCCAGATCGCCGGGATACCGCTCGCGGTCTCGTAGCGCTCCGGCTCGGGAGGACCGCTCGTCGTGCCCGTCCTGCCACGGGCCGGCGAGCCTCCTCCCGAGGTGTGCCGGCTGGATAGGGTTTCGCCTTCGATGGCTACACGGGAAGCCGCCTGCCACTGCGGGCAACTTCGTCTCGAGGCGACGGGCGATCCGTTCGTGGTCTCCATCTGCCACTGCCATGCCTGTCAGCGGCGGACCGGGAGCGCGTTCGGGATGCAGGCGGCGTTCCGACCGGATCAGGTGCGCATCGAGGGTCGCTTCAGCGACTACCTCCGTGTCTCCGACGAGGCCGACAGGAAGGAGCACGTCTTCCACTTCTGCCCCGACTGCGGCTCGCAGGTCTTCTACACGGAGCCGACGGAAGCCGATCTGATCGTGGTCTCGGTCGGCTCGTTCGCCGACCCGTCGTTCCCCCCGCCGACCGAGTCGGGCTACAACTCGCGACGGCATCCGTGGGTCGGGTTACCCGAAACCATCCAGAGCTCCGATCCGGGAGTGTGGGACGAGGTCCACCCGCTGTACGCGGCAGGTGACTACGCGGACGCGGCCGAGCGCGGCCGCGAGCTGCTCGAGTCGTTCCCCGAGGACGGCAGGCTGCTCTACAACGTCGCCTGCTGCGAGAGCCTTGCGGGCCGGACGGATGACGCGCTCGAGCACCTCACACGCGCGGTCGAGGTGTACGACGGCTGCCGCGATCTCGCCAAGGGCGACACGGACTTCGATCCGATTCGCGACGAGCCGGCCTTCGTCGAGCTGATCGGGCGCTGAGCGGCGGAAGTGGCCGACGTCGTCGTCGTCGGCGGAGGCGTCTGCGGGCTCGCGACCGGGATGCTCCTCGCCCGCGACGGCCACGACGTCTGCCTGCTGGAAGCCGATCCGACGCCCGTTCCCACGACGCCCGAGGACGCCTGGTCGCGTTGGCAGCGCAATGGAGTCGCGCAGTTTCG
>Ga0081455_10002642_pt1 | contig 21238 bp, 19 predicted proteins | sample TabmetS3T2R1_FD_70207 | JGI IMG/M metagenome (GOLD analysis project Ga0081455, IMG submission 70207) | Tabebuia heterophylla rhizosphere microbial communities from the University of Puerto Rico - S3T2R1 | ecosystem: Host-associated > Plants > Roots > Rhizosphere ...
CGTGCTGGCGGCGTGCCAGGCGCCAGGCGGCCCGGCTTCTTGCCACCTCGCTCTGCGCGTTGGACTTTGAGGCCCCCATAGGGGACTTAAGGTCCAACGGGCGTGGGCTCGCCCCCCGCTGGCGAGGCAGGAGGGCGGAGTTCGCGGGGTTGCCGGGAGCTAAGCCGGGGCGCGGAGGGACCAGACGGTGACGTCGGTGCCGGTGAGCGGGTTGGGGACGGGCGGCCCGGGGGTCATGCCTAGCTTTTCGGCGACTCGCTGGGAGCGGGCGTTGGCGGGGTCGATCAGGGAGATCAGCTCGGCGAGCCCGACGCGGTAGAAGGCGTCGTCGCGGCAGGCGAGGGCGGCCTCGGTGGCGAAGCCCTGGCCCCAGGCGAAGCGCCCGAGTCGGTACCCCAGCTCGGGACGATCGGCTACAGCAGGGATGAAGCTGGGGTAGGCGACGCCGCAGAAGCCGATCAGACGGCCGGCCAGACCACCGCCGGTCGCCTCGAGCGCGAAGCGACTGAAGCGATGCTTCTCGAAATGGTCGCGAGCGTCGGCGATGAAGCCTTCGGTCCACTCGCGGTCCGGCACTTTCGAGAGGAACGCGTAGACCTCGGGGTCGGCGTTGAGCGCTACCAGCGGCTCGAGGTCGGCGTCACGCCAGGGGCGGAGGAGGAGGCGCTTGGTGCGGAGCTCGAGTCCCCTCACCGCTCGCGCCGGACGCGGAACAGCTTGACCCGCGAGTCGATGCCCTTGAGCCGGCGCTCGCCGGCGAACGAGTAGGAAAAGCCGTCCTCGCCAGCCGCTTCGCGGGTGACGCCGTCGACGAGGACGCTGCCGGGACGGGCGACGCCGGTGATCCGGCTGGCGAGATTGACCGAGCGGCCGTAGTAGTCGCCCGACTGCGGCAGGGTGAGGCCGGTGGCGAGGCCGGCACGCAGCCAGGGGAACTCCTCGCCTTCGGCCTCGGCGGCAGCGATCAGGTCGAGGGCGGCATCGACCAGGGCGCGAGCGTCGGGGGCGACCAGCATCACCGCGTCGCCGATCGTCTTCACCAGTCGCACCGGCGGCTCGGCGACGGCGGTTGCCATCTCCTCCAGGCGGCCGGCGACGAGTCCGAGCTCCTCGGGGGCGATCTCCTCACCGAGGCGGGTGAACTCGACCAGATCGGCGAAGCAGACGGTGCGCTCGACGGCGCCGCCGAGCTCCCCCGATTCGAGGTCGGCGGCGGCGATCACGTCGCGTTTGACCTGCTCGAGCAGGTTGGCCTGGAAGGCATAGGCGAGCGTCTCGCCGACCATCGGCAGTAGCTGCTCGGCGGCCAGCGCAAGCCGCTCTGCCACGTCGCGCTCGGTATCGCCTGGTTGGGTCAGGTTGCGGACGACGAGCTCGCGGTTTGCTTCGGCGATCCGGCCCATCCCCATCCCGATCGTGCGCGCGTTGCGCAGCAGGTCCTCGGGCGGGAAGCCGGCGTCGAGCAAGGGTTTCAGCCGCAGCGCCGCCGCCAGGTCGGCCTCGGTCGCGACCCGCTCGTCGAGGTCGCCGTAAGGGACGCCGAGCGCCGCCCGGAAGCGGCGCAGCAGCTCGACGTCGAGGCCGCTCCGCGCGGCGATCTCACGCGCCGAGTAGCGGGCGCCATCGCCGGCGATCGCGTGCTCGACCGGCAGCAAGGCCAGCCGCCCGGCCGCGACCGCGTTGCGCATCTCTTCCAGCGGCACCCCTTCAGCATCGAGCCGCTCGAGGAGCGCCAGCCGCGCCATGCGCGCCTCGCCCTCGAGCCCGTCGAGCAGCCCCTCCGCCGCGAAGTCGGTCACGCTCTCGCGACCGCCCCACCGCGGCGCGGATCGCCACCGCCACTGAGCTCACCCGTCCGCGGATCCCGCGCCACCGCCTGCACGCCGCCGAAGAATAGGTTGCTCGCGGGCCAGCGGACAACCGCCAGGCCGCCCGCTTCGAGCCGGTCGAGCGCCGCCGGGTCGATCCCCGGCTCAGCCTGGACGGCTCCCGCCTCGAAGTGCAGGCGCGGCGCCGCCACCGCCTCGGCAACCGGCATCCCCCCCTCGACCGCCCGGACGACCGTTTGCAAGATCGCCGAGCGGATCCGGTTCGAGCCGGCGCTGCCGAGCCCGAGGACGATCTCGCCGTCGCGCAGGACGACGGTCGGCGCCATCATCGACGGCACCCGCCGCCCCGGCTCGATCCGGTGGAAGCCGAGCGGGTTGAGGTCCTCCTCGCCGAGCATGTTGTTGAGGATCACGCCGGTGCCGGGAACCATCACCCCCGAGCCCGAGCCGTTCGAGCAGGTGACGGTGGCGCAGCTGCCGGCGGCGTCCATCACCGCGATGTGGGTGGTCGAGCCGAGCAGATCGGCGCGGCGATCGTTGGCGCCCTTCATCGCCGCCACCAGCTGCTCGGGGCCGCTGCTCGGCCCGAGCTTCTCGAGCAGCGCCAGCGCATAGGCGATCAGCGTCCCCCCGGCGGCAGGCGGCGGGTTGGTCAGCACCTCGGTGCCGCGGAAGGCGGCAGCGATCGGCTCGCGCTCGATCGGCTCGTAACTGGCCAGATCGTGCAGCCCGAGGGTGCCGCCGTGGGCGACGACGAACTCGCTTATCGCCGCCGCCACCGCGCCGCGGTAGAACGGCTCCGCCCCCTCCGCCCCGTAGCGTTCGAGCGCCTCGGCGAGCTCCGGGAAGGCGAAGCGCTCACCCTCGAGCAGGCGCGCGCCGCGCGGCGCGTAGAGCTCACGCGTCGCCGCGGTCGTCTCGTGGATCGGCGCCAGAATCTCCAGCAGGTAGGCCTGCTGGCGGCTCAGCGGCGCGCCATCGCGGGCCAGCCGAACCCCTGGCCCGACCAGCTCGGCGAGCGGTATCGTGCCGAAGCGGCGCAGGGCGAGCTCGAGCCCCGCCGCCGTCCCGGGCACCCCGCAGGAGGCCGGCCCGACGTAGAACGTCTGCACCGTCTCGGCGCCGAAATGGACCGGGATCGGCACCAGCTCGGAGCGCCGCTCGATCCCGTCGAGGCCGGGCGCAGCGACGAAGAAGTCGATCAGGGTGGGCCCCGCGGCGTCGCCTTCGCGGTGGATCATCATGTAGCCGCCGGCGCCGAACCCGGTGAGCGGGCTCTCGACCGCGAAGGAGGCGAGCACGGCTGCCACCGCGGCGTCGACCGCGTTGCCGCCCGCACGCAGCACGTCGGCCCCGGCCGCGGCCGTCTCCGGGTGGCCGGCTGCGACGACCCCCCTCACTGGCTTTTCTCGAATCTCGGCATTCCCGGGCCGGGCTAGCGGTCACTCCCGCGGCGACGGTGGTGCGCGGGCGAGCGAAAACCAAGCATGACAAGGACGCAGGAAGCCCCAATGGCAGAGCCATTGGGGCGACCGAGGACGCAGTCAGGCGCAGGTTTGCAGCCGCCCGAGCGCCACCGTCGCAAGGGAGGGGCCGCTAGCCCGGCAAGAACTCGGGAACGTCGATGCCGAGCTCGGTGTCGCGCTCGCCGCGGCCGCGGCCGCGGCCGCCGCGATCGCCCTCGTTGGTGCGGCGGATCGTCGGCTCCTCGGAGCGCCGCGGGGTCGGCTGGCGGCCGTCGAAGCGGGTGGCGACGACGGTCACCCAGATCTGGTCGGAGAGCTCGTCGTCGACGTTGGCGCCGAAGATGATGTTGGCGTCCGGATGCGCCGCCTCGCCGACCACCTTGGCTGCCTCGGAGACCTCGACCAGCGAGAGGTCAGAGCCGCCGGTGATCGAGAGCAGGATCGACCGGGCGCCCTCCATCGAGGTCTCGAGCAGCGGCGAGGAGATCGCTTTTTCGGCGGCGAGGATCGCGCGGTCGTCGCCGTAGGCCATACCGATCCCGAGCAGCGCCCGGCCGGCGTCGGCCATGATCGAGCGCACGTCGGCGAAGTCGAGGTTGATCACCGCCGGCAGCGTCACCAGGTCGGAGATCCCCTGCACGCCCTGGCGCAGGACGTCGTCGGCGACCTGAAAGGCCTCGACCATCGAGGTCTGTTGGTCGAGCACCTGCAGCAGCCGGTCGTTGGGGACGACGATCAGCGTGTCGACCTCTTCGGCCAGCGCATCGATCCCCTTCTGGGCCTGCTCGCCGCGGCGGCTGCCCTCGAAGCTGAACGGCTTGGTGACGATGCCGACCGTCAGCGCCCCGACCTCGCGGGCGAGGCGGGCGACAACCGGGGCGGCGCCCGAGCCGGTTCCACCGCCGGCGCCGGCGGCGACGAAGACCATGTCGGAGCCCTTCAGCAGGCGCTTGATCTTGTCCTGCTCGCCGAAGGCGGAGCGGTGGCCGACCTCGGGGTCGGCGCCGGCGCCGAGGCCGCGCGTCTGCTCGTCGCCGATGTGGACGGTGACGTCGGCGACGCAGAGCTGCAGCGACTGAAGATCGGTGTTGACGGCCATGAACTCGATCCCCGGGATTCGGGCATCGACCATCCGGTTGACCGCATTGACGCCGGCGCCGCCGACGCCGACGACCTTGATCACCGGCTGGTGCGGCTCACCCGAGCCGGGCGGCTCGTAGGCCGGCTCCTCGCGCCCGTAGCGCGGCGAGCCCGGCAGGTAGTCCTCGCGGTCGATTCGCGGCCGCGGCTCCTCGGCAAAGACCCGTTTGAGGCGCTCGGGGGCGGCCGGGGCGCTGTCGCTCCCGACTGGCTCGTCGACCTCCTGGTCGTAGAAGTGGTCACTGCTCAATTCGCGCTGGGGCTCGGCCGGCTCCGGCTCGAGCGGCGGCTCTTCGATCGGCCGCGCCTCTTCGGCCGCCTTTTTCGCCTCGGCTGGATCCTCGCGGCCGTAGCGCGGGTGGGCGCTCTCACGCGGAGCATCGTCAGCCGGGCGCTCGCGCGGCGTCCGCGGTGCGTCCATCTCCGGTGGGTCGACGGGGGCGTCGTCGGAAGTCGATCGGAAGAGGTCCGAGAGCGGGCCTTCCCGCATGCTCGCCCGCTTGTTACGCCGAGCCATTCGCCAGAACCTCCTTAGCCAGCTCCCTGTAGTAGTTCGCGGCGCTAGAGCCGGAATCGTACTTGAGCACGCTGGACCCCTTCACCGGCGCCTCCGCGAATTTGATTGCCTTGCGGATTCGGGAGCGGAAGACGAGGTCGCCGAAGTTTTCCTCGAGGATCTCGACCGCCTCCTTGGCGTGGATCGTCCGGGTGTCGAGCATCGTCGGCAGGATGCCCTCGATGCGGACGTCGGGGTTGAGGTTCTCCTGGATCATCCGAAGCGTGTTCTGCAGCTGGACGAGGCCACGCATCGACAGATACTCGCACTGGACGGGGACGATCACCTTGTTCGCCGCGGTCAACGCGTTGATCGTCAGCAGCCCGAGGCTCGGCGGCGTGTCGATGCAGACGAAGTCGTATTCGGCTTCGACCTCTTTGAGCGCCTTTTCGAGCGTCCGCTCGCGGCCGATCTTGGTGCTCATCGCGATCTCGGCGCCGGCCAGATCGATCGAGGCGACGGCGATGTCGATCTCGCGCTTGACGATCACCTCGGAGATCGGCACGTCGTTGACCAGCACGTCGTAGAGGCTCTGCTCGACCTTGTCGGGATCGATCCCCTGGCTCATCGTCAGGTTGCCCTGCGGGTCGAGGTCGATGCAGAGGACGCGGTAGCCGGACTCGGCGAAGGCGACGGCGAGGTTGAGGGTCGTCGTCGTCTTGGCGACGCCGCCCTTCTGGTTGGCGAAGGCGATCACTTCGGGATGCGCGGTCTCCTGGGGGTCCTCCTCGGCCTCGTCCTCGCGCTTGATGAAGTCGAGCCGGGTCGGGGCGATCAGGTCGACGGCCTTCATCCGCCCGTCGTCTTCCTCGTCCTCCTCGTCCCCGTGATCGGGCTCGTGCTCGTCCTCGTGGCCGGCGTTGACCGGGCGCTCGGACTCCTCGTCCTCCGCGGGCTCCTCCTCGAAGTCGTGCTCGTCCTCGACATAGGGCTCCTGCTCGTAGGAGTCGTGTTCGAAGCGACGCTCGGGAACCGCCTGCTCCATCTGCTCGAGCTCCTCGACGATCGGGTGCGGCTCCTCAGCGACGGCGGGGGCGCGGTCGACCGGCGCGTGGTCGACGGGCTCGTGCTCGAAGCGCTCAGGCTCGGCGGGCGGCTGGTTCTTCTTCTTGCGGCTTAGGAATCCCATTGCGCGGATATTCGGATGGAGGCTCCTTTTTCCTGCCGGAACGTGAAATTGCTAGGAATTGCCCGATAGCCGAGCTCCTCGACAAGCGGCTGGTGATCGTCACCGGCAAGGGTGGGGTCGGCAAGACGACGGTCGCGGTGGCGCTCGGGATGCGCGCGGCGGCCGAAGGCAAGCGGACGATCGTCTGCGAGGTCGCCGCCCAGGAGAACACCTCGCGGATGTTCGACCACGCCCAGGTCGGCTTCCACGAGGTCGAGATGGAGGAGAACCTCTGGTCGATCTCGATCGATCCCGACGAGTCGATGCGCGAGTACGTGCTGCTGCAGCTGAAGGTCCGCGCGATGCGCGACATGCTTTTCCGCAGCCGGATCTTCAACTACCTGGCGGCGGCGACGCCGGGGCTGAAGGAGCTGGTGACGATCGGCAAGATCTGGGAGCTCGCCCAGGCCGACCGCAAGGTGAAGAGCGGCCGCAAGTACGACCTGGTGATCGTCGACGCGCCGGCGACCGGACACGGGGTCGGGTTCCTGCAGACGCCGCGCACCTTCGCCTCGATCGCCCGGGTCGGCCCGATCCACAGTCAGGCCCAGACCCTCGATCGCTTCATCACCGACCACGTCAACACCGGCACGGCGATCGTCGCCCTGCCGGAGGAGATGCCGGTCAACGAGACGGCGGCGCTGGAGCAGGACCTGCGCGACGAGGTCGGCGTCGCGGTCGACCGCGTCTACCTCAACGGCCTCTACCCGGAGCGCTTCAGCAAAGAGGAGGCCGAGCGGCTGGCGGCGCTGGCCGAGGGCGAGGAGGGCTCGACCCGGGCGGCGGCGCGGGCGGCGATCTCCGAGCACAGCCGGGCGCGCTCGCAACGGGCCCAGCTGGCGCGGCTGCGGCGGCGGGTCGAGGCGCCGGTCAAATCGCTGCCCTTCCTGTTCGAGCCGGAACTCGGGCGCGAGGGCGCGCGGACGCTCTCCAAGAGGCTCGGCTGATGGCGAACGTCGGCGAGATCCTCGAGGGCAAGGAGATCTGCATCTGCGCCGGCTCGGGCGGGGTCGGCAAGACGACGACCTCGGCGGCGATCGCGACCGGGATGGCGATGCGCGGGCTGAAGGTCTGCGTGCTGACGATCGACCCAGCGAAGCGGCTCGCCGACTCGCTCGGCCTGGAGGAGCTGGGCAACGAGGCGCGGCGGGTCGACCCGGCCCTGTTCGAGAAGCAGGGGATCGAGATGGAGGGCGAGCTGTGGGCGATGATGCTCGACGCGAAGGCGACCTTCGACGAGCTGATCGCCCGCCAGGCCCCGGACGAGGAGTCCCGCGACCGGGTCCTCGGCAACCGCATCTACCAGCAGATCTCGAGCGCCCTCGCCGGCTCGCAGGAGTACATGGCAATGGAGAAGCTGTTCGAGCTGCACTCAGAAGGCGACTTCGACCTGCTGGTCCTCGACACGCCGCCGACCCGCAACGCGCTCGACTTCCTCGACGCGCCGCGGCGGCTGACCCAGTTCATCGAAGGCAAATCGCTGCGGGTCTTCATGAAGCCGACCGGCTTCGCGGCGCGGGTCGCGGGACGCGGCGCCAACGTCGCGCTGAGCGTGTTGAAGCGGATCGTCGGCTTCGACCTGATCGCCGACCTGGCCGAGTTCTTCAACGCCTTCAGCGGCATGGTCGAGGGATTCCAGGCGCGGGCCAAACGGGTCAACAAGCTGCTCGCCGACCGCCGCACCAGCTTCCTCGTCGTCTGCGGCCCGCAGGGCGAGCCGATCGACGAGGCGGTCTACTTCCACCGCAAGCTGGTCGAGGCGAAACTGCCGTTCGGCGGCGTGATCGTCAACAAGGTCCACTACCCGGCGGAGAAGCTGCGCGGGGCCGACCCCGAGGACCTGCCGGCGGCGCTCGCCGAGAAGCTCGACGACGGGGACCTGGCGGCGCGGGTGGCCGAGAACTTCTCCGACTACCAGGCGTTGGCCGAGCGCGACGCCCACAACATCGCCCACCTGGCGGCCGAGCTGCGGACCAAAGGCGTGATCCGGGTCCCCTACATGGACGAAGACGTCCACGACCTGACCGGCCTGGTCGAGATCAACCGGTACCTGTTCGCGAGCAGCGAGGAACGGGTTCAGATGGCGGCCGGTCGAGCCTGACGCGCTGAGACCAAGCAGGTCAAGGACGCAGCGACGAGCGTGCTCTGCACGTGAGGAGCGAGGACGCAGAGATGCGCCGGCATCAGCGCGTCAGGGCGACCGGCGGTCGTAGTCGAACTCGAGGTTGGAAACCTCCCAGTCCGAGTCCGGGACCGGGAAGAGGTGGCGGACCCGTGGCGTGTCGATCCGCTCGCGGTGCTGGATGTCGCGGTCGGCGTCGTCGGGCGGTGCGGGCCACTCGAGCGATTCGCCGCGGCGCGCCTCGGAGACCTCGTCGAGCCATGGCGTCGCCGTGATCTTGATCTCGTCTTCGGCCGGGACCGGCTCCATGATCCGGGTTTCCTGCGGCATCTCGTCCTCCTCCATGTCCTCGTGGACCTCGTAGGTGTCCGCGTGGACCTCGGTGTTCTCGGGGACCTCGAAGTTCGGCAGTTCGATTTCCGATGAGGCTTCGGAGACCTCGATCGGCGCGTCGAAGCTGGGCGGGTCGAGTGGCGGCGGCTCCTCGGGCCCCGGGTCGTCGTCGAACTCGAGCTCGGCGACGATCTGCTCCTCCTCGGTGTCGGGAGCGGCGACCGAGACGGTGATCTCGGCGTCGCCCTCGGCGAGGCCAGTGGCGATCAGGGTCTCGTCGGCGGCGCCGATCAGGTCGCGCCCGAGCTCGCCGAGGGCGGCCTGGCGCAGCAGCCGGCGCACCCCCTCCTCGGTCCAGGCGGCGAGTTCGATCGCGTTCGTCAGCGAGCGGCCGTTCATCAGCTCGCGCTCCAGCTCGAGCGCCTCCTCGACCTTCTCGCGCGCCTCGATCCGGTCGATCGAGCCGTCGGCGATCAGCGCCGCGGCGCGCATCGGCAGCGAGGCGCCGACCGGGCCGTGGCCCTCCAGTACCGCACGCAGGGCGAGCAGATGGTCGCTGAGCCCGTCGAGCGAGCTCTCGCGCTCGCAGCCCATCTCGAAGCGGCCGACCGCCCAGCTGAGGGCGGCGTCGGGGTCGGGGCGGGACTCCAGCTCGGTCGCGAACTCGGCCAGCTCGGCGGCCTCCTCGTCTGAGAGGCGGTAGCCGCCGGGGCGGGTCGCGGGGGCGCCGGTGGTGATCCGGCGCCAGGTGTCCTCGCCGGTCGGCGCAAAGGCGTAGGGGCCGAGGCCGATCCCGCCGCCCTTGAAGAGGCGCATCACGCTGACCAGCTCGCGCAGCTGTCGCAGGGCCGAGTCGGCGCCGCCGTCGTGGTCCTGCTCAGCGACCGCGAGGAACTGGGGCTCCCAGGCGGCGCGGCCCATGCCCTCGCTGCGCATCGCCTCGACAGGCGCTTCGATCGAGTCGGCGCGGACCAGCCGCACGCCGTGGGGAAGCTGCAGCCGCTGGGTCGACATCCGCAGGCCGACGAGCGGCACGACGAGCACGTCGGCATCGTCGGCGTCGCGCGATTCGGCATCGAGCAGGGCGATCTGGTCCTCGAGCCGCTCGCGGTCGAGGGCGAAGCCGCTGCTGCCTTCCCACAGCTCGGCGAGGAAGCTGGTCAGCATCAGCTCGGCCCGCTCGCCCGGGTCGGCCGGCACGACCTCGCCCCGCAGCTCCAGGTAGCCCGCCGCCACCCCGGCCTCGGCCACGGCCTCGCGGGCCGGGCCGAAGCCGGGTAGAGCGCACAACTCTTCGGCGTGAGCGATGACGTAGGTGCCCGTCAGCGGGACGTAGCTGAAGAAGCCTGAGTCGTCGGCCTCGGAGGCGACGTCGAAGGGGATCTCGTCACCTTCGGCGACCAGCGTCGAGAGCCGGGTCGCCGCTTCGGTCGTCAGCCGTTTGAGGGACTCGCTGAGGAGAAAGTCACGCACGGCCCCGGTTTCCTTCTCCCAGGCACGGCTCCTGCGTGTGCACGATGGCTTGCAGACCTCAAGTCATCGCCCGCCCCACCCAACTATTGGACGATCAGAATGGACTTCTGATCTAAACGGCGGCGGGTTCGCCGGCCTCGGCCAGCAGCCACCGCGTCCCGTAAGCGCGCATGTCGTCGATCAGCGGCACCAGCGCCTCGCCTTTCTTCGTCAAGGCGTACTCGACCCGCGGCGGCACCTCGGGATAGGTGTGCCGCTCGACGATCCCTTCCTCCTCCAGCGCCCGCAACCGCAGCGACAGAGTCCGCGGGCTGATCCCCTCCAAACTCCGCTCCAGCTCGCAAAAACGGCTGCTTCCCTCGGCCAGATCACGGATCAGCAACAGCGTCCACTTACCGCAAACCACTTCGGCGGTGGCACAGACGGGACAGGTCGAGTTGGACTCAGCACTCATGGAAGTTCCGCGGGATCAATCGCGTGCTTCAACAAGTGTAGCCACATTGCTTCAGAAACTGAAGCTTTGGCCTGAAGCCGAATGTACTGCGAATTCCGGGTAGGTCGCGGCTCAACGCGAGGGGGTCGGGGGTCGATCTCAATGCGGTGAGGATCAGCCCTGCCCGAAAGCGAGTGTCGAGCGAGGACGGCTTCATGCTGATCGAGGTCCTGATGAGCGCGCTCGTCCTGACGATCGCCGCGGCGGGGGTCACCGCCGTGCTGGCGACCTCGGTCAGCGGCTCGGGCGAACAGCGCCACGGCTCGCAGGCCTACGCCCTCGCCCAGCAGGACCAGTCGCGGCTGGCGACGATGCAGCTGGCGAAACTGAACCACCTCGAAACGGTGCGCGAAGTGCCACTCGAGGGGACCACGTTCAAAGTCCGCTCCTACGGGCTCTGGATCGACAACAAAACCTCGACCCAGCTCTGCACCGAAGGCGCGAGCGCCGACTACGTGGAAATCAAGTCGGTCGTCACCTGGCCGAAGATGGACACCTCGGAAAAGGCGAGGATCGTCAGCATCCTCTCGCCGTCGGGGACCCAGTCGCTCGACCCGACCCACGGCACGCTGCCGATCGTCGTCAAAAACGAAAAAAGCGAAGGGGTTCCCTACGTCAAGCTGACCGGCGACCAGACAGAAGGCAGCGGCGAATTCGAAGGCCAGACCGACGCCAACGGCTGCGCCCTCTTCCCCGATCTCTCGCTACTCAGCTCCTCTGGGACCAGCGAACGACCCAACTACAAAGTCACCGCGAACGGCGAATTTGCCGGGGTCGTCAACAAGGACGGCCTCTACACCGAAACGCGTGAAGGGGCGGCGGCGAGGGAATCGCCGCAGATCCTCTCGTTTCGCTTCGACAAACCGGGGACGATCCCGGTCAACTTCAAATACCGCGTCGGCAGCAGCACGGAATTCAAACCAGCCTCGGCCGACTCGCTGGTCGTCTTCAACACCGGCATGACCACGGCGAGGACCTACTGGACCATCAGCGGGGCGCGCGAAGCGACGGTCAACGCCGCGCCGCTCTTTCCCTTCAACTCCCCGTACAAGATCTACGCCGGCTCCTGCTCGGCCAACGACCCGAACCCGAAAAACGAAACCAACCCGCCGGGCGCGCCGGCGATCGCCGGCAGCACCCTCGCCCCGGCCGGTGGAGTCGCGGCCCCGGCGATGATCCAGCTGCCGGCGCTGAACCTCACCGTCAAATACAAAGCCCTGGCATTCAAAGGCGCCCGGGTGACGGTAACCGACAAGACCTGCACCGACTCCAAAGGCGCAAAAGTCAAGCGCGTCTACACGACGAACGGCGAAGGCAAAATGAGTGCGACGCCGGAAGGGGTCGCCGAACCCGGGCTCCCCTGGGGGACCTACGAACTCTGCGTCTCGGCTGAAGTCGAACCCGAAAAAATCCGGCGAGTGACCGTTTCCACGGTCACGGTCCAAAACTTGACGACCGGCACGACCCAAGCGGTCGAACTGCCCACCACCCAAACCGGAGCGACGATGTGCGCCGTCTAAAGCGGATCGACCTCGTCCGCGATGAGCGCGGCATGACGCTCGCCGAGATGGTGATCTCGATCGCGATCGGCGGAATCGTCCTGGTGGCGACGACGACGCTGGTGCTCGGGACGATGCGGACGACGACCAAAGTCAGCAAGCGGGTCGAATCGACGCAGAACTCGCGGATCGTCCTCACCGATCTGATCGACCAGCTCAACTCCTCCTGCATCATGCCGAAGGTCGCACCGATCCGCGAAGGGAGCAGCGGCGGCGAACTGCGCTTCGTGCATGCCAGGGGCAGCGCGGTGACGCCGACCCCGATCCTCAGCAAAATCAGCTTGGGCCCCGATGGCACCACGCTGCTCCAGAAGGACTACGCCTATCTCGGTGGCAACGCTCCTTCCTGGGTCTTCGACGAAACGAACCCCGTCAGCACCACCCAGCTGATGACCGGGATCGCGCCGATCTCAGCGAGCAAACCGCTGTTCCGCTACTACGCCTACTCCACCGCCACCGGGACCACCTCCGAAACGCCGCTGGCGACGCCGCTCACGGTGCCGACCGCAGGGTCGGTTATCCAGGTGGGCGTGGCGCTCGAGGTGTCACCCCGCAACTCCAGCGACGAAACGGTTCCGATCCAGATCGAAGACAGCGCCACGATGCGCCTCACCGCCGCCTCATATCACCCGGGGACTCCGAGCTTGCCATGTCAATGAGGCGCTTCCGCGACAACGAGTCGGGCTTCACGATGCTGACGACGATGATGGCGGTGACGCTCGTCGTCGCTGTCTCGGCGGTTGCGGTTGCCGCAGTCAGCGGCGACATCAACTCGAGCGCCAGGGACCTCGACCACCGCCGCGCGTTCGAGGCCGCGAAAGCAGGCATCAACGACTACGTCTTCCACCTGCACGAGGATTCGACCTACTGGGCCAAATGCACCAACGTCGAAGAACCAAGTGCGGTCAACCAGCAGGGGTCGACCGAAAAACGGCGGGCGGTTCCCGGCAACACGGGCGGCACCTACGCGATCGAACTGTTGCCGTCGACCACGCAGAGCCAGTACACCCAATGCAGCACGCTGAATCCGGGGCCGAGCATGCTCGAGTCGAGCGGCATCCTCAAGGGCACCTTCCGGATCCGCTCGACCGGGTACTCCGGCAAGACGAAGGTCGCGATCGTCGCCACCTTCAAGCCGGCGACCTTCCTCGACTACGTCTACTTCACGCAGCGGGAGACCTCGGACCCGGTCACCTACGGCTACGCGAACCCGTCGGCGGCCTTGACCGGCGCCTACTCGCAATGCTCGAAATCGATCGCCGAAGGGCGGTACTCCAATTCGATGCCGAACACCGGCGGCAAGTACTGCGACACGATCTCCTTCGTCAGCGGCGACAGCATCAACGGCCCGATGCACACGAACGATGCCTTCGTGATCTGCGGCTCGCCGACCCTGGGCCGTGACCAATTCGACTCGGTCGAGGTCAGCGGCCCGCCGAAAGGCTGGTTCCAGACGCGGGAAATCTCGTCTTCGGGCTCGAGCTGCAGCGGCAGCAGCTCGAATTTCAAAGGCGCGTTCACGGCGAGCGCACCGGTGATCACCCCTCCGCCGACCAACAGCGAGCTGAACAACATCGCTGGCCTGAAATTCACCGGCCAGGTGAAGATCTGCCTGAGCGGCACGTCGATAACCGTCGGCGCGGGAAAAACCTGCAACGAAAACATCCAGTACAACGGCGCAATCCCCAGCAACGGCGTCGTCTACGTCTCCAGCGGGGAATGCATCAACACCTACTCGCCGTTCACCGCCACCTACCCCGCTACCTCCGGCTGCGGCAACGCCTACATCCACGGTGAATACTCGGGTCAGCTGACGCTGGCGACCGAAAACGACATCATCATCGACGGCAGCCTGATCCACAGCGGCGAAGGCGTCCTCGGCCTGGTGGCCAATAACTTCGTCCGCATCTACCACCCCTACTCGAGCGACCTGGTCTCGACGCAGGTTGGCCACAACGAATGCGGGTCGGGTGGATCGAACGGCCCCGGCTCGATCACCAACCTGCGGATCGACGCGGCCATCATGGCGATCAGCCACTCGTTCATCGTTGACCACTACGACTGCGGGGCGAGCCTCGGAACCCTGACCGTCAACGGTGCGATCGCGCAGAAATTCCGCGGCGCCGTCGGGACCACCAATGGCCGGGGGTACCTGAAGAACTACACCTACGACGACCGCCTGCGCTACATCCAACCGCCGAGCTTCATCCAGCCGCAGCAGACCGACTGGGTCGTCGGTCGCGAGACCATCGAATAGGGCTCAAATAAGCCGAAAATCGTCCTATTTCTCGGTAACTAGAAGTTCAGGCGGAGCCCCAGATTTGTCGATTCATACGTACGCGGCGAGCTACCGCGCCCGCCGCCGCGCGCCAATGGAACTGATTCCGAGAAAGAGCAAGAAGGACACCTGTGTCGTCGGTCTCGAGATCGAAGCCGGCAGCATCGGCGCGGCTGAAGTGGCAGTGAACGGCGCGGTCCAACTGACGGCGGCCGGTGAAGTGCCGCTGGCGCCCGAGGCGTTCCGCGATGGCGAGGTCCGCGACGCGGAGGCGGTTGCCGCGGCGCTGCGCTCGCTCTTCTCCGAGCACAAGCTCTCGCGTCGGGTCCGCCTCGGCATCGCCAACTCCCGCGTCGTCGTCCGCACCCTGCGGCTGCCCGCGATCAACGATCCGAAGGAGCTCGATGCGGCGATCCGCTTCATGGCCCAGGAGCAGATCCCGATGCCGATCGACCAGGCCGTCCTCGATCACCGGGTGGTCGGTGGCGCGCCGCCGACCGATGGCGCGCCGCCGCAGCTCGACGTGATGGTCGTGGCGGCTCGCCGCGACATGGTTTCTGCTTTCCTCAAACCGCTGCGCGACGCGGACCTCGAACCCGTCGGCGTCGACCTCTCGGCCTTCGCGATGATCCGGGCAGTCGCCCAGGCGCAGGCACTGGTCGCGCCAGGAGAGGCGCCGCCAGCCTCCGCGGTCCTCTACTGCAGCGTCGGCGACGTCTCCAATCTCGCCGTAGCCAAAGGTCGCTCCTGCCTCTTCACGCGGGTCTCTTCCACCGGCCTCGACGAGATCGCCGGCAGCCTGCGCTCTAGCACCGGGCTGAGCCCGGAGCATGCTGCGATGTGGCTGCAGCACGTCGGCCTCGAGCAACCGCCGGAGGCGATCCAGGGCGACCCGGCGGTCGTCGCCGCCGCGCGGAAGGCGCTCGAGCAGGGCGCCGGCTCTCTGGTCGACGAGATCCGCCTCTCGCTCGACTTCTACGGAGCCCAGGAAAGCTCGGTGCCGGTGGAAAGGGTCGTTCTCTGCGGGCCCGCCAGCGCGATCCCCGGCCTGCCCGGGCAGATGGAACCGAGCCTCGGCCTGCCGATCTCCGCCGCGCAACCGGAAGCCCTCGGCGAGCTCGGCCCGGCGGCGGCAGCGCGACTGACCCTCCCCTACGGGCTGGCGCTCGACGACTGAGATGCGCCCCGTCAACCTGATCCCGCCCGAGGAGCGCGCCGGCACCCGCAAGCCGATGCGTGGCGGCCCGCTCGCTTACATCGTCGTCGGCGCCCTCGCCCTGGCGCTGATTGGCGTCGCATTGCTGGTGACGACGAGCAACACGATCTCCGAGCGCAAGGCGGAAATCACCACGATCGAAGGCGAAATCAGCTCGGCCAAAGCACGAGCCGAGTCGCTCCGCTCCTACACCGAATTCCACCAGGTGCGCGAACAGCGGCTGGCGACGATCACCAGCCTCGCCGACAGCCGCTTCGACTGGGAGCGGGTGATGCGCGAACTGTCGTTGATCCTGCCATCGAACGTCTGGCTCACCGGGCTCAGCGCGAGCCCCGGCGCTGGCGCGGCAGCCGGTGGCGAAGGCGCCGGCTTCGGCGTTTCGGGGCCGAGCCTGAGTTTGGACGGCTGCGCGACCAGCCAGTCCGCGGTGGCTGGATTCATCGAGGCGCTGAAGGAGATCGACGGAGTGACGCGGGTGGGGATGCAGGGCTCGGCGATCGGTGGAGCCGGGGCGAGCACCGGCAGCGCAACGACCGCCGGCTGTGGGACGGCGGAAGACTCCGTCGTCGCGTTCAAGATGACCGTCGCCTTCGACGCGGCGCCGGCGCCGGCGGAAACTGCCACGGAAGCGCCAGCTCCCGTGACGCCGTCGACGAGCGAAGGTGAAGGTGGAAGCGAAAACGAAGGCGAAGGCGCGACCACCTCCGAACCGGCAAGCACTACCACTACCGAAACGACGGAAGGCGAAGGCTGAGATGGCGGCCTCAACGCGCCTGATCGTCTCGATCATCGTAATCGCCGTCCTCGCGATCGGATTCTGGATGCTCGCCCTATCGCCGAAGCGGGAAAAGGCCGATGAACTCGGCCGCCAGGTCGAACGGCAAAAGGTGACGCTGGCCGAAGCCGAAGGCGAAGCGAGTGAAGCCGAAGCCGCCCGAAAGGACTTCCCGGACGACTACCGGCAACTGGTCGTCCTCGGCCAGGCGGCTCCCGCCGGCGACGAAACGTCCTCACTCCTCGTCGAACTGGAAGGGATCGCCGCGAGGGCGAACGTCAGCTTCGAAAGCATCCAGCTGGCCGCGGCGGGTGAAGGGTCGGCGGCGACCGCCCCAAGCGCCGTTTCTTCCGAATCGCTGCCGCCGACCGAGGTGGCGGCGTCGCTCCTTCCCCTCGGCGCCAGTATCGGCCCAGCGGGGCTGGGCGTGATGCCGTACTCACTGACCTTCAAGGGCGATTTCGGCCACATCGCCGATCTGATCCATGAACTCGACTCGATGGTCAAGACCAGCGGCAAGAACGTCGAGGTCGATGGTCGCCTTCTCACCCTCGGCGACTTCACTCTCACCGAAGACTCCGACCTGGGCTTTCCTTACCTCGAAGCCGCGTTCACGGTCACCGCCTACGTCACCCCGCCCTCGCAGGGCGTCACCGCAGGGGCGACCTCGTCGGCGCCGGCTTCGTCGGTGCCGGCCGCGGAAACCGGAGCGGAAGGGACCGAATCCATGACCCCGAGCTCGGAAACGGTGTCGGCGCGATGAACTTCCTCAAGAAGGGCCCCGAGCTGAAACTGTCAGCGATCAAGGTCCCCGACTTTCTGCTCGACCTCTACCTAGACCTCAAGGAACGCCACCTGCTGCCCGTCGTCGCGGTGCTGTTGATCGCGATCGTCGTCGTCCCCTTCGCACTCACGCAGTCGGGAGAATCGGAAGAAGCGGCCGAATCGGGGGGCGCCACTGCGTCGGGAGCGGGCGCCGTCGAAGGCTCCGGCCAGTTGGTCGCCCAGTCGGCGCCCCAGCTCCGCAAATACCAGCGGCGGCTCTCGCACTTGACGGCAAAGGATCCTTTCGTCCAGCGGTACGTCGAACGCGAAACGGGCGGCGAAGTCAGCACCACGGAACCTGAAGTCGAAGCCGGCAGTCCCGAAGCCAGCGCCCCGAGCTCGGAAGTCAGCGTCCCGAGCTACGAATCGTCATCGCCAGAACCGTCCTTCTCGGAACCGGCGAGCGAACCCTCGCCGAGCCCGGCACCCACCAACCCAACCGAACCGTCCGAAGAACCGCAGGGCGACCTCAAGTGGTTCTCCTACGCGATCGACGTCCGCGTCGTCACCCGCGGGTCCGCGTCGGACTCCTCGAGTGCCGAATCCGAATCGAGCGACGAATCCGAACCGAACAGCGACCCGAAGTCGACGGTCCGCCACAACCTTCCCGAGCTCACCATGCTCCCCAGCCGCAAAACGCCGGCGATCACCTACATGGGCTCGACCCGGGACGGCAAAAAGGCATTGATGCTCGTCTCCTCTGACGTCAAGGCGATCTTCGGCGACGCCCGTTGCGTGATCGGCTCCCAGACCTGTCAGCTGCTGGCGATGGAACCCGAACTGCCGGAGACCTTCGTCTACGGCGCGACGGGCAAGACCTACACGATCGAACTGCGCGAAATCCACCTCGTCCGCAGCGACAAAATCAACCGCGCCCCGCTCGGCGAACCGGAGGAAAAGGAATCGGATTCGGAACCCAAGGAGCGCGTCGGAACCAGCAACCGGCCGGCGCGAGGCTAGCGCTCAGCTTCCCGCCGACGGCGGAGCGCCTCTCGCGTCGCGTACAGCGCCGGCAGCGCCGCGGTGTCCTTCGGTCGCCCGAGCTGCTCCTTCGAGGCGATCACCTCGTCGATGGTGATCACCCGCACCGCGATATCGCCAAGCGCCAGCTCGATGGTTGCCACATCCTCGAACCCGCCTATGCCAGCAGCTAACGGCACGACATCAAGCGGACCGGCGTCGGTGTCGAAGCGCTGAACCTGCCAACCGAGAAAGTCGCCCCCATCCAGCTCCGCCCGGTTCCCATTACCAGGGGAGCGCACGCCGAGGGAGTTCAGCGCCGCCGCCAGGCGGTCGGCATTGTCGAGATCGCGCCGAGGCATCACGTCGAGGTCGAGCGTCACCGTGGGGTTGCCCTGCAGCCAGGCCGCAACCGCGCCAATCACGCAGAACTCCACACCGTGCTCGACGAGGGTACGCAGCAGCCGCTGTGGATCAAGCTCGGTCAACGCAGCCCCCGAGCCGCCTCATGCAAGCGGGCGTAGCGAGCGAGCGCACGTAGGCGTGCCTCAGGCGTTAGCTCCAGGAGCCGTTCCGCCGACTCGATATCTGCCGGATCCGGCTTCGTCTCCACCACGATCCGCAGATTGCGGCCGCAGGCCGCCGCAAGCCGCTCGACGGTGGTCCAGCCAGGCGTCGCGGCCCCACGCTCGTACCGCGCAATCGCCGGCTGCGAGGTGCCCGCGCGCGTCGCGAGCTCACGCTGAGAGAGACCAGCACTATCTCGGAGCTCGCGAACGAGGCCGCTGAGGGCACCGAACTTATCCATGGTACCGCAGATGATACCTATTTAGGTATCAAACAAACGCAAACCTAGCCGAGGTACGCGTCCATGATCTGGTCGCCGGCGAGCATGCCGATGACGCCGCCCAGGGCAAGGAAAGGCCCGAACGGGATCGCCATCTTGCGGGCGGTGGAGCCGTGGCGGGCGATGAGGACGAGGCCGACGGCGCTGCCAATCAGGAGGGCGGCGAAGATCGCAGGGGCGACGGCGCGGCCGAGGAAGAGGCCCATCGTGGCGGCGAGCTTGACGTCGCCGAGTCCCATTCCTTTCGGGTAGGCGAAGACGACGAGGAAGAGGACGCCGCCGGCAGCGGCAGCGGCGATGAAACGCTCGGGCAGGCCACTCGGATCGGTGGGTGCGGCGATCGCCACGCAGACGATGGCTGCGGCGAGCAGGATCTTGTTGGGGATGATCCTCTGCTCGAGGTCGGTGAGGGTGATCGCCGCGAGCGTCGTGACGAAGACCAGGTCGATCGCGACCTCGGCTACCGAGTCGTGGCGGTGGACGACCACCGTGACCGCGAACAGGATCCCGACCGTGAGCTCGGTCAGCGGGTAGCGCGGTGAGATCGGCGCGCCACAGCAACGAGCGCGGCCGCGAAGCAGCAGCCAGCCAAGGAGGGGAATGTTGTCCCTGGCGGCTATCTGGGCACCGCAATGGGGGCAGCGCGACCGGGAAGCGGCGACGCCGATGCCCCGCGGCACCCGGTGGGCGACCGCCGTTGCGAAGCTGCCGGCGGCGAGGCCGGCGAGGAACGCGAGCGCTACGAGGGCGACCATCGGCGCCTGAGTTCTAGCCGAGCGGCCGGCTGTACCACGGGGCCTTTACTGCTGGCCCGCGATGACCCGGAAGCGCCGCGCGGCGCCCTTCGTCTCCGCATTTCCCGCCTCGTCGACAGCACGCACTCTGACCTGGTAGGCCTTCGCCTTCAGGTTCCGGACGCTGAAGGGCGAGCTGCAGGCCTTCCACTTTCCCTTGCCGACCTTGCAAGTGAACGTGGTTCCCGGCAGGTTGCCGGTGACGTCGGTGAAGCGGAAGACGGCCTTGCGTTTCGCCGTCTTTGCAGCCGGCGCCATCGTGATGCGAGTGCGCGGTGCGAGCGAATCCTCGGTGTAGGTGACCGGCGCCGAGCAGCCTGACTGCGCGCCGGTGACCCCGGCTGACGCTGAGAAGGTGACGGTGGCGTTGGGGGCGACCGGGACCTCGAAGCCAGAGGTCGAGAACTGGTCGGCGCTCCCCTTGGCGACTGGCTGGCCGGTGCAGTCTGAGGTTGCGTAGATGAATACCGAGCCAGCGCCTGGTGCCGTACCAGTCAGCGTCGGGGTGGTGTCGTTTCCGATCCGACCCGGGACGGTTCGCAGCTGCGGCGCGGGCGGCGGACTGGGTCGGGTGAGCGGCGTAGCAGGAGCTACCGCGCCGGCACCGCTCCCGCCCGCGCTCCCCCCACCGCCGCCTGAGCCACCGCTCCCGCCACCGGAGCCGCCGCCTCCCTGCACCGGCGGCGGGGTCACCTCGCGGTAGGTGATCGGCTCGGCGGAGCAGGGCGACGAGAAGCCTGCCATGCCCGCCTTGGCGTAGAAGCTGGATTCGGAGTCGTCGTCGACGACCACTTCGATACCGAAGGATTCGAATTCGTCGCCCGAGCCGGTGGCCGCCGGAGTGCCACTGCAGCTGGCATCGGCGTAGATCGAGATCGTCGCGTCGGGATCGCTGCTGCCGATCAGGCGCGGAAAGTTGTAGTTCGCCGGCGAAGGTGGATTGACCGAGGTGAAGGAGGGCGCCGCAGGAGCACTGGACACTTGGCGATACGTCAAGCCCTGCGAGCAGGGGGACGTTTCGCTGGCATTGGTCTGCGTCGCCGAGAAGGTCGTCGTGGATTCGGCGGCGACGGTGACGCCGATTCCTTCGCCTTCGAGCTGGGCCATGGTGCCTTCGGCAACCACGGAGCCGCCACATTCCTCTTGCGCGTAGATCCTGACGGTGTTGCCGGGTTCCAGGCCGTGCGTAGTCGCCGCTCTCGTGAGCAAGGCGGCGTTCGGGATCACTACTTTGGTCTGCGCTTCTTCTTCACCGCCGTGGATCTTGGGCGTGAGCGAAGCACCTGGCGAAGCAGGGTTGGTCGTGTCCAGGAACGGAGCAGCAAGGTCAGCGGCACGAGCGACGGGCGAGGCCGACGCGAGACCGACCAAAGCCACCACCAAGCAAGGCGAGAGGCGGGCCAA
>Ga0081455_10002643_pt1 | contig 21231 bp, 20 predicted proteins | sample TabmetS3T2R1_FD_70207 | JGI IMG/M metagenome (GOLD analysis project Ga0081455, IMG submission 70207) | Tabebuia heterophylla rhizosphere microbial communities from the University of Puerto Rico - S3T2R1 | ecosystem: Host-associated > Plants > Roots > Rhizosphere ...
TCGATGAACTCGGAGCTGTCCAGATCGGTCTGCGTTGCGGTTACGTTGATGAGATACTCGTTTATCGTGGCGCCTTGAACGACGCTGACCTGCAGATCAGGGATGTCAGCGACCGCTTCGACGTTCAGGTTCACGGTGGCGTTGTCCTGGCCCCCGTTTCCGTCGGAGATGCAATAGACGAAGCTGTCCGGCCCGCTGTAATCTGGGAATGGCGTGTAGAAGACCGCATCCCCGGGCAGAAGGTCAGCATCGGCTCCGTCGACAATCTGCGCCGTGCCGTGCGAGGGGCCGTCGTGGAAGGCGGTGATGGTGAGTATATCGAGATCCGCGTCTGTGTCGTTTTTGAGAACCTCGATCAGCCCGGTCATGCCCAATGGGACGTGGGAGGGATTGCCGAGCCCGCTGGCACCGTCCTCAAAAATGCTGGGCAGCGGGGGCACGTTGTCATCCACCGCATCCGGCGCGGCCGGGGCGATGGTCGTAATCTTTGCGTCCTGGCCCCCCACCTTGACCAGTCGCGCCCCGAATTGCTGATGGGCGATATCGTCTAAGGTGAGGTTGTTCGCGGCATTTGAGAGGGTGAAGTGCACCGGAAAATTGATGAAGTCTGGGTTGGGTCCCGGTGTTCCCCACCTGATGCCGACGTCGAACGGGCTAGCGGCGCCGAACATCTCGGCGCCCTGTCCGAGGTTGATCACACTGTTGGCTTGGATCAGCCTATTGGTGATCAGTCCATCTCCACCGCTCACGACAAGGCCGTTGAGGTGTGCCTCGTTGAGATGGAAGAACAGGCCGCGCAGATCGGCGTCGCCGAGGACGTCCACGGTGAAGTCGATGCTACCATTGTCCTCGACAGCGGTAATCTGCACGCCCGGATTGCCCGGGCTCCCGCCCGGGATCGTGAAAGTGATGGTGCGAGGACAGAACTCATCGGCCATGACAACACCCTCCCGTTTGCAGGGCTCGCGCCTCAGAGAACGTAAATCGCGGAAATTTGCAGGCGAGTTATGCCACGCGCCGCATCGGCGCGCCTGAGCCGATCGATCCAATGAAGGTCCACATGAAGATGCAGATCTAATCCGGCGCGCCGGCCGACATATCCAGTCCGGGGCCGCATTTCATGGGCTCGTTGGCGAAGCTCGAGGGGAGACCAGGAAGTTCTAGTGCTTTGGATCTGGTCCAGCCCGGCGATCGCGTCGTGCCGAGCCAAGCAGGTGACGATGCTGCAGAGGCGGAACGCTTCGGGACAGCAAAGTGCTCCCGTGCATGCATGCGGCGACCTGGCCGCGGCGCCGCACATGCAGCTTGGCGAGGATGCTGTGAATATGATTCTTGACCGTTGCGTTCTGAATGCGCAGCTGGCGCGCGATCTCCTTGTTGGAAAGACCTTGCGTCATCAGCGAGACGATCTCGTACTCGCGCCGCGTCAGCGCGCCGTTGTCTGGGCCATGGCTTCGTTCGGAACCGATGGCGGCGACGCGCCTAAACAGCATACCGGCGACGCGCGGCGAACAAACGAGTTCGTTGCGCATGGCGCAGTGTACCGCCGTCACCAAATCTTGAATCGAGGCGTCGCTCGAGACGAATCCTGATACCCCGGCTTCAGCACAGGCGACTACCTCCTGCTCGATGTCGGAGACCGCAATGGCTATGATCTTCAGGTAGGGCAGGGCTTGGCGAAGGACGAGCAGCGTCTCGAGCCCGCCGGGCGCCCTGACGTCGAGCAGCACCACATCGGGACGGGCCGCGGCGATATGTGTTGGCGATATTGCCAGGTCCGCCGAGTCCGCCACGGCCAGCGCAGGCTGATGTGAAAGCGACAGGACGAGCCCCTCGCGTAGTAAGCGTACGTCGCTGACAATGAAGACCGTCGGTGCTGGATGCTGGAAGTTTGATCTTGGTAGAGTTTGCGGCTCCGACCCCACCGTTGTACCCGCGCCTTGTGTTTCCATGGCCCAACCTCACTGAGACCCTTCGTCGCGGCGCAGTAATCCGGATCATCAGACGCGCGCCAGCCGAGATCAAAAGGTAAGCTGTCTGCGGCTGCCGCCTCGAGACAACGTCACGCCTGAACTTTCGGTGCCACGAACTCTTGCCTCGCCCGGCCTCTATCGAATGGTTCGAGATGCCATGCCGGCATGCCATGATCGCACGCGGCCTAACCGGGGGGGTGTGAGCTAGTTCATACAACTTTTTATCTACTCCGCGCAATTATCCGCATGGAGAGGCAGCTAAAAAAGGTGCGCAGTCTCGACTGCAATAAAATACTCGTGCTCGGAATATTTGGGATGTTTTTTGACGGCAGCGCGAGCCCGGGCTAGCCGTCCGCGCCGAGCGGGGCCGCAGTTATCCAATTCCGTTATGGCTGATTAAAAGGGAATGGGGTGGGCACCCGGCCCATTGCCGTGCCATCCTGATCCAAAGCAACAGACTGCCAGAGTCAGGGGGAGCCTATCAGCATGACCATCACCATTGCGGCGACGGAGGTCGCGAAGCCGAAGGCCACGCTGATCGAGGCGTTCAGGAGCGCGCCGACATCGGTCATATCCGATAATTTGGCGCGGCTTGCGGGCTGCGTGGGCTTAAGACCGTTCCATCGCGGCGGCCGGATGGTCGGCACGGCTTTCACGGTGCGCACGCGTCCGGGCGACAATCTTGCCATTCATCGCGCGCTCGAAATGGTAGGTCCGGGCGATGTGATCGTCGTCGACGGTGGCGGCGACGAGACGCGGGCGTTGGTCGGCGAGATCATGAAGAACATCGCCGAACATCGCGGCGCGGTCGGCTATGTCATCGATGGCGCGATCCGCGATGTGGCGGCGTTTGCGGCTGCGGACTTCCCGTGCTTTGCGCGCGCGGTGATCCACCGCGGCCCCTACAAGAGCGGACCGGGCGAGATCAACGTGCCGGTCTCGATCGGAGGGACGGTGATTTCACCTGGCGATATCGTGGTCGGCGACGAGGACGGCGTGGTGTCGTTTTCGCAAAGCTCTGCACCGGCCTTGCTCGAGGCGGTCAAGGCACAGGTCGCGCGCGAGGAGGCAACGCTGGTTTCGATCCGCGAGGGCCGCTACCAGGGCAGCTATGGCAAGGCCTGATCGACATCAACGAACAGAGGAAGAACGATGAGCCAGCGCAGCGAATTCCACAATCTCGACAATCCCGTCGACGGCCTGCTCCGCGAGCTCGCCTCGGGCGTCTCGACGCGCATCTTCTCCGGCGAGCACGCCATGCTCTCGGTGGTGACGATCGCGCCGAACGCGCAAGGCACCCTGCATCATCACCCCGAGGAGCAATGGGGCGTGCTGCTCGAGGGTTCCGCCATCCGCGTCCAGGGCGGCGAGGAGATCGAGGTGAAGAAGGGCGATTTCTGGCGTACGCCCGGCAATGTGCCGCACACCATGCGGGCTGGACCGCAAGGCGCCCGTGTGCTTGACATCTTCAGCCCGCCGCGGCCGGAGTACAAGAAGCCGGGTTCGGGCTTTGGGACAAGCTAACGCCGCAACACAAAAAAGCGCGGCGGCACCAGGAGGAGACGACGATGAAGTTGACGAGACGCGACGTGCTTGCGGGCACGGCGGCGTTGGCGGTTGCCCCTGCATGGGCGCAATCGAACACCATGACACTGGTGGTGCCGTTCCCGCCGGGCGGATCGACCGATGCGCTGGCGCGGATGCTGCAGACGCCGTTGCAGACGCGACTGAGCCGCGTAGTGATCATCGAGAACAAGTCCGGCGCCGCCGGCTCGATCGGCGCGGCGCAGGTCGCCAAAGCTGCGCCGGACGGCTCGTCATGGCTTGTGACGTTCGATTCACATGCCGTCATCCCGACCATTCTGGAAAAGCCGCCGGTTGATGTCGAGCGCGACCTGGTGCCGGTGCTGCTGGTGGGCACCGCGCCTTACGTGATCGCGGCCAATGCCGATCTGCCCTACAAGAGCTTTGCCGACGTCGTTGCCGCGGCGAAGGCAAAGCCGGGCTCGGTGAAATATGCCTCCGTCGGCATCGGCACGCTCGGCCATCTCGCCATGACCCTGCTTGCCAACAAGGCCGGCGTCGATTTGCAGCACGTGCCCTATCGCGGCGGCGGGCCCGCCATGAACGACGTGCTCGGCGGCCACGTTGACCTCATCGCGGGTTCGGCGGCGCTGATCACGCCGCAGCTCGAAGGCGGCAAGCTGCGGCCGATCCTGCAGCTTGGCCGCGAGCGGCTGCCCGCGCTGAAGGACACCCAAACGGCGATCGAAGCCGGCTTCCCCGATTTCGAGACGCTGGCCTGGTGGGGCGTCTTTGCGCCCAAGGGCACGCCGGCCGAGGTAACCGGGAAGATGGCGAAGGAAATCCGCGAAATCCTCAGCGAACCCGCGGCCAGTGCAAAGCTGCGCGAAACCCAGATGATGACGCTGATCCTTGCCGAGGGCGCCGAGTTCAATACGTTCTTCACACAGCAGCTGAACTTCTGGGGCAAGGTCGTTCGCGACAACAATATCAGGGCGAGCGGCTGATCGCCGCTTTTCCGCCTCGGGCCGGCCCGGCATTGCGCCACCCACGCAAGGGCCAGCCTCAGGCAGCCTCGATATCTGACAGAAAGCGTTCGACTTCGCTCTTGAGGCGGTTGCTCTCGCTGGAAAGCGATCGCGCAGCGTCGAGCACCCGACAAGACGCTGTCTCGGTCTCGTTGGCGCCCCGGCTTACATCGCCAATGCTGATGGCGACGGCGCCCGACCGGTGCGCGGCGTGCTGAATGTGGGAGGCGATTTCCTGGGTCGAGACGCGCTGCGCCTCTACCGCAGCAGAAATTGTCGCAGATATTCCCGAAATCTGCGTAATGATCGTGCTGATGTCCTTGATCGCAGCCACCGAATTGTTGGTCGCCGCCTGCATCTCGGTGATCTGTCCCCCGATCTCCTCGGTTGCCTTGGCTGTCTGCGTCGCCAGCGCCTTGACCTCCGATGCAACGACGGCGAACCCTCTGCCGGCTTCGCCCGCTCGCGCCGCCTCGATCGTCGCGTTGAGCGCCAGCAGATTCGTCTGCTCGGCGATTGAACCGATCAGCTTGATCACATTGCCGATTTGTTGCGCGGACGCCGACAGGCGAGTGATATCGCCGTCCGTGTTCTCTGCCTGCTTCACCGCGTCGCCGGCAACCCGGCTGGCCTCCAGCACCTGGCGGCTGATCTCGGTGCTCGAAGATGTGATCTTGTCGATCGCCGTTGCCGCCGTCTGTACGTTGGCCGAGATATCCTGCGAGGCGCCGGCGGCCTCGCCCGATACTCTTCCCGTCATTTCAGCGGTAGCGGTGAGCGAGTTCGCCGCGGTTTCAAGCTCCGCGGAAGAGGATGACAATGAGCTGACAAGCTTGCCGATCATGGATTCGAAGCATTGAACGATACTGTCGATCCGCTGGGCACGCGCGACCTTGGTCTGGGCCTCGGCGGCCATCGCGTCGTCGGTCGCCTTCTTGGCGACGAGGGCGGCCTTGAACACCTCGAGGGCGCGCGCCATTTCTCCGATCTCTGTCCGGTCCCTCACGCGTTCAATTGCGACATCCAGATTGCCGTGGCCAAGGGCGCGCATCGGGGAGACGATCGAGCCGATGCTGCCCGAGACGTCGCGCACCAGACGATAGGCAATCGCGGCTCCAAGCAGCATTGTGAGCACAACACCAAGAGCGACAATGCGGACTGCGGACTTGTAGGCCTCCGAGCCTTGCGCGACGGCGACATCCGCTCCATCGCGGCTTAGCATGCGCTCCTTGTCGAGCAATTCGTCGGTGCGGGCGCCGAGCGGAAGAAGTTTGTCGGTAAATACCTGTCGCCCCGTAGCGAAGTCCTGGTTGCGCGATGCGGTCAGGACTTCCAGGCCTGCCGCAGCATAGTCGGTCCATGTCTTTTTCAGCTGATTATACGTTTCGTGACTTTCCGATGAAGTCTTCAGCGCTTCGTATTTGGCCAGCACGCCCTGCAGGTTGCTCTCGAGCCGCTGCACGTTCTGCTCGATTTGAGCCTCGATGGAAGGATCGTCGGCAAGCAGGTGATCGCGAACTGCGGTCTGGTAGCGCAGGATTGTGGTCTGGAGTTCTCCGAGCGCCAGGATGCCCTGCAACCAGTTGTTCTGGACTTCGACAAGCCTGCTGTTGATCTCGCGAATTTCCTTCAGGGCCAGGAGGCCCATGGTCGTCATTGCCGTGAGCAGAATCAGGATGACCGCGACGATCTTGCCGCGGATCGAAAACCGGGAGAACATCCTAGTTCCTTGATGCCGAATTCGACTTGTGAGCCGGGATCATTCGCTCGCCTGGGTAAATAATGTGGTAATTTCAGATCGATCTATTGCTAATTTGTCCAGCGTCATCCCACGGCATGCTGCCCACAAACGAACGGAAATTTGATGTGGGCAGCGCCGGGCACGTCTCGGCGCTGCTGACGCGGCCGAAGGCGGCGCGCGCCTGCTATGTGTTCGCGCACGGCGCCGGCGCCGGCATGCGCCACGCCTCGATGGAGGCGATCGCGACAGGTCTCGGCGAGCGGGGCATCGCGACGCTGCGCTATCAGTTTCCCTACATGGAGAAGGGCGGCAAGCGCCCCGATCCGCCCGCGCTGGCGCAGGCAACCGTGCGCGCTGCGGTCGCCGAGGCAGCGAAGGTTTGCGCAGGGCTGCCGCTGATTGCCGGCGGCAAGTCTTTCGGCGGGCGGATGACGTCGCAAGCGCAGGCGAAGGCGCCGCTTGATGGCGTCAAGGGTATCGCCTTCTTCGGCTTTCCGCTGCACCCCGCGGGAAAGCCATCGTCGGATCGCGCAACACACCTCGCCGACGTCAAGATACCGATGCTGTTCCTGCAGGGCACGCGCGATACGCTGGCGGAATTGAGTTTGCTCAAGCCCGTCATTAAAGGTCTCGGGACCAGGGCGACGCTGCATCTCGCCGATGGCGCGGACCATTCCTTCCATGTGCTGAAGAGTTCGGGTCGCAATGACCGCGAGGTGCTGGCGGAAATTTTGGATGCGTTCGCGGCGTGGATGGATGTGATCATTCGCTGATCTCTCCCACGTCGTCCCGGCGAAAGCCGGGACCCATAACCACAGGGGCGTGTTGTTGGAAAAGGCTGGAGCAGCAGCCTTCGTAGAACTTTTTTTCCTGTGGTTATGGATCCCGGATCGCGCTCGCTGGTCGCTCACTTGTCCGGGACGACAGCGTGCCCCATTGTACGCTTCGCAATCGTGGCTAAGCTGCCGCCATGCCAAAAATCCTGATCGTCAATCCCAATACCACGGCATCCATGACCGAAACCATCGCCAACGCCGCGCGTGCCGTGGCGGCGAGAGACACGGAAATCGCCGCGGTCACCTCGGCCATGGGACCGGCGTCGATCGAGGGATTTTATGACGAGGCCTTTGCCGTGCCCGGCCTGATCCATGCCTTGCAGAATGCACCGGATGCCGATGCCGCGATCATCGCCTGTTTCGACGACACCGGCCTCGACGTGGCGCGCTCGGCCGCGAACTATCCCGTGGTCGGCATTTGCGAGGCCGCGCTGGTCACCGCGGGCCAGATCGCAAAGCGCATCGGCATCGTAACCACGCTGCCGCGCTCGATCGTGCCGCTAGAGGAACTGGTGCGGCGCTACGGTTTTGCCGAGCGCGCCACCGTAGCTGCCTGCAACGTTCCCGTGCTCGACCTGGAGAAGCTGGGCTCCGGCGCGCGCGAGAAGCTGGAAGCGGAAATCGTGCGCGCGCTGGACAACGGCGCGGATGCGATCGTGCTGGGTTGCGCCGGGATGGCCGATCTGGCGCAGGCGCTGTCGAAGAAATTCGACGTGCCTGTCGTGGACGGCGTCGCCGCGGCGGTGAAACAGGCCGAGGCGCTAGCGGCGCTGAAACTCACGACCTCGCGGCGCGGCGCTTACGCTTTGCCCGGAGCAAAGGCTTATTCGGGTCTGCTGAAGGATTTCGCGCCACGCGCATGATCCCGAAAAGTGGGAACCGGTTTTCGGATCAGATCATGCGCAAAAGTGAGTTCAAGCTGAGCGCGGGCCGTAGATCTTGTCGCGCAGGCGGCGCATGCCGGAGAGCCAGCGATCGCGGTTGGCTGCCTTTCGCTTGATGTACTCGTCGACCTGCGGGTGCGACAGGATCAGGAAACGCTCTTCCTCCATCGCCTCAAGGACGATGCGCGCCACTTCGCCCGGCTGCATCACGCCGTCCACCCGCGCGGCGCTCGGGCCCGGCGTGGTCATGCCTGTCTGCACCGACTGCGGGCACAGCACGGAAACCCGGATGCCGCGGTCGCCATATTGAATGGCAAGATGCTCGGCGAGCGCGACCGCGGCGTTCTTGGTGACGCCGTAGGGCATGGAATTGAGCGATGCCAGCAGCCCCGCGGCGGACGCGGTGTTGAGCAGATAGCCCGAGCCGCGCGCCAGCATGCCCGGCACCAGCGTGCGCGCCGCAAACACATGGCTCATGACATGCACGCGCCAGCTCACGTCCCAGTCGGCGTCGGAGGCCGTCTCCTGTCCCTTGCGCGACAGGCCGGCATTGGAGAAGAACACGTCGACCGGACCATATTTGGCCTCGGCCGCCGCGATCAGCGCCTTGACGTCCTCCTCGAGCCCGACGTCGGCGGTAACCGCCAGCCCATCGATGTCGCCGGCCACCGCCGCCAGCCGCTCGCGCGATGTCTTGAGGTCAGCAACCACGACGCCACGCGCGCCCGATGCAGCATAGGCGCGCGCTACCGCTTCGCCAATGCCGCTCGCGCCGCCGGTGACGACACAAACCTTGCCATTCACTTGCATATTGGCTTCCCCGCGTTTCCTGTCTTGAGTTCAGGGCGCATACAGCCCCTTGTCTCGCGCGCGCTGGATGGCGAGCGCGCCCATCAAATCCATCATCGGTGTCGTTAGCCCGGCCTTGCGCGCGAACGCGGCGGGCGCGCGCACCAGCGCATCGATCTCCATGGCGCGGCCGAGCTCGTAATCCTGCAGGATCGACGGCTTGTGGTTCGGCGCCGGTCCGGTGCGAGTGAGGCGTTTGACAGTGGGATAGCAGCTCTGCGCAACGGCATTCGCCTCATCGAGCAGATGCGGGATCACGTCCTTCAGCCCCGCATCGTCGCGCAGCGCGCGCGCCGTCTGGCCGGTGAGCAGGCACATCACCGACATCGACATGTTGGTGAGCAGCTTTGACCAGATCGTCTCCCGGATCTGCGCCACAGCGGCGGAGGCAAATTGCGCGGCTTCCAGCACGGATCGCAATCGCGCAATGCGCTCTCCCTCGCGATCGTCGCACTCGCCGATCAGGAGCATGTTGCGCTCGGGCGAGAGGTTTTCGACTACGCCGGGCGCGACGACTTCATTGGAGGAAAAGATCACGCCGCCGACGATCCGTTCCTTCGGAACCGCTGCGCGCAAGGCGCCGCCGGGATCGAGGAAGGAGAGATCGGGCGTTGCCGGATGATTCTTGGGCAGGCCAATGTCGTACCACCAGGGAACGCCATTCTGGGCGAACACCACAGCGGTGTCGTCCATCAACAATGGCTTGAGACCGGTCGCGAGTGCGGCGACGCCCGTTGCCTTCAGCGTGCTGATCACGGCGTCCTGCGGGCCGAGATCGGCCGGGTTGTCGGAAGCGTTTACCTGCGCCTTGAACTCATCGCTGCCGACGCGGAGCATCAGGCCGTTCTTCTGCACGGCGGCGAGGTGCGCCCCGCGCATCACACAGGAAACCTCGTTGCCGGCGCGCGCCAGCCGCACCGCCAGATGGCTGCCGACGGCGCCCGCTCCAAAAATGCAGATGCGCATGGGATGTCCCGTTCACGGATGGAGCGCCAGTTTCCACATCCTTGCGCAAGAGCGCAACAGCGGGGCATGCGGCCGGCGCGGCCCGCATCGGCAGAAAGTAATGGATCGCTGAGCGCGCGCTACGCCATAGTGCCGCGCAATATCAGGCCAAACGAGGGATCGCGCATGTCGTCCAATCCAGTCCTGTGGAATCTCGATGAGCGCGGGGTCGCCACCGTCACGCTCAACCGGCCGGAGGTCAATAACGCCTATGACGGCGCGCTGATCCAGGGCGTGCTCGCAGCGATCGACGATCTCGGCACAAAGCCGCTGCGCGTCGTCGTGCTCAAAGGCAATGGCCGGCACTTTCAGGCCGGCGCGGATTTGAAGTGGATCAACAGCGTTCGGCCGCAATCGTCTGATGCAAACGAGGCGGCCTCGCGGGCGACGTTCGAGGCGGTACAGCGGCTCAACACGCTGCCGGTGCCGACGGTGGCGCTGGTGCAGGGCGGCTGCTTTGGCGGCGGCACCGGTGTGATCGCGGCCTGCGATATCGTGATCGCGGCCGACAACGCGCTGTTCTCGATCACGGAGGTGCGCTGGGGCCTGACCGCGGCGATCATCATCCCGCAGCTTTGCGATGCCATCGGCGTGCGCCAGGTGCGCCGCTATGCGCTGACTGGCGAACGCTTTGGCGCCGAGGAGGCCCGCCGCATCGGGCTGGTGCACGAGGTGGTGAAGCTCGCCGAGCTCGATGCCGCCGGCGACAAGGTGGTCGAGCAATTGCTCGCCAATGCGCCGGACGCGCTGGCCGAAACGAAACGTCTTGCGATGGAAAGCTCGTTCGGCGGCATGGCCGTCGATGACGCCGCCTATGCGCGCCTCGTGCGCCTGCACTCGGCCAAGCGCCAGACCGCGGAAGCCGCCGAGGGTCTTGCGTCCTTTACCGAGAAACGCGCAGGACGATGGAGTTCGAACAAGATGTGAGGGCCGTAGGTCGGCTGCTGGTCAGGATTTTTCGACTCGCGGGCCACCGAAGTCCAAGTCGGGCGCGTCATATTGCATCGAAGTGAATACATCTTGGCGGTTAGCATCCTGAGACAAACAAAAGCTAAAGTTGTATGGTGCGATTGGGGACCTATTTAGTTAATTGCAGGAGGAATGAATGACGTATGAAGAATATAGAGCCGCATTGATTGAGGGCTTCTATCAAAATCAACTCGAAACCCTCATGAGTAATTACCGCGTCGATCAACCGACGGTCATCTTGCTGCCCGGTATCATGGGTTCTCAGCTAGAGCGCACGAACAAACCATATCCAGATCATGCTGTTATCAGCGATATCATCTGGATGGACATTGGGATAGCGTTCAAGAAAGATGCGCTGGGGTTGGAAATTGACGGGCAGGAAAGGGACCTGAATTCTTACGTTGTTGCTGCATACGGGGCATTGAGTTTCGGCGGCGAGACGCCTTACAACGAACTGAAGGATTTGGCGTTGAAAGAACACTGGAACTACGCAGTGTTCGGATACGATTGGCGGCGGCCTCTTGCAGAGAGCTCCGAATTTTTCAAGACCTTCGTGCGGGACTTTCGCCAGCGTGTGATTGATATCCATGGCCCGAAGCACGACCCGCTACCAAATCTGACAATCGTTTGTCACAGCATGGGAGGCCTGGTCGCTACCGAAGCACTCAGGGATCAAAGTTTCAGCGGGCTCGGATTTCGCGCGGTGTTGACGTTTGGAACCCCATTCTACGGCTCGGCGTCAGCTCAGAATGCGTTTTATGTCGGGATGCCGGGCATTCTGAATGACATTTACAAAGCCCCCACGATTGTACGGCTCATCTCGTCGTTCGCAGGGGCCTATTCGCTTATGTTCTTGCCGAAGGAGGTCTATGACAGGGACGGTGGACAGCTGGGATTAAGCCGGTATCCGGAATACGATCCCAATGGGAACGGACCTGTCGACCCCTACGATTCCGATCCTGCAGTGATGAGGCGCTGGCCCAAAGATGTCAAAAGCCATCGGCAGTACCTTGTTGCCGCCAAGCAGCAACTGATCAACATTGCTTCACCTATTAACGCGAATGTTGTCCCGGTTTTTTTCAACGTTCGTTCATCGTTGGATCGGACGACAGCGGTTGCTGTCTCGTGGAACAACATTGACGGTGACAAGTACGTTCCAGGTAGCGACCCGAGCCCTCTCACTGGAGTTGGAGGTGCACCCGGCGGCGACGGGACCGTACCCGCTTGGTCTGCTTGGCACGTCCATTGCCGCTCCCAGAATCGCCATGAATTGAAGCGGGCGAAGGAGCACGGTAAGCTGATGGAGCATCCGGAGGTACTGTCAGTGGTCAAGTCAATCGTAAGAACGGGTAAGCTGCCAAGTGCACGGATGTCGCGTACCAAGGTCTCCAGTGTCGCCAGCAAAAGGCAAATCGAAAAAATTACAAAAAAATGGGTGACGAGTGCAGAGAACAAAAAGCCTCCGCCACCTGAACTGTTCCAGAAGTCGGTGCTGCGTGCAATTGTAACGGATCTAATGAACGGTCCGAAGCCGCCATCGACGCTTCCGGCGAAGCGGTCAAAACGGACGAAATAGCTGTCTCGCAAAAGTCCGGGGCGCTGGTGCGTCCTGGCCGCTCATGCATTCAGCAGCCGCGGCAGATGCCGCGCAGGCTGCGATAGACTTCGGCATCCTCGCGCCGCATCTGCTGCATTGTCTCCAACTCCCTGCTGTCGGCGGTCGGCTGCGGCCTGCGCTTCGCCGCGAGCTCCGCTTCCTGCTTGGAGTAACACGCCTCCCGCTCCGCCTTGGCCGGGATGAACCGGCAGTTCTGCTCGATCGCCAGCGCAGGCGCGGCGGCGACGATCAGGGCCAGCGAAAGGGACGGAAGCAGCCTCATCGCGCTATTGTCCTTGTTCCCGGCAACGGGAGCAATACGGGATGTTTCCTGACTGCAATTGTTTTGCTAGCCCTTCTGCCTCGGTAACCCGCCGGAACCCAAATTTGTCATCCAAAACCATCCGAGAACCTGCACGGCAAATCCCCGTCTACGGCGAGTACGAGGTCGTCGTCCTCGGCGGCGGACCCGCTGGCATTGCGGCGGCCGTCGCCGCGGCGCGCGCGGGGCGGCGCACGCTCTTGATCGAGCGCTACGGCTTTCTCGGCGGCATGGGTACGGCCGCGGGCGTCACCAATTTCTGCGGGCTGCATGCCAATGTGCATGGAACGATGCACCGGGTGGTGCAGGGGATCGCTTCTGATCTGCTGGCGCGGATCGACAGGCTTGGCGGGCTGAATGCGCCGCATCTGATCCTGGGAAAAATCCTGGCGCAAGCCTATGACACCGCGGCCTACAAGATCGCGGCGGACGATCTCTTCGCGCATCACAAGGTCGACATTCTCTTTCACGCGCTTGGCGCCGGCGTCGTCATGCAGGACGAGCGCAGGGTCGATGCGCTGCTGGTGGAGACGAAAGCAGGTCGTCAGGCGGTGCGCGCAAACATTTTCGTCGATTGCTCCGGCGACGGCGATCTAGCGGCCTGGGCCGGCGCGCCGTTCGAACTCGGCGACAACATGGGCCACATGCTCTATCCCTCCATGATGTTCCGCCTCAACGGCATCGATCCGGAGAAGGCGGGAGAGGCATGGCGGACGATCCCGGCGCTGATGGAGAAGGCCGTTGCCGCCGGCACGCACACATTTCCGCGCAAGGGCGCGATCGTGCGGCCGCAGAAATCCGGGATCGAATGGCGCGTCAACTTCACGCAACTTTCGCGCAAGGATGGTCGCGCCATCAACGGCATCGAGCCCGACGATCTCACCCACGGCGAGATCGACGGCCGCCGCCAGGCGATCGAAGCGTTCGAATTCCTGCGCACCGTGCCCGGCTTTGAAAAATCCTACATTGTCGATTTGCCGCCGCAGCTCGGCATCCGCGAGACGCGGCGCGTGGTCGGCGGCTACATGCTGAGCGGCGAGGATGTGCTCACCTGCGCGTCGTTCGACGATTCCATCGGCGTCAATGGCTGGCCGATGGAATCCCATGTCGCGGGCGACGTCGTGTTCAAGTTCCCACCGATCCCGGAATCGCGCGGCTTCAACGAACTGCCGTATCGGATGCTGGTGCCGGAACGCGTCGATAATCTCTTGGTCGCCGGTCGCTGCGCTTCCATGACCCACGACGGGCAGTCGGCGGCGCGGGTCTCCGGCGCCTGCTTTGCAATGGGCGAGGCGGCCGGCATGGCGGCGGCACTTGCGCTGGCCGGCAACACGATTCCGCGAGACATTGTCGTCGAAAAGTTGCAACAACAGCTCAAACAGCAGGGCGCCTTCATCGGGCGGGACCAGAAAGTGCCCGAGGGATTGTAGGGCGGGTTAGCGAAGCGTAACCCGCGCTGCGAGGAGGCAACGGAGGAAGCGGATGCAAGGAATGTTGCGGCTCGCGCTCGCGGGCCTGCTGGTGCTGGCGGCGGGCGGGATCGCGCGGGCCGATGATGCGCTGAAGGCGAAGATCGGCGTCCTCAGGCTGTCGTCGTCGGCACCCGTGTTCATCGCGCAGGACAAGGGTTATTTCCGCGAGGCCGGGCTCGACATCGAGCTGAAATTCTTCGACGCGGCGCAGCCGATTGCGGTGGCGACCACGTCGGGCGACGTCGATTTCGGCATCACCGCTTTCACCGCCGGTCTCTACAATCTCGCCGGCAAGGGCACGCTGAAGGTGATCGGGGGCATGAGCCGCGAGAGGGGCGGCTATCCCCTGATCGGCTATTTCGCCAGCAACAACGCCTATGCCGCGGGGTTGAAGACACCAAAGGATCTCGCGGGCAAGCGCGTCGCTGTCACACAAGTCGGCTCCAGCTTCCATTATTCCCTTGGGCTACTCGCCGACAAATACAAGTTCAAGCTTGCTGACGTAAAGGTGCTGCCGCTGCAGTCGCTGTCGAATGCGGCCGCGGCGCTGAAGGGCGAGACGGTGGATGCCGCGCTGCTGCCGGTCTCGACCGCGCGCCCGCTGATGGAAACCGACGGCGCCAAATTCCTGGGCTGGGTCGGCGACGAGACGCCGTGGCAATTGGGTGCGGTGTTCGCTTCGCCGAAGACACTGACCAACAAGCCGCTGGTGACAAAGCTGCTCGCCGTCCTCATGCGCGCCGACCGCGAATATCACGACGTGATCCTGGCCTCGGTGAAGGACGGCAAGGCGCAAATCAACGAGAAGACAAAGCCGCTGCTCGAGATCATCGCCAAATACACCAACCTGCCCGTCGAGCAGGTAGTGGGCAACTGCGCCTATATCGATCCCGACGGCAAGCTCGACGTGAAGAACGTCGGCAACCAGATCGAATGGCTGCAGGAGCAGGGCTTTGTCGACAAGGGATTTGGCGTCGATGCCATCATCGCCAAGGAATATGTGAAGCCGGATTGACAGATGTGCCAGTGACCTCATGGTTCGAGACGCGGCGGGCCGCGCTCCTCACCATGAGGGGAGACAAACGCCGCTGTTTCCCCTCATGGTGAGGAGCCGCAACGCGGCGTCTCGAACCATGAGGCCCCGACACTAACTAAGGGACGCAATGGATCTGATCGCCGACCATATCAGCCACCGCTTCGGCGCGCTCGACGTGCTCGACGACGTCTCGTTCGAAGTCGCGGCGGGCGAGGTGGTGGCGATCGTAGGGCCCTCCGGCTGCGGCAAGAGCACGCTGCTCTCGATTCTTGGTGGCCTGTTGCAGCCGAGCCAGGGCGCCGCCGAGCTGCGCGGTGCGCCTCCAGCCGGCAGCCTCAATCCGCTGACCTTCGTGTTCCAGGATTTCGCGCTGCTGCCGTGGTGCACGGTGGAGCAGAACGTCGAATTTCCGCTGGAGCACACCAGTCTCTCAGCAAACGAGCGCCGCACGGTGATCGACGACGCGCTGCGCCGCACGGGACTTGTCGATTTCCACGGCGCATACCCGAAGCAGCTGTCCGGCGGCATGCGCCAGCGTGTCGGCATTGCCCGTGCGCTCGCGGTGCGGCCGGCGATCCTGTTGATGGATGAGCCGCTGTCGGCGCTGGATTCGCAGACCCGTGAGCTTTTGATCGAGGATTTTGTCCGCCTGCTCGCCGATGGCGCGTTGGGCGCGGTCTATGTCACGCATAACCTCGAGGAAGCCGTGCGGCTTGCCGATCGCATCGTGGTGCTGTCGCGCCGGCCGGGCCGGGTGCGCGAGACCGTAACCATCCCGATGACGCGCGGCGAGCGCGGCGCGGCGGACGCGCGCAGCCAATTGATGACCCTGCAAGGCGAATTGTGGTCGCTGATCCGGAAGGAAGCGATCGATGCCGAGCGCGAGGTGCAGCATGCTTGAGCGTGCGCCGCAGGATACTGGAGGCACGGCAGCCGAGAAGACTCGGCCGGTAACATTCCGTGGTGCCGGTTTCGTGCCGAGCGCAGGGCGCTATGGCGGCTGGATCGCGCTCGCGCTTGTGGTGGCGCTGTGGCAACTCGCCGGCAGCGCCGGCTGGGTCAATCCGCTGTTCCTGCCGCCACCATCGGCGATTGCGGTCGCGCTATGGAAGCTCGCCACCTCAGGCGCGCTGTGGCAGCACATCTCCTGGTCGATCGTGCGGATCGGCTCGGGCTGGATCGTCGGCACGGCGGCCGGCGTGCTGGTCGGCTTTGCCATCGGGCTATCGACGCTGGCGCGCAGTGTCGGCATCACCTTCATCTCCGCGCTGTTTCCGATTCCGAAGATCGCGCTGCTGCCGCTGCTGATCCTCTGGCTCGGCATCGGCGAAGAGCCGAAAATCGCGACCATTGCGCTTGGCGTGTTCTTCTCGACCGCGATCTCCGTCTATAGCGGCGTCGATGCGGTGCCGCGCAACCTCATCCGCATGGCGCAGAGCTTCAACGTGCCGTTCCATGCCATCGTGCGGCGGGTGATCTGGCCGGGCGCGCTGCCTTCGGTCCTCGCCGGCTTCCGCATCACCGCATCGGTGGCGCTGCTGCTGGTGGTCAGCGCCGAGATGATCGGCGCGCAATTCGGCATCGGTGCGTTCGTGCTGCAGGCGGGCAATTTGATGCAGACGGATCAACTGCTCGCGGGCGTGGTGATCCTGTCGGTGTTCGGGCTGATGGTGGGGAAGTTGATCAATTTGCTTGAGGCGAGGCTCTTGCACTGGCGATGAGGGTGCGGCGAACTCGATGTCGTCCCGGCGAAAGCCGGGACCCATAACCACAGGCGTTCGTTGTTGCAGGCGGGCGTCTGCCACATCGCCACATTGATAGATCACGCGGTATGGGTCCCGGCGTTCGCCGGGACGACAGGCTTTACGCGTTGCCGCGATCCTCGCGGAACAGGTCGAGCTTCTGCTGCACCGGGCGGTCCGAAAAACTGAACAGCACCGAATCTGCGTCGGCCTCATGTGTAACCCAGCGCCAGCTCGGCACCACGAACAGGTCGCGCGGGCCCCACTCAAAGGTCTGGTCGCCGACGCGGGTGCGGCCCTTGCCTTCGATCGCGGCAAACACCGTGGCGTCCGTCGAGCGATAGCGCGCGGTCTTGAATCCCTTCGGCAGCAGCTGGATGAAGGTGCCGATCGTCGGCATCGCGTAGTCGCCGGTCTCGGGATTGGAGAATTTCAGCTTCAGCCCGTGGCAGGCGTCCCATTCGTTGCGGGTCTTTGCGCGCTCCAACGCCTCGCGGGTGTGGCCATAGGGATAGTTGAAGATCGGCGAGGTCTTCGATTTCCTGACCTCGCCGATCGGCAGCAAATTGTGACCGTAGCGCGCAAAGCTGTCGCCGGCGGGTTTTGAGATCTTCTGCTGGTCTTCCTTCGAGCCTTCGGCAAAGGACGCATCGAGGAACTGCACGATCGGGATGTCGAGGCCGTCGAGCCAGAACATCGGCTCCTTGGTCTCGTTGGAATGGTCGTGCCAGGTCATCGAGGGCGTGATGACGAAATCGCCGGGTTCCATCGCCGTGCGCTCGCCATCCACCGAAGTATAGGCACCATGGCCCTCCAGCACGAAGCGCAGCGCCGACTGGCTGTGGCGATGAGCGGGCGCGACATCGCCGGGCACCACCATCTGCACGCCCGCAAACAGTGAGGTCGTGATCTTGGACTGGCCGCGCAGGCCGGGATTCTCCAGCACCAATACGCGCCGCTCGGCTTCCTTGGCGGTGATGAGCTTTCCGGCCTCGTTCATGTAGGCGCGAATGTCATCGAACTTCCACAGATAAGGCTGGCAGGCGCTGCGCGGCTCGGGGGTGATGATGTCGTTCATCACGTTCCACAGCGCCGAAAGATTCTCGCCGTCGATCTTCTTGTAGAATGCCTCGCGCTCCGGAGTTTTCTGCACGGCTTCCATGGCTGGCCTCCCGGTCCGTTCTTGTCAGCTCGATTAATTGACAGTATACTTACAATATCGCCAGCGTCAATGTGAGCTAACCAACAAGAAACGGGGGAGGTTCCGATGAAGCTGCACGGCTATTTCCGCAGCAGCGCGGCCTATCGGGTCAGGATCGCCTTGAATCTCAAGGGCCTCACCACTGAACACCTGCCGCACCATCTTCGCAAGGGCGAACAGTGCGCGCCGGATTATCTCGTCCTCAACCCGCAAGGGCTGGTGCCGACGCTGGAAGACGATGAGGGCGCCGTCCTCACGCAGTCGATCGCCATCATCGAATGGCTGGACGAGACCCACCCCACGCCACCGCTATTGCCCCTGGATGCACTGCAGCGGGCAAAGGCGCGTGCCTTTGCGCTGGCGATCGCCTGCGACATCCACCCCGTTCAGAATTTGAAGGTGCTCGCCCGGTTGCGCCAGCTCGGCCTGCCCGAGGAGAAGGTGACGGAGTGGGCGGCCTGGGCCAACCGCGAAGGACTGGCCGCCTGCGAAAGGCTGGTCGCGAGCGAGCCCGGACCGTTCTGCTTCGGCGAGGTGCCGACCATTGCCGATCTTTGTCTCGTGCCGCAGCTCGCCAACGCGCGCCGCTTCGGCGTCGACGTTTCAGCCTTTCCGCGGCTCCTGCAAGCCGAAGCCGCCGCCAAGGCCCTGCCGGCGTTTGCCGACGCCGCCCCGGACAGGCAGCCCGATGCCGAGTAAGCCCGGTCCCATCACCATGGACGCGGTCTATACCGCGCCCGGCTATCTCTTTCGCCGCATGCAGCAGATCGCGGTCGCGCTGTTCATCGAGGAGTGCAGGGCGTTCGATCTGACGCCGGTGCAATATGCCGCGCTGATCGCGGTCCACACCCATCCCGGGATCGATGCCACGCGGCTGTCCGCCGTGATCGCCTTTGACCGCTCCACGCTCGGTAGCGTGATCGAGCGGCTGGAGTCCAAGAAGCTGATCGACCGCAAGCCGTCACCGGAGGACAAGCGGGTCAAGCTGCTCTATCTCACGAAGGCGGGTGCCGCGATCCTGCGCGAGATCATGCCGTCGGTCGAGAAGGCGCAGACGCGGATGCTGCAGCCGCTGAAACCCGCCGACCGCAAGGTGCTGCTTTCGCTGCTCACGCAGCTTGTCGATCTCAACAACGAGGCCTCCCGCGTGCCGCTGCGCGCCGAGGACGCGCTCGAACATCTGGGCAAGTCGAGCTGATGGCGGTAGCAGACCAGAAACCGGTGCTGATCGCCGGCGGTGGCATTGGCGGGCTTGCGACTGCGATGGGCCTTGCGCAAAAGGGCATCCGCTCGATCCTGCTGGAGAAGTCATCCAGCCTCGGCGAGATCGGCGCCGGCATCCAGCTCGGCCCCAATGCGTTTCACGCCTTCGACTATCTCGGCGTCGGCGAGGCCGCGCGCGGCATGGCTGTTTATATCGACCAGCTGCGGCTGATGGACGCGCTCACGGCCGAAGAGATCACCCATGTCGATCTCGGCGACGCCTTCCGCGCCCGCTTCCGTAATCCTTACGCCGTCGTGCATCGCGGCGATCTGCACGGCGTGTTTTTGCGCGCCTGCCAGGACAGCGACCTGATCGAGCTGCGCGTCAGCTCAGAGGTGATTGGCTACGAGCAGGACGGATCGTCCGTGACGGCGAAGATCGCCAATGGCGATCGCGTCACCGGCTCACTGCTGATCGGCGCGGACGGGCTGTGGTCCAATATCCGCAAGCAGGTCACCGCCGACGGCCCGCCACGGGTGTCCGGCCACACGACGTACCGCTCGGTGATCCCGACCGAGCAGATGCCGGAGGACCTGCGCTGGAACGCGGCGACGCTGTGGGCCGGGCCGAAATGCCACATCGTGCATTATCCGCTGTCGGGCTGGAAGGTGTTCAACCTCGTCGTCACCTATCACAATGACGCGCCGGAGCCGGTCGCGGGAAAGCCGGTGTTGGAAGAAGAGGTGCTGAAAGGTTTTGGTCACATCCATGAGCGGGCGCAAAGCATCATCCGCCATGGCAAGAACTGGAAGCTCTGGGTGTTGTGCGACCGCGATCCCGCCGAGCGCTGGATCGACGGCCGCGTCGTACTGCTCGGCGATGCCGCCCATCCGATGCTGCAATATTTTGCGCAAGGAGCGTGCCAGGCGATGGAAGATGCCGTGTGCCTGTCGCATATGTTGGCGCAGCACGATGACCATGCGACGGCGCTGGAAGCCTACCGCGCGCAGCGCTTTCCCCGCACGGCGCGGGTGCAGCTGATGTCGCGCGCCATCGGCGAGCACATCTATCATCCCGCCGGCGAGCATGCCCGCCTGCGCAACGCCATCATGGGCGCGAAATCGTCGGAAGATTGGTACGGCGATCTGGCGTGGCTGTATGGCGGGACGGGATTGAAGGGATAGGCCTCCACTCGTCATGCCCCGCGAAAGCGGGGCATTCAGTACGCCGCGGCCGTTCGGCTGAACCACGGACTTCTCTGGAATCTGGATCGCCCGCTTTCCCGGGCGATGACAGCGAACTACATCCGCAACAGCGCCTGCCTGTCGATCTTTCCCGTGCCGGTCTTCGGCAGCTCGTCGATGAAAAGCACTTCGCGCGGATATTTGTACGGCAAGAGCCTTGCCTTGACGTAATCCTGCAGCCTGCGCGTGGTGGCGCCTTCATCGGCAGCGCGGTCGTTCATCACGACCACCGCCTTCAGCGTCATGCGGCGGTCGGGCAGTTCGGCAGCGAAGACCGCGCATTCGCGCACGTCGGGATGATCGGCCAGGCACAGCTCGACCTCGAGCGGATAGACCCACTGGCCGGAGATTTTGACGAGATCGTCGGCGCGGCCGCGGAAGAAGTGAAAACCGTCAGCGTCGCGCACAAAGCGGTCGCCGGTATAGATCCAGCCGCCCTCGCGGATGGTTTCCGCGGTCTTGTCCGGCCGGTTCCAGTACAGCGGCGTGTTGGAATCGCCGCGCACCCACATGATGCCTTCCTCATTATCTCCGACGTCGCGGCCATCCTTGTCGCGCAGCAGGATTTCATAGCCGGGTACGCGCATGCCGGCGGCGCCGAGCT
>Ga0081455_10002644_pt1 | contig 21228 bp, 23 predicted proteins | sample TabmetS3T2R1_FD_70207 | JGI IMG/M metagenome (GOLD analysis project Ga0081455, IMG submission 70207) | Tabebuia heterophylla rhizosphere microbial communities from the University of Puerto Rico - S3T2R1 | ecosystem: Host-associated > Plants > Roots > Rhizosphere ...
AGATATTCGTGATCCGCGACGGCGATAGCTGGGAATTCCGCGCCAAGGCCGACGAGGCCACGATCGCCAAGCCCGGCTATCCCGAATGCGTCGCCATGCTGGTTCAGATCGGCGACCACCTCTGCAAGCAGTATGATTTCAGGGAGTGAGGGGGGCTGAGGCCCCGGGGCCGCGCAAGCCGTGCCACCGTTACGAGGCCGGTTTGGCAAGCGCCTTTTTCCAGGCCGGTGAATCCTCGATTGAATATTTTCGGACTTCCTTGTCGGCGTGCCCGCACGGCAGGTGTCCAGTCCTGTTTACCGGCTCGTGGACCCAGGCGACATCCTTCGTCGTTCGGTTGATCGTAATCGTGGTTCGGATGCAACCGACATAGCCGTCGCCTGCAATGATCTCGGACGGTGTCCACTCCCTGACGGCATATTCAACGGGAGGCGTGACGGGGCCGAGGGTGTTGCGCTCGTTCTGTGTGATTGCGGCGGTCGAGCACACCATGCGTTCCTTGTAACAGACGATCGTAACGCTGTTGTTCGGCGGTCCGCTTGGCCCTGTCAAGCTACCATACACGATCACATAGTCGTCCTTGTCGAAAACGGTTTTCGGCGACAACATGATGTCGCTCGATTCAGCGCTTCTGTATTTCTCGACGGCATAGAGTGCGCCTCCTGCACCGCCGATCATGCCCACGGTAAACCCGAGTATGAGAAGCATCCATCGCATATGAGTTCTCTTCTGCGTCCGAGCCCGGCCGACCTGCGTCGCAGTGTAATCAAAATCTATGATTGCAAATTCAAGGAACGTGTAAAATCCGACCTTTCAAATCAATCCGGCCGCCTTTAACGCTTTGCTAACCGCAACGGCCGACGCGCGATAACTCACACCGTAAAAATTCGCCCCGGGTTGAGAATGTTCTTCGGGTCGAGCGCGCGCTTGAGGGCGCGCATGGTTTCGATTTCCTCCTCGGTGCGGCTCATTTTCAGGTAGGGCCGCCTTGAGATGCCGATGCCGTGTTCGGCCGAGATCGAGCCGCCGAATTCGCCCGTGAGGTCGTAGACCAGCTTCTCGAACTCATCATGCTTGTCGGGCGTGTGTTCGTGATAGACGCTCGGATGCAGATTGCCGTCGCCGACGTGCCCCATCACGATGGTGAAGGCTTGCGGATCGATCGCTTTGACTCGTGCATCGAGCGTATCCGCATATTCCTCCATCCTGTCGATCGCCACACTGACATCGAATCCCATCCTTGCCGCGAATGGAAAGCTGCGGCCAAGCTCGACGCTGGAATCGCGGATACGCCAGATCGCAGCCACGGACGCATTCGAGGTCGAAAGCGTGGCGTCGAGAATCAAATTATCGCTCAACGCTGTCTCCAGCATTTTCTCGAGGTCGTCCCGAATGCGCTCAGCGTTGCTTCCGGATGCCTCCAACAGCACATAGAAGGGATGATGGGTCGGCAGCGGGCCAACCACCCCCTTCACGCGCTCGACGGTCTGGCGGTAGTAGGCATTCCACATCGCCTCGAACGCGGTCAGATCGCCGCCGAGCGATTTTCGCGCCAGCTTCAGGAATGCCATCACCTGTCCGAACGAGGGCAGGGCGCACAGCGCCACCTGCCGCTCCGCCGGCGCCGGAAAGACGCGCAGCGCGGCGCGCGTCACCACGCCGAGGATGCCTTCGCTGCCGATGAAAAGCTGCTTCAGGTCGATGCCGGTGTTGTTCTTGATATATTTGCGCAGGCCCTTGAGCACGGTGCCGTCGGCGGTGACGACTTCGAGGCCGAGGATCAGATCGCGCGTCATGCCGTAGCGGATGACGCGGTTGCCGCCGGCATTGGTCGAAATGTTGCCGCCGATGGTGCAACTGCCGCGCGCGCCGAGATCGAGCGGAAACATCAGGCCGTCCTGCTCGACCCGCTCCTGCAGCTTCTGCAGCGGCGTGCCGGCCTGCGCGATGGCGACGCCGGCGGAGACATCGACTTCTTCCACGTTGTTCATGCGCTCCATCGACAGCACGATCTCGTCGGCGTTCGGCAGCGTGGCGCGCACCAGCCCGGTCATGCCGCCCTGCGTCGTGACGGGAACGCCCTCGCGATGACAGAGCCGCAGCAATGCGGAAACGTCTTCTGTCGTTTTCGGGCGCACGACCGCGCGCGGCTTCGGCGCCGGATTGCCGCCGATGTCGTGATGATAGCGCGCGTCGATGTCGCCGCCTGACAGCACCGCGCCCTTGCCGAGCGCGTTGTGCAGTTCGTCAATGAAACCCTCGGACATGCCCCTGCCTCTTCTTTACGCGAAGTTTGGCCGAAGCTTTACATGCGGCATAGCCGGGAAGGAACCCGGTCCGGCGGGTGGGGAGGCCGCGTTTTTGCGGGCTATCTATCTTGACTGGAGCCTTTTCCGTTCCGATTGAATCGGAACGGGGCTCTGGATTCTTGAGTTGACGCGTTTTCTTGACGCGAACCGGTTTCCACTTCGCTGGAAAACGCTTTAGCGCCGCGGCCGCCGTATCGAGCCCGAGCGGCGGCGAAGCGCTTCTTCCTTCCGCTCCGGCTCGACCGATGTGATCTGGTTGCAGGAATCGCACTTGTATACGTACACGAGCGGGCGGAGTCCGATCCGTGGCAGCTTTCCGATCCGAACCGTACCTATCCCGCACGCTTCGCAGCGCGGCGGCACACAGGTTTCTGAATGCGGTACGGACATATGAACGAATCGCTGAGCAACAAATAAACGCTTCGATGAATCTGGCTTCTGATTGCATCTTAATCGTGGAAATCGGAGTCCGTAAGAATACGAGGATGGCGGCACGTTCGCGGCGGCGCGTCCAGCTTTTGCCACCAAATCGACCCCGACCGGGCATCCAAACAACACACTGCAGGGTGCAAACTCGGAACACCAGCGCGCGACCACACGGAAGAATCTGCCGGACCCGATCCGGCCGGACTTCAATTTGTGAGACGTGCAATGTCTTCCAGCAACGGTCACGACACATCGATGCGATCGGCGCTTGCCGCCGTAGACGCTGCGGCGTCTCGCCCGTCACCTGCTGACAGATTCAATATTGATCGGGAAGGGCCGGCGAAGCGCGCGGTAAAACTCTGGGCGCTGCAGCAACGGTTCCAGAAATTGAACGAGTATTGCGACGAGGCGGCCGCTGAAATTCGCGCTTCACTCGAACGGTCATCCCGCTAGCGTGCGGTTTGCTGTCAGTCGAGCAAGGCGGCCGAACTGTCTTACGGTGTGTTTCATGCCGAGCGGCTCCTTGTTCCGGATGGGGCCGCTCACGTAACGAGGCCCGGACTCCCAAAGCAAAACCGACGCTTCTTCAGGAACGTCAGCTTTGCTCAGGGCGCTCCGGGCCTCGCTGTTCTCTCTGCGAAGCGACACATCACGAAGCGGGATGCCGCTTCGGGATCGCCTCACTTCTTGTCGATCTTCGTGACGGCGTCCGCCTTGTCGATCTTGGTGATGGTCTTGGTGCCCGCCGTGTCGCTCACGGCGAAGGTGACCCTGTCGCCGGCGTGCAGCACATTCAGCCGCGCGCCATCCTGGATCTTGAATTCTTCGGTCGCAGCGCCGGCATTCGCGCCGGTGGTGCCATCAGGCATATCCTTGATCGAGATGGTGCCGCTGATCCGGTCTATTCTCGTCACCATTCCGGTCCGCTGCTGCTGGGCAAGAGCCGATGTTCCGGCGATGCTGAGGGCCGCGGTGGCAGCCATAATCATCCCTGCGATTTTCATGAAAACACTCCCGGCTGTAGGGTGTCTACGATAAGCCGGGATTGCGGCATTAGTTCCGCAACCGGAAGGCATTGCGGCTTTTCTTCGCAGGCGATTTGAAGCGCTAGGCCGCGCCGGCCTCGGGCTCGAGTTCGGTTTCCGTCACCGTGCGGTTACGTCCTAGCCGCTTGGCTTGATACAGCCCGCGGTCGCAGCGCTCGATCATGGCTTCCGCCGATTCAGCAAGACGGAATTGCGACACCCCGATCGAAACCGTGATGCTGCCGATTTCCTTGCCGGTTGCGCGGCGGGTCAGCTTCGCTTCGGCAATGCGGCGGCGAATGCGCTCGGCGACCGACGTACAAGCCTCGAGATCGGCGCCCGGCAGCACCGCGATCAATTCCTCGCCGCCATAGCGGGCCGCCAGATCGACTTCACGAACACCTTCCTGCAGCACCTTGGCCACCAGCCGAAGCACCTGATCGCCGACCTGATGGCCGTAATCGTCGTTGAATTTCTTGAAGTGATCGATGTCGATCAGGAAGACGCTGAGCGCCTCGTCCTTTTCCATCGCAGCGATCTGGGCGAGGCGGAGGAATTCATCCATCGAGTGCCGGTTGGCCAGCCCGGTCAGCGCATCGGTGTTGGAGCGCTGCTCCGCCGCCTTCAGGGAGTCGCGGATACTGTCGAGCTCCTCGGAGGTGGCGGCGAAGTTCGCCTCCAGCGTCGCGGCTCGCGCCGTCGCCTTTGACAATTCGTCAACCAGCTTCGAAATGATCGTTCGGGGATCGCTGGTGGCGGCTTCGGAAGACACTTCGCCGAGCGCCTTGATGTGGGTCTGGTTGTCGGAGACGGCGGTGTTGAGGAATTGCTGGGCGGTGGCGATCAGGCCGCTCAACTGCTCGGGCAGGTCACCCAGCGGGTCGGCTGCGGACTGCGGCGCGACATAGGTAATATAAAGCTCGTGGTTGGTCGCGGCGTCGAACTTGCGCTTGCCCGCGATCAGGATGTCGATGGTCTTTCGCAGCGCCAGCGAGCTGCCGAGCGAGTATTCGAACCAGACGGCGAAATTGGACGGCGTGGCAGGGACGGACTGCTGCGACATCAACCGAATAGCGCGGTCCGCAATCGTCGTGGCGTATTCGACGTCCATCTCGCCGATCGGCTGGCCTGCCATCGTCTGACCCGGTGATGCTTGTATGTCTAGATATGTCTGTTCCCTGGCATCCATTGTGCACGAAGGAACTAATCTCAGCTTAAATTCGCTGGGAAACTCCGCTGCAAATACGTAATGAATGTTGACCTATTCGGTTGTGGAATCGGCGGATTTCACCCGTCAACCAGCGCCGTAGCTCTGTACAAGGCTGCCTGCGACCAGGGTCCAGCCGTCCACCAGCACGAAAAAGATTAACTTAAACGGCAAAGACACCACGACCGGCGGCAGCATCATCATACCCATCGACATCAGAACGGATGCAACCACGAGATCGATGATCAGGAAGGGCAGGAACAGCAGGAAACCGATCTCGAAGGCGCGCTTCAGCTCGGAGATCATGAAGGCCGGGACCAGAATCCGCAGCGACAGGTCTTCCGGCGTCGCCGGCGGCGGCTCACCGGAGAGGTCCACGAACAGCTTCAGATCCTTTTCGCGAACGTTCTTCTGCATGAAGCCGCGCAGCGGCACCGAGGCCTTTTGCAGCGCTTCCTCGACGCCGATCTGGTTGGCGACCAGCGGCTTGATGCCGTCGTCATAGGACCGCTGCAGGACGGGGCCCATCACGAACGCGGTGAGGAACATCGCGAGCGCAATGATCACGGAGTTGGGTGGGGCGGTCGCGGTGCCGAGCGCCGTGCGCAGCAGCGACAGCACGACGACGATCCGCGTGAACGACGTCATCATGATCAGGATCGACGGTGCGATCGACAGCACCGTCAACAACGCGATCAACTGGATCGCGCGCTCGGTGACACCGCCGCCGCCCTGGCCGAGATTGATGCTGATATCCTGCGCGAGCGCCGGATCGGCGAGCGATCCGGCGGCGGTCAGGATTAAGAAAAATAAAACTCTACGCGGAGAAGTCGCCGGCCTCACGAAGGATTCTTCGGCCGGCCTAGCAGGGACGCCATCTCGTCTTCGAGATTTTCGAAGCCGCTCTTCTGCGGAGCAGGGGTCGGAGCCGGAGCGGGAGCAGGAGGCTCGCTGCGGGCGGTACGGGCCGGCGGCGTTTCCGGTGCAACCGGCGGCGCCACAGGTTCGGCCGGCCGGCGCAGGGCGGCTTCCAGCCGCTGCGCCATCTCGGCGAGATTCTGGTCGGCACTGGAAGGCGCGGGGGGCGGCGGAGCAGGCGGTGGCGGCGGCGGCGCGGCTGCGCGTTCCGGCGCTCGGGGTGGCGCCTCGCGGACAGGCGGCACCTCACGGATAGGCGGTGCTTCGCGGGCTATCGGTGCTTCGCGGACGGATGCTGGGTCGCGGGCCGGCGGTGCCTCGCGGACTGGGGGTGCCTCGCGGAGTGGCGGTGCCTTGGCCAACTCGCGCTGCGGCCGGGGCATCAGCGGTTCGGGACGGGTCAGGCGCGGCGGGCCGGCTTCGGGCCGGCCGCTGATCGATTCCGGCGCAAAGCCCGTCAACGGATCGCCACGACGCTCCGGCATCGGCGGCGGTGCGGGCCGGCGGAGTTCGTCGGCGAAGGAGGGACGCGCGGGGCGCGGCGGCGGCTCCGGCATCTGTGGTTCGGCGGGATGATCGAAGCTGTCGGTCGATCGGGCATCGGCCCTTGCCGGCTCTTCGCTCCAGGCCGCATCGGGCAGTGGCGCAATCCGCGGCGGCTGCTCGGCGACCGCCGGACGCGGCGCCATCTGCTCGCGGTTGGGCATCGCGCGCACGATGTTGGGCTCGACCACGATGTCGCTCGGGCCGCCGATCATCAGCAGATGCTCGACATTGTCGCGACGTACCAGCACGAGGCGCCGGCGGCCGTCCACGGCGGCGGCGTCGATCACGGCAAGCCGCGGCATCCGTCCGCGCTGGGTGTTGGCGCCGAGGCGGTTGTTGGCGAAGCGACGAACCAGCCATGCGGCCACGCCGATCAGCGCCAGAACGGCGATGAATGCGAAGAGGAATGTCAGTGTCTGCATTCTTTAGTCCCCGGCCACGAGCCGTTCTCTTGATGCTGGCTTCGACGAGTGCGGTCTTCGGTCTTCCCGTCCGAGCATGTTCCCCGGGAACACGAATTCCCGGCCATCCTGACCATGCCCCGAAGCGATCCGCAGCCGGCGAATCACGCCCGAGATCAGCCTTATTCCTTAATTCCCCGCGGCGAGCGCCGCCGTCCGGTTAATTAATAGACCAAGAATCGCTTGAGCCAAAACGACTTCTGAGCGCCCCAAGTCGCGTTGGTAGCTGCTGGTTAACGCAGTTTTCGTGGCGAAAATGCGCTCCTTTCGTCACCACAGCCGGGTATTCGCCGCCGTCCGAGGGCTCCGTGGGCGATTTTAACCAGCCGTTAACCATACACCGGGCAAATTCTGCCTACCTCCCGGCGCCTGCCAGAGGTTAACGGGGAACAGCTCGATGGCCATCAACGATCTTCCGATCCTGTCGGCGCTGCGCACCAAGATGCAGTGGCACCAGGAGCGCCAGCGCGTGCTCGCCGAAAACGTCTCCAACGCCAACACCCCGAATTTCCGGCCCAGCGACCTGGTGGAGCCGAAGTTCGACAACAAGGGCGCGAATGTCGGCGGCGCGATGGGGTCGCTCGCCATGATGCGCACCAGCGCGAGCCACATGGCCGTCTCCGGCGGCGGACCGAGTTTCAGGGGGGACGGCGGCAGGAGCGGCTTTCTGACCAGGCCCGCCGGCAATTCGGTCAACCTCGAAGACCAGATGCTGAAGGTCTCGGCCAACCAGATGGACTATGCGGCCGCCACGTCGCTCTACACCCGCAGCCTCGGCCTGCTCAAAACCGCCATCGGCAAACGCTGACGCAGCCCGATTAGGAGAACCGGATCATGGCAGATGAGGCAAGCGATTTCGCCCGCTCGATGAGCATCGCGACCTCCGGCCTGCGCGCGCAGGCGGGACGGATGCGGGTGATCTCGGAAAACATCGCCAATGCGGATTCGACATCGCCGACCGCCGGCGGCGATCCCTATCGCCGCAAGGTGCCGACCTTTTCGTCCGCGCTCGATCGCTCGCTGGACGCAAGGGTGGTGACGCTCGGCAAGGTCAGGACCGACCAGTCGGCATTTCGCGTCAAGCACGAGCCGAGCAATCCGGCGGCGGATGCGGCCGGCCACGTCAAATATCCGAACGTCAATCCGCTGGTCGAAATGACGGACATGCGCGAGGCGCAGCGATCCTATGAGGCCAACCTCAACATCATCAGCGCCACGCGCCGCATGATTCAACGCACGCTCGACATCCTCAAGGCCTGAACAGGAACCATAGAAAATGGCTTCACCAACCGTTGCAGCAAATGCCTACGCCGCGCTTTCGCGCATCGTGGAATCCGGCGGCGCCGAAAAGGGCAACCAGTCCACCGGCGGCCCATCCTTCAGCGCGCTGCTCAAGGACGCCGTCGGAAGCGTGCTGGATGCCGGCAAGAAGTCCGACTCGCAGGCGATGGCGATGACCTCCGGCAAGGCCAATGTCATGGACGTGGTGACGGCGGTGGCGGAAACCGACGTCGCGGTCTCGACGCTGGTCTCGGTGCGCGACCGCGTGATCCAGTCGTATGAAGACATCATGAAGATGCCGATCTGACGTGCCATGGGACGTCATCCCGGGGCGATGCGTAGCATCGAACCCGGGATCTCGAGATTCCGGGTCTGGTGCTTGCGCACCATCCCGGAATGACGGTGCAAGTGAAAGCAAGCGAGAAACAACAATGACCGGTGCCGAAACCCTCGACGTGGCGCGCGATGCGATCTGGACCATCGTGGTGGTGTCATCGCCCTTGATGGTGATCGGCCTCGTGGTCGGCGTCGTGGTGTCGCTGTTCCAGGCGCTGACCCAGATCCAGGAGCAGACGCTGATCTTTGTGCCGAAGATCCTCGCGATCTTCGTCACGCTGTTGCTGGCGCTGCCGTTCATGGCGGATTCGCTGCACGGTCACATGATGCGGATATCGTCGCGAATCATAGGCGGTTGATGCATTGTCCATGAATGCGCGTCGACATCTCCCTGCTGCCCGTCCTTGCCGCCACCTTCATGCTGGTGTTCGCCCGCGTGGGAGCGATGGTGATGCTGTTGCCGGGGTTCGGCGAGAGCAACATCCCGGTGCGCATCAAGCTCGGGATCGCGCTGCTGTTGACGCTGATCATCCTGCCGTTGCATCGCGCCGCCTACCAGATCGACCTCTCCTCGATGAGCGCGCTCGGGGTGCTTTTGGTGCACGAGATCGTCATCGGCATCGTGCTCGGCGCCACCGCGCGCGTGACGCTGGCGGCGCTTGCGGTGGCCGGCTCGGTGATCGCCCAGCAGCTCGGTCTCGGCTTCGTCACCGCCGTCGATCCGACGCAGGGACAGCAGGGCGTGCTGATCGGCAACTTCCTTTCCATTCTCGGCATGACGCTGCTGTTTGCCACCGACACCCATCACCTCGTCATCGCGGCGCTGAACGAAAGCTACCGGATCTTTGCGCCGGGCGAATTGATGCCGAGCGGCGATGTGGCGGCGCTGGCGACGCGCGCCTTCGCGACCGCCTTCAAGATCGGCATGCAGCTCTCCGCGCCGTTCCTGGTGTTCGGCCTCGTCTTCAATATCGGTCTTGGCGTGTTGGCGCGGTTGATGCCGGCGATGCAGGTCTATTTCGTCGGCGTGCCGCTGTCGATCATGATCGGATTCCTGATCTTCGGCCTCGTCCTGTCGGCGATGATGGGAACCTATCTCAACTACGTCATCGGCGTGATGCACGAGCTGACGCCGCTGAAATAGGGCGTGATCCGGAAAAGCGGGTACCGGTTTTTCATCGCGACAAACGCGGAACGCGCTTGCGCTGAGATATTGCTCAAACAGAAAACCAGAGCGCCGCGATGGCCGACGATTCCGACGACAAAACAGAAGACCCTACGCAAAAACGCCTCGACGATGCGTTGGAGAAGGGCGACGTCGCCAAGAGCCAGGAGGTCAACACCTGGTTCATCATCGCGGGCGGCACGCTGATATTGTCGACGTTCTCTGGATCGGTCGGCGGCGGCATCCTGATGCCGCTGCGCAACCTGATCGCCAATGCGGGCCAGCTTCGCACCGACGGCGCGGCGCTGCTCGCGCTCGGCAACACGCTGGGCTATGCCGTGCTCGGCGCGATCGGCGTGCCGCTGTTGATGCTGGCGCTCGCCGCGATCGCCGGCAACATGATCCAGCACCGGCTGGTGTGGTCGTCGGAATCGCTCAAGCCGAAGTTCAGCAAGGTATCTCCGGGCGCCGGGCTGAAGCGCATCTTCGGCAAGCAGGCGCTGGCGAATTTCCTCAAGGGCCTGTTCAAGCTGATTGCGCTCGGCGCTGTCATGATGGCGGTGCTGTGGCCCGAGCGTCTTCGGCTCGAATCGTTCCTGCGCTTCGATCCTTCGGCGATCCTCGGCGTCACGACCAACCTGACGCTGCAGTTGATGGGCGCAGTGGTGGCGATGCTGGCCGCGGTCGCGATCGTCGATTACTTCTTCCAGTACCGGCAGTGGTTCGAGCGCCAGAAGATGTCGCTGCAGGAGATCAAGGACGAGTTCAAGCAGTCCGAAGGCGACCCCCACATCAAGGGCAAGATCCGGCAATTGCGCCAGCAGCGAATGAAGAAGCGCATGATGGCCGCCGTTCCCAACGCCAGCGTCGTCATCACCAACCCGACCCACTATTCGGTGGCGCTGGCCTACGATCGCGGCATGGCGGCGCCGGTCTGCGTCGCCAAGGGCGTCGACAACGTCGCGTTCAAGATCCGGGAAATCGCCAAGAAACACGACATTCCGATCGTTGAGAACGTGCCGCTGGCGCGCGCGCTCCATGCCACCGTCGACATCGACGAGGAGATTCCGGTCGAGCACTACCATGCGGTCGCGGAGATCATCGGCTACGTCATGCGTCTCAAGAACGGGCTCGGCAGTCGAAGAATGTGATGGGAACCGCTGGAAAACCCCTTGAAATGCCTTCAACCTGTCAAATAACCGCCTGATGGACTTGCACTTGCAGGTCCGATTCAGGCACTCAGGAGGGGCGTGCGAATCCGCGCGTCTCCTTTTTGCCGAAGGGCCGTGCCTCTTCAGATGACCGCCGAAACCGACAGCCATCCGCCAACCGAGCGCTTCGCGGCCAATGAGCCGGCGCGGCGGGGAGGTAGCATCGTGCTGGTGCTGGTGGTGGCCGCCGGCATTGTCGCGGTGGCGATCGCGCTGATGACCATCGGCCGCGCCCAGGCCCAGCCCTATATCCTGGGCGTGCTGGCCCTGCTGGCCATGGTCGGCCTGTTCAACCTGTTCGCCTTTGCCGCCGGCATCGTCCGTTTCACGGACCGCACCTCCGACGACCCCGTGATGGGCCGTATCGCCGATCAAGCCCATGACGGGCTGGCGGTGACCGACCCGAAGGGCCACGTGGTCTATTCCAACGCCGCCTATCTGGCGTTGACGGGGGCTGCCAGCCGGCAGGACGTGCGGCCGGTCGAGCGCGTCTTCATCGGCAATCCCGACGTCTCGGAGGCCGTGTTCCGCCTGCTCAAGGCCGCCCGCGAAGGCAAGCGGCAGCAGGAGGAGGTCCGCATCGCCGGCTCCGACGGTGCGCAGGGCCGCTGGCTGCGGATGCGCGTTCGGCCGCTCGGCCAGAGCAAGCGCGAAGCCAAATATGCGGTGTGGTCGATCGCCGACATCACGCGGGACCGCGAGCGCCAGGAGGATGTGTTCCGGGAACTGCAGCATGCGATCGAATATCTCGACCATGCGCCATGCGGTTTCTTCTCGGTCAATCGGGCCGGCGACGTCATCTATGTCAACGCCACGCTGGCGAACTGGCTGGATTACGATCTCGCCGAGATCGGATCCGGCGGGCTGAAGCTCTCCGATATCGTCTCCGGCGACGGCGCTTCGCTTCTGACCTCGATCGTGGCGGTGCCGGGCGAAGTCAAAACCGAAGTGTTCGACATCGACCTGCGCATGCGCGGCGGCAAGACCATGCCGGTGCGGCTCTATCACAAGCTTGCCTTCGGCGCCGACGGCTCGCCGGGGTCGTCGCGCACGCTGGTGATCAGCCGCACGCGCGACGAACATTCCGACCCCGAACGCGCCGCCGAAGTCCGCTTCATGCGCTTCTTCGACCATACGCCGATGGCGATCGCGACGGTGGACCGCGACGGCGCTGTCGTCCGCGCCAATGCCCGTTTCGCCAAGCTGGCGCAAAGCCTGGGCGCTGACGGTGCGGCAAACAAGTCGATCTTCCGCGCGGTGAACGCGCGCGACCGAAACCTTTTGATCGCGGCGATCAACCAGGCCGCGGAAGGGCAGGGCGACATCGCGCCCGTCGAGGCCATGCTCGACGGCGCCAAGGAGCGCTGGGGCCAGTTCTTCGTCACCGCGGTCGAGGAGGACGAGCGCGACACCGAAGCCGCCATCGTCTACCTGCTGGAGACCACCGAGCGGCGCACGCTGGAAAACCAGATCAACCAGTCGCAGAAGATGGACATGGTCGGCCAGCTCGCCGGCGGCATCGCGCACGATTTCAACAACGTGCTCTCGGCCATCATGATGGCCAACGACTTCCTGTTGAACGCGCACAAGCCGACCGATCCGTCGTTCCAGGACATCATGCAGATCAAGCAGAACGCGACCCGCGCCGCGACGCTGGTGCGGCAGCTGCTCGCGTTCTCGCGCCGCCAGACGCTGCGGCCGCAGGTGCTCGACCTCGGCGACGCGCTCTCCGACCTCACGATGCTGCTGCGGCGGCTGATCGGCGAGAAGGTCAAGCTCGACCTAGTGCACGGGCGCGACCTCTGGCCGGTCAAGGTCGACGTCTCGCAATTCGAGCAGGTGGTCGTCAATCTCGCGGTCAACGCCCGCGACGCGATGCCCGATGGCGGCAAGCTGACGGTGAAGACCGCAAACGTCACGGCGGATGATTCCGCGCAGCTCTCCTACAAGGGGTTGCCGGCCGCCGACTATGTCCGCATCGACATCTCCGATACCGGTACCGGGATCCCCGCTGAGATCGTCGACAAAATCTTCGAGCCGTTCTTCTCGACCAAGGAGGTCGGCAAGGGCACCGGGCTCGGCCTCTCCACGGTCTATGGCATCGTCAAGCAGACCGGCGGTTTCGTTTACGTCGACTCCACGCCCGGCGAAGGTACCACGTTCCGCATCTTCCTGCCGCGTCACCGGCCCGAGCTGGAAGCGCAGCCCGAAGCGCAGGCCACCAATGGCGCGGCCAGGGAAGGCGCCGCCGAGCCGCCGAAGCCGCGGCCCGACCTGACCGGGCAGGGCACCATCCTGCTGGTGGAAGACGAGGACGGCCTGCGCTCGCTGAACGCGCGCGGGCTGCGTTCGCGCGGCTACAGCGTGATCGAAGCCTCCAACGGCATCGAGGCGATGGAGGCGCTCGACGAAAAGGACGGCGCCGTCGATCTCGTCGTCTCCGACGTCGTGATGCCGGAAATGGACGGCCCGACGCTGTTGCGCGAAATGCGCAAGCGCAACCCGAACCTCAAGATCATCTTCGTCTCCGGCTACGCCGAAGAGGCCTTCGACAAGAGCCTGCCGGAGAACGAGCAGTTCGCCTTCCTGCCAAAGCCGTTCGCGCTGAGCGCGCTGGTGGAGAAGGTCAAGGAGACGATGACGGCCAAGTAAACGCCCACGTAAAACGCGTGGCCGAAAGCCTGCTTGCGCATGGTGAATGCGCAGTTCACGGCCAAATCGTCACATCCCCGCGACTGAGGGCCGCAGCCGCAGTTCCCGATATTTGCTTCACTTTTGGGTCGCTCTGCCCATCTTAGGGGCACTTCCCCATGGAGGGGAATGAGGAAACAGATATGAATTTCACGCAGACTGCGCGCGGAATTGTAAGGGCCTTCGCCATTGTCCTTTCGGTGGCGGTTCCCTTGGCGATCACGATCTCGGCGGCTGACGCCCGCGTTGGCGGCGGCGGCAGCTCGGGTTCGCGGGGATCGAAGACCTATTCGGCGCCCCCGAGCACGACCACCGCTCCGGGCACGGCGCAACCCATGAACCGTACCTTCACCCAGCCGGGCACGCCCGGAATGGGCGCACCGGCGGCTGGCGCGGCCAACAAGGGTGGCTTCTTCAACCGGCCCGGCATGGGCATGCTCGGCGGTCTCGCCGCGGGCTTCCTCGGCGCCGGCCTGCTCGGCATGCTGTTCGGCGGCGGCTTGTTCTCCGGCCTCGGCGGCCTGTCGTCGATCATCGGCCTCTTGCTGCAGATCGCCCTGATCGTGATCGTGGTGCGGCTGGCGATGTCGTGGTGGCAGCGCCGCCATACGCCGGCGTCCGCCTACGCGACCGGGCCGGCCCCCGGCGGCCCTGCCGAAGGCCCTGGTGCGCAGAGCAGCTACCGCTCCGGACTGAGCGGCTTCGGGCTGGGATCGAGCCAGCCGGCGCTGGAAATCCAGCCGGCCGACTATGAAGCGTTCGAGCGTCTGCTCGGCGAGATCCAGGCCGCGTGGTCGAACGAGGACGTCGCCAAACTGCACACGCTGGCGACGCCGGAGATGGTGTCCTACTTCTCGAAGGACCTCGAGGCGAACAAGGCCAACAACGACGTCAACAAGGTGTCCGACGTCAAGCTGCTGCAGGGCGACCTCGCGGAAGCCTGGCGCGAAGGCGAAACCGACTACGCCAGCGTGGCGATGCGGTTCTCGCTGGTCGACAAGACCCTGGAGCGCACCACCGGCCGTCTGGTCGCGGGCAGCGAAACCCCGACCGAAGCCACCGAGGTCTGGACCTTCGCGCGCCGTCGCGGCGCCGATTGGGAACTCTCGGCGATCCAGCAGACCAACTGATCGCCTGCACATCATGACGAAGGCGCTGCGGTTCGTTCCGCAGCGCCTTTTTCTTTGCGGGATGGCCTGCTTTTCTCCACAGGTTCACGGCAGCGGAATAAAGGTTGCCGTAATGGGTTGAAGACAAGGTCCAAAATAAAAAACAGGGAGGACTTCGATGAACAGCTTCGCCAGGATCATCTCGCCGGCATTCGTTGCGCTCGCCGCCATATCGGTTCTCGCAAGTGCGCCTGCGCAGGCCCAATCCGCCGATACCAGCTTCTTCCTGACCAGCAATGGCATCGGCAATGGCGGTAATCTCGGCGGACTTGCCGGCGCCGACAATCATTGCCAGACATTGGCGCAGGCGGCCGGCGCGGGCGGCAAGACCTGGCGCGCCTATCTCTCGACGCAGGCTGCCGACGGTCAGCCTGCCGTCAATGCGCGCGATCGCATCGGCAAGGGGCCGTGGAAGAATGCCAAGGGTGCGGTGGTCGCCAAGGACGTCGCCGAATTGCACGGCGCCAACGGGCTGACCAAGCAGAGCGCGCTCAGCGAAAAGGGTGAAGTCATCAACGGTCGCGGCGATACGCCCAATCGCCACGACGTGCTGACGGGATCGCAAGCGGACGGGTCAGCATTTGCGGCCGGCGAGGACCGCACCTGCAAGAACTGGACGAGCTCGACGCAAGGCGCGGCGATGGTCGGTCATTCCGATCGCATGGGCCTGCGTGACGACGATGCCTCGAAGTCCTGGAACTCCTCGCATTCTTCGCGCGGCCCGGACGGCGGCTGCTCGCAGGCGGATCTGAAGAGCACCGGCGGTGACGGCCTGTTCTATTGCTTCGCGGCGAACTGAAAAGCGGAGATGCATTGCCGTAGCCCGGGTGGAGCCAACGGGTCGCGCGAAAGCGCGCCCGATGACAGGCTGCGCGCAACCCGGGGGCACTCTCGCAAGAAGAACCCCGGGTTTCGCTTCGCTTCACCCGGGCTACGCATTCCTGCAAGCCGGCTGGTGCCAGGGGCCGCCGCTAGGCGGCCTTTTTCTTTGCGCGCTTCTTTACGGTTTTCCCGGCAGTCTTCCCGGCACGCTTCGTCTTCTTCGCAGCCTTGCGCCTGGCGAGATGGGCGCCGACCGCCTTCGACGAATGACCGACCGCGGCGACGGCGGCCTTCAATCTGGCGGGCGTGACCTTGAACTTCTTCGACCAGTAGCTGACTTCGTAGGGTTGACTAACCGCGATCCGCGCCCGGTCGGAGGCCTTGTGCTTCTGCAGCTTGATATAGGCTTCCACGTGCCTGGCGGAGTGCCCGACTTTCTTGACGGCGGCTTTCAGCTTGGCCGGCGTGATCTTCATTTTCTTCGACCAGTAGGCGACCTCGTAAGGCTCGCTCAGCGCGATCAGCCCGCGATCGGCCCCGCCGCGCTTCTTCCTGTTGTCCGCCATCCGCATTCTCCTGTCGTGTTGAGAAATCGACGCTTCAAACGGACGCCAACCTAACACCCCAGCGCGCGTTCGGACAGTTTCGGGGTGCGGAGATCTGCGCAACCGGCCGACGTCGCGTTTAGCGTGACGAACCAGCCGTGGAGTGATTTGTTAGGTCGGTGAAACCGGCAGCGGAGGTGTCATCGATGCGTTACGAGCTCTACTACTGGCCCATGATCCAGGGCCGCGGCGAATATGTCCGCCTCGCGCTCGAAGAGGCCGGCGCCCGCTATGACGACGTCGCACGTCGCGGCAACGGCATGGCCGCGATGACGCGGATGATGGACGCGGGGAAGGGAACGCCACCCTTTGCGCCGCCGTTCCTCAAGGACGGCAAGCTCGTGATCGGGCAGACCGCCAACATCCTGCTGTATCTGGGATCGCGCCACGGACTGGCGCCGAAGGCGGAGGCCGGCAAGCTCTGGGTGCACCAGTTGCAACTCACGATCGCCGATCTGGTGCTCGAAGTTCACGACACCCATCATCCGCTGGGTCCCTCGCTGTACTACGAGGACCAGAAGGCGCCGGCGAAAAAACGCACCGAAGAGTTCTGGAAGGAGCGGGTGCCGAAATATCTCGGTTACTTCGAGGACCTGCTCGCCGCCAATGGCGGCACCTACGTCACCGGGCGTCGCCTCACTTACGTCGACCTGTCGCTGTTCCAGATCGTGGAAGGACTGCGTTACGCGTTTCCGAAACGGATGAAAGCGTTCGAGCGGAAGATCCCCGGCCTGGTCGAACTGCGCGACCGCGTTGCGGCGCGGCCGAACATCAAGACCTATCTGGCGAGCGATCGGCGGATTGCGTTCAACGAGGAGGGGATTTTCAGGAGGTACAAGGTGCTGGACGGGTGAGCCGCCGTCACATGTTCCGTCCGTCCACCGGCGTCATCTTCAGCTTCGACAGTTCAATGCCGTCGATGCAGCTCACATTCAGCGCCACCACGTCGCTGCCGTCGGGCTTCTTGCCGCGTGCGAAGACGTCGACGCCGCAATCGACGCAGAGCTGGTGATGGATCGCGTGCTTGTTGAAGAGATATTCCTTCAGATTTTCCTCGCCGGCGCGGAGCTGAAAGCTCTTCGGATCGAGGAAGGTGAAGTGCAGGCCCTTCTTGGTGCAGATCGAGCAATTGCAGGCGGTGACCATCGCAAGGTCACTGGTGCATTCGAAGCGGACCTGGCCGCAATGGCAGCCGCCGGTGTAGGTTTTGCTATCGGGCATCCGGGTCCACCTCCGCTAGTCGCTCACCAAAACCATCTGTCACCAGAGTCCTGGCACCAGACGATAGCGCACGCGCGCGGCATAGTCAGCATAGCCGGGCAGCCCCTCGACCAAGGCGCGCTCCTCGATGCGGGCGCGAATGGCGAACAGCACGGCGAATATCGGCGCGATCGCCACGCCCCACCATGATCCCAGCAATAGCGGGACGCCGACGAAGAACAGCATGATGCCGCTGTACATGGGATGGCGGACGAAGGCATAGGGGCCGCTCGAGACCACGTGATGCTGGCGCTCAGCCTGCACCTTCACGACCGGCGCGGCAAAGGAATTTGCACGGAACACCCACATGATGAAGGCGGTCGAGAGCAGGTACATCGCAAGCCCCACCACCTGCAGCACGAGCGGAACATCGGAGGCGTGCGCGCGCCGGTCCAGTCCGATCGCGATCAGCCAGATGAGCGTCGCCACGACGAAGACAAGCATGAATTTCTTGTCGGCGGCCGGCTGGTCGGCCTGAAACGTCGGCCGCATGCGCTCGGCGAGCAGGGCGGGATCAGTCTTCGCCAGCCACAATCCGCAGGCGGGACCGATGATCGCGCTGACGGCCAAAAACACCCACGCCGCCGGCCAGTGCAGAGAGCCTGCAGATGCAAACAACAGCGCGCCGAGCGCGACAACGAAAAAGGTGTTCTGCAGCAGAAGCTTTGCGATCATGCGCGGGTTCCGTTCGCCCACGGTCAACATGATCGCGCGATTCTTCGGCAAACTTGCGGCGTCGAGGTGAGGTGAAGCACCACGTTTTCGCGGGGCTGTCATACCCGCGAAAGCGGGTATCCAGTGCGCTGCGGCTTGTCGAAGATTCGCTGGCGTCTCTGGAATACTGGGTCACCCGCTCCAGTGCGCAATTGCGCACAAGGTGGGTGACGAGGACAGAGGAGCTAGATCAAACCAACCGATCGACCCGCGTTCCCTGTCCGGGCGGCAGGGGAGCGATCGGTGTCGGCCGCGGCGTGCGGGTGCCATCGGCGGCGGCGCCGTTCTGCACGTCGGGGGTCTTGTCGGGAGCCTTGAACACGGGGACTTCAGGCGCCTTGACCACGACCGTTGCGGGCACAGCAGAGACATCCATCGGAAGCATCCTTTTGGTTGCCTCCGACACTGGCCGGTTTGAAACGAACGATTGGTGAATCCCGCGCGGCAATCCCGCGCCGATCCCGTCAATCCCGTCCGATGGTGAACGGACGGCTGGCGGAATCGTTAGAATGCGACGGATCGGGCGCGGCTACTCGTCCTTGCCGCGGGTCACCACGATCGAGGCCTCGGTCTTGGTGCGGGTGCATTCCATGTTCAGCCGGCGAAAGCGCATGGAAATCTTGTCGCCGCGCAGAATGCCCATGCGCTTGATGCAGCGCGAGGAGCCGGTCATCACGTCGGGCTTCGGGATCGTGAAGATGATGGCGCCGGCGGACGCGACGAGGGCGAAGAATTCGGGCTTCGGCTTGCGCTCGGTCTTGGCGTAGAGCTCGATGGAATAGTTGCGGCCGCGGCAGCCGAGCGACAGTTCCTTGGCGGCCGGATGGGTCAGATAGACCATGTTGCCGGTGTTCATGCTGATCTTGAGGCCGTCGATCTGGTTCTTCAGTTCCTTGGCAGTATCCTCGCAGCGGTCGGCCCACGCCGGCGATGCACTGAGCGCGGCGACCAGCGTCAGCGCTGCCGCGAGCAGGGTCGGTCGTCGAAGATGTGGTCTCAAAGCCATTGTGAATGCCCCCTTGTACCATTGAAGCCCGCGCGCGAATTTCCTGCAAGGCGCGCGGACGGAAGTCAACTTGCTTGTCAGAAACCGTAGAGGAAGACGCTGATCCCGAAGGCGATCACGGCGAGCACGTCGAACAGCGTGGGAATGCTGACCAGCAGGGCGGCGAGCCCCAGCCGCTGCTGGCGGATGGCGAGCGCGATGGCGCAGGCGCCCATCAGCGGAAATGCGATGATCTGGACCGGGGTCTGGAAGGCGGAGAGGCCGCCGAAATCGAGCCCGTGCCGCATCACCGAGGGCATGTAGTTGAGCCAGTTCATCAGCACCAGCGCGCCAAGGGCGATGATCGCGTAACGCAGCCGGCCGATGGTGGCAAACGCCAGCGCCGCGAGCGCCAAAAGGGGATGAGACGCCACATACGCCTTGATGATCGCGCCGCCGAGGCCGGGCCCCGGAATCTCCGACATGTCGCCGAACAACATCGGCGCGTGCGACAGCCCCTCGAACGCTTCGATCGCGGCCATGATGATCAGAAGCAGATAAAGCCCGAGCAGCCGCGGCGGGCGCGCCGAGACGGAAGCTGCATCAGGCAATGTGGTCGCGGAGTTCATTACGATCGCAAGTCTGTTGGGGGACCATCGGAAATCTCGGATTTGTCTGAAATGGACCCGGAACGGTTCAATCGCCGATTGGCGGCCGCAATGGCCGGATTCGGCCGCATCCGGCAGGCCAGCAAAACCTTCCTTTTGGTCGAAAAATGCTTAGAACGGGTCTATCTCTGCGGCGCCGTTCCGGCCGCCGCCGGCTCCAACCCGAGATCTCGACATGAACGCCCCGACTGCCTTTCCCGACCAGAAGCCTGTTCCGCCCTACAAGCATACGCCGCTGTTTCCGCTGGGGCCCGACACCACGCCCTACAAGAAGGTCACGGCCGAGGGCGTGCGGGTCGAGAAGGTGCTCGGCAAGGACATGCTGGTGGTGTCGCGCGAGGCGCTGCGGGCGCTGTCGGAAGCTGCCTTCGGCGACATCAATCACTATCTGCGGCCGGGTCATCTGAAGCAGTTGCGCTCGATCCTGGACGACAAGGAAGCCAGCGACAACGACAAGTTCGTCGCCTTCGACTTCCTGAAGAACGCCAACATCGCCGCCGGCGGCGTGCTGCCGATGTGCCAGGATACCGGCACCGCGATCATCATGGGCAAGAAGGGCTGCAACGTCATCACCGACGGCGACGACGAGGCTGCGCTGTCGCAAGGCGCGCGCGATGCGTATCTGCGCCGTAACCTGCGCTATTCGCAGGTGGCGCCGCTGTCGATGTATGAGGAGAGGAACACCGCCAACAACATGCCGGCGCAGTGCGAGATCTACGCCGAGGGCGACGATGCCTACAAGTTCATGTTCATGGCCAAGGGCGGCGGCTCAGCCAACAAGAGCTTCCTGTTCCAGGCAACGCCCTCCGTCCTGACGAAAGATCGCCTGCTGGCATTCCTGAAAGAGAAGGTGCTGACGCTCGGCACCGCGGCGTGTCCGCCTTATCACCTCGCCATCGTGATCGGCGGCACCTCGGCCGAGCTTTGCATGAAGACCGTAAAGCTCGCGTCCGCGCGCTATCTCGATGCGTTGCCGACCCACGGCTCGGCGGATGGCAATGCCTTCCGCGATCTCGAGATGGAGCAGGAAATTCTGAAGATGACGCAATCGCTCGGTGTGGGCGCGCAGTTCGGCGGCAAGTATTTCTGCCACGACGTGCGCGTGATCCGCATGCCGCGCCATGGCGCCTCATTGCCGATCGGGCTAGGGGTGTCGTGCTCAGCCGATCGTCAGGTGCTCGGCAAGATCACCAAAGACGGCGTCTATCTCGAGGAGCTCGAGCACAACCCCGCGCAGTATCTGCCGCAGGTCGAGCAGACGCTGGGCGGCGAGGTGGTCAAGATCGACCTCAACCAGCCGATGAAGGAAATTCTGGCGACGTTGTCGAAATATCCGATCAAGACGCGGGTCTCGATGACCGGGACCATGATCGTTGCGCGCGACTCCGCGCATTCCAAGCTGCGCGAGCGGCTGGAGAAGGGCGAGCCG
>Ga0081455_10002645_pt1 | contig 21223 bp, 26 predicted proteins | sample TabmetS3T2R1_FD_70207 | JGI IMG/M metagenome (GOLD analysis project Ga0081455, IMG submission 70207) | Tabebuia heterophylla rhizosphere microbial communities from the University of Puerto Rico - S3T2R1 | ecosystem: Host-associated > Plants > Roots > Rhizosphere ...
CAGCATTCGGACGATCCCGCTCCCCCGGTTCGTCGTCGAGGCATTGTCCGTAGCTGCGAAGAACTGCGCACCTGACGGCCTGCTGTTCACCATCGGTGGGAAGCCGATCGGACGGTCGGCGTTCGGGCATCTGTGGAGGCCCGCTGTCGCCGCGGCCGGTCTGCCCAAGGGGACCGGCTTCCATCGGTTGCGCCACACCTAGGTGAGTGCGCTGATCGAGGCCGGCGAATCCGTCAAGCGAGTGCAGTACCTCGTCGGGCACAAGTCCGCAGTGACCACGCTCGACATCTACGGGCACATGTTCCCGGCGGGTGAGGACCGTACGCCTGACGCCCTGGACTCGCGTTTCGGGTCTGTTGGCGAATCTCTAGCGAACGCGAAGGGAGGCGATACGCTGCGCCGCAGGTCAGACGGGATGTAGTGGACGAGCCGGCCTGTAGGCCGGATTCTGTGCGGCGCGTGTCGTGCGCCCGGCGGCCATCCATCTCCGGGGCAGCGTTGCCGATGCCCTCGTGCGGCCTACCCGCGGACTCGGGCGAGCAGCCCTCGATCGTCCGCGCGGCACGGCGGACCGTACCTTCTTGGCCTTGCTCCGGGTGGGGTTTACCCAGCCGCTCCGGTCGCCCGGAGCGCTGGTGGTCTCTTACACCACCGTTTCACCCTTGCCCGCACCCGGCGAACGCCGGGCCGTTGGCGGTCTGTCTCTGTGGCACTATCCCGCGAGTCGCCTCGGGTGGGTGTTGCCCACCACCCCGCTCTATGGAGTCCGGACCTTCCTCGGCGGACGGCAAGGCGCCGCCCGACGCGGCCGCCCGGCCGGCTCGTCCACCGTTCAGGGTAGCGCCGAAGGGCGATGCGACGTCCGCCCTGGGTGGTCGGGTCAGGCGGCGATCAGGCCGTACTCGATGGCGGTGGCGCCGGTGTCGACGGTCGCCGCCGACATCATCGAGACGACGCCGATGATGAGAGCCAGGGTGGCGAGGGCGAAGAGGACGGCGATAAGCCCGAAACGTAGGCGGCTGGTGCCTGACATGGCGACCTCCGATGGATGCGGAAAGAGTCTCACCCACAGTTCGGTGCCGTCGGCCGCGCGGATGGCCATGGCGGTCGCGCCGTCAGGACGCGACGTACGAGAACAGCTTGACCGCCGAGATGCCGTCGGCCCACCAGGCGACCATCGAGATCGACGCCGGGGCGAGGTGCAGGTGGTGGATGACCTCCATCGGAGCCTGCAGCGTCTCGCGGAGGATCATCTTCATCGGCGTGACATGGCTGACGACCACGATGGTCTCGCCGGGGTATTTGTCCAGCAGGCGTCGCAGTGCCACCTCGGTCCGGGCCGCCACCTGGTCGATGGACTCACCACCCGGTGGAGCGACCGCGGTCGAGCCGATCCAGGCGGCGAACTCGTCCGGCCAGCGCTCCTGCACCTCGGGATAGGTACGGCCGTCCCACTCGCCGAAGTCGGCCTCGGCGAGGTCGTCGTCCACGTCGACGTCGAGTCCGAGGCGTTCGGCGACGATCGCGGCGGTCTGTTGGCAGCGCCGCAGCGGAGACGAGTGGACCGCGACGATCGTGTCGCTGAGCTGGGGATCGGTGGCGGACGCGCGCCACTGCCGAAGCCAGTCGGCGGCCTGGCCGGCCTGCGCCTCGCCCTCGGCGTTGAGCGAAGGGTTCGAGCCGCCGGAACCGCTGAACATCCGGCCGAGCGTGTGGTCGGTGACGCCGTGCCGCAGCAGGATCAGCGTCGTCGGCGTGCCGGCGTCCGGCGGCCGCCATCCGACCAGCGGCTGCCCGACCGGCGCCGACGCGGACGTCGGATTGCCGCCTCCCGAGCCGACCGTGTCGATTCGCGATCCGGGGCCCTCGTCGAGACAGCGGTTGAGCAGGGCGTCCGCGGCGGCGTTGTCGGCGCGTGGCACCCAGGTCCACGTGACGTCGACCGGCGCCGTGGCCCGAGCCTGCAACGCGAGCGGCCGCAGCCCGGCGTGCTTGATCTTCCAGCGACCGGCCATCTGCTCCACGACGAGTTTGGAGTCCATCCGTACCTCGACGGCGGCGTCCGGCGCGTGCTCTCGTACGAGTTCGAGCCCGGCGATCAGGCCGCGATACTCGGCGACGTTGTTGGTCGCCTCGCCGATGTGCTCGGCGCGCTCGGCCAGCAGCTCTCCGGTGTCGGCATCGCGGATCAGCGCTCCGTACGCTGCCGGGCCCGGATTGCCTCGCGAACCTCCGTCGGCCTCGACGATCACCCGGTCGATCGCCATCAGATGCCCGAATCCGGCGTACGTACGAGGATCCGGTTGCACTCGGGGCACCGCAACACCTCGTCATCGGGTGCGGACCGGATCTCGGCCAGGTCGGCCTCGGTGAGCTCCAGGCGACAGCCCTCGCACCGCCGTCGTCGCAGCGCGGCCGCACCCACCCCGCCGAGCTGGGTGCGCATCCGCTCGTAGACCGCCATCAGCTGTTCGGGGATGTCGGCGATCAGGCGCTCGCGCTCGCCGGTGGCCTCGGCCGCGGCCGCGTCGAGCTCGTTGACCGCTTCGTCACGGGTCGCGGTGACGGACTCGGTGGCGGTGCCCAGCTCGTCGGCCTCGGCCGCGATGCCACTCAGCTCCGACTGCAGCGTCTCGAGTTGCTCCATGACCTCCAGTTCGGCGTCCTCGAGCACGCCGATCCGACGATCCAGAGCCACGATCTCGCTCTGCAGTTGCTCCAGCTCGCGTGGCGACGACACCTGTCCCGCTTCGAGTCGCTGCTGGTCGCGTACTCGCCGGGCCTTCACCTGCTCGACGTCGGCATCGGCCTTCTTCTGGTCACGCGTCAGGTCGGCGATCTGCGTGTCGAGCTCGACCCGGCGGCGCTCGAGTACGGACTGCCGCTCGGCCAGCTCGGCGAGCTCGGCGTGCTGCGGCAGGTTCTTCTTGCGATGGGCCAGTTGCTGGAGCGTGCTGTCCACGGTCTGCACATCGAGCAGGGTTCGGACGGCGCTCGGATCGGCTTTCAGTGGGGGGCTCCTCGGCTCATGGGGATGTGACCGGTCCACGGGTCGGTGACGATGGTGGACACGCGGGTCTCCACGGTAATGCCCTGCGCGGCCAGAGCGGCAGTGAGCATCCGCTCGGCCACCGGGAGCCAGGTCCACTCCGCCGCCCAGTGCGGTACGTCGATCAGGGCCGGAGCACCGTGCTCGCGCAACTCCGATGCCGGATGGTGCCGCAGGTCGGACGTGACGTAGAGGTCGGCGCCGCTGGCCCGCACCCGATCGAGCAGGAAGTCGCCGGCGCCGCCACACAGCGCGACGGTACGAATCGGCTGCTCGGGGTCACCGGCGACCCTGGCGACGCCGGCGGTACTCGGCAGTGCGGCGACGACCGCGGCCGCGAAGTCGTGCAGCGTCATCGGCTCCGCGAGCCGGCCGATCCGGCCGCTGCCGGCCAGGCTTGGCTGGTTTGCGAGCTCGTAGACGTCGAAGGCGGCTTCTTCGTACGGGTGGACCGCTCGAAGGGCCGCAACGACCGCGCCGCGCCGGGTCCGCGGAACCACCATCTCGACGCGGATCTCCGCGACCTCTTCGATGGCCCCGACCTCGCCGATCGTGGGATTGGCGTCGGGCGTCGGGCGGAAGGTCCCCGTCCCCGGCGAGGTGTACGCGCAGCGCTCGTAGGCCCCGATGTCACCGGCGCCGGCCGCTGCCAGGGCGTCGATGACCGTGGCCGTGGCGGCCTGGGGAACGAAGGTGACGAGCTTGTCCTGCGGGTCGTCCGGCTGGGGCGCGATCGGCTCCGCGTCGTCGAGACCGAGCGCCTGCGCCATCGCGTCGGACACCCCGGCGGGCGGGGCATCGGCATTGGTGTGCGCGGTGATCAGGGCGACCCGGTTGCTGATGAGCTTGTGGACCGCCCGGCCCTTCGGTGTGGTCGCCGCGACGGAGTTGACCGGCCGGAGCAGCAGTGGGTGATGCGTGACGAGGAGATCGGCGTGGGTTTCGATGGCCTCGTCGATGACGTCGTGCGTCGGGTCCACGGCGAGCAGGATCTTGCGAACCTCGTCGGCCGGGTCGCCCGTCACGAGGCCGACGGCGTCCCACTCCTCTGCCCGACGCGGGTCGTAGGCCGTCTCGAGTACGGCTTGCACGTCGCCGACCGTGGCAGTTCGCGTCACGCGCCGCAGGGTAGCGCGGGCGGCGCATGTCGAGGGCGCGCGTGTCGCCGATACCGTACGCGGATCGCTAGCCGGGCGTCCCGTCGCGCTCGCTTCTTCGGGCCAGGCTCTGGGCTTGTCCGGCGTGCATGTCGCTCACCCATTCCCCGCCGGGCTTGGCCGATGGGCCGATTCGCGGGTCGTCGGGACTGCTCACCTATCGAGGACACGCGAGCGGTCATGCACCATCTGTGTGTCAGTGGTCGAATGTATGTTCGAACCATGACGACAGCAGCCTCGACCGGCGACCCTGGGCGGCGCGATGTGGCGTTGCTCGATCGGCTGGTCGAGGTCGACACGCAGCTGGCTCGGATGGAGTGCGAGCTCGCCGAGGCGATCGTGGAGTTCCTCGACCTGCGCCAGGCAGAGCCGGTCGATGCGGTGGCCGCCGACAAGGGGAAGCTGCTGGCCGGCGAGTTCGCCGCCGACGAGATCGCTGCCGCGTTGGGCTGGTCGACCGCCCGGGTGCATTCACGAGCCCGGATGTATCGCCGGCTCGCCGCCGGCCTCCCGAAGACGGCGGCCTTGTGGCGGTCCGGTGCGATCGACGGCTACAAGGCGGGCAAGGTGGTCGAGGCTGCCGACCGGCTCACCCGTCCGGAGTCGATCTGCGACCTCGATGCCAAAGTCGCCGAGCGGATCACTGACCAGACGCCCGGCCAGTTGCAGCGTTGGCTCAACCGCCGAGTGGCCCGCGTCGAGCCGGACGCCGCCGAGCGACGGCATCGCCGGGCGTACGCGGACCGCAAGGTGTGCACCGAGCAGGGTCTGGACGGGATGGGGTCGCTGTGGATGGCTGCCGGCGCTGCCGACATCTCGGCCATCGATGCCCACCTGACCGGTCTGGCTCGCGGCCTCGGTCGCGAGGATCTCCGGACGATGGACCAGCGCCGCGCCGATCTCGCCGTCGACCTGCTGTCCGGCCGCTTCGGCGGATCGCCCGATTCCCAGCAGGCGGGTTCCGCGGTGGGAGTGGTGGTGCCGCTCCAGTCGCTGCTTGGTGTCGACGGCACTCCGGGCGAGTTGGCAGATCGGTCGGCATCGGTTCCGGCACCGCTGGCGCGACAGATCGCGGCCCGGCCGGGCACCCTGTTCCACCGGCTTCTGACCGATACGCGGGGCGATCTGCTCGACGTCACCCAGCTCGGCCGGTTCCCTTCGGAGCTGCTGGGCTTCGCCGTGGACGTCCGGGACGGCACCTGCCGCTGGCCGACCTGCACCACCGCCGCAGCGAAGTGCGATCGCGACCACACCGTTCCGGCGCCGGACGGTCCGACCACGGCCGGCAACCTGGGCAACGACTGCCGCCGGCACCATCGGGCCAAGACCCATGCGGGCTACCACGTCGACCAGCCGGAGCCCGGCACGTTCGTCTGGGAGACCCCGACCGGCCACCGTTACGCGGTCGATTCCGAACCCCTGCCAGTCGGCACCTGGCCACGTCCGGTCATACCCGATCACGACACCCCACTCGCCGAGCTGATCGACCTGATCGACAGCGACGACTCCCACCCGGTCCTCGATCGATCGACGGTCCTCGACGCCCTCGGTCCTCGGGCTGGACCCGAACCACTCCTCGGCTGGGAGTCCGACCTGATCGCCGAACCCGCCCGGGCCCCTTAGGCTCGGGCCTGTCAGGACGGGGCGTCGACGTCGATCTCCACCGTCCCGCCGGGCCTGGCCACGCCGATCGGACCGTCGTACGCCTGACCGGCCCGCTGCATCGCGACCGCCGGATCATCGCCGGGCCACAGATGCGTCAGCATCAGCTCGCTCACGCCGGCCGATGCGGCCTGCCGTCCGACCGAGGCCGCGTCGCACAACAGGCCGTCGTTACCGGGAGGCTCGTCGATGTGCGTCGCCTCGGCGAGCAGCAGATCGACTCCCGACGCGAGCTCGACCAGGGCCGGCGTGGGCCCGCCGTCGCCGGTGTAGACGATGCTTCCCGCCGACCCGGCCATCCGGATCGCGGCGTTCGGAGCGTAGTGCGGCAGCTCCCGGGTCTGCACGTGCATCGGACCGAGCCGCCACGCCTCGCCGATGCCGAACTCGTGGAGCTCGTACGCCTCCTCGAGCATCCCGGGCCGATCCAGCGCGAGTACGACCTCCAACGCGTCGGGCGGGGCGTAGATCGGCAAGGCCGTCTCCGCCGGCTCATCGGCCATCGCTCGCGCTCGAAGCAACGGATTGAGATCGGCACAGTGGTCCGGATGCCGATGGCTGACGTACACCGCGTCCAGCTCGGTGACGGGAAGCAGCCGCATCAGCTCGCCCGCGGTCCCGTAGCCAGGATCGATCAGCAGTCGAAACCCTGACTCCTCGACCAGATAGCCACTGCAGCCCACGTCGGGCAACGGGAACGCCCCGCTGCCGCCCAGCACCGTCAGCTTCACGCGCCGAGGCTACCGACTGCGGTGGGCCGCCCTCCCGGCTGACATCCACCGCCCATTCAGACGCCGGGTTGTAACAGCCTTCGGCCGTTCCCGATGTAACCGGTAAGGGCTCCGACCGAGCACGGTCTCCCTCCGGCCGGTCGGGGGTCGGCCTTTGGAGGCACCGTGCATCTCGTCGCCAACGAGTACGGCAGCTGGCTGATCGACTCCGACCTGGTACGACTGCGCGCCGAGTGGATCAAGGCCTTCCAGGAGTGGCATCGCGTCGCCGAAGGCGCTCCCGAGGCCATCCTCACCGACGAGCAGCGCACCAAGCTCCGCCGTTACTACGACGCCGAGGCGGCCTACTTCATTCGCTACCGAGCGCTCGTCGACAGCCGTCCGCAGCCCGGATCCGCCAACGCCTGACCTTCACTCGCCGCGCAGCTCACGACCCAGCTGAGTCACGCGGTACAGCACGGCCCCGCCGTTGCGGCTTCGTTCGGTCAGACCCGCTCGCTCGAGAGCGGACAAATGGTAGGACACCGTCGAGGGTGCCAGTCCCGTCTCGGCCGCGATCCGGGTCGTCGTGGACGTCGGGAGGAGCGCGGAGAGAACCCGCAGCCGGCTCCCACCGAGGGCCGGGCGCGGGTCACGCATCCGGCCCGCCGACGGCGACGGGGCGCCAGCCGGAAAGGCGATGCTGGCCGCCTTCCCAGCGCAGACCTGGATCCGCAGACCGTTGTCGCCGTGCACGACCGGAATCAGCGTCAGCTCGGTGCCGTCCAGCGTCGCGGTCTCGTCGTACGGCTTGTTGATGAGCAGGGTCTCGCCGCGACAGTGCAGGTCGGTGTGCAGCTCGTCCATGGACCGCGATGTGCCGGCGGTGGCAAGCCCACGACCGAAGAGGTCAGCTCGCCGGGCCAGTTGGGCGTAGAGAGCGGGCAGACTTGGGCCTAGCAGCGTGCGAACGATCACAGCGATCCCCCGGGCAGCCAATGGCGCCAACCGTCCCGCGTCGATGGCCGCGTCGACCATGGCGACGTCCCGAGAGTCGGCGCCGGGACGCCAGAGATCCAAGTGAAAGTCCACGTCACGATTCGGCGTGCTGGCGATGGCGCGCAGTTGGCTGCCGAACGCTTCGCTCGTCCAGGGTGCATCGGTCGGAGTGGGCGTCAGGAAGTCGGGCTGGTAGCCAGTGCCGACCAGGACACTGACCAGGCGTACTCCGGGATCTCGCTGGAGCGCGTCAAGGCCGGCGCTCGAGGCGCGAAAGGAGCCGGGACTCTGCCGAAATCGCACCAGCGCGCCCAGCCCCTCGTGGACGAGCGAGCCTCGCACGATGACCGCGCCAAGAGTTCCCCGGCGGAGTCGGCATCTGATCATCTGACTACCCCCTCAGCTGGCCGTATTCGAGCCTGATCGAAACCCGTGCGGACCGGGTGGCGGGCGTGTTCGCTGTGCCCCGAAGTCATACCTACCAGCCCAAGGAGCACGATCCTATGCACCGTCTGCGCGCCACAGCCATAGCAACTGCCGCCGTCGCCGCCATCGCGGCCGTCGCGGCGCCGATCGGGTCCTCCACCGCCTCCACGTCGAGCGCCGGCCGCGAGTGCGCGAAAGGCTTCACGTCAGCCGTCGAGCAGTACCGGCAGACCACCTTCGACAAGGATGCCGACGGCTTCAACGCACTGCTTGCCCCAGACGTCTCCATCATCTTCGCCGACGGCAGCACCCTGCTCGGCAAGGAGGAGAGTGCCGCGTGGATCGAGGGCTTCTTCGCCGATCCCGAGTGGACGCAAACCCTCGACGTCGTGCGTACGACCCGCGAAGGCTGCCGCAGCGGCTTCGTGCTCTTCGACTCGGAGTACACCCCGTCGCCCGCGGACGAGCCCAAGCCGTTGGCCATCGGCGTCACGTTCATCCGCAGCGCAGGCGAGTGGCTGGTGCTGCACAACCAAGACAGCAACGGCCCCGTCACCCACTGACCGGGTCGGGCGCGGCGGGCTTGACGATGTCGCAAGAACGGGCCACAGATACATGCTTGGGCATTAAATGCATACGCATGTACTCTCGGATCAAACGCGATGCCACGTCAATAAAAGGAGGATCATGACCCGCAAAAGCAGGATCCTGGCCGCGACAGCGGCCACGATCGCATCCGTCGCGCTAGCCGCGTCTGTCGCTGCTCCGGCCAGCGCCGCGGTGACCAACTTCGCCGATGCCAAGGGGGACGTACGTGGGGGCTTCGACATCCGCGCCGTCCGAGTCGACAACACCGGCAAGTGGATCACCGTCAAGACCCATCACCGCAACCTTCGCCAGGGACCCTCGGTTCAAGACGGCAGCATCGCCCTCTACATCGACACGGTCCGGCACCGCAAAGGCCCGGAGTTCCGCTTCGTCGGCCCGGTCGGCTTCGACGGCGACTACAACATCGTCCGCGTCCGCCACTGGCGGCCGGTCGGAGATGCGGTGACCTTCCGGGGCCAGCGGTTCCACGTCAACTACCAGAGTGACGTGGTGCGGTTCGCCGTGACCCGCAAGCTCCTCGACCGCGTGTACGACCACCGGGTCGGCAAGATCCGGGTCGCCGTACGCACCGCGCAGGACAAGCCCCACGGCGACGGAGTGCGCATCGACTGGGCGCCGAGGCAGCACCGGCTCTACCCAGCCGTCTCGCGAGGCTGACCACGGTCGTCGCACGACGGCACCAACCGCGAGGGGGGCGCTCTGCTAGGCAGTGCGCCCCCTCGCGTTCGGCAGCTCTCCGCCACGACACCTCACCTTGCGAGGGTGATGCGCGGGGTTGTCGGGCGCAGGATCCTCACATCGGACGCGTCATCAGCGTCCGATCACCCCCGGATAGTGAGGAACGAACATGGACTTCTGGGATTTCATCGGAGCGATCTTCTGGTTCATGCTGCTGGTTGCGTGGTTCTGGCTGCTCATCGCGATCGTGACCGACCTCTTCCGCGATCGAAACCTCTCGGGTTGGGCCAAGGGTCTGTGGTGCCTGTTCGTGATCCTGTTGCCGTGGTTGGGTGTCCTCGTCTACCTGATCGCGCGAGGCGGAACGATGCACGAGCGGTCCCTTGAGCACGCCCAGCGGAGCGATCAGGAGTTTCGCCGGTACGTTCAGGACGTCGCCCAACCCTCCGGTGTGGCTGACGAGCTCGCCAAGCTGGCCGATCTCCGCGACCGCAATGTGATCTCGGCCGCCGACTACGAGGCCGCCAAGGCCAAGACCCTCGGTCAGTCACCCGCCGGCTCGATGAACCCGTAGCCGACCGGTCGTAGACCTGCCGCCCTCCCCTACTGCGAGGGCGGCGGGTCGGTCACCGTGGGGTCGGTCGCCCTGCTCTCGGTGGCCACGGCCTTCGGAGTTCGGATGGCGAACCCGACCAGGGCCATGACGATGCCGACGACGACCGCCATGGCGGCCACCCCGAAGGCGACGACTGACGTGAACAGCGACGCCTGCAGGAACGCCGACTGCATCGCCGTCTCGCGGTTCGGGTCGTTCTGTGGGAGCTGAGCGTAGGTCAGTCCCCCGGTGATCTCCTTGGTGTGCTTGTCGATGACGTCGGCCTGACAGTACGCGGCGATCGGACCGTTGACGCTGTCGCCGGCGGCGCAGCTGGCGTCATCGGAGACGGTGATCTTCTGGTCCGACAGGGTGGTGCTGACGACGATCCAGGTGACGATCCCGGCGATCGCCATGAGGATGCCCACGACGATGGCAGTGATCGAAGCGACCTTGCGCATTTCCCCTCGTTCCCTCCTGCCGGCTTCTCGTCCGGCGTCGGCTCGACGAGCGGCTACGAGCCGCTCTGGCGCGCTGACGCACGGTCGGCGCGAGCCTGGCGCTCGGCAGTCCGAAGTCCACGAGCCGTCGTCACCGCCGATCCCGACGCTGGAAGTGCGTCGGGGTACGCAACACCAAGGTCGGCACGCCGATACAGATTCTTGGCCCGGACCGCCGCACCTGCATCACCCCCCGAAGGTGAGGAACTGACGGTCAGGTCTTGTCCAGACTGTTCGGTGTCGTACGCAGCGATACGCGGCCGCAGCGAAGCCCGCGAGGGCCGCGGCGGCCCGGAGTCAGGAGGGCCCAGCGTGTTCTACACCTTCATATTCGCCGGCGTGGCAATCCTTGTCGTGGTCGCCGTGCTGGTCCGATACCAGCGAAACAAGGCCGACCGAGGCGCCCCGGAGCCGCGGTCGGGAAGCGCCAGCCCGTCCCGCACCGACCATGGCAGCGCCGAGCGGAAAGAGCGCAAGCGACGGCGAGCCCAGTCGCGAAACGATCGCCGCAAGCGGCACTGACGTCGCGTCGCGCTAGGGAGGCTGGCCGAGCCGCGACGCCAGCAGCTGGAGGTAGCGCTGTTCGGGAAGGCTCGCGGTTGCTCTCGCTGCCCGTAGGTAGCACTCGCGCGCCTCACCGGCTTCCCCGGCCCGTTCGAGGAGGTGGCCGCGCACCGCGTCGAGCCGGTGGGTACGGGTCGCGGGATCGTCGGCGTCAAGGGTGCCGAGCAGAGCGAGACCCGCTCTCGGGCCATGGACGTTGGCGACGGCCACGGCGCGGCTGAGCGTGACCATCGGACCGGGCGCGACCTGGTCCAAGGTGTCGTAGAGCGCGAGGATCTGAGGCCAGTCGGTGGCGTCGGCGGTGGCCGCCTCGTCATGGACAGCGGCGATCGCAGCCTGCAGTTGGTAGGGACCCACCGGAAAGCGACCGAGCGCGTCCGCGAGCAGAGCAAGACCCTCCTGGATCGTGGCGGTGTCCCAGCGTGAGCGGTCCTGGCTCTCGAGCGGCACCAGCGATCCGTCGGGATCGGTCCGAGCCGGGCGGCGGGCGTCGGTGAGCAGCATGAGGGCGAGCAGACCAGCGACCTCCCCATCGTCGGGGACCAGCCGACGCAGCATCCGGGTGAGCCGGATGGCCTCGGAAGTCAGGTCCACGCGATGCAGGCTGACTCCGGACGTCGCAGTGTAGCCCTCGTTGAAGATCAGGTAGAGCACGCTGAGTACGGCCCGCAGCCGAGGCGCGATGGCGTCGACCGGCGGCAGCTCGAACGGTTCACCCGATTGAGCGATCAGTCGCTTGGCCCGGGTGATGCGCTTGGCCATGGTCGCGTCGGGTACGAGAAAGGCGCTCGCGATCTCCTTGGTGGACAGGCCGCCGACGGCCCGCAGCGTCAGAGCCACCTGGGAAGCCGTCGGAAGTGCCGGGTGGCAGCACATCAACAACACGACGAGCGTGTCGTCCTGGTCCGGCGACCACTCGTCGACGGCCGGCGTCAGCTCGCCTCTCGCCACGTCGGCAGCTCGCTCCTCCCGATGGCGCCGGGCGCTGTCGCTGCGCCAATGGTCGACGAGGGATCGGCGGCCGACGGTGATGAGCCAGGCCCGGGGTCGATCGGGCGTGCCCTGCTCCGGCCACTGCGTCAGGGCGGCGAGGAGTGCCTCCTGGGTCGCGTCCTCGCAGGCGTCGAATTGGCCGTACTGCCGAGCCAGCGTGGCGAGGACCTGCGGTGCGAGCGTACGCAGCAGGTCCTCGATCGACTCGCTCGCCTGGTCCATGACTGGCTGTGCTGGCGAGATCGGCTCAGATCTCCGGTGGCGGCTCGTCCATGACCTGGCGGACCTCCATTGGGAACTCGATGTAGTCCACGACCTTGCCGGCGACCTCGAGCGCACGTTCCTCGGTCGCTTCGATGATCCAGTAGCCGGCGAGGGACTCCTTGACCTCGGCGAACGGCCCGTCGGTCGGCATCGCCTTCGCGTCGGCGAAGCGGACCGTCTTCGCTGCGCTCGGGTCCGCCAGCTTCTGACTGTCCACGAGCTCACCGGACTCTCGAAGCTCGGCGTCGAGGCCCATGATGAACGTGTGCATGCCGCTGATCCACTCTGGCGATCGACCCCGCAGGCTGTCGCCGACGCCGCCGAACATCATGATCATGTACTTCATCGATCCACTCCTTCGAGCGCTGCCACCCCGGTGGGGCCGGCTTCGCCTGGTAGTCGGAGCCGAGAGGCGATTCTGGACACGAGTCTGCCGGTTCTGTCGGAGGCCGTCGCTAACCTGCTCGCGTGACCATGGCTGAGATCGCCGAGGCCGAACTGTCCGACGCGCTTGCCGCCGCCCGAGCGGGCGACAGCGAAGCGTTTCGGGTCCTGGTGTCGCCGTACCTTCGGAGCCTGCATCTGCACTGCTATCGGATGCTGGGGTCCTACGACGATGCCGAGGAGGCGATGCAGGACGCGATGCTGCGCGCCTGGCGCGGGTTGGCCACGTTCGAGGCTCGGGCGCCGCTGCATCACTGGCTCTATCGGATCGCGACGACCACATGTCTCCGGACGATCGAGCGTCGACGTCGCTCTCCGGTCTCGGTCGGCGAGATCACTTACCTGCAGCCCTATCCCGACCGGCTGCTCGAACAGATCTCCGACGTCGCGCTCGACCCAGCCGCTGCCGTCGAGCAGCGGGAGACCGTCACGCTGGCCTTCGTGTCCGCTCTGCAGCGGCTGCCGGCGACCCAGCGGGCGATATTGATCTTGCGCGATGTCCTCGTCTGGACCAGCGCTGAGGTCGCCGATCTCATGCACACCAGCGTGCCGGCGGTCAATAGCAGCCTGCAACGGGCCCGGACGACGATGCAGGCGTCGGCGAGGCGGCCGACGACGGTGGAGTCGCTGAGCGCACGCGAGCGGGAGGTGCTCGATCGCTTCGTCCGGGCCTGGCAGGACTGCGACATCCAGGCCCTGGCCGACCTGCTCCGCGACGACGCGATCTTGAGCATGCCGCCCGAGGCTGCGGCGATCGTCGGCCGCGACCGAGTCGCGGACTTCTTCGCGACCGTTCCGGCGGATGGCCGGCTCGACCTCATCCGGCTGGTTCACACCCGGGCCAACGGGCAGCCGGCGCTGGCGGCGTATCTGCCTGACGGCGACGGACCTTGCCGTGGCTACGGAGTCATGGTGCTGACCGTGGTCGACGACGCGGTGGCCGAGATCGTCGGATTCGCCGATCCCGCGCTGTTCGAGCACTTCGACCTTCCGTTGACGCCGCCCAGATCGTGAGTCCGGTCCATCCGGACCGATGAGTTCGCGAGTCGGAACGGATCGTACGTGTCGTAAGCATCCAACAACCCAATGGAGCACCGAGCGATGACTACGACAGATCCCATCGAGCGCTACTACGACGCATGGGCGCATCGGCAGGGCGACATGACCGGCGTGCCGTTCGACGACCATTTCAGCTTCACCGGACCGATCGCCTCGTTCGACACCGCGGCCGGCTATCGCGAGATGGCCGCTCAGGCCGGCCCGATGGTGCGAAGCTTCCGAGTCCGCCACCAGTTTCGGGACGGCAACCTCGTCGTCTCGATCATCGACTGGGAGATGGCCGGAGTCCCAGGCACCTTGACCGCCGCCGAGTTGCTCGAGGTCGGGGCCGATCGACTGGTCCGGGGTGAGCTGATCTACGACGCCGAAGACCTCCGCAAGGCCATGGCGTCGTAGGCCGCGCAGTCACCCGCGTCGCTGTCGCGCTTCGACCAGCGATGACTGGGCGATGTCCATCGCGCGGGGATGGTCAGCGCGGACCAGCGTCCGGGCCGCATGCCGGATCACGTAGGCCTCTCGCGTGGTCGCTGAAGCCCGGGTGTCCCGCCACCGCTCGAGCGTGTCGAGCGCGAGCTCCGGGTCCTCCTTCGAGATGTCGTTGACGTGGTTGGCGACGGATCGGGGTGACGTAACGGGCTGGGTCAGCAAAGAGCCGGTCCAGGACCGGTGCCCTCACTGCACAGCCGTCGCACGTGGTAGTGCTCGTCGTCGGTCCAGACGAGCAAGGTTCCAGCACCTGATCGGGGACGGCGTCGAGCAGTGGCCGGATCGCGTACTCGGCCGAGAGCCGCGTGGTGATTCGGCGAAGCGTGGCCAGCGAGTATTCGAGGTTCTCGGCAGTGCAGCCATGGCAGGCGACGTATTCGGCGTAAGCGGCGTAAGCGGCGTAGATGAAGTCGCCGAAAGTCGCCGAGGGAGCGGGTCGGGTCGACCGGGCGAGGGAGCGATCGCAGCAGGACGTCCACGGCGGGCCGGAAGTCGCGTGGCAGCAGCTCCTCAAGGCAGGTGGTGATCCAAGAGATCCGGGCTTTGAGCTCGAGCTCCGGGAATCGCGGGACGACACTGCTGACGAACTCTGCGGCGGGGACCGCCGGGTGCTCCCGCTCGATCTCGCCGGCGATCAGCTCGACCTTCGCCCGTGTGAAGAGCTGGTCCTTGAGCGGAACCCGCTGCTGCTGCGCTGCTGTCACCCGTAACTCTTCAGGACCTCGTAGACGCGATGCGAGCCGTCGCCGGTCATGATCGAGAAGAAGGCGGCGCAGGCGTCGCTACTTTGCTCCGCCTCGATGACCCGGTCCATTGCGCCCGAGTCGCGAAAGCACACGAGATCGGCGTAGCCGCCTTCGCCGTCCTTCACCAGGTCGCGGCGGATGATCCCGTCCTGCTTGCTGGCGAACTCCGTCTCGAACCGGTCGGAGGCGCTGACCAGAGCGTCCTCGGTGATGCCTGCCTTGAGCCCGAACGGCGCCAGTGCGATGTGCATGTCGGTCCTTCTCTCTGGGTGGGCGAAACCGACCGTAGCCAGCAACCTGCCACTGCATGTCATATTTGTGGGATGCGCGGCGAACCGTCCCGGGAGAGCAGAGTCCTCCGCCTCGAGGCGCTCAAAGCACTGCTGGCCGAGCGCGGCTACACGACGGTCGCCGACCTGGCTCGCGAGCTCGGGGTCAGTGCGCGCACCCTGCACCGCGACCTCGCACTGCTGCGGGACATGGGCGTTCCCGTCGAAGGTGACCGCGGGACCGGCGGCGGCCTGCGTCTCGAGCCCGGCTGGTCGCTCGGCCGGGTTCACCTCAATGAGTCCGAGGCGCTCGGCCTTCTCCTGAGCCTCACGATTGCCGAGAAGGTCGACTCCCCGCTGCTTCTCGACGACCTACGCTCGATCACCCGCAAGGTCAGCGCGGCGTTCGCACCAGCCCAGGCACGGCGGATCCTCGCGCTGCGTCGGCGGATCCTCGTCGGGCAGACCGCATCGGCCCAGGTGCTCGCCGGCTACACCCCACCCCGACCCGCGGTCACGAAGGCGCTGCTCGACGCGTTCGCGCGACGACGTTCCGCCCAGCTGCGTTACGAAGACCACTACGGCACCATCACCGACCGGGAGGTCGAGCTGCAGTTCCTCTACTACAACCTGCCGGTCTGGTACGCCCTGTGCTGGGATCGGCTCCGCGACGACGTCCGATCGTTCCGCATCGACCGGGTCCACGACATTCGAGTGTTGCCCACCGAGTTCCGGCTCCGACCAGCCGGACCGTTTCTCGCCGCCGGTGAGACGACGGCTCGAACCATGTAGCTGACTGTTATTGAAGCGATGTCGCGTATGACGCCCGCGACGGATTTCAGGTATTCGGCCGACGCAGAATCGGGTTCAGCGCGGCATCCAAGACCGTGCCGGCCGCTGCTCAGTCACTCATCGCTCGGCTGGACGCCAAGCGGCTGCTCCGTTGATGCTGTCAGAATCAATTGGGGTCGTGCTCCGGTCTGTCGCCGACCAGCGCTCGTAGCGACTCGGCGATGTCGACCAGGGCGAGCGTGGTCGCGAGCTTGGCGGCCTCCTCGAACACGTACTGGTTGCCGTTGTAGTAGGCATTCGCTGCGCCGGCCGCGATGCTGCGGGCTTCCTCGATCAGGGTTGTCCCGTTCGTCGTGGTCGTCATGGTCAGGTCCCTTCCCTGGTGCGGCCGTTCGGCGCTTCGTGGCGCAGCGTCCGCGTGCCTACATCTCCCCAATCTTGCTCGAAATTGATGCAGTTCGGCCGGAGCCACGCGGGTCATGGCGCTTTCGTACGGCCAAGACAGGTGCGAGAGTGGAGTGGTGAGTGATGGGGATCAATCGGTCCTAAAGCTGACATGCAGCCTGGACGCGCCACGCGAGCGCATCTTCCGGAGCCTCGTCCAGCCAGCCGCGTTGGCGAAGTGGTGGGGTCCTTCCGAGTTCACTACGCCCGAGATCGAGATCGACCTACGCGTCGGAGGAAGCTACCGCTTCGGCATGCAACCCCCCGACGGCGAGCTGTTCCACCTCGCGGGCGAGTTCCTCGAGATCGACCCGCCGGGTCTGCTCGCCTACACCTTCCGCTGGGAAGAACCCGATCCCGATGACCAAGAGACCATCGTGAGGTTGACCTTGGACGCGATCGGCGAGGCGACGCAGATCTCGCTGTCGCAAGGAACATTCGCGACCGAAGCACGGCTGACGCTGCACCGGAACGGCTGGTCGGACAGTTTCGAGAAGCTGCGCCGACTCATCGAATCGGAATCTGATTAACTCCGCCCGCCAAGAAGTCCTCGATGAGGAAGTCAGTCCAGGTCCACCAACGTAATGTCTTCGCAATGGACGAGGCGGTCGTTCGGGCGAAGACCTCCGTTAATCAAGAAGACAGCATCATGATGACCGCCGCCGCAGTAGATGCTGTCCGCCCCATGATCTCGTCTCAAGATGACGGCATCGTTCCGTTCGCCGCCGTAGACGCGATCCGCGCCCCGGCCCGGGAACAACTCATCGGGGCCGGCACCGCCGTACATTGTGTCGTTGCCACGCTCACCACGCAGGCGATCGGACCCACCGAGCCCAGCGAGTCGGTCGGCGCCAGCGAGAGCACGTATGCGGTCTTTGCTGGCGGTTCCGACGAGATTGTCCGCCCTATTAGTACCCTCGATGAACACTGCCGACGCTGATCCGCCAGTGAATACGGACAGCGTGACGGTGGCGGCAGCGATGCTGGCCACCTTGATTACCTTCTTCATCCCCATACCCGTCCATAGAGCTTTGCGTTGTCTGTCGGAACCCAACCATTGGACGGGTGTTGTCGCGTAGTGTCGAAGGTCCCGACTCGGTCCTGCCTAACCGGTTATTGAATCTTGCAGCAATTTGTTCGTCGGGACATCTCCGTAAAAGACTCGTCAGTCTGCTTCTATTGCCACGTCGGATTTATCTGGCACCGACATCCAGATTCGGTAGACAAGCGGGGTATCTACCCAAAGGCACGCTGTGGAGCCAAGCCAGGGCTCGCCTGGGCAACCCTCAGCTCCGCATCCCTTCAGGCGCGTCGGTCCCGCACCGCCCTGGCGTCGGCACTGGTCGTCGTTGGCGGCAAGCTCAACCCAGCCGCCTCCAGGTGTAGCCATTCCATCTGGTCCCGGTGGCCGCAGTGGTGCGATGGCGGCCGGAAGCGCCCCAAGAGCCCAAAGGTCGGCTCCGCTTCCTCAGCCGCTTCCTTAGACTTCACATGGAAGAGGAAGCTCCGGGCCTCGCCGCCGACATCAGCCGCGAAGCTGCACCGCCGCCTCGCCCTGATGTTCCTCGGCAACGAGTGGAAGGGGAGTCCGTGACGAGTGAGACCCCCCGCCACGAGGACGAGCGGGCTTCCGCCGCGACGCCCCGGACTCGCCAGCGGCAACGGTGGCGATCGGTGAGAGCCTCGGCATTGTCCGAGTACGGCCTTCGACCGGCCGGGATTCGCCTGAATCGATACCGAGTTCCGCTACCTCGCCGGCAGCCGGTGAACCGGTCCAGAGCGAGCGGCCAGGCGGTCGACCCCGACGAGCTCGGCCCGATGGCACACCACCTCGTCCCGCAGGACCAGGTCCCCGACACCATCGCGGGGTGGAAGGCCCTGGCCGACGGTCTCCTGACCAACCACTGCTGCGCCTTCCACCGCAACATGGAGATCTCGGCGCGCTACGCCTGGATCTACCGGCTGCGGCCGACCTGCTTCAAGTGGGCCGCGATGGCCGCGTTGGCGTCGCACCACGTCCGGCTCGCTCTCTTTCCGCTCCGGCTGGACACCGACGGCACCGGCTACGTCGACATTCCGCACAGCGTGGGTCGCCAGAAGTTCCTGCTGATGGCCGACGTCAACACGATCCGGGCGACCAACAACGCCATCTTCGACGACATCTTCTGGGTACACCTCGCGTACGTCACGACCGACGACGGCCTCGTACGCCTCAGCGCTCTGCTGCAGGCCGAGCCCCATTACGCTCCCGTACTCGCCGGGTTCGAGACGATCGACCAAGGACGGCGCGTACTGGACGACCCGGCAGCGTCGCCGGAGGCCAGACGGACGGCGGACGAACTCATCTGGCAGGGCAACATCCAGCTCCTCCAGCATGAGCAGCGCGCCCTGGTGCAACCCAACTTCGACCGGCTCTCGTGCGCGTTCGCGCGGATCGTCTCGATCGGCTCGACGACGAGCTTCGAGGTGCGTGGCATGCGGCAGGAGGTCGCGTACTTCACCTCCTTCTACCTCTACTCGCTCACCCGAGGCATGCCGAACACGCTGGCTCCGCGAGCCTGGCCGCGGATCACCCACTACGACGACCGCTGGCGCTGGCTCGAGCAGCATGTCGTGCCGCGTTTCCGGCGGCTCGATGCCGATCCGCACCTGATCGACGCCAGCATGCGGCGCATCATCGACGAGGAACGGGTCTACGCGTCGGCGCCCTGCGTTCTCCCGTTCTCGCCGGCGGACCGTGCGGGCCCGGGTCAGGAGCTCGGGGCGGCCCGGTAGGTCGCCGCGTCTGAGACCATGGCAGGTGGGTACATCGCGACTGATGGATCGGAGGTACGGATCATGAGTAAGGCGATGTTCATCCTCGGTCTCGCGGTGGGATACATCCTGGGAGCCCGGGCGGGGCAGGATCGCTACGAACAGATCAAGCAGCAGGCGACGGGTGTCTTGAAGAACCCGCGGGTGCAGCGCAACGTCGACGCCGCGAAGCAGACCGCCAAGGGTGCGGCTGGCTCTGCGACGCAGAAGGTGCGTGACCGGGTGCCGGGCAGCCATGCCAACGCGTCGGCGCCGGCGAGCTCGACGTCGTCCTAGCCGGTTGGGCTGGTCAGGGGCCCTGTTCGACCAGGTTGAGCAGGCGCTCCTCGATCGCCTGTGTCTTGGCGGGATCGAAACCCCGAAGGGGTTCATCGAGGACGAGTACGGCCAGACCGTGCAGCGCCGACCAGACGATGTACTCCGCGTCGGGGCGGCGCGCTGGAGCCAGGACGCCGGTGACGACGAGTTGGTCCAGTGTTGCCGCCAAAGAGCTGGAGGGGAGTCAGTCCTCTCTGGCCGGCTCGGATCGGGCGAAGCGCAGGTAGCCGGTGCCGACGGCCCGCAGGCGGGCCCGCGTCCTTCCTGCGCCGCGCCGGTCGGCATGAGTCACCAGGTGGGCTAGTGCAGGACGCCCGGCAGGAACGTCCGCCGGCCGTGGTCGGCGACGGCTACTCCGTCGTCATGTGTCCAGACGCCCGAGTGGGCCCGGGGTTGCGTACGCGAAGCAGAAGGACCCCGGCACCGATCAGATTTGCGGGCGCGATCAGACCTTGCACTCGGATGGCCCGAGAGAGACCCTGATGATAAGGCCGGGACCGGAGGTTCAGGTCATGCCCGACATCGACAATGATCTGCCGCGGCACGAGGGCAGCGAGGTCCGATCGCCGCTCGAGCGCGTGCTCGCTGACGAGCACGCAAACATTCGCCAGCTGGCCACCCGGGCCGAGCGGGCGAGTCCCACCGACGAGGATCCCCGCCTGCACTACGGCCTCACCGACACGTTCTCCGCCGTACTGTGCCGGCACCTCGCGGCCGTCGACGACGTCCTGCTCCCGAGAGCCCGCAAGGAGCTGACCCACGGGCACGCCAAGGTGCACGACTACGTACGCCACGCTCGCGGACTCGAACACACCCTGCACCTGCTCAAGGCACGGCTCTACGGCGACGCCACCGCGCAGCACCGGACCTGGGACGAGGTGTGGAACGGCCTCGAGGACTGGCTCGACGACCACGTCACGCATGAGCAGGCGCTGATCCATGCCCTGGCCGAGCACCTGACCGACGACGAGGCACAGCGGCTGGCCGCGAAGCTGCCCGCCGCCGAAGCACATTCACCCACCAGACCGCATCCCTACACGCCCCACACCGGGGTGTTCGGCCGGGTCGCCCACCGGGTCTGGGCTCGAGTCGACAGCTTCTGGGACGACGCGGAAGCACGCATCGTCCCCCTCCGTCGTCGTGGGCGTAGCCACGCCGGAGAATCGCTGCTGTCCCGCTACTTCACGGGTATCTCGGTCAACAAGCCGGAGCACCCCACGTCGAGTGAACGCCGCGGCTCGGCCGACTCCTAGGTCCGTCCCTCAGGGCCAGCCGAGCCAGCGCGCCGAAGGTTTCTGACCCGTTACGCTACGGACGATCGGCAGCTACGGGGCGCGGGGCCAAGCAAGGCCCGGAGGCATGATGAGCGTCCGCTTCACGGCGCGCATAAGACGATGGTGGAAGGCGCGTTACGGCGATCAGCGACCCAAGACGATCCAGCACGTGTGGACGCCGGAGGATCGCCAGCGACAGCTGGGGGCCTTGGAGTCCCTGTGCAATCGGATCGCCGATCTGTTCCGAGCCCATGGTGACTGGTACGCGGCGGGTCTGTTTCGGGAACGCGCCGCAATGGCCAGGCGCCTGCTGGCCTACGGCTACACCCAGGCGGATCTGAACGCCCTCGGCGGAAGCTTCCCGTATGGCG
>Ga0081455_10002646_pt1 | contig 21212 bp, 21 predicted proteins | sample TabmetS3T2R1_FD_70207 | JGI IMG/M metagenome (GOLD analysis project Ga0081455, IMG submission 70207) | Tabebuia heterophylla rhizosphere microbial communities from the University of Puerto Rico - S3T2R1 | ecosystem: Host-associated > Plants > Roots > Rhizosphere ...
CGTGGCGGCCGGACAGGGCCGGTCGGCACCGCCGCCGCGGTGGGCCGAACCGGTCTTCAGGCCTCCTGGCCCAGCCCGTTGAGCGGCACCCGCCGCGCCACCACCTTGCGCCGGCAGATCCGCCAGCCCGCCGCGACGCGCACCACCACGTCCTCGTACGTCACCGACCCGCACGAGCCGTCCGCCATGATCCCGAGGCCCTTGGAGCGGGCACGCACCCGGTCGTCGGCCGCCTCCTCGATCACCACGTTGGTCACGTGGTGCGCCACGGGGTTCTTCGCGCCCAGCGCCAGCGCCGCCTCCTTGAGGGCGGCGAGCCCGGCGACCTCGCCCTGGCCGAAGTCGGACAGGTCGTAGACGACGTCGGACGTGAACACCTCGTGCGACCGGTCCAGGTCCCCGTCGTCGACCAGGTGGCCGTGCAGTGCGATCAACTCGGTGACCGCCAGGCGGTCTTCGAGAGTCAGCGCCATCTCCTGCCCTTCTCTCGGCTGATCGCACACTCCCACGGACGGCATCATCGGTCCCACCTCTTTTCCGTCTCGCCCCGTCGCCGCACCGGCCTGGCCAGCAGTGCGCCGAGCAGACCGGTCACCAGCCCCCACAGCAGCGCGAGGCCCAGCGCGGTCCACACCTGGGGTTTGAGAAACAGATCACCGGCCAGGTCCCCGCCCAGGTCGCCGATGCCGAGCACCGACAGCCCGTAGTGCGCGGAGATCCGGCAGACCAGGCAGATCATGAGCACGGTCAGCGTGAGCGCGACCGCCATGTGCAGGGCGTGCTGCCAGGCGCGCATCCGGGCCGGGGAGCGGGTCGCCAGCAGGAACGCGGCGGCCAGCAACAGCACCGCGGCCACGACCATCAGCCACCACACCCGGCCGTCGTACTCGGCGAGCGTGCGCAGGTTGAGCGTGGAGACCTCCTTGGTGCGCAGCACCTCGTCCAGCACATGCGGCATGGGCAGCCCGAAGGGTCCCTGCACCCGGCCGGTCCAGGTGGCGCCGAGGCCGAGCGTGAGCGCCAGCCAAACCAGGTTCGGCATACCCAGCAGGATCACGGCCAGCGTCTCGACCCGGTGGCCGCGGACCACCGCGACGACCAGGTCAAGGTCGAGCCGGCGCCGGTCGGCCTTGAAGACGTTCGCGACCGTGGAGTGGGAGACCAGGTCGGGGCCGGCCCCGGTGTGCTGCCCGATCCGCTTGGCCAGGTCACGGTACGACGGGTTGCCCGACCAGATCCGCAGCCGGCCCAGCAACTCCACGAACTCGGCCATCGTGCTGGCGTGCCGCGGGTCGGGCGGCCCGTCCGGCCGGGCGCTGCTTGGCATTCCCCCACCACGAGACGGGCGTGCCGGCGAACCGGTCATTGGCACCGCGGAGTGTACAGAGTTGTCCAGGAAAATGGCCGGCGCGGCTGCCCCCCGGAGACGCTGCTGACACCGAAGCACGGCGTTTCTGGGGGTGGGCAATGGGGGTTCAGGCAGCCGGACGGGACGGCGCCGGCCCGACCTGGCACCGATCAACGCGACACCGCGCGGGGCCCGCTCCGGCCGCCGACGGTGCAGGTCCCGTTCGAGATGGCTGGTCATCCCCACCGGCTGACGTTCCGACCCAAGGGCAACGACGTCGACGTGGTGATGGCCAGTACTCCGCGCCAACTGACCAACAGGTTCAGGGACGCGCACCGGCGGATCGACCACCTCCAGGCGTACGTCCGGACGATCGAGAGCCCGGCGGTCCGCAAGAGTTTCGAGGAGAAGTTGCTGTCCTCGATACAGGAGCTCGAAATGGAGGACAACGTCGCCGACTACAAGAAGATCTACAAGACGGTCTATCCAACGCGGGATCTGGAAGGTCAACCGCTCACCCCGCAGCAGCGGGCCGACTTCCAGAAGGTTCAACCCCTCATCGACAAGGCGAACCGGTTGCTCGCGCGGCTGAGGGAGTGGGGCAGCAAGACAGGTATTCCTGACCTGAGCCCAGAAGCTATCGACCACACAATAGAAGTGAAGGGCAAGGAGATCTGGGAACGCGAGTTCAGCCGGATCAAAGGAATCATCGACGAAGTGGTGGGACGGTACTCCTACAAGGGCCAACCGCTGCACTATGTCGGCAGCATGAGCCGCGGTTGGCGTGGCCCGCACAAGGGGCTCACCCGGCCGGACCTGAGGGACTTCGACGTCGACCTGTACGTGGTCCATCCCGAGGAGTACGAACGTGCCCGCAACGGCTTCAACAAGAACAATCCGCTTGTCGTCGACAAGGACAAGGTGTTTCCCAGTGCACTGGACACCAACGATCTGTTGACGCTCCGGAGTGAGATCGCCCGCGCTTTGCGGGACGCCCTCGGTGAGGACATCAAGAGTGTGGACACCGACACCACAATCGCCCTGCGGGGGACCCCGCCGTAGACTGAGCGCCGCCGACAGGACGCGGGGCGGCGAAGGAATGCGAGGTGCACGTGAAGATCACGGTTGTCCAGTTCTCGATCCGGGGCGACTCCGAGCTGTCGTTGCAAGAAATGGGAACGAGAGTCGGCGAGGCGGTGGGCTGCCAGTTCCGGGTCGGGAAGTACGTCAGGACGGAAGCACTGATCACCGAGTTCCTGGGCGCGAAGGTCGGCCTGTATTGTCGACCGGCCCCGGTCGGGAACATCTTCGGTTTCAGCGGGCATCTAGAGGATGCCGCTCTCGTAGCAGGCCCGGACGGCGAGGCGGTCGAGATCGAGGTTCTCGACCTCGGTCCGGCGATCGCCCACCTGCTCAGGATCCGCAGCCTCGGCGACTGGCACCTTCCCAGCGAGGAGGAGCTGACTGCGGACCGCGAGTACTACTCGTGATCAGGCGATGAGGTTGTGATAGCGACCGAACTCGCTGTCCAGCCAGGTCGAAGGGTTCGGCGCGGCGGACGGACCTAGGGGCGCCAGCGGCGGTGGGGGGTGGTGGGGGTGCCGGTGCGGATGAGGTCGAGGCGGGGTTTGGGGCCGTCGGTGCGGCCGGTCTGGGGTGGGCGGGAGCCTGCCTGGTACGGGAGGGGCCAGGACGCGCCTGGGCCAGTGTAGCCCTGGTCGGCGGCGGCGTGCAGTGTCCACTGTGGATTGAACAGGTGTGCACGGCCCAGTAGGCACAGGTCGGCGCGGCCGGCCAGCAGGATCGAATTGACGTCGTCGTAGGAGGAGATGGCACCCACCGCCATCGTGGCGATGCCGGTTTCGTTGCGGATCCGGTCGGCGAAGGGCGTCTGGTACGACCGGCCGAAGGCGGGCTGTTCCGCCGCGACCACCTGGCCGGTGGAGACGTCCACGATGTCCGCGCCGGCGGAGGCGAAGGCGGCGGCGATGGCCACGGCGTCCTCGGCGTCGATCCCGTCGTCGCACCAGTCGGTGGCGGAGATGCGTACGCTCATCGGCCGGCCGTCCGGCCACACCGCGCGCATGGCGGTGAAGACCTCGACCGGGTACCGCAGCCGGTCGGCCAGGCTGCCGCCGTAGCGGTCGGTGCGGTGGTTGGTCAGCGGCGAGATGAACGAGGACAGCAGGTACCCGTGCGCGCAGTGCAGCTCCAGCAGGTCGAACCCGGCGTCGACGGCGCGGTGGGTCGCGGCGACGAACTGGTCCCGGATCTCCTCCAGCGCAGGCAGATCGAGCTCGCGCGGGACCTGGTTGACCCCTTCCCGGTACGGCAGCGGCGACGGCCCGACCACCTCCCAGTTGCCCGCGGGCAGCGGCTGGTCGATCCCCTCCCACATCAGCCGGGTGGAGCCCTTCCGGCCCGAGTGGCCGAGCTGGATCCCCACTGCCGCAGCGGATTGCGCGTGGACGAAGTCGGTGATGCGGCGCCACTGCCGCGCCTGCTCGTCGGTGTACAGCCCGGTGCAGCCGGGCGTGATCCGGCCGGTCGGCGAGACGCACACCATCTCGGTCATCACCAGGCCGGCGCCGCCGAGTGCCTTGCCGCCCAGGTGTACGAGGTGGAAATCGCCCGGCAGGCCGTCGCGAGCGCAGTACATGTCCATGGGCGAGACCACGACCCGGTTGACCAGCTCCAGCTCCCGCAGCCGGAACGGCTGGAACATCGGCGGTCCGGGCCGCGCCGCGCCATGGCCCCGCGCCGCGGAGTCCCGGGCGTACCAGGCGTCGACCCCGGCGACGAACTCCGGGTCGCGCAGCCGCAGGTTGTCGTAGGTGACCCGGCGGCTGCGGGTCATGATGTTGAAGGCGAACTGCACCGGGTCCTGGTCGGTGTACATGCCCAGGTTCTCGAACCATTCGAGGCTGGCCTGCGCGGCCCGCTGGGTGGACAGCACGACCGGCCGGCGCTCCTCCTCGTACGCGCCCAGCGCGGCGTCGAGGTCGGGCTGCTCGTGCAGGCAGGCGGCCAGCGCCAGCGCGTCCTCCATCGCCAGCTTCGTCCCCGAGCCGATCGAGAAGTGCGCGGTGTGCGCCGCATCGCCCAGCAGGACAAGGTTTCCGTGCCGCCACCGTCCCGTTCGGACGGTGCCGAAGCGCAGCCACTTGGAGTTGTTCAGGTACAGCCGCGCACCGCCCAGCACGTCGCCGAACAGCTCGCGGATCGCCTCGACCGACTTCTCGTCCGACTCCCCTGGCCGCAGCGGCCGCTGCGCGTACGCCTCGAAGCCGGCGCGCCGCCACACCCGGTCGTTCATCTCCACGATGAACGTGCTCGCCCGCGCGTCGTAGGGGTAGGCGTGCACCTGCATCACACCGTGCGGTGTTTCCACGATGTGGAAGGTGAAGGCGTCGAAGACGTGGTCGGTGCCCAGCCACATGTACCGGCACTGCCGCGTCTCCACCGACGGTTGGAAGTGCTCGGCGTAGCGGGTACGGGTCGCGGAGTTGGCGCCGTCGCTGGCCACCACCAGGTCGTGGGAGGCGCGCAGCTCGTCCGGATCCGGTGCCACCGTGGAGAACCGCAGCTGCACGCCGAGTTCGGCGCAGCGCTGCTGGAGGATGCGCAGCAGCCGCTGCCGGCTCATGGCCGAGAAGCTGTGCCCGCCGCTGGTGTGTACCTGCCCGCGGAAGTGGACGTCCACGTCGTCCCACTGCGCGAACTCCGCGCGCATGAGCCGGGAGATCCGCTCGTCGGCGTGCTCGATGCCGCCCAGGGTCTCGTCGGAGAACACCACGCCGAAGCCGAAGGTGTCGTCGGCCGCGTTGCGCTCCCAGACGGTGACCTCGCTGGCCACGCCGAGTTGCCGTGCCAGGGCGGCGAAGTAGAGCCCGCCGGGCCCGCCGCCGATCACCGCGACGCGCATGCTCACGCCAGGCCACCCGCGGCCCGCTCGCGCAGCACGTACCGCTGGACCTTGCCGGTGCTGGTGCGGGGCAGGCTGTCCACGAACTCCACCAGCCGCGGGTACTTGTACGGCGCGATGCGCGCCTTGGCGAACTCCTGTAACTCCGCGGCGAGGTCGGGCGTCGCGGCGAAGTCCGGCTGCACCACGACGTACGCCTTGACCACGTGGCCGCGCAGCGGGTCCGGCGCGGCCACCACGCAGCACTCGCTCACCGCCGGGTGCACGGCGAGCGCCTCCTCCACTTCGGGCCCGGCGATGTTGTAGCCGGCGGACACGATCATGTCGTCGCGCCGGGCCAGGTAGTGGTAGTACCCGTCGGCATCGCGTACGTAGGTGTCGCCGGTCAGGTTCCACCCGCCCTGGACGTAGCTGGCCTGCCGGGAATCGGCGAGGTAGCGGCAGCCGGTGGGTCCCTGGACCGCGAGCCGGCCCGGGGTGCCGTCCGGCACCGGCTCGCCCGCCTCGTCCAGTACGGCCGCGCGGTAGCCGGGCACCGGCAGCCCGGTCGCGCCGGGCCGGATGTCGTCGTCGGCGGCGGAGATGAACACGTGCAGCATCTCGGTGGAGCCGATGCCGTCGATCAGCCGTACGCCGGTGGCGGCGTGGAAGTCCTGCCAGGTCGACTCGGGCAGGTGCTCGCCGGCGGAGACCGCGCGCCGCAGGCTCCGCAGCCGCTCCATCCGGCCGGTACGCACCATCGCCCGGTACGCGGTCGGCGCGGTGAAGCAGACGGTGACCGAGAAGCGCTCGATGAGGTCGGCCAGCTCGTCCGGGGACGCCTTCTCGATGAGCAGCGTCGAGGCGCCGGCCCGCAGCGGGAAGACCAGCAACCCGCCGAGCCCGAAGGTGAAGCCGAGCGGCGGCGTGCCGGTGAACAGGTCGCTGGCCTGCGGGCGTACGACGTGCCGGGAGAAGGTGTCGGCGATGGCCAGCACGTCGCGGTGGAAGTGCATGGTCGCCTTGGGCCGGCCGGTGGTGCCGGAGGTGAAGGCCAGCAGGACCACGTCGTCGGCCGCGGTGTCGACCGGGGTGAAGGCCGCCGGCTCCTGCCCGATCAGGGAGTCCAGAGTGGACTGTCCAAAAGTGACGACCGGTACGCCGCCGAGGTCGGCCTCGCGCAGGTCGCCGGCGAACCGCGCGTCGCACAGCGCGAGGTTGACCCGGGCGATCTCGGCGACGGTGCTCAGCTCGCGGGCGCGCAGCAGCGGCATCGTGGTGACCGCGACGCCGCCGGCCTTGACCACGGCGAACCAGCACGCCACCAGCCAGGGGTTGTTGGGCGCGCGCAGCAGCACCCGGTTGCCGGGCACCAGGCCGTACCGGTTGGTCAGCAGGTTGGCGATGCGGTTGGAGGTGGTCTCCAGCTCCCCGTAGGTCCACACCTCGCCGCCGGGGGTGAGCAGGCAGGGCCGGTCGGGCGGCGCGGCGGCGAGCAGTACGGCGGCGCAGTTGAGCCGCGCCGGGTACTGGGTCCCAGGCAGGTCGAAGATCATCTCCGGCCACTGCCCGGCGGGGGGCAGGTGGTCGCGGCAGAAGGTGTCGAGGTGTGCGGAGGGCCCCAGGTCCCGCGTCATGTGCCAAGTATTCGCTGTTCTTGACGGCAGTCAAGGGATGCGAACATCAGACGACGGCGAAGCCCTGCACCTCGACCAGGGCCTCCTCATCCCACAGCTGGGCGATGCCGATGCCGGCCATGGCCGGGTAGTGCGGGCCGACCAGGCGGCGCCAGACCCGCCCGATCTCGGCCGACCGGGACCGGTACGCGCGCAGGTCGGTGGTGTAGATCGTCAGGCTGGCGAGCTGGTCCGGCTCCCCGCCCGCGGCGCGCAGCGCGACCAGCAGGTTGGCCAGCGCCTGCTCGAACTGGGCCACGATGTCGCCGGCACCCACGATGCGGCCGGCCGCGTCCAGCGCGGTCTGCCCGGCCAGGAAGACCACGGTGCCCTGCCCGACCACGGCGTGCGAGAAGCCGCGCGGCGCGGCGAGTCCGTCCGGATTGATCCGTTCCACCGGCGGTCAGCGCCCCTGCCAGCGCGGCGGGCGGCGCTCGTTGAAGGCGGCGTGGAATTCGGCGTGGTCCCGGGTCGTCATCAGCAGCGCCTGGGTCATCGCGTCCAGCTCCATCGCGCTGGCGATCGGCATGTCCAGCTCCCGGGTCAGCAGGGACTTGGTCTGCGCCAGCGCGAGCGCCGGTCCGCCGGCCAGCCGCCGGGCCAGCTCACCCACCGCGGTGTCGATCTCGCCGTCGCCGACCAGTTTCGAGACCAGGCCGTACCGGTCGGCCGTGGCCGAGTCGATGGTGTCGCCGAGCATGAGCAGTTCGGTGGCCCGGCCGAGCCCAACCACCCGCGGCAGCAGGTACGCCGCGCCCATGTCGCCGCCGGACAGGCCCACCTTGGTGAACAGGAAGGCGAACCGGCCGGACGTACTCACCACCCGGAAGTCGGAGGCCAGCGCGACGACCGCGCCGGCACCGGCGGCGATCCCGTGCACGGCGCTGATGATCGGGACCGGGCACTCGCGCATGGCCCGGATGACCTCGCCGGTCATCTTGGTGAACCGCATCAGGTCGCGCGGCTCCATCCGGATCAGCTCGCCGATGATCTCGTTCACATCGCCGCCGCCGCAGAAGCCGCGACCCTCGCCGCGGATGACCAGCACCCGGACGTCCTGGTGGTGCGGCAGTTCGGTGAGCAGGTCGCGCAGGTCGGCGTAACTCTCGAAGGTCAGCGGGTTCAGCTTCTCCGGGCGGTCCAGCGTCACCGTCGCGACGCCGTCCGCCGCGGCGTACCGGAAGTGCTGCCAGGAGGTGGTGAGCGGCGCGGAGGCGCGGAACCGGTAGGGCGGCGTGGTCACCAGCGCGACGATATAGCAGCGATGACGCCCGTCAACAGACCGCAACTCGGCACCCCCGGCGGGTACGTTGGGCCGGTGGCCGATCCGGTGACGCTGGCGGTGTTGGGGACGGGTTCGCGCGGCTGGGCATACGCCGCCTATGCCGAGCGGTGGCCGGAGCGCGCCCGCGTGGTGGCCGTGGCCGACCCCCGGACCGGCCGGCGGGAGGAGTTCGCCGACCGCTTCGGCGTACCCGCGGCCGGCCGGTACGGGGACTGGCGGGAGGTGACCGCCGCGGGCCGGATCGCCGACGCGGTGATCATCGCGACCCCGGACCGCGAGCACGCGGCCGCCGCCCGCGAACTGGCCGCGCAGGGCTACCACATCCTGCTGGAGAAGCCGATCGCGACCACGCCCGAGGACTGCGTGGCCGTGGTCGAGGCGGCCGAGCGGGCCGGCGTGGTCCTCGCCGTCTGCCACGTGCTGCGCTACACCGCCTACACCGAGGCCGTACGGGCGGTGCTGGCCGGCGGGCGGCTCGGCGACCTGGTCGGCATCGACCACCTGGAACCGGTCGGCTGGTGGCATTTCGCCCACTCCTTCGTGCGCGGCAACTGGCGGCGTACGGACGAGTCGGGGCCGACGGTGCTGACCAAGTGCTGCCACGACCTGGACTGGCTGCGGCACCTGGCCGGCCGGCCCGCGACGGCGGTGACCAGCCACGGCGGGCTGCGCCACTTCACCGCGGCGAACCGGCCGGCCGGCGCGGCGGACCGCTGCCTGGACTGCGCCGTCGAGCCGTCCTGCCCGTACTCCGCGCCGCGCCTGTACCTCGGCTGCCTGGACGACCCGCACCGCCGGCGCTGGCCGCTGTCGGTGGTCACCACCGACCACACCGCGGCCGGCGTCCGGCAGGCGCTGCGGGAAGGCCCGTACGGCCGCTGCGTGTACGCCTGCGACAACGACGTGGCCGACCACCAGGTCACCACCATCTCCTTCGCCGGCGGCGTGACCGCGACGGTGACGATGAGCGCGTTCACCCCGTTCGGCCGGCGGCGTACGCGCATCATGGGGACGCGCGGATTCCTCGACGGGGACGGCGAACGCCTCACCCACACCGATTTCAGCACCGGCGAGGTCACGTCGGTACGGGTCGGGACCGGCCACGCCGACGCCGGTGGCGGGCACGACGGCGGCGACCTCGCGCTGATGGGCGAGTTCGTGGCCGCCGCCGCGGCGGGCGACCCGGCCCTGGTCCGTACCGGCGCGCGCGAGTCGCTGGAGAGCCACCTCATCGCCTTCGCCGCCGAACGCAGCCGGACGACCGGGTCGGCCCAACCCGTCTAGTGCGCGGCGGCGAAGTCGGCCAGCGTGCGGGTGAACAGGTCCGGGTGCTCCAGGTTCCACAGGTGGTGGGCGTCGGGGACGATCCGCAGCTCGGCCTCGCCGATGCCACCGGCCAGCTCCCGCGAACCGGGGATGTTGACCTTGTCCCGCGCGCCGCACAGCACCAGGGTCGGCACCTTGAGCTGGGCGAGCCGGTCCCGCAGGTCGGTCTGCGCCAGCGCCTTCAGCTCGTCCCGGTAGGTGCGCTTGCCGATCGCGTTGAAGTCGGCCAGGCAGCCGGCGATCATGTCGGCCCGGTCCCCCGCCGGCACCATCCCGATCGTACGGCCGATCTGCTGGGCGAACACCCGGGCGATCAGCCGCTGCGGCATGACGGCGACGATCGCCCGCTGGATCGCCAGGCCCGGCGGCGGGTGCGCGATGCCGCCGGACAGCACCAGGCTGCGTACCCGCTCCGGCTTGTCCAGCGCGGCGAGCACGGCCACCGTGACCGACAGCGAGATCCCGCACAGGTGCACCGGCCCGGGCGCATCGTCGAGCTGCCGCCCCACTTCGGCGACCGCCCGGTCGAGAGTGAACGGCGCGGGCAGCTCGGGGGTCAGCACCGTGAACCGCCCGGCAAGCGCCTCCGCCTGCCAGCGCCAGATCCGGCCAGTGGTTGCCGCGGCCGGTAAGAGCATCATCGTTTCCACCGATCATGCCTACCGACCGCCTATCCCGAACGCAAGGAACTCCGGCCCGCGAATCCACCCGGGGCGGAGGGCTTCCGGTCAGTGCCGGCGTGACCGCTCGGCGCAGGGGCGGCAGTGCGCGGTGGCGGGCAGTGCCTGCAGGCGTTCGGGGGCGATCGGGGCGCCGCAGCGCTGGCACTGCCCGTACGTCCCGGCCGCCAGGCGCTGCTCGGCCCGGTCCAGCGCGGCGAGCTGCTCGCGGGCCCGGGCCAGCAGCGCTGCGGTCTGGGCGCGCTCGAACGCGGTGGTGGAGCCGTCCGGGTCGTGCTCGTCGTCGGCGCCCGCCGCGGCCTCGGCGGCGCTGTCCAGCTCGCGGACCAGCGCCGCGACCGTACGCTCGACCTCGGCCCGCTCCGCCCTCAGCAGCTCCCGCGCGTCCACAACCGACCAGTGTTCCTCAGGAACGGGTCCATTTCTGGTTCGAGCCGCCGGTGCAGGTCCACATGGCGATGAGCGTGCCGTTGCCGGTGCCCGCGCCGACCGCGTCCAGGCACAGTCCGGATTGGACACTGGTGATGGTGCCGTTGGCGTTGACCACCCACTGCTGGTTGGCGTCGCCCGTACACTCCCACAGCTCGACCTTGGTCCCGGGCGCGGTGTTGGCGCCGGCCACGTCCAGGCACTTGTTCCCGTAGACGGTGAGCGTACGGGCGGGGGTGAGCGTCCAGGACTGGTTGGCGCCGCCGTTGCAGTCCCACAGGTCCAGCTGCGTGCCGTTGGTCGTGGTGGCGCGGGGGACGTCCAGGCAGCGGCCCGACGCGGTCCCGCGGACCACGGCCGGTCCGCCGCTGCCGACACCCCAGGCCCACTGCAACCGGCTGACGCCGCTGCTGCTGTTGTTGGTCAGGCTGAGCGCGGTACCGCTGCCGTGCAGGGTCTCCATGCTGTACGTGTCGCCGTTGCGCAGCCCGGGCCAGTACACCGAGCCCATGCCGAGGGCGCGGATGGTGTCGGTGTCGGCCTGGATGTAGGCGATGAAGTAGTTGTTGCTGATCGGGCCGTTGTAGTTCAGCCCGGTCGTCATCGGCGCGCCCCACTCGTCCACCACGGTACGGGCGGCGCAGGAGCCGATCCGGTTGCGCAGGTCGCCCGCCCAGCCGGCGTAACTGGTCTGGCTGGTGTTCCAGAACCCGTAGTGGTGCAGGGACAGGAACGTGCCGGTGAACCGGCTGTCGGCGCAGACGCTGGTGACGTTGTCGTTGAAACCGGTGCCGCTGACGAAGATCCGGGCGCGGGGTACGGCCGGGAAGGTGCTGAGCCACTGCGCGGCCAGGTTCGCCCAGGCGCTGGCGCTGTAGCCGAACGGCTCGTTCATCGGCTCGAAGTAGACGCGGCTGTTGCCGGCGTACTTACCGGTGATGGTCCGCCACATCGCCCAGTAGGTGTTCAGGTCGTCGACCATGCCGTCGCGGTGGGCGTTGCCCTCCCAGTAGCTGAGGATGACGTTGAAGCCCTTGGCCGCGGCCGCGTCGATCGCGCCGGTGTAGGAGGCCCAGAACGGCCCGTTGACGCTGAACGGGTTGACCGGCAGCCGTACGGTGTTGGCGCCCAGGTTCGCCTGGAAGCCGGACAGGATGGCGTTGGCCTTCGCCGTCACCGTGGCGTAGCTGTCCGATGTGGACAGTCCGGACGGGACGACCGCGTCGTCGGCGAAGTTGTCCCGCGGGTCGGCCCAGTTCACGCCGTGGAACTGGTTGGTGGCCGCGGTCGCCGGTGGCGCGCCGGAACCCAGCAGCAGGCCCGCGGTCAGCGCGAGGGTGGACAGGGCGGCAAGGGCAGACCGTCGCGGCAACGGAATCGCCTCCGGGTAAGCCGGGATCCCCCCGCGGTGCCTCGATGTTAGCGCAAACATGCGCCGCCCGGTCGGGTGAATCGTGCCGGCGGCGCGCCGCGGTTACAGTTGCGCCAACGGGTGGAGAGTTGACCCCCTGCCTACCCGGGGAGGATCGCCGTGCGGTCGATTCGGTTACGTCGCAGCGTGGTTCCGGCAGCAGCGCTGATCATCCTGGCCGGCGGCAGTCCGGCGTACGCGGCCCCGGTCGGGGTGGCCAACGGGGTGCAGTTCACCGACACCACCGGCGCGGTGGTGCAGGCCCACGGCGGCGGGGTGATCGCGGTCAACGGGTTCTACTACTGGTTCGGCGAGAACCGGAACCCGGACGGCACCTTCCGCGCGGTCTCGGTGTACCGGTCCGCCGACCTGCGGACCTGGACCTTCCGCAACAACGCGCTCAGCCAGTCCTCGGCGGCGGAGCTGGGGGTGGCCAACATCGAGCGCCCGAAGGTGCTGTTCAACGCCAGCACCAACCAGTTCGTGATGTGGATGCACAAGGAGAACGGCAGCGACTACAGCCAGGCGCTGACCGCGGTGGCCACCTCGAGCACGGTGGACGGCAACTACAGCTACCGCGGCAGCTTCCGGCCGCTGAACAACGAGTCGCGGGACATGACCGTCTTCGCCGACGACGACGGCACCGCCTACCTGGCCTCGGCCACCCGAAGCAACGCCGACCTGAACCTGTACCGGCTGACCCCCGACTACCTCGGCGTGGCCGGGCTGGTACGGACGCTTTGGCCGGGCTCGTTCCGCGAGGCACCGGGCATCTTCAAGCGCAACGGCGTCTACTTCCTGCTCACCTCCGGCGCCACCGGCTGGTCGCCGAACCAGCAGAAGTACGCCACGGCCAGCAGCCCCACCGGCACCTGGAGCGGGCTGCAGAACGTCGGCGACGGCACCGCGTACGACTCGCAGACCGCGTACGTGCTGCCGATCCAGCGCACCAGCGGTACCGGCTACCTGTACCTGGGCGATCGCTGGGCCGGCGCCTGGGGCGGGCGGGTGAACGACTCGCAGTACGTGTGGCTGCCGCTGCGTTTCCCCACCGCCACCACCCTGTCGATGACGTGGACGCCGCAGGTGGTGATCGACACCGCCGCCGGTACGGTCGCCGCCAGCACCGCGGGGACGGTGACGCTGACCGCCCGCAACAGCGGCAAGTGCCTGGACGTCACCAGCGCCTCGACCGCCAACAACGCCGCGGTGAAGCAGTTCACCTGCAACGGCGGGGCGAACCAGCGCTGGCAGGCGGTGGACGCGGGCGGCGGGTTCGTCCGGCTGCTGGCCGGGCACAGCGGCAAGTGCCTGGACGTGGCCAACGCCTCGACCGCCAACAACGCCGCGGTGATCCAGTTCTCCTGCGGCGCCGGCACGAACCAGCAGTTCCAGCTCCAGGACGCCGGCAACGGCGCCGTACGCATCGTGGCCCGGCACAGCGGCCGGTGCCTGGACATCGCCAACGGCGCGACCACCGACGGCGCGGCGCTGATCCAGTTCACCTGCGGCAGCGGCACGAACCAGCAGTTCACCCGCCAGTCCTGACCCGATCCGGCGGCGGTATAGGTTCGGGAGCATGGAGACTACGGCGCTCGGACCGTTGGAAGTGAGCCGGCTGTGCCTCGGCGCCATGCTCATGGGCGGCGACACGCCGGCCGACGAGGCGTACCGGATCCTTGACCGGTTCCTCGACGCCGGCGGCACGTTCGTGGACACCGCGGACGTGTACGGCGACGGCGAGTCGGAGCGGACGCTGGCGCCGTGGCTGGCCAAGCACCGCGACCAGGTGGTGATCGCCACGAAGGTCCGGTTCGGGGTGTCCGATCCCGGTGGGGCCGGGTTGGCGCCGGACCGGATCCGGGCGGCGTGCGAGGCGAGCCTGCGCCGGCTGGGGGTCGACACGATCGACCTCTACCAGGTGCACGGCCCCGACCCGGACGTACCGCTGGAGCAGACCCTCGACGCGCTCGACGGGCTGGTACGCGCGGGCAAGGTGCGCGCGCTCGGCGCCTCCAACTTCCCGGCGTGGCTGCTGGCCTGGTCGGTGGCGCTCCAGGACCGGGAGGGCTGGGCGCCGTTCGTCAGCCTGCAACCGCAGTACTCGCTGGTCGAGCGGTCGGCCGAGCTGGACCTGCTGCCGTTCTGCCGCGCCGCGGGCCTCGGCGTGCTGCCCTGGGGCCCGCTCGGCGCCGGCTTCCTCACCGGCCGCTACACCCGCGAGCACCTGCCGCCGGACGGCCGGGTCGCCCGCGCCGGGGACGACCTGGAGGAGTCGGCGGCGCGGCGGGCCGTGGAGCGCAACTTCCGGGTGGTGGACGCGGCCACCGAGATCGCCGGGCGGTACGGCCGGCCGGTCGCCCAGGTCGCCCTCGCCTGGCTGCTGGGTACGCCCGGGGTCACCGCGCCGATCGTCGGCGCGCGCACCCTCGCCCACCTGGAGGACCTGCTCGGCGCGACCACGCTGACCCTGACCGGGCCGGAGCGCGAGCAACTGGAGGCGCCGGCCCCGCCGCCGGAGGTCTCACCGCACCGCATGCTCCGCGGCCAGATCAACCTGCCCGACGTCCCGACCCTCCACCGAACCCGCTGAAAAAAATCTTGGAAGTTCGTCGCGCCGGGTGTCGATCCGGGTGGCGCGCGTTCGTGGCGTGGATGAGAGACCGGCACGACCGCCGGTCACCACCGCACCGGAGGACACCATGACCGCCGCCACCATCACCCGCCCCCGTACCCGCACCACCACCAGCAGCGGCTCCTACGTCCGCGCCGGCCTGGCCGCGACCGTGGCCGCCTCGGTCGCCACCACCGCCGTGGCCGCCGCCGGGCACGCCGCCGGCATCAGCCTGAACATCCAGGGCGAGCCGATCCCGGTGGCCGCCTTCGCCCAGCTCACCGCGGTCTTCGCCCTGGTCGGGCTGGCCCTGGCCGCGGTCCTGAACCGCCGGGCCCGCACCCCGCGGCGTACGTTCGTCCGCACCACCGCCGCCCTGACCGCGCTCTCGCTCGTACCCGACCTGATGGTTCCCGGCGCCAGCCCGGCCACCCGCATCCTGCTGATGACCACCCACCTGGTCGCCGCCGCCATCGTGATCCCCGCCATCGCCCGCCGCCTGTCCAGCTGACCCGCACCACCCCCACGAAGGAGGACACCGTCATGAAGCAGTACCTGCTCTCCGTCCACTACGTCGACGGCCAGCCGCAGCCGAGCCCCGACCAGATGAACACCATGTACGCGCAGGTCGACGCGGTGAACAAGGAGATGACCGAAGCCGGCGCCTGGGTCTTCGGCGGCGGCCTGCTCACCCCGGACATCTCCACCGTGGTCTCGGTGACCGACGGCAAGACGACCGTGACCGACGGCCCGTTCGCCGAGGCAAAGGAGCACATCGGCGGCTTCTGGATCCTCAAGTGCGAGGACCTGGACGCGGCGCTGAAGTGGGCGGAGAAGGCGTCCGCCGCCTGCATGGGACCGGTCGAGGTGCGGCCCTTCGATGAGGAAAGCAACGACTGATGGACCTGACCGGCGTCTACCGGGCCGAGTACGGCCGCTGCGTCGCCACCCTGACCCGCCTCCTCGGCGACATCGGGCTCGCCGAGGAGGCCGTGCAGGACGCCTTTGCCGTGGCGCTGGAGCGGTGGACCGAACTGCCACCCAACCCCGGCGCCTGGATCGTCACCACGGCCCGCAACCGGGCCATCGACCGCATCCGGCGTGAATCCACCCGGGATGCCCGGCACCAGCAGGCACTGCTGCTGTACGCCGACGACGACGTACCGAAGGAGGTGGGACCAGTGCGGGACGACCAACTGCGGCTCATCTTCACCTGCTGCCACCCGGCGCTGGCCCCGCTGGCCCAGACCGCGCTCACGCTGCGGCTGCTCGGCGGCCTGGAGACCCCCGAGATCGCCCGCGCCTACCTGGTGCCCGAGGCCACGATCGCCCAGCGGATCGTCCGCGCCAAGCGCAAGATCCGCGACGCGGGCATCCCGTACCGGATCCCGCCGGAGCACGAGCTGCCGGACCGGTTGCCGCACGTGCTGACCGTGCTCTACCTCATCTTCAACGAGGGGTACACCGCCACCACCGGCGAGTTGGTACGCACCGACCTGTGCGCCGAGGCGGTACGGCTGGCCCGCGCGCTGGCCGACCTCATGCCGGACGAACCGGAGGTCCTCGGCCTGCTGGCGCTGCTGCTGCTCGCCGAGGCCCGCCGCCCCGCGCGGGTCGGCCCGGACGGCACGCTGGTCCCGCTGCCGGAGCAGGACCGGACCCGCTGGAACCGGGCGCTGATCGCCGAGGGCCACGACCTGGTCCGCCGCTGCCTGCGCCGCAACCAGCCCGGGCCGTACCAGATCCAGGCCGCCATCAACGCCGTGCACACCGACGGCGAGGCGACCGACTGGCCGCAGGTGCTGGCGCTGTACAACCAGCTGCTGGCGGTCGCGCCGTCGCCGGTGGTGGCGCTGAACCGGGCCGTCGCGATCGCCGAGGTACACGGCCCGGACGCCGCCCTCACCGCGCTCGACGGCCTGGACCTGCCCGGCTACCACCTGCTGCCGGCCACCCGCGCCGACCTGCTCACCCGCCTGGGCCGCACCGCAGAGGCCGCCGCGGAGTACGACGCCGCGCTCGACCTGGTCACCAACGACGCCGAGCGCGCCTTCCTGACCGGCCGCCGCGACCGGCTCCGCTAGCCCTCGGGCGGCGGGTACTCCTCGATCAGGGTGCGCAGGTCGGTGACCGGCTCGGCGGCGGCCGCCCACTTGGCCCGGATCCGGTCCAGGTACGAGCGGACCGTGGGGATCGCGATGTTCAGCCGGCGCGCGATGGCCGCCAGCGTGCTGCCGGTGCCGTACAGGTAGAGCACCTGGAGTTCCTGCGGCGACAGCTCGGGCGGGTCGTCGTTGATGATCGTCATCAGCTCGGTGGTGAGCGCGAGCTGTCCCATGTGGACGGTACGGATCGCGCTGGCGAGCTTGTCGGCGTCGTCGTCCTTGATCAGGTAACCCGAGGCCCTGGCGCGGATGGTGGCCCGGACGTGCCGGCGGTCGCCGTGCACCGAGATGACCAGCACCCGGGCGCCGGTGGCCCGCAGCGCCGCCACGTTCGCCGCCGGTTGGCTACCGTCGTCCAGTTGCAGGTCCAGCAGGACCACGTCGGCCGGTTGCTCCGCGGCCAGGTACGCCGCGACGCCGGCCGCGGTGGCCACGATCTCGATGTCGGCGGCGTCGGCGAGCAGCGCGCGCAGCCCGGCCGGCACCAGCCGGTCGTTGTCGATGACGGCGACCCTGATCACGACGACCTCATCACGGCGACCTCATCACGGCGACCTGGGTCACGCCGGCCAGCGCAGGTCCACCCGGGTCCCCTGCTCCGGGTGACTGTCCACAGTGGCCTGCCCGCCCACCTCGGCCATCCTGTCCACAATGGAGTGCCGGATGCCGTACCCGGGCGGGACGGCCGCCTGGTCGAACCCCTTGCCCTGGTCGACCACGGCCACGGTCACCCCGCGGCGGTCACCGGCCTCGTGGGCGAGCGCGGTCAGCTGCGCCCGGGCCGTACCGGCGTGGTTGGCGACGTTGCTCAACGCCTCCGCGCTGGCCCGGGTGAGGGCCTCGACCACGCCGGTGGGGATGTCGTCGGGCAGGCTCGCGAAGTGGTACTCGACCCGCAGGCCCAGGGCGGCGCACTGGTTGCCGGCCTCCATCAACGCCAGCGACAGGTCGGTCAGCCGCCCGCCCGGCTCGTCCGGGGTGGCGCCGCGCAGCACGTTGACGCTGACCGCGCACTGCCGGCGTACCTCCGGGTCGGGGTGTGCGGCGGGTCCGCGGCCGGCCAGCGCGGTCAGCACCCGCAGCGGGCCGTCGTGCAGGGCGCGGTAGCGGCGTACCTGCTCGGTGAAGTGCCGCATCCGCTCGTCGTCGTGCGCCCGGCGGGCCGCCAGCCGTTCCCGGGCGGCGATGACCTCGGCGGTGGCGGTGTCGACGGCGGCGACCAGGACGTGCAGCCGCCGGATGAACACCAGGCAGCACAGCGCGGTGCCGGACTGCCAGCCGACCACGCTCATGTTCGCCACCACGCCGACCGCGCCGCCCAGCACCGGTAACTGCGCGACGCCGTAGGCCACCCCCAGCGCGGCACAGCTGGCAGCCGTACGCGCGGCGGAGGCGCTGATCAACGCGACCGAGGCGGCCACCGAGACGGTGACCGGCTCCAGGTCGGGGTTGGCCACCACGGACTGGAAGGCGTCGGTACGCGCCGACCAGGCCAGGCCCACCGCGCCGCAGCAGGTGACCGCCACGTCGGCGGTCATCGCCCAGCCCGGCACCGGGTCGCGGCGCAGCACCAGCGTCACGAAGTAGGCGGCCCAGGCGGCGACCAAGACGTGCACGAGCGCGGCCAGCCAGGCCGAGGTGTACGCCCGCGCCTGGACCGAGTTCACCGCCCCCAGCCCGACGATGGCCAGCGCGGTGGCCCGGGAGGCGACGACGACGGCCGCGACGATCCCGCGGATGCGCCTGCGCAGGTCGACCGCGCCCGGGATGGCCACGTGCGGATCTGCCTGAACACGCACTGCCCGAGCTTCCCACCGGGAACCGGCGGCGGTCCATGCCGCACATGTGCGGCATACACGCCCTGTTTCCTCAGGTCCCCGGTGTCCTGTGTCGATGATCACGCCGACCGGACTGTGGTCGGCAGGAGAAAGCAGGTGGAGCGCGTGAGCGGGGACGCGGGTGGCAGGGGAGGCTTCCGGCCGATGCGGTGGTTCGCCGACCTGAAGGTCCGTACGAAGATCCTGGTGAACGTCGGTCTGGGGCTGGCGGTGGCGGTGGTCATCGGTGTGCTGGCGGTGAGCCGGTTCCACGCGCTGAGCGCCGACAGCCAGGCCAGCTACACCGAAGGCCTGGCCCCGCTCAGGATGGTCGCCGACGCGCGGGCGGCGCAGATCCGGATGAGGGCGGAGGCGGCACTCCAGGCGAATGCGCCGACGGCAGCGGACACGGCAGAGCACGAGCAGGCGTTCGCCGACAACCAGGCCGCCCTGACCGCGGCGCTGGACCGGTTCAGGGCCGTCGCGCAGGACGAGGACGAGCAGCAACTGCTCGGCCAGCTCGAGCAGACCCTCGGGAAGCTGAGCGCGATCTACACCAACACGCTCTTCCCGCTCGGCCGGGCCAACGACCATGCCGGCTGGTCCAAGGTGTACGACGAGCAGGCCGAGCCGCTGGTGTCGGCCGCGGCCAAGCAGGCAACCGCGCTGGTGGACCTGGAGGACGCCAAGGCGAAGACGAACACCGACGCCGCGTCCGCGACGGCCGGCAGTGACAGCAGGCTCGTACTGATCGTGTTGCTGGTCAGTGTGCTGGTGATCTTCGCCCTCGCGCTCTCGGTCGCCAACCAGATCGTGCGCCCGCTGGACACCGTCAACCACGCGCTCAGCGCGATGGCCAGCGGGGACCTGACCGTGCAGGTCCATATGGACAACAAGGGCGTGATCGGCGATATGGCCCGAGCGCTCAACGCCGCCGCCAGTTCGATGCGCGAGGCGCTGACGGTCATCGACCAGTCCGCCTCGGCGCTCTCCTCGGCCACCGAGGAGCTGTCCGGCACCTCGAACTCGATCGCCGCCTCCGCGGAGGAGGCCAGCGTGCAGGCCCAGGCGGTGTCCGACGCCGCGGGTACGGTCGCCCACAACGTCCAGAATGTGGCGGCCGGCGCGGAGGAGATGGGCGCCTCGATCCGGGAGATCTCGCGCAACGCCAGCGAAGCGGCCAAGGTGGCCGCGTCCGGCGTGTCGGCGGCCGAGGTCACCAACGCGACCGTCGGCCGCCTCGGCGAGTCCTCGACCGAGATCGGCAACGTGATCAAGCTGATCACCTCCATCGCCGAGCAGACCAACCTGCTGGCGCTGAACGCCACCATCGAGGCGGCACGGGCCGGTGAGGCCGGCAAGGGTTTCGCCGTCGTGGCCAACGAGGTCAAGGACCTGGCGCAGGAGACCGCGAAGGCGACCGAGGACATCTCCCGCCGGGTCGAGGCGATCCAGGCCGACACCGACAGCGCCGTCCACGCCATCGCCAACATCAGCCAGATCATCCGCGAGATCAACGACTACCAGCTGACCATCGCCTCGGCGGTCGAGGAGCAGACCGCCACCACGGGCGAGACGAACCGGTCGGTCAGCGAGGCCGCGACCAGTGCCAGCGAGATCGCCAACAGCATCTCGGGCGTGGCCGAGGCGGCCCAGCTCACCAGCCAGGGTGCGACCGAGTCCCAGCGTTCCATCGACGATCTGGGACGGATGTCCCACGACCTGGCCGAGCTGGTGCACCGCTTCCGCGTCTAGCCCGATGATCAACGCCGAGTTGGTTCCGGATCTCCGGCACCAACTCGGCGTTGATCATGGGTGGGCGGCGCCGGTGCTGGCCACCGCACTGGACGTACGCCGGGCGGGCGTACCCGGTTCGGGGACGCCCGCCCGCCTGGGTCAGACGACCTCGCTGATCTGGTCCTTCTCCACCGAGTAGACGAAGCCGCGGATCTTGTCGGTGTGCGGGAGGAACGGGCTGGCCTTCAGCCGGGCGATCGACTGCCGTACGTCGTCCTCGAGGTTGTTGAACGCCTCGGCCGCCCAGGGCGGGCGGATGCCGGTCTCGGCCGCGACCTTGGCCCGGAACGCGTCGTCGGTGAAGGTCATCATGCCGCAGTCGGTGTGGTGGATCAGGATGATCTCGGTGGTGCCGAGCAGCCGCTGGCTGATCGCCAGCGACCGGATCATGTCCTCGGTCGCGGCGCCACCGGCGTTCCGGATGACGTGCGCGTCGCCCGGCTCGAGGTCGAGCACGCGGTAGACGTCCAGCCGCGCGTCCATGCAGGCCAGTACGGCGACGCGCGCGCCGTGCGGCATTACCTCGGGGACAACGTGTTCGCGGTCGCTCGCCCTGCGGATCAGTTCGTCCGTGATGGACACGGGACCTCCTCTGGGAGTCCTCCGGCCCAGCTCGCGGCCGGAAACGGTTGACCATCCCGGGATCGGGCCCGGCCACCAGCACCTGAGGGAATCCCCGAACCACCTCGGCGACACCGCGCCCGTGACCGAGCCCGCACCGCGCCCGGGCCCCCGCCGCGCCCGAGCCCGCACCGCGCCC
>Ga0081455_10002647_pt1 | contig 21202 bp, 20 predicted proteins | sample TabmetS3T2R1_FD_70207 | JGI IMG/M metagenome (GOLD analysis project Ga0081455, IMG submission 70207) | Tabebuia heterophylla rhizosphere microbial communities from the University of Puerto Rico - S3T2R1 | ecosystem: Host-associated > Plants > Roots > Rhizosphere ...
CCTACCCAAATAGCGGGAGTTGTGATCTCACGGTCTCAGCACCAGCGCGGGGGAGTCCCGATGGTGTCGATGTAGCGGGCCGAACCCCACGCCCAGGTGCCGTCCGTGAGGAGGTACCAGACGTTGTTGCCCTGCACGCTCTGCCCGGGGGTCTGGCAGAAGATCGAGACCCGCTGGCCCCGGTGGACCACCCGGATCACCTGGCTGCCGCGGTTCGGTGCGCTGCGCAGGTTCAGCGTGTTCGCGGTGACGACTCCGCGGGCCAGGCGCGAGTTGTTGTTGCCGCCCTGCCCCCAGTCGCCGTCTCCACCCTGGCCCCCGTCTCCACCCTGGCCCCCGTTCCCGCCCGGATCCCCGTCCCCGCCCTGGTCCCAGCCGTCCTGAACGCTGACACCGGGATCACCTCCGTCGTCCCCGTCGTCCGCGAGGGCAGGAGCGGCAACGACGGAACTGAGCAGAGCACCGGCGGCGCCGGCTATGGCCACACGGCCGAGGAGGGAGCGCAGGGACATGGGGGGTACCTCCAGGAATGCGGGCGAAGCTGACTATTCGCCACGTTAGGAGTCGGCCCCGGGGCGCGCCCGTCACATTGGGCCATAGGAGCGCCCCGCTAACCGAGCGTCAGAGTCGCCATCGCCCCGCCGTCCAACGCGTTCGTGAACTCCAGCCGCGCGCCCAACACCTCCGCCTGCCCCACCGCAATGGTCAGCCCCAGCCCGTGCCCCTTCACGCCCCCCTCGGTACGGAACCGCTGCGGCCCGTGCTCCACGAGATAGTCCGGGTACCCGTCCCCGTGGTCCCGCACGGTCACCACCGCACCCTCGACCGTCAGGGACACCGGCCCCCGCCCGTGCTTGTGCGCGTTGGCGACGAGGTTCCCCAGCACTCGCTCGAGCCGCCGCCGGTCGGTCTCCACCCGTGCGTCCCGCAGGACGACGACCTCCGTGTCGGCCCCCGACGCCCGCACCACCCGCTCGGCCAGCGCCCCCAGCGTGTCCAGGTGCCGCTCGGGATCGAAGCCGGGCTCGCCGGGCGACAGGCCGTGCACGATCTTCACGGCATAGGTCGGGGCCATGAAGCTCACCTCGGCGGTGGGCCAGGCCGCGACCTCGTCGGAGTTCCGGCCACCCCCCATGTTGAGATAGGCCTGACCGTAGGTCTTGCGCAGGATGACCGAGAGCTTCGGCATGGTGCAGAGCTGCAAGGCCTGCATGAAGGTCATGATCTTGCCCGGCGCCCGGCGTCGCTCGGCATCGATGCCAATCAGGAAGCCAGGCGTGTCGACCAGCAGGACGACCGGGATGTTGAAACTGTCGCACAGCACCAGGAAGCCCGCACCCTTCTCGCAGGCATCTGTGTCCATTGCGCCGCCGCGGAACAGCGGATTGTTGGCGAGGATGCCGACGGTGCGGCCATTGAGCCGCGCAAGGCCGGTGCTGATCACCTTGCCGAAGCGGGCCTTGAGCTCGAAGAAGGAGTCGGTGTCGACAATCGCACGGATGATCCGACGCACGTCGTAAACCTGCGTGCGCTTCTCCGGCAGGAGCTTGGCGATGTCGGCCATGCCGCTTCCCGAGCCGGCAGTCACGGGGCGCACCGGCGGCGTCTCGCGGTGGTGCGAGGGCAGGTAGGAGAGGAAGGTACGAATGAGGTCGAGCGCCTCCTCGTCGGTCTCGGCGACGGCATCGGCGAGGCCGGTCACCTCCGCATGGACCTGCCAGCCGCCCATCTCCTCGGGGTCGACCTTCTCCTTGATGGCGAGCGAAGCCAGCTGTGCGCTCGACACGGCGAGCACTGCGCCTTTGCGGATGACGTTGAAGTCCGACAGCACCGAGTACCAGGACGACGAGCCGTAGGAGAGGCCCAAGGTAGCAGCGGCCCACGGCACCTCGCGCATGCGCACGTACTGCGTGGGATCGTTGCCCAGCAGAGCGCCCATGCCGCGCGAGCCCATATGGTCGGGCATGCGTGCGCCGGAGGATTCGCCCAGGAACACGATCGGCATGCCGCGGCTGGTGGCGACGCGCTTGATATGGCCGATCTTGCGGCCGTTTGTGGCGGCGGACGAGGCGCCCATGACCGTGAAGTCGTTGGCGACCGCGGCCACGTCCCGGCCCTCGATTCGTCCGAAGCCTGCGATCTTGCCGTCGCCTGCCGAGCGCTCGGGATCGTTGAGCGAGGCGCCGAACAGGCCGCTTTCGATGAAGCTGTCCTTGTCGAACAGCCGGTCGATGCGCTCGCGCGCATTGAGGATGCCGGCGGCCTTGCGGCGGGCGAGCTTCTCGGGCCCACCCATGGCGAGCGCCCTGGCCTTGCGTACGTCGTAGGTGTTGATGCTCATGCGGCGACGATACCTTCCCTGGCGAGCGCGTCGATGCGCTCGTCGTTCATGTCCAGCACCTCGCGCAGCACGGCGCGCGAGTCCTGGCCGACATCGCGGCCGGCGTGGCGCACCGCGCCAGGCGTGCCGGAAAGGCGCGGCACCACGGTCGGCATGGCGACGGTGCCGAGATGCTGGTCGGGCGCCTCGATGATCGATTGGCGCGCCTTGTAATGCGGGTCGGCGAAGATGTCGGCCACGGTGAAGATGCGCGTGGCCGGCACCGAGGCCTTGTCGAGGATGGCCTCGATCTCCGCAAGCGGCAGCTTCCTGGTCCAGCGCGAGATGATCCCGTCCAGCGCCTCGTGGGCGTCGTTGCGCATGGTCGCCTCGGCGAAGCGTGGATCGCGTGCCAGCTCAGGTTGGCCCATCGCCTCGCACAGGCGGCGGAACAGGCTGTCGGCCATGGCGGTGATGTGAATGTAGCTGCCATCCGATGTCGGATAGAGATTGTTGGGCGTGCTGCCGATCAGGCGCGAGCCTTCGCGGTTGGGCACGAAGCCCAGCTTCTGGTAGGCGCCGATCCAGACTTCCATGAAGTTGAAGGCGCTTTCGTAGAGCGCGGCATCGATGACCTGGCCGCGGCCGGTCTGCTCGCGCGCCATCAGCGCCATGACGGCTCCATAGGCGCCGTGCAAGCCCGCGATGTAGTCGGTCATCGATACGCCGACGCGCGAGGGTGCGCGGTCGGGATCGCCGGTGAGATGGCGCAGCCCGCTCACCGCCTCGCACACCACGCCGTAGCCCGGGCGCTGCGAGTAGGGGCCGTCCTGGCCGAAGCCCGAGATGCGCACCATGACGAGGCGCGGGTTGATCTTGGAGAGATCCTCCCAGCCGAGGCCCCATTTCTCCAAGGTGCCGGGCTTGAAGTTCTCGACGAGCACGTCGCTCTTGGCCGCGAGCGCGCGGATCAGCGTGCGGCCTTCCTCGCGGCGCAGGTCGATCGAGACCAGCCGCTTGTTGCGGAAGATCGAGGCGGCATAGAGCGAGTGGCCGTCGACCGACTTGCCCATGGTCCGCACGGGATCGCCGTCGGCCGGCTCGACCTTGATCACCTCGGCGCCGAAATCGGCCAGCATGCGGCCGCAGAAGGGGCCAGCGACCGTCGAGCCGATCTCGAGCACGCGATAGTTGGCCAGCGGCCCGCTGCGTTGCCCAAGGCATTGATTGCTGTCGCTCACGAACGTCTTCCTCAGATCACGTATTTCTGGAAGCGCCGCAGCGTTTCCTTGGCGTTGTAGAGATTCTGGCGCTTGGCCCGCTCGGCCGCCTCGCCGTCGCCCGCGCGCATGGCGGCGACCACGGCGCGGTGCTCGCCCAAGCCCTCCTGGGCGCGGCCCGGCAAGATCACGATGCGGCGGATCACGACGTTCGTCTTTTCGTAGATGCTGTCGAGCATGCGCGCGGCCACCGGATTGTGCGCCCATTCGATGATGCGGTGGCGGAAGCGCTCGTAGACCACGATGAACGAATCGAAATCGCGTCTGCGCACATAGTCGTCCATCGGCTCGCCGAACAGCTCGACGAACTCGTCCCACGTCTCGGGCGGTGCGTTCTCGGTCGCGAGCCGCACGCAGAGGCCCTCGAGGACCGCGCGGACCTCATAGAGATGGAAGACTTGCTCGAGCTCGAGCCGCGAGACGACAGCACCGCGGTTGGGGATGCGGTCGATCAGGCCGCGACTTTCGAGGATGCCGAAGACCTCGCGGATGCGCGTGCGCGGCACGCCGAACTCGGCGGCCAGCTCCTGTTCGCCGAGCTTGGCACCGGGCGCGATGTCCTGGCGCGCGATGCGCTCGCGCAGCACCTGCACGATGCCGGCGACCGAGGCCTTGCCTCGTCTGCCGCTACCGCTGCCGCCGCCGTTCTTGCGGCCGCGCGGCTTGGTCTTGAGGGCGACGACCCGGCTCGACATTCCCCTTCCCACCCGTCTTTACAGCCCATCTGAATCGCAAACGATAGGACAAGGCTGACGTGGCAGTGTCAACAATATTGTCGACATCTTTGCGGCCATCTTCCAGGAAACAGAAAATCGTGCCGGATACAAAGCTTGCAGTGAATTGGGAGCAAGACTGCCAAAGGAACTGGAAAATTGTGCAAATGCGCAAGATGATCGGCGTGAAGTCACAAGGCCAAGATTTCGCGATTGCCCAGCTTCCAGAACGACGTTCGCGATATGGTCAGCAGGGGCGAGCCCTTGGCGGCGACGCTCGAGCGACTGTGCATCGAGGCCGAGAGAAAGCTGGGCGACGCCGGTTGCGTGATCGTCGGGGTAAACCCGGCCGGCCTGATTTACCCGCTTGCTGCACCAAGCTTTCCGGATCTCTACAGCAAGGCCCTTGAGGGCATTCTCGTTGGGCCTGAAATCGGCTCATGTGGCAGCGCCATCTATCGCAACGTGCCTGTCTTCGTCGAGGATATCGAGCATGATCCCAAATGGGCGGCGTTCAAGTCACTGGCGCTGCCTTTGGGGTGGAAGGCATGCACATCCACCCCTGTCAGGAACGACAAAGGCAAGCCGATCGGCGCGGTGGGGCTGTATTTCCGAGAAGTACGTGCACCGTCGGACGCCGAGTGCGCCGTGCTGTCTGCGTGCGTTGAGCTCTGCGAGCTCGCCATGCGTCACCATCAGCATACCCTGGAGCAAGACCTCCACGGGACCATCGACTCATTGAGCGGCCTGCCCAACAAGCTTGCGTTCGACAATGCGCTCTCCGGTCTGCGATGCGAGCTCCCCGGCAGCTGGGCACTTCTCATCGTCGACATCGATAATCTCAAATCCACCAACGAGATGTTTGGTCGAGATGTGGGCGATGCGCTCCTCCGCGCCGTCGGCCAGCGGATCGCCCTGTCACTGGCGCCCGACATGACATTCCGGACAGGCGGAGACGCGTTCACCATAATCCTGCAGGACGAGAATTCACTTCGCGATCTGCATGGCACAGCAAACCTGATTCTCCGTGCCATTTCTGCACCCTTCCACTGCGCGGGTCATGACGTCATCCCACGGGCCAGCATCGGAGGCGCGGTCCTCGCGCCACAAGATGCCCGGCCGGAAGCCGTACGCCGCAACGCGCACTTCGCGCTTTATCATGCCAAGACAACCATGAGCGGCGGCTTCGTCCGCTACCAGCCTCATATCGCCACGCGGGTGACGCAGCGCCAGGATTCCGTACGGGAGGTGACCGAAGCGCTGCGCGATGGCCGGATCGATGCGCAGTATCAACCTGTCGTTTGCCTGGAAACGAGCGAAATCGTTGGTTTTGAAGCGTTGAGCCGTATGACGAGTCCGGCAGGCGATAGGCTGCCTGCGTCGCTGTTCCAGGAAGCCTTGGCGGATGCGCACGTCGTCGACAAGCTCACTCGACGCCTGCTGGAGATCGTGGCGAAGGATATGCGGACATGGCTGGACGAAGGCCTGCGTTTCCAGCATGTCGGCGTGAACGTCACCTCTGCCGATTTCTATACCGGAGACCTGTCTGCCAAGATCGACGCGGCCTTCGCCAGGTCTGGCGTTCCTCAAAGCTATCTCAGCATCGAGGTGACGGAGAACGTGTATTTCGGCCAGCGTGACCGTGTCGTTGCAACCGGTATCGCGGATTTACGGATGAAGGGCGTGCACGTGGCGCTCGACGATTTCGGGACCGGCTTCGCGGCGCTCGCCGACCTTCTGACCGTCCCCGTCGACATGATCAAGATCGACAAGTCCTTCATCCGCAGGCTTGGGCCGAGCGACTCCGGCACCGCAATCGTGCGAGGCCTGCTTCAGATTGTGCGTGATCTTGGCATCAGCGCGGTCGCAGAGGGCATAGAGACGGTGCGACAAGCGGAGAGGCTGCGCGCCATGGGATGCGTCCTTGGCCAAGGCTATGCGTTCTCCAGTGCCGTGCGGCGCGAAAAGGCCGCGCAATTGCTGCGTCGTCACGCCCAGGGCCTCCCCGACGCCGTCCCCCTGACGCCCACCACGGGTCCGCTCGAAGGCTAAAGCATGATGGGCTCGGCTGGAATCAGCGAAGCCCATCATGAGCCGACCGCCTTCTCGAAGTCGGGCGGACGTTTCTCGGTGAACGCCTTGACCGCCTCGCGCAGCTCGGGTGATTTGAGCTGCACGGCGAATTGCGCCGCTTCCGCGCGCATCCGCTCGGCGATCGGCTCGTCTGCCCGCTTCATCAGCGCCTTGGTCGCGCGCACGGCGGCGGGTGCCTTGGCCGCCACCACGCGGGCGCGCTGCGTGGCCTCGGCCAGCAGTGCGGCATCGTCGAACACCGCCGCCACGAGACCGGTCGCCGCGGCCTGGCCGGCATCCATGCGGCCGCCCAGCAGGAACAGATCGGCCGCCTTGGCGTGGCCGATGCGACGCGGCAGCAACAACGAAGACGCCGCCTCCGGCACCAGCGCCAGATTGACGAACGGCACGGAGAAGGTCGCCGACCGCGCGGCATAGACCAGGTCGCAATGCAGCAGCATGGTCGTGCCGATGCCGACGGCGATCCCGTTGACCGCGGCGACGATCGGCTTCTCGGCGGTCGACAGGGCGGACAGGAACCGAAACACCGGCGACTCGCCGCCGGTGGGCGGAGCATTGAGGAAGTCGCCGAGGTCGTTGCCGGCGGTAAAGGCGTCGCCAGCACCCGTGACCAGGACTGCGTGCACTGCGGCATCGGTGGCCGCGCCTGTGAGAGCGTCCACCATGGCGGCATACATCGCATGGGTCAGCGCGTTCTTCTTCTCGGGCCGGCTCATGGTGATGGTGAGGACCGGCCCGTCGCGGTCGACGACGACATGGTTCGTGCTCATTGCAGGATCTCGAACAGGCCCGCGGCGCCCATGCCACCGCCGATGCACATCGTGACGACGCCGTACTTCGCCTTGCGCCGTCGCCCCTCGATCAGGATGTGGCCCGCGAGCCGTGCTCCGGTCATGCCGTAGGGATGGCCGATCGCGATCGAGCCGCCATTGACGTTGAGCTTGGCCGGATCGATGCCAAGCTTGTCGCGGCAATAGATCACCTGCACGGCATAGGCCTCGTTCAGCTCCCAGAGATCGATGTCGTCAACCTTGAGCCCGTGGCGTTTCAGCAGGCGCGGCACGGCAGCAACCGGGCCGACGCCCATCTCGTCGGGCTCGACGCCCGCGGCCACGAAGCCGCGAAAGAGGCCGAGCGGCTTGAGGCCTCTGCGTGCCGCCACACCATCGGCCATGACCACGCAGGCCGATGCACCGTCGGACAGCTGGCTGGCATTGCCTGCGCTGATGGTCTTGCCTTCGAACACCGGCTTGATCTTGGCCAGCCCCTCGGCCGTGCTGTCCGGCCGCGGTCCCTCGTCCTTGGCGATCGTCACCTGCTGGAAGGAAACGGCCTGGGTGTCCTTGTCGACCACGGCCATCTTCGTGGTGAACGGCACGATCTCGTCGTTGAAGCGCCCGCCCTGCAGCGCCGCTCCCGTCCGGCGCTGACATTCGAGGCTGTACTCGTCCTGCTGGGCGCGGGAGATCTTGTATCGCTCGGCGACCACCTCGGCCGTCTCCAGCATAGACATGTAGATTTCCGGCTTCATCGCCATCAGCTCGTCGTCGACGGCGTGAAAGCGGTTCATGTGCTCGTTCTGGACGAGGCTGATCGATTCCACGCCGCCCGCGACGGCAACGTCGACTCCGTCGAGGATCACCGAACGCGCCGCCACCGCGATCGACTGCAGGCCGGACGCGCATTGCCGGTCGATGGTCGTGCCCGCCACCGTCACCGGCAAGCCGGCTCGAATGGCCGCCTTGCGGGCGACGTTCACGCCCGTCGTGCCCTGCTGCATGGCGCAGCCCAGCACCACGTCCTCGACCTCGCCTGGCTCGAGGCCGGCGCGTTTGACCGCTTGTGCAACGACATGACCGGCCAGCGTGGCACCTTCGCTGTTGTTCAGCGCGCCGCGATAGGCCTTGCCGACGCCCGTGCGCGCCGTCGAGACGATGACTGCTTCAACCATGGCCGTTCCTTTCCTGTGTCCGGGGTTCAAGCGGCCGCCCGAGCGTCCAGCTTCTGCAGATACGGCCGAACGTCGGGAGCGAAGGCCGGATGGTCGGCAAGTCGGCCGAAATGACCGGCCGTGCGAGGAAACCTGGCTGTCCACCCGACGTCGAGAATGGGCGCCAGTGCGCGCTTGCGGAGCGTGGCGTGATGAAGGCGCTCGTTGGAGAACAGGCAGAGCTCGGCGGCGAAGCAGATGTCGGCCAGCGAGAGCGTGTCGCCGACCAGGTACGATCGGTTCGGCGCCAACGCCTGCTCGATGCCTGAGGCATAGATCGCGAAGGCCTCGGCGGCGCGCGCATGGATGTCAGTGGGGAATTCCGGGTCGCGCAGTGCGAGGAGGTAGATCTGACTGTCGCGGGCGAAGACCAGGCTGGCATCGAGAAAGCTGTCGATGCGCGAGGCCTCATAGGCGTTGTCGCCGTAGAGCTGGAGCCGGTCAGCGCCAAGACGGGCGACGGCCCGCATGATGCTGTTGGATTCGAAGATGCCGATGCGGCCGTCCGGGCTGAAGGCTGCGGGCACGGTCCCGTAGGGATGCGCCGCCAGGAAGGCCTCGGTCTTGACGAGCCGTCCGCCCTTGAAGCCGACACGTCCGACGGTCGCTTCCGGCAAGCTCCCATTCGTGCCTGCTTGCGACAGCGGCCGGGCGTCGAAGTCCCATAGCCAATCCTTCAGGTCGGAGGACTTCGCGCCGCGGACCTCGACGTCGACGCCACACAGGCGTCCCGCGATGGTCGCTTTCCAGACGCGCGGGTTGGGCAGGTAGGAAAAGATGCGCAGGTGGGCCATGGGCGACCTCGGTCGGTGATGTTCACCACTTCTCGCCGTATGGGCGGATCTCGACGTTGAACGACCAGGCGCTCCGGTCCTGGTTGATGAGGTGCCAGACCTCGTCGGCAATGGCGGCCGGCTTGATGAAGAAGCCGTCGGGCGCGTCCGGGTAGCGCTTGCGCGTCCACGCAAGATCGATCACCGCGTCGATGACGATGTAGGCCACGTGAACGCCTTTGGGCCCAAGCTCGCGCGCCATGGCCTCGGCCAGGATGCGCTGAGCCGCCTTCGTCGGCGCGAAGCCGGCGAAGTTCGGCCGGCCGCGCAGCGCCGACGTGTTGCCGGTCACGACGATCGCGCCCTTGCCCGACTGGACCATCGCCGGTGCCAGGCGTCGCGCCAGGTGCAGCAGCGCCATGGTGTTGACCTGGAAGTTCCTGCTGAGGACCTTGGGATCGATCTCAAGGAAGCTCCCCCAGGCGCCGCCGACGGCATTGTGGACCAGCACCGAGGGCTCGCCGAGATCAGCCCGAACCGCGGCCAAGGCGGCATCCAGCTGTCCTTCGTCGGTGACGTCGCATGCATAGGCCTTGGCGTTGGCGATCTCGGCTTCAAGCGCCGCCAGACGCTCCTGGGTGCGCGCGAGCATGGCGATCTTGTACCCGCCGGCCGACAGCCGGCGGGCGATCGCACTGCCGGTGCCGGGACCGACACCTGTCACCAAGGCAAGAGGACCGCTCATTCATCTCCTCCACGACCATACGACATGATCAAATGTTCATGTCGAAATGACACTATTCAAACGGCAAAAACTCATGCGATCACGAAATATCCGGCGGCCCCTGTCGAACATACGTGCTAAAACAGCACTGACACTAAGCGGAGGAAACGATGGCGTTGTCGCATGTCGAGGCCGCTGCCCGGGACCTTCTGTCGGGTCTGCCCCAACGGTTGCACCAAGTCTTCCAGCCTTGGTCGGAAAGATCGCCCGCCCAACCCGCCCTGATCGGCGACGGCAAGGTGTGGACCTACGGCCAGCTGCCGGCAATCGTCGATGGCGCGGCCGCCGAGCTGCGAGGCCACGGCGTGCGAGCTGGCGATCGCGTGATGATCGTCAGCGAGAACAGCCTGGCGCTGGCCGGCCTGGTCCTGGCCGTGTCGGCGCTCGATGCCTGGTCGGTGGTCGTCAATCCGAGACTGTCGGACCGCGAGATCGACCAGATCCGCGACCATTGCGGCGCGCGGCTTCTCTATTACACCGTCGAGATCTCCGACCAGGCCGCCGATCACGCCCGCCGTCACGAGTCGCACGACGTCGAGATGGGACCTCTGGGAACCCTCGCCGTCAGCCCGATCAATGAAGTCACGGCGCCCGAGCCCGTGGAGGAGGATGGCAGCAAGCAGGTCGCCGCGTTGCTCTACACGTCGGGCACCACGGGCAACCCGAAGGGCGTGATGCTCACCCATCGCAACATCCTGTTCAATGCCAGGCTTTCGCGCGTGCTGCGCAAGCCGACGCCTGAGGACGTCATCTACGGCGTCCTGCCGATGTCGCACATCGTCGGCTTCTCCATCATCCTCGCCGGTACGTTGATGGGCGGCAGCGCCGTGCACATCGTGCCCAAATACGATCCTGCCGCCTTTGTCGCCGCCGTGCGCGACCACGGCGTCTCCCTTATGTTCGGTGTGCCGACGACCTATCAACGCCTGCTGGAATACAAGGCGCTGAGTGGCCTGAACGCGCTGCCGCGCGGACGCCTGCGCGGGCTTTACGTCGCCGGAGCTCCGCTCGATCCGACACTCAAGGCGACGATCGAGAAGGAATACGGACTCCCGCTGCTCAACGCCTACGGCATCACCGAGTGCGCGCCCGGCATATCCGGAGTCCGCGCCGAAGCGCCGCGCCAGGATACGTCCGTCGGCACGATCCTGCCGGGCATCGACGTCCGGTTGATGGGCGCGGCCGGCACGCCGGCAACCAACGGCGAGGTCGGCGAGCTGCATGTGCGTGGCCCGAACGTGATGAAAGGGTACTATCGCGCGCCCCAGGCAACAGCGGCAGCCATCGACAAGGAGGGCTGGTTCAATACCGGCGATCTGGCGCGCTTCGAGGGGGAGGCCTTGTTCATCGTCGGCCGCACCAAGGAGCTGATCATCCGGTCGGGATTCAATGTGTACCCCGCAGAGGTCGAGGCGGTGCTCAATGCTCACCCGGCGGTCGTTCAGTCCGCCGTCATCGGCCGTGCCGTCCATGCCAACGAGGAGGTCGTCGCGTTCGTGCAGCTGCTGCCCGGCGCCACCGCCAATGAAAGCGATCTCATGACGCACGCCGGCCGCTACCTGACAGCCTACAAGCGGCCGACTGAAATCGTGATCCTGAAGGCGCTGCCCACGTCGTCCACGGGCAAGATCCTGAAGCACCGCCTAGCGGAGGAACTCGAGTCCCTCTCCCCCTAGCGGGGGAGAGGAGTTTGAGGAAGAGGCGCTCGCAGGACCTTGGTCTTCTCCAGCCCGGCGATCTCCTCTGCGCCATAGCCGAGCTCGTGCAATATCTCCCGGCCGTGCTCGCCGATCTCCGGTGCGGGCGACGGATGGCGGGCGGGCGTGTCGCTGAACTCGGCGGCCGGCTTCGGCTGACGCACACGGCCGATGCCGGGATGCTCGAACTCCTCGATCAGCCGGCGGGCGACGACCTGCTCATTCGACATGACCTCGCCGCGGCGCAAGACCGGCGCGCAGGGAACGTCGGCCTCGTCTAGGCGCTCGAGCCAATCGGCTGTCGTACGCTTGGCGAGGCTGTCAGCCATCAGATGGATGCGCTCGGTGGCGTTGGCCGTGCGGCCGCCCGGCGTATTGAAGCGCTTGTCCTGGGCGAGGTCCGGCCTCTCGGCGGCGCGACAAAAGCCTTGCCATTCCGAATCCGAGATCGTCCCCACCGTCATGTAGCCGTCGAGCGTCTGGAAGATCAGGTCCGGCCGGGCATTGGGGTCGGTCGCCGATGCCTCCTGGCCCACCACCGTGTACTGCATCATCGCCTCGGGCCACAGATACGAGATCATGACGTCCAGCATCGCGATCTTGATGTGCTGGCCGAGGCCGGTCTTCTCACGCGCATAGAGCGCCGATGCCACCGCCTGCGCCGTCATGACCGATGTCGTCTTGTCGGCGACGATCGTCCTGATCATCTGCGGCCGCCGGGTCCTTGCTTCCGCCTGGACGTCGGCGAACCCGGAAAGACCCTGGATGATCGGATCATAGATGCGCTTGTCGGCATAGGGACCGCTGTCCCCTGCCCCGCTGATCGACACGTAGATCAGACGCGGATTGAGCGCTCTCATGGCCGCTTCGCCGAGACCCAGACGCTCCATGACCTGCGGCCGGAAGTTCTGCACGAGGACATCGGCCCGCGCGATCAGCTTGCGGACGATATCGCCTCCTGCGGGCTGCTTGATATCGAGCGCGATCGAGCGCTTGCCGCGGTTGGTCGATATGAAGAGCGCCGAGAACTGGCCGGTCGGATCGACCGACTGACGACTGCGGCGGGTGATGTCGCCACCCAGCGGCTCGACCTTGACGACATCGGCTCCCTGGTCGGCCAGGAACATCGTGGCAAACGGGCCGGAGACCACGCTGGTGAGATCGACGACCCGTACTCCCGACAACGGTCCAGCCATGATCGCCTCCAGTACTGTTCCGAACTTATACGACGCCCGCTGACCCGCTCACTGTCGAAGAAATCATGGCGGCACAACCAAACCTAATTCCAGGCGTCTCACTGACGATTTTCTTATTGAACCCAGTCAACTATACTCGTGGATAGTGACCTGTTTCGAGTACCCACAAGATCATGCATTGGAACAACCTTGAAGACGAGGCCTGCTCGCTCGCGCGCACCGTATCGGTGATCGGCGATCGCTGGACGCTGCTGATCCTGCGCGACTGTTTCCTGCGCGTGAGGCGCTTCGAGGAATTCCAGGCGCGGCTCGGCGTGACGCGGCCGATCCTGGCCAGCCGACTGCGCAAGCTGGTCAAGAATTTCGTGCTGGCCAAGGTGCCCTACCAGGAGCGGCCGCTGCGCTATGAATACCGTCTGACGCAGAAGGGACTGGATCTTTATCCCATCGTCATGGCGCTCGTTCACTGGGGCGACGTCCATATGTCCGGCAAGAAAGGACGGCCGCTGGTCCATCAGCACCTCAATTGCGGCAAGACCTTCGATCCGGTGACGATCTGCTCGGAATGCGGCGAGCCGCTCAACCCGCGGCAGGTCCATGTCCATCGCGGGCCTGGTGCGGAAAGCCCGCGCCATCTGCCGGCGGACGTTCAGGCCGCGCCGCCCAAGCGACGCCGCGCTTCCCGCTGACAGCGAAACTGCTTGCGCATCCGACGGAATCGAGTCAACACTTATTCGTTCTGTTTTAGAACGGACAACGAGGTCCGGCTCGAACCATGGCCGATCGCCGACCACAGCTCGTCCTTTGGGGAGTCAGCACCAGCCGGACATTGCGTGCGCTGTGGGCGCTGCATGAGCTGGAGCTCGACTACGAGCAGCGTCCGATCCAGCCGCGCACCGGCGAAACGCAGACCGAGGAATTCGGCCGCATCAACCCACGCCGAAAGATCCCGGTGCTGCAGGACGGCGACTTCACGATCGCGGAAAGCCCGGCCATCGTCGCCTACCTGTCGGACGTCTACGGCACGCCGCATAATCGTCTGATCCCGGCCGATGCACGCCAGCGCGCGCAATGGCTGGAATGGTGCTTCCACATCGCGATGGAGCTCGACGCGACGAGCCTCTACGTGATGCGACGCCACCGCGACCTCAAGCACATCTACGGCGATGCGCCGCTCGCCGTCGACAGCGCCGCCGATTATTTCCAGACCCAGCTTCGCCACGTGGTGCACGCTCTGGGCGATGACCGCCCCTATCTGGTCGGCGATCGCTTCACCAGCGCCGACATGCTGCTCACGACCTGCCTCGTCTGGGCCATCAACTACGGCGTTCCGGTGCCACCGATCTGTTGCGACTACACCGGCCGCATCGCGGCGCGCCCGGCCTACCAGGCTGCGCTGCGTGCAAACCTCCCTCCACCCCCGAAGAGCAGCGAAGAGCCTTCATGACCGACACTGCCAAGCCCGCCACCGTCAGGACCGAGATCGATGGCCGGATCGTCAAGATCGAGGTCGACAACATCGCCAAGAAGAACGCTTTCACGCCCGAGATGATGGAGCGCCTCTCCGAGGCCTTCACGGCGTTCGACCGCGATGACGAGCTGTGGGTCGCGGTTCTCTGCTTTGCCGGCGACCACACCACGGCGGGGCTCGACATGCCGAAATTCTTCGGCCCGAATCGGGAGCGCCGCGACAGCCCGCCCGGCAATGTCGATCCTTTCGCCCTCAAGCGCCGGACGCTGAAGCCGGTGGTCGCCGCCGTGCAGGGGCTTCGCCTGACCATCGGCATCGAGATGATGCTCGCCGCCGACATCGTGGTCGCGGCCGATAGCGCGCGCTTCTGCCAGATGGAGTCCAGGCGAGGGATCGCGCCGCTGGGCGGCGCCCATTTCCGCTTCCTGACGCGCACCGGGTGGGGCAACGCCATGTATCACCTGATGCTGTGCGACGAGTTCGATGCCGCGCGCGCCTTGCAGATCGGGCTGGTGCAGGAGGTCGTGCCGGCAGGGCAGCAGGTCGCGCGCGCGGTCGAGATCGCCCACCTCATCGCCCGCAACGCGCCCCTCGGGATCCGGGCCATGAAGGAGGCGGCGCTGAAATACATCGAAGCCGGCGAAGCGATGGCGGTCGCCTGCATCCCGGACATCCACGCCAAGGTCATGGGCACGGAAGACGCCAAGGAAGGCATCCGCTCGTTCGTCGAACGACGTGCCGCGAACTTCACAGGGCGCTAGCCTCTCAGTACCACGGAGACGAGCATGTCACAGGCAGCCTGGCACACCACCGCCTGCAATCTCTGCTACGTGAATTGCGGCCTCGAGGTCGCGATCGAGGACAGCCGCATCACCAAGGTTCGGGGCGACAAGGCCAATCCCAAGTCGCAGGGTTACCTGTGCAACAAGGCCGCGCGCATTCCGTACTACGCACACCACAAGGACCGTTTGACATCACCGCTGCGGCGCCGCAGCGACGGCGGCTTCGAGGCGATCTCGTGGGAGACAGCCATTGCCGAGATCACGGCGCGCGTGCGCGACATCCATGCCGCTCATGGCGGCCAGAGTTTCGCGCTCTATGGCGGTGGCGGACAGGGCAACCATGCCGGCGGCGCCTACGTGACAGGCCTGATGCGTGCCTTGGGATCACGCCATACGTTCAACGCCCTGGCCCAGGAGAAGACCGGCGATTTCTGGGTCAATGGCCGGATGTTCGGCAGCCAGACCTGCCACACTGCCGAGGATGTGCACCATTGCGACCTCCTGTTCGTGCTGGGCTGCAATCCGTGGATCGCCCACGGCTTTCCCAACGCCCGCGACCACCTGAACCAGATCCGCAAGGACCCCGGCCGCAAGCTGATCGTCGTCGATCCCCGCTGCACGGAAACCGCCGAGCTCGCCGATCTGCATATTGCGCTGCGGCCGGGCACCGACGCCTTCTTCCTGGGCGCCCTGCTGGCGCGGCTGGTCCGCCGTGGCGCGGTCGACCAAGCCTTCCTCGACGAGCACACAGTAGGCCTTGAGCTGGTGCGGGACGCTTTGCTGCGCGTTCCTGTCGAGGCGTGGGCGGCAGCAGCCGACGTGCGGCTCGACGACATCGATCGCTGCATCGACATGATCGGCGCCGCCAAGGCGATGGTCGTGCGCGTGGAGCTCGGCATCCAGCAAGGCGTCAATTCGACGTTGAACTCCTATCTCGAGAAACTGCTGATCATGCTGACGGGTAGCTTCGGCCGCCCCGGCACCAACCAGCTCCATACATGGCTGGCGCCCTTGTGGGGCAACAGCCAGGGCAAGAGCTACGCGCCGACCGGTGACGAGATCATCGCCGGGCTGCTGCCGCCCAACAGCTTTCCCAAGGCGGTGCTGTCCGACCACCCCGAGCGCCTGCGGGCGCTGTTCGTCGACAGCAGCAATCCTGCCAACACCGTCGCCGATACGCGGGAGGCCGAGCGCGCGCTGAGTGCGCTCGAGCTGCTGGTCGTGGTCGATGTCGCGATGACGGAGACTGCACAGCTCGCTCACTACGTGCTGCCGGCGTCGAGCCAGTACGAGAAGACCGAGTTCACGCTTTTCAATTTCGAGTTCCCCAAGAACTACTTCCAGGTCAGACCTGCCGTGCTGCCGCCGCTGCCTGGCACCTTGGCGGAACCCGAAATCTACACGCGACTGGCCCGCAGCCTGGGCATCCTGCCCGGCAACAACGTGCTGGCGCCGTTGCAGGCTGCCGCCGAGCGCTCGCCGAAAGAATTCGATCAAGCGCTCGGCGCTTTCCTGAAGGACAATCCCACGGCCCAGCCGGCGGCGGCTCTTCTGCTCTACAATACGCTCGGCCCTGCTCTTCCCAATGGCATGGCTGCGGCGGCGACGCTCTGGCCGGCGGCCCAGGCTTGCGCCCGCCGGACTCCGCAGGCGGTTCGCCGCGCCCTTGATCTCCCGCCCGACATCCCAGACAGGCAATTGGGTGAAAAGCTGTTCGAAGCGCTGTTGATGTCGCAACATGGCACGCCGTTCACGGCGCATACTTATGACGAGGTATGGTCGCTGATCGACACGCCGGATCACAAGATCCGGCTGGCGATCCCCGAGATGCTCGACTGGCTCGACAAGCTCGATGTCGCCGCGGCACGGCCCGACGTCGACTTTCCCTTCGTGCTCGCGGCCGGACAGCGCCGCCTGTTCAACGCCAACCAGATCTTTCGCGATCCGGCGTGGCGGCGCAGCGATCCCGATGGCGCGCTGCTGGTCAATCCAGAAGATCTCGCGCGGATCGATGCGTGCGATGGCGCCTGGCTCGCCGTGCAATCCAGGCGCGGCCGAATCGTGGTGCGCGCCGAGGCCGACAGCTCGATGCGATGTGGGCAGCTCGCCCTGCCGCACGGCTTCGGGCAAGCCTACCCGACGGCCGACGGCGCCCGGCTGATCAACGGGCCGCGCGTCAACCTGCTGACGGCCGGCGATTACTGCGACCCGATCGCCGGCACCCCGTATCACAAGAACGTGCCTGTCCGCCTGGAGAAAGCGACCGAGGAGGAAGCCGTTGCGGCCGAACAGACCTCGCGCCGCATCCATGTATTGCCCTGAAGCCAGATTGATCGCTACGAATCACCCGAGCCATCGCCAGAACAAACCAGGCTTCGGGAGGATTTCATGCGTCGTCGCGTTTTCACCGCTTCAGCTCTTGCCGCGTTTGCTGCACCGGCGCTGGCCAACGACTGGCCCAACCGCCAGATCAAGCTGGTGATCCCCTATCCGCCCGGCGGGCCGACCGACATCTCCACGCGCATCGTCATGGAAAAAGCCGGCCAAATCCTGGGTCAGCCCATCCTGTTCGACAACAAGGCCGGTGCCTCGGGCATGATTGGCGCCGAGTATGCCAAGGGCCAGGCGCCGGACGGTTATACCTTCCTCGCCACCACGGTGGCGATGCTCACCATCACGCGACACTTGCAGCCGATTCCCTTCGATCCGGACAAGGATTTCCTCACGGTCGCGCGCATGTCGACGTCGTGGGCGGCGCTCGCCATCAATCCCTCGGTGCCGGCAAACACCATGGCCGAGTTCGTGGCGTACGTGAAAGCCAATCCGGGGAAGGTCAATTTCGGCTCCGCAGGCCTTGCCACGATCACCCATCTCTACGGCGAGATCCTGAACCTCGAGGCCGGCATCAAGATGGTGCATGTGCCCTACAAGGGCAGCGCGCCCGCCACGCAGGATCTGCTGGGCGGCCAGATCCAGGCGCAGTTCGACCAGACGACCCTGCCCTACATCCTTGCCGGCAAGCTCAAGGGGCTGGCGATCATCTCCGACACACGCTGGCCGCAGAAACCGGAGATCCCGACGCTGAAGGAAACCGGCTACGGCAAGGAAGGCGGCGAAAGCTGGTACGGCATCCTCGCCCCCGCTGGCACGCCGCAACCGATCGTCGACAAGATGGCCAAGGCGATCGAGGAAGCGCTCAAGTCGCCAGACGTGCTGGACAAGCTCGACAAAGGCGGCGCCAAGCCGACCTATCTCGGACCGGCCGCCATGCGCGCCCAGATCACCAAGGAGAGCGCGATGTTCGGCGATATCATCAAGCGCGCCGACATCAAGATGCAATGAGCAGCCTGTCGGGGCATACGCCATTGACGCACATGCGTCAATGGCGTATGTTTATCCTCGAATGACAAGATTGCTGTCGGTCGTCGAAACGCCTGCCTACCTCGGCAAGGCGGTCAGACTGATGAGCGAGACTGAGCGAGCGGTTGTCGTAGACATGATCGCGGCAGCGCCGAATATCGGCGTCCTGATTCGCGGCACGGGCGGTCTTCGCAAGATGCGTATACCTCTCGAAGGTCGAGGCAAACGAGGCGGCGGACGTGTCATCTACTGGTTTCACTCGGAGAGCTATCCAGCAGTGCTGTTATGGGTCTTTGCAAAGAACGAAGCAGCCGACCTGACGTCCGGACAAAGGCGCCGGCTGATGGCGATTACCAACGGTCTCTTGAACGATTTTAGGAGACGCAAATGAAGAAAAAGGATTTCGAGGGTTTGATCCGCAGCCTCGACGAGGCGCGCGCCTATGCGCAGGGCAAACCCGTCCCCGGAATGAAGGTCCATCTGAAGCGGCGCGTTGATGTTTCCGCCATTCGGGCACGAACCGGGCTCTCACAGGCAGCCTTTGCTGCGCGTATCGGCGTCTCCGTCGGCACGCTGCGTAATTGGGAACAAGGGCGGCGCAAACCCGATGGCCCGGCGAAGGTCCTGTTGTCATTGCTGGAGCGCGACCCCGACATTGTTGAGCGAACATTGTCAAAGGCCGCTTGACGGTCGGCCAAGCTCCATACAGGTAGACATGGAACCGTGGCGCCAAGCCGACCTATCTCGGACGGGCCGCCATGCGCTCCCAGATCACCAAGGAGAGCGCGATGTTCGGCGATATCATCAAGCGCGCCGACATCAAGATGCAGTGAGCGCGATCGATCGGCATCGCATGCGGAACTGCGTCCGGTTCGCTCTCAGAATCGCTCGCAGTTCCACAGCTGCTGCATTCCTGTCGGCAAAGTGATTCTGCCGCAGCAACGAGAGCAGCGATAATGGCGTTGGCTGCCTGGGTGAGGAGACCCCAGCCCATGGCTCGTATTCTCGTCGTCGAGGATGAAAACCTCGTCGCCATGCAGGTGACATGGATGGTCGAGGACGGCGGCCATTCCGTCCTCGGACCGGAGCTGTCCGTCGACTCGACCCGAGAGCTGCTCGGCCGCCAGAAAATCGACCTCGCCTTGCTCGATGTGCATCTGTGCGGAGAAACCGTGTTTCCGGTCGCGAAGATGCTGGATGGCTTGCGCATTCCTTACATCTTCATCACCGGTCAGCCGCCCTCGCTGCTGCCCGCGGAATATCGTAATCGGCCGCTCGTCACCAAGCCGTGCCAGCCCCAGGAGCTCCTGTCCGCCGTCCAACTGGTGCTCAGGGATCAAGCGCGGAACCAGACTCGCGGGACGACCGCCGACAGAGCAAGTGCCGCCAGCAATCCGCCACCGGATGCCATGAAAGCGTAACGGTAACCAGCGAGGAATCCATCAAGGCCGGGCAAGCCCGCCGCGCCGTGCGCATGCAGCGCGGTGAGCACCGAGGCGCCGCTCACGATGCCCAGCGTGCGCGCCAGCAGCGCCAGGCTCCCGGCCACACCGCGATCGCGCACCGCGAGGGTGGCCGTCACCATGTCGGTATAGGCGACGGAAAGCAGGCCCTGGCCGACGCCTTCGACGATCAACAGCGCGGCCAGCCAGACGACGGGGGTGGCTGCGGTGGTGAAGGCAAGCGGCAGCAGGCCGAGCCCGACCAGCGTGACGCCGACGAACACTGTTGGGCGCTGCCCGATGCGTCGCACGAAGAAGGCCGAGAGCGGTGCGCCGCTCAGGCTGCCGGCGAAGGCCAGCGCCAGCACCAGCCCCGTCATGAACGCGGAAAGCTTCAGGACGTTCGCCAGGAAGTAGGGCGTGAGCAGCAGGATGGCGAAGCCGGCCAGGTTGGCCAGCACGTAAAGCAGATTGGGAATGGTGAAGGCCCGATCGGCGAACAGGCCGGGCCGAATGATCGGCTCGGGCACGCGACTGGCCCGCCGGACATAGGCAAACAGAAGAACGAGTGCTATTGCAAACAGCGCGGCCGCCCAACTGCCGGCAACCTCCGCGCGCTGCGACAGCACCAGCGAGAGGAGCAGAAGGCTCATGCAGGCGGCCAGCAATACCCCGCCAAGAGCATCGAAAGGCCGCACATCAGGCTTGGGCGACGGCAGCAGGCCGCTCATGGCCAAGGCCAGAAGGGCGATCGGCACGCGTACCCAATAGACGGCCGGCCAATCCCACAGCTCGACCAGCACGCCGCCCAGGAACGGACCGATCGCCGCAGCCAGGGACATTGCCATGCCGAACCCCGCCAGCGCTCTCACCCGTGCGCTTTCGGGATAGAGCGAGGTCGCCAAGGCAGGGGTGCAGGAGAGCGCCAAGGCCGTGCCGACGCCTTGGCCTGCCCGCGCCCACAGGAACAACGTCCAGTCGGACGCCAATGCACAGGCCGCACAGCCGAAGACCGAGATCACCAGGCCAATGCGGAAGATCAGGCGATGGCCGAACAGGTCGCCGAGCTTGCCGCAGACCAGCATCAGCGAGCCGTAGACCAGCACGTAGCAGACGACGAGCCATTGCACATCGCCGAGTGCCAGCTGGAAATAGCGTGTGATCGCCGGCAACGCCACATTGACCGCGATATCGAGCGGAGCGAGCGACGCGCCCAGCCCGACGATGGCAAGGCCGAGCGTCGGATACTTCATTGTCATGTGGAGCGCGGACCTCCAGGTCCGCATTCATGAATCATGAG
>Ga0081455_10002648_pt1 | contig 21189 bp, 19 predicted proteins | sample TabmetS3T2R1_FD_70207 | JGI IMG/M metagenome (GOLD analysis project Ga0081455, IMG submission 70207) | Tabebuia heterophylla rhizosphere microbial communities from the University of Puerto Rico - S3T2R1 | ecosystem: Host-associated > Plants > Roots > Rhizosphere ...
CAGCGAGCTTCCTTTGCTATCCTCTTCCATGGTGGCTCTCGTCCTTCTGGCTTCGTCGGTTGTCTTCGCAAACACCAACTTAATCAGAGCGGGGGCCACCGCCCAATCTGCGAAAGATTCTGTACGTCATCTTGCGTCAGGCATAGGCGCGAGCGGCTGATGACCGGGGGCAGATCGCTCATCTCAGGTTGCAGATCGCCAAGCTGCGACGCGAACGGTTCGGGCAACGCTTGGAACGCAACGTCCAAGCACAGCCTGGTGTTGTCTTCACCTTGACAAGGCGTTCGCCCGCCGCGGTTGCCTGGGTCTCTACTTCGTTTTTACAATGCTACGACACCACTGATCTTCTCCCAAGATTCGGCGATATCGACGCGAGCCATTCTGCGGTCTATTTGCGACTTTGAGTTTCGTGATTTCTTCTTCGGAACCCTTAGTAGCAAACATTTTTTGCTGCCACTGATTATTCTCCAGCCACATTAAGAAGGTCCCATGGGTCGGATTCGGGATCGGGCCCTTCAAATGCCCGTTCTTGTCGTAGTTGGTCCCCGTTCGATAGAAGTAATCCGGATACGCTATTCCGGATACTAATACACCATTAATATAGTATCCCTGCTCGTCCAATGACAGCGGATCTCCCACCTCGACCAAGTATTGTTTTCCTTCAGCTAGCACGATCCTATTGAGGTTTGGGTTTACCATTAATTCTGCCACTTCGTGCGACAGCACACGGGAAACGGAGCTGCCCGCGGATAGAGTGGTTTCAACAAACACCTTTCCCATAGGGTGGCCTGATGGAGTACGGTCGTGGTACCCTAGCGCGAATGCCATATCGGCGTTATCTAGATAGACCATCCAACATTCGTTCGCTGGCGGTAGATCGCCTTTGGGAATTCGAATCAATTCCACTCCGACTTTCCACATTGGGCTGACATCCTTGTCCATTTGCTCTTGGACCGCCGCTATGTGTGTTGCAACCTCGTCGTCGGGCAGTTTGCTATGATTTATAATCGCTAGCTTCATTCGATCGTTCGGCATCGTTCTCTCCCTCCCGAGGAAGTCAAGCTATGCTGCCGCCATCAGGACCTTGCCGGCGAAGACCAGTGCTTGCTGTACTTTGTTCAAGACCTCGACAACGGTCTTGAGCTGATCGAGGGCTTCCTTTGTCGCCTTGTTCGCCTTGTCCAAGTCGCCGACGGCGTTATCAAGATTGGAGGAATTGCTCTTCAATCCATCTTGTTGGGCAGCCAATAGCTGGTGCTCTGCCTCTTCCCAAGCATGGCGCAGTGCCAGCTTTTGTTCGAGAATGGCGCTGTCGGCCTTTTCTAGGTAGGCGCGTAGCGCGTTGTTCTTGTTGTCGAGCATTCTCTTCAAACGTTCATTTGGCTTGTACATTGGCTCCTCCCTACAGGTGTGTATTCGAAATCCGTCAATTGCTGGCCGACTTGCTGCCAGCACCGTGGACACGCTGGTAGTAACCCTCGAGCTCGCTGGCCAAGGCGATGATCGTCGCAAGGCTGATGCGCCGGCCTGCCTCGAGCTGCTTGTGTTGCTCGACGAGCGCATCCAGCAACTCAAGGAGCTTCTCGTAAGCAGGTCCGATTGTGTCCATTTCGGCATCGAAGCGATCGCGCAATATTCTATCGACCGCCGCTGTTGCTTGTGGTGATCGCAAGACGGCCCTATCGAGGTCCTTAACCGGGTCGATATCGAATTCGCTTAGGAGCGCCTTCGTCGGCTGTTCGTAACTACCCAGACCACGACGCCGCGCCAGCCGCCGCAGCTCGTTCCTGTCGAACGCGACTGACTCGCGGATGGAGATAGCGTAGTCGCTTTCGGTCTTCAGGACCTCCGCGAGCTTTGCGACGCCGGTCCGTATGGCGACGCTGGCTTTGCTAAGCTTGGTGCGTTGGACCTCTCTCGCTATGATGCCAAAGCCAATCGAAATGCCCTCAGTGACCTGCGGGTCGAGAGGCGAGATCGTGCTCGCGGCAGCGCTCGTCTTCGGTAGCTTCTGGGCCGTCTTCAGGAAGGCGTTGGTCTCTGCGAAGAAGCTTCCGACCGCCTCTTCGGTATTCCCGGCGGCGTCATACACTGCAAGCTCTTGGAAGGCTTTGTAAGCGTTGCTCAGTGCTGCGAGCGCATCTGCGCGCTTCTTCAGGAGCTTGGCAAGATCGGAGATGTCCGAGCCATCGGAGTTGAGCTTCAGATTGAGGTCGCCTTCGTTGAGGGCAGCTAAGAAGACCCGTCCTTCACGCCAGGACGCCATGTAGGTGGCGGTCGCCTTTGCTTCGACTTGCAGCCTTGTGGAACTCGTTACGCCAGCGCTTGCTAGCTGCTTGGCTTGCTCAATGTCCACCCCGGCGCAAGCCGATAGTGAGCTCAGCAGGCATACGATCGTGGCGGACCGCCGAAGCCTGTTGGATTTCGTCATTTCTCGCCCCCGTCCCACATTGAGGTAGCATAAATATATGTATAAACACGCAGTCATGGCGAGAATAGCACCTCGAAATACAACTGTAATCACCCAAATGGGTGATTACAGTCCCCGAATCATCCGAGGTTGCAGCAAGAACGCCGCGGCCTGGTTTCCTGTGCAGCGGTATCTCGATGGCTTTGGGATCACAGGCTGGAGGATCGTCGGGCACCCATGACGACAACGCGAGGAGGACCGGCTCCGCGAAGTCAAGGACGCGGCAAAGGGCCGTCCATAGCGGCGAAGGCAAGGTGCTGGAGAGGATGCTAGAGGTGACGCTCGCGAAGCGCTTAAGAAGGGCAAGGTAGGCATCACCGCCGGCGAGGCGGCAGCAGCGGTTCTTCATAATTGACTGCAGTGCAAGCAAGCCTCGGAATTTCTGCGCCACGCGGTGCCAAGAAATTCCATTCCTGCCTGAATTAAAATAAATGCATTCTTTTAGACTGTGGCCATAGCAACGTAGCAGAGGCCCTTCCGATGGAGACTCTGCCCGTGTCAACACCAGATCCCACGCCCCTTGCCGAGCCCGCTCCGTGGCCCGCGGTCGATGCCGCGCTGCTCGCCCGCGCGCGTCCGACGCTGCCCGCCCTGCCGCTCGACGTCCTGCCGCCGTGGTGGCGCGGCTGGGTGAGCGGCACGGCGCAGGGTGTCGGCGCGCCGCCGGACTATGTCGTGCAGGCGCTGCTCGCGGCTGTGGCTGGCCTCTGCGGCGCGGGCGTGGTCGGCCGCGTCACCGATAGCTGGAGCGAGCCGCTGATCCTGTGGCAGGCGCTGGTCGGCGGGGCGTCGAGCGGCAAGACGCCGGCGCTCGAGGCGCTGCGCCGGCCGCTCGGCATCGTCGAGAAGCAGCTCTCGGTCGGTGGCCGCGCCACGACGATCATGGTCGAGGAGCCAGCGTTGCCGGTGCTGATAGCGGCCGCCGCCCAGCGTCCCGCCGGCGTGCTGCTGTGGTGCGACGAGCCCAGCGCCTGGCTCGCCGCTCTCGGCCGCAAGAACCCGAGCGAGGCGCGGCGGCGCAGCACGCTACTCGACGCCTGGGCGCCGCTCTGCTCGCCCTCGGCGCCGCCGCGCCCGGCCGTCAGCATCATCGGCTCGCTCGATGCCGCGCGACTCGCGGAGGCGCTCAGCGGCACGGGCGACGGTCGCGCCGCGCGCTTTCTCTTCGCATGGCCGGGGGCGCTGCCCTATCGGTCCTTCCTCGCCGCCGCGCCGGGCGGCAGCGAGAGCGAGGCGGTGAACGCACTGCTGCGCATCGCCAACCTGGTCGGCGATCCGGCGCGGCCGCTCGCGCTGGTGCTCGACGCCGAGGCGCAGCAGGCGCTCGATCGCTACCTCGCAAAGCTGCACGACGAGCAGGCTGGGTGCCAGGGTTTCGAAGCCGCATGGCTGGGCAAGGGCAGGGGGACCGTGGTGCGGCTGGCCGCGATCCTGACCTTGCTCGCCTGGAGCGCCAACACGTCAACCTTGGCATCGCCGCCCGCGCGCCTCGCACGCGACGCCCTGCTGGACGGCATTCGCCTGTGGGAGTGCTTCCGCCTGCATGCGCGCGCCGTCTTCGAGCGCGGCGCTCCGAGCCATGAGGAGCACCGCCTGCGCCGCGTCCTCGCCTGGATCCGCGACACCGACGCCGCCGTCGTCTCGCGCGAGGAGGTGCGCCGCGAGGCGCTGAGCCAGGCGCTCGACGCCGAAGGTGCGCAGCACGTGATCGCCGCGCTGGAGCGTGCCGGCATCCTGCGCCGCACCGCCACCGAGCAGGAAGGCCGCGGGCCGCGCAAGCAGCGCTGGCAGGTCAATCCGCTGGTCCACGCCAGCGGGTAGCGCCATTTGCGCCAATTGTTGGAGCGCGGACGTCCAGGTCCGCCTTCATGCATCATGAGCGGACCTGGAGGTCCGCGCTCCAAACAAACTTCACAATGCTTGTATAGGTCAACGTTCGAGTAGTATCTGGCACCAAAGCCATTCGGGAGGATCGAGATGAAAGAGCTGCACTTGCGGCGACGGGCGATTTTGGCCGCCGCGCCGGCGTTGGTCGCCGCGCCCTATATTGCGCGCGCCCAGACCGGCAAGCCGGAGAAGACCAAGGTCGTGCTGGCGGTCGGCGGCAAGTCGGCGCTCTACTACCTGTCGCTCACCATCGCGGAGACCAAGGGCTTCTTCAAGGAAGCCGGGCTCGATGTCGAGATCAACGACTTCCAGGGCGGCGCCAAGTCGCTGGAAGCCCTGATGGGCGGCAGCGCCGACGTCGTCGCGGGCGCCTACGAGCATACGATCCGCATGCAGCAGCGCGGCCAGGCCATCAAGGGATTTGCCCTGATCGGTCGCGGCATGCAGCTCGCCATCGGCCTGCGCAAGGATGTCGCGGAAAAGGTGAAGGGACCGGCCGACATCAAGGGCATGAAGTTCGGCGTCACGGCGCCCGGCTCGCAGACCCACATGCTGGTGAGCAATTGGGCGGCGAAGGGCGGGCTCAAGCCCACCGATATCGTCGCGATCGGCGTCGGCGCCGGCGCCTCGGTCGTGGCCGCGATCGAGAACAAGTCGGTCGACGGCATCTCGCAGGCCGATCCCGCCGTCACCATTCTGCAGGAGAAGGGCGAGATCAAGATCATGGTCGACACGCGCACCATGAAGGGCAACCAGGAGCTGTTCGGAGGCGCCATGCCGGCGGCCTGCCTCTACGCCCAGCCGGCGCTGCTCACCAAGACGCCCAACACCGCGCAAGCGCTGGCGACGGCGATCGTGCGCGCCAATGAGTGGCTGCAGACCGCCGCGCCCGCCGATGTCGCCAGGTCCGTGCCGACGGCCTATCTGCTGGGCGACCAGGCGATCTACGAAAAGGCCTTCGCCAATGTGCGCGAGACCATTTCGCCCGATGGCATCATGCCGCCGGAAGGGCCGTCGAACTCCCTGAAGTTCCTGGCCGAGGGCGATCCCAAGATCACGCCGGCCAAGATCAAGCTCGAAGACACGTGGACCAACGACTTCGCGCAGCGCGCCAAGAAGCATTCGTAAGGCACACGTGTCGATCGACAATGCGCCGGCACTCGAGCTGGCGGACATCACCTGCCGCTTCGCCGATCGCGATGGGCGGGGCGAGCCCTACACTGCCGTCGCCAATGCCACCTTGGCCGTGGCGAAGGGCGAGTTCGTTTCCGTCGTCGGTCCCACGGGCTGCGGCAAGTCCACGCTGTTGAACGTGGCGGCGGGCTTGCTGGAGCCGTCGTCGGGCGACGTCAAGGTCTTCGGCGAGACGCTGTCGGCGTCCCAGGGGGTCAATCGGCGCGCCGGCTACATGTTCCAGGCCGACGCCCTGATGCCGTGGCGCACCGGCATCGGCAACGTCGTGGCGGGCCTCGAGTTTCGCGGCGTGTCTACGAGCGAGGCGACTGCAAGAGGCGAGGAGTGGCTGCGACGTGTCGGCCTGGCCGGCTTCGGCGATCGCTATCCACACCAGATGTCGGGCGGCATGCGCAAGCGTCTCGCCTTGGCGCAGACCTTGATCCTGAGCCCGGACATCCTGCTGATGGACGAGCCGTTCTCGGCGCTCGACGTGCAGACGCGCCAGCTGATGGAGAACGAGCTCCTCGCGCTCTGGGCCGAGGACCGGAAATCGGTGTTGTTCATCACCCACGATCTCGAGGAAGCCATTGCGTTGTCCGACCGCGTCGTCGTCCTGTCGGCGGGACCGGGGACGCGGCCGATCGGCGACTTCAAGGTCGAGCTGCCGCGGCCGCGCGATGTCTCGGAGATCCGCATGACGCCGGCCTTTCTCGACCTCCATCGCGAGATCTGGGGCGTCATGAAGGAAGAGGTCCTGAAGGCCTACCAGCGGCAGAAGGTCGGCTGACATGCGGCTGCGGATCCTCCAGTTCCTGGTGCTCGGCCTGCTGGTCGTTCTCTGGTACGTCCTGACCGCCCCCGGCCTGATCCCGAACTTCTATTTCGAGCAGGACAATCGCGCCGCGTTCTTCTTCGGCGAGCCGCAGAAGGTGTTCTGGGTCATCGTCGACTGGTTCGCCTCGGGCGAGATCTTCGGTCATCTCGCCATCACCCTGCTCGAGACTGCGCTGGGCTTCGTCATTGGCGCGGCCTTCGGGCTGGGCATCGGCCTGTGGCTCGCGCTGTCGCCGACGGCGTCGGCGGTGATGGATCCCTACATCAAAGGCTTCAACTCGATGCCGCGCGTGGTGCTGGCGCCGATCTTCGCGGTGTGGTTCGGGCTCGGCATCTGGTCGAAGGTCGCGCTCGGCGTCACGCTGGTCTTCTTCGTGGTGTTCTTCAACGTCTACCAGGGCGTGCGCGAGGTCAGCCCCACCCTGATCGCCAATGCGCGCATGCTGGGCGCATCGCCGCGCCAGCTCCTGCGCTCGATCTATCTGCCGTCGGCCATGAGCTGGGTGTTCGCCAGCCTGCACAACGCCGTCGGCCTCGCCTTCGTCGGCGCCGTGGTCGGCGAGTATCTCGGCTCCGCGCGCGGCGTCGGCTACCTGATCCTGCAGGCCGAGGGCACGTTCGACATCAACACGGTGTTCGCCGGGATCGTCGTGCTGACGGCTTTCGCGCTGCTGCTTGATGCCGCGGTCGGCGCTGTCGAGCGACGCCTGATGACCTGGCAGCCGCGGGCCAGCGAGACGGAGAAGGTCTAGTGGCCCGTGAAGCGCGCGGCGCGCTTCTCCAGGAAATGGGCGACGCCCTCCTTGAAGTCGGCCGTCTGGAACGAGAGCTCCATCTCATGGTTGGCCTGAGTGGTGGCCTCGGCCAGGCTCTGGAACTGGGCTTCCCAGATCTGGCGCTTCATGACGGCGACCGAGCGCGGCGACACCGTGTCGGCCAGCAGCCGGGCATAGGCCCGCGTCTCGGCCACCAGCTTGTCGTCGGCGATGACGCGGCTCACCAAGCCCAGCGCCAGGGCTTCCGGTGCGCGAAACTTCCGGGCAGAGCAAAGCAAGTCCAACGCGGCCGAGATGCCCACCAGGCGCGGCAGCAGCCAGCTCACGCCATGCTCGGCAATCAGTCCACGTTGGGCGAACGCCGTGGTGAACACCGCCGACTCAGCGGCAAAGCGCAGGTCCGCATAGAGCGGGATGACGAATCCCAAGCCTGCCGCTGGGCCATTGATCGCAGCAATGATGAATTTCGGAATGGCGGGGAAGTAGGAATAGGGCATCCGGAACTCGGCCAGGGGGCTGCCGCCGGCCAAGGTCGCAGTGACCTCCGAGGTGCGGTCGACGCTGCTGCCCGCGCCGATCGCCTGCAGGCCGCCCATGTCAGCGCCGGCGCAGAATCCGCGTCCGGCGCCGGTCAGGATGATCGCCCGGACCTCGGGATCGGCGCCAGCCTTGTGCGTGGCGTCCTTGAGGTCGAGATGCATCTGCCGGGTCCAGGCGTTGAGCTTCTCAGGACGATTGAGAGTGATCGTGCAAATTCGGTCGGCAACGTCGTACAGGACCGTTTCATACGCCATCCGGGGGGCTCCTCATGTGCATTCTTGTTGATGGCATGATGCGTAAAACGCAGTGACGATACACGCGAGGCTCGGCAGCGACAAATCGCGCTGACCGGTCCGGATTGTTTGGAGTCCCCACATTCGTGGTAACTTGCAGAAACAAGGCAAGAACATCGCCGAGGTTCAGGAAATGGCAATCAGGGAATTCGCCCACCCGAACGAGATGCACAAATATGTGGGCCAGGAGATCGGCGTCAGTGACTGGGTCGAGGTTACGCAGGATCGCATCAATCAGTTCGCCGACGCCACCGGCGACCACCAGTGGATCCATGTCGATGTCGAGCGAGCGAAGAAAGAGATGCCCGGTGGCAAGACAATTGCTCACGGGTTCCTGACGCTCTCGCTGATCCCCATGCTCAATCACCAGATTTCGCACATCAACAACGTCAAGCGCGGCATCAACTACGGCTGCAACAAGGTTCGGTTCACCAGCCCTGTGCCGGCTGGCTCCAAGGTGCGTGCGCGGGCCAAGCTCCTGGCGGCTGACCCGATGGACGGCGGCGGCGTGCGGCTCACCAATCAGGTCACGGTGGAGATCGAAGGCCAGGAACGCCCGGCCTGCGTCGCCGAGACCATGTCCATCGTCTATGGCGCCTGAGGGACCTGATCTTGCTGAAACGCGAGGAACTGACATCCGAGCAAAGCGACCGGCTTGTCGCTGAGGCTCGCAAGGCCGGTTATCACTTCTTTCTGTCCTCAGAGGAGCGGGAGGCGAGCCTCCAGGAAGCGCTCGGCCGCTACCAGCCTGGCGAAGAGGCCTGGATATTCGCCTATGGCTCGCTGATGTGGAACCCCGCGATCGAATATGCCGAGCAGCAGCTCTGCAAGGTGGAAGGCTGGCGCCGCTCCTTCTGCTTCTGGATGCCGATGGGCCGGGGTACGCCCGAGCTGCCGGGCCTCATGCTTGCGCTGGAGAGCGGTGGGCAGTGTGAGGGTGTCGCTTATCGCCTGGCTCCGCATCAGGTACGCAGCGAGCTTGGCATCCTGTGGAACCGCGAGATGCTGGCGGGTATCTACCAGCCCTCCTGGGTGTCGACGCGGCTGCGCGACGGACGCACCGTCAACGCCGTCACGTTTGTCGTCGACGCGGCGCATTGCCAATATTGTGGTGATCTGCCGATGGAGCGCGCCGCCCATCACATCGCCTTCGCCGAAGGCCGCCGCGGCGCCTGTCGCGACTATCTCGCCAACACCGCTGCCCATACGCGCGCCCTGGATATCCACGATCCTTACATCGAGGAGCTGGTTCAGCAGGTCGCCATCCTGCGCGGTGACTATGTTGTCCCGAAGGTGCGGCTCAACGGCGAGTCGGTCGGCGAGGCCTAGCTTCGCTCGCCGAAAGCCCGACTTTCTGTAAGTGCGATAGCTCAGTCGCTGTGACATAGTGGCGGTGTGTTTCGACTTGCTGCTCGCTGGCGAAAGCAGCCGGCCAATCTGCGCGGAATTCTCTGGGTCGCGCTCTCGGGTGTGCTGTTCGCGCTGCTGAACGTCTTCACCCTCATCCCCTCGCAGCATCTCAACTCGTTCGTGATGGCGTTCCTGCGCTATTTCTTCGGCGCGCTGTTCCTGCTGCCGATCGTGTTCCGGCTCGGCCTCTACCGTTCGTTGCATTCGAGAAGGCTGCCGCTTCATCTCTTCCGCGGCGCCATCCACACGGCGGGCATGATGCTGTGGTTCGTGGCCCTGCCGCTCACCACGCTGGCCGAGATCACGGCCTTGGGTTTCACCGGACCGATCTTCGTCACCATCGGGGCGGCGCTGTTCCTGGGCGAGGACGTGCGGCTGCGGCGCTGGATGGCCGTCCTGGTGGGCTTCATCGGCGCCATGATCATCATCCGGCCTGGCTTCTCGGCGCTGCATCTCGGCGTGATCTGCATCCTGATCAGCACGCCGATCTTCTCGGCCTCGAACCTGATCTCCAAGGCCCTGGCGCGCACCGACAGCGCCAACACCATCGTGATCTGGCAGAACATCGTGATCGTGATCTGCGCGGCGCCGTTCGCGCTCTGGTTCTGGCAGGACCCGGCCTGGGTTGACCTCTTGTGGTTCGTGGCGGCAGGCCTCTGCGGCACGCTGGGCCATCTCTGCCAGCAGCGCGGCTACCAGCTCGCCGACATCACGCTGCTGCAGCCCATCGGCTTTCTGTCATTGGTCTGGAACGCACTGCTCGGCTTCTTCCTGTTCACCCAGAAGCCCGACATGTGGACCTTTGTCGGCGCGGCCGTGATCTTTGCCAGCGCCTTCTACATCTCCCATCGCGAGGCGGTGCGGCGCGCCCAGATCAAGACGGCCGACGCCCAGGCCGGCCCGGCGGCCTAGCCGCCCGTGACGCTCATATGGCGCGGCACGGCCGGCGCGCTGTGGCGGCGGTCGATGATGAAGTCGTGGCCCTTGGGCTTGCGCGCGATCGCTTCCGTGATCGCCTGGTCCAGCAGCTCGTCGCTCTCCGAGGCCCGCAACGGGGCGCGCAGGTCGGCGGCATCCTCCTGGCCCAGGCACATGTAGAGCGTGCCGGTGCAGGTGAGCCGCACGCGGTTGCAGCTTTCGCAGAAATTGTGGGTGAGCGGCGTGATGAAGCCGAGCCGGCCGCCGGTTTCCTCGACGCGGAAATAGCGCGCCGGGCCGCCGGTGCGGTAATCGGTCTCGCTGAGCGTGAAGTGCTTGGCGATCTCGGCCCGCGCCAGCGACAGCGGCAGGTACTGGTCGAGCCGCATCTCCGTGCCGATCTCGCCCATCGGCATGACCTCGATCAGGACGAGGTCCATGCCGCGGCCATGTGTCCAGCTGATCAGATTGCCGAATTCCATGTCGTTGACGTCGCGCAGCGCCACGGCGTTGATCTTGATGTGCAGGCCGGCGTCCTGGGCGGCGTCGAGGCCGCGCATCACCTGGTCGAGATCGCCCCAGCGGGTGAGCTGGCGGAACTTGTCCTTGTCCAGGGTATCCAGCGACACGTTGAGGCGCCGCACGCCGATCGCGGCCAGCTCCTTGGCATATTTGGCAAGTTGGCTGCCGTTGGTGGTCAAGGTCAGCTCGTCCAGGGCGCCGCTGTCGAGATGGCGGCCGAGGCCGCGGATCAGCGACATCACGTTCTTGCGCACCAGCGGCTCGCCGCCGGTCAGGCGCAGCTTGCGGACGCCGCGCCGGACGAAGGCCGAGCACAGCCGCTCCAGCTCCTCCAGCGACAGCACCTCGGCCTTGGGCAGGAACGTCATGTCCTCCGCCATGCAGTAGACGCAGCGGAAGTCGCAGCGGTCCGTCACCGAGACGCGCAAATAGGTGATATGCCGGCCAAACGGGTCGATCATGGCCTCAATGTAGGGGGCTTCGAGGGGCTTTTCGACCCTATTTACGAGTCAGCTATTGGCTCCAGGGGCAGGAACTTAAGCAGATTCTCGATGGTATCGGCCTCGGCGGCGGGCTTGTCGGTCCGGATCCGGTTGATGCGGGGAAAGCGCATGGCCAGGCCCGATTTGTGACGGGTCGAGCGGGCGATGCCGTCGAAGGCGATCTCCAGCACCAGGTCGGGGGCGACCTCGCGCACCGGGCCGAAGCGGTTGGTCGTATGGTCGCGCACCCATTTGTCGAGCCAGCGCAGCTCCTCGTCGGTGAACCCGAAATAGGCCTTGCCGACCGGCAGCAGCTCCCGCCCGGCGTTGGTCTCCTCGCGCCAGCAGCCGAACGTGTAGTCGGAGTAGAAGGAGCTGCGCTTGCCGTGGCCGCGCTGGGCGTACATCAGCACGCAATCGACCAGCATGGGATCGCGCTTCCACTTGAACCACGGTCCCTTCGGCCGCCCTGCGAGATAGGCGCTGTCGCCGCGCTTCAGCATCAGGCCTTCGATGCCGTCGCTCTTCATCTGCTCGCGCAGCCCCGCGAGATGAGCCCAGTCGGTGAAGACTACCAGCGGCGAGAGGTCGAAGCGCGGATGCGGCCTCTGTGCCATCCAGGCTTCGAGCCGAGCCCGCCGCTCGTCGAACGACAATGGGCGCAGATCCTCGCCCTCCAGCCACAGCACGTCGTAGAGGCGCACATGGGCCGGGTGATCCGTCAGCATCTTTGCCGTCACGGCCTTGCGGTTCAGCCGCTGCTGCAGGTCGTTGAACGGCGCCACGGTCTCCTCGCGACGCACAAGCAGCTCGCCGTCGAATACGCCTTCGAAATCGATGGCGTCGATAATGTCGGGGAAGGCGCCCGAGATGTCTTCTCCGGCGCGGCTGTAGAGGCGCTTGATGCCACCGGAGGAGGCAACCTGCACGCGGATGCCGTCCCATTTCCATTCGGCGCGGAAGTGGGCGGGATCGAGCGTCTCGAGCTCGGCGCGCTCGATGGGATTGGCCAGCATGGGTGGCAGGAACGCACCGCCGGCATTGCTGCTGGGCTTGGGTGCGCCATGCAGCAGCCAGTCGAACAGCGGCCGATAGGGCGGGGAGAGGCCGTGCCAGATCTCCTCCACGGCATCGACCGGCTGGCCACCGATATTGGCCAGCGCCTGCTTGGCGAGCCGCGCCGACACGCCGACGCGCAGCGCGCCGGTCAGGAGCTTGAGCAGCGCCCAGCGGCCTGTCGAATCGAGTGCGTCGAGCCAGCGCTTGAGAATTGCCGGCGTCTGCATCTTCGTGGCGCGCTGCAATGTCTCGACCACCTCACCGAGCGACGGCGGCGGCCCGGCGCCGGGATCGGTCTCCCAGATCAGCGCCAGGGTCTCGGCCAGATCGCCGACATAGTCGTAGGAGAGATGGAACAGCTCGGGGCCGATACGATCCTCGCCGAAGCCGCGTAGCAGCGCTGGCTTGGCGGCCGGGAAGTCGAGCCCACTGGTCAGTGCGGCCAACGCCCAGCCGCGGTCGGGATCGGGCGTCTCGCGCAGATAGGTCTCGATCAGCCTGAGCTTGGCGTTGCGCGCCGGCTGGAAGGAGAGGGCGTCGAGAAGAGCGGCGAAGGCCTGCACTAGGCGCCCTCTTCCTCGCGACCGGCGAGATGCAGCGCCTCGGCATCGATGCCGATCGAGCGGGCATAGTGCACCAGCGCTTCCTCGCGGCCATGTGTCACCCAGACCTTGGGCGCGCCGACGTCCTTCAGGGTCTGGGTGAGCTCGGGCCAGTCGGCATGGTCGGAGATGATCAGCGGCAGCTCGGCGCCGCTCTGGCGGGCACGCGCGCGCACGCTCATCCAGCCCGAGCAGACGGCCGGGATCGGCTCGGCAAAGCGGCGCGCCCAGCGGTCGGCGATGGCTGACGGCGGGCAGAGCACGATGGCGCCCTTGAAGGTCTCGAGGATCGCATCGGAGACGTGGGCGATGTCGCCGAGATCGACGCCGTGGTCCTGGTAGAGCTTGCACAGCGACAACAAGCTGCCGTGCAGCCAGATCCGCTTGTCCCAGCCCGCCGCCCGCAACAGCTTGATGACCCGCTGGCACTTGCCGAGCGAATACACGCCCACCAGATGCGTATGGTCGGCAAAGGTCGCGACCGAGCGCAGAAGCTTGCCGATCTCGCCCATGTCGGAGGGATGGTGGAAGACCGGCAGCGCAAAGGTCGCCTCGGTGATGAAGACGTCGCAGGGCACCGGCTCGAAGGGCGGGCAGGTGGGGTCCGGGCGTCGCTTGAAGTCGCCGGATACGACGATGCGTTGGCCCCTGTACTCGAGCACAGCCTGCGCGGATCCCAGGATATGGCCGGCCGGCACGAGCTGGACATCGACCTCGCCGACCCGCACGCTTTCGCCATACTTGAGCGGCTGCTGGCTGGTATCGGGCATGCCCTCGAAGCGGGCGCGCATGATGGCGAGCGTCTCGGATGTGGCCAGGGCCGCGCGGTGGCCGGGCCGCGCATGATCGCCATGCCCATGGGTGATCACGGCCCGCGATACGGCGACCGCCGGATCGATGTAGAAATCGCCGGGCTTGCAGTAGAGGCCGCGCGGTGTCGGGTAGAGCCAGGAGCGAGGGTCCAGGGTGTCGATCGCCATTGAATCCGCATCCTATCCAAGAGATATGGGGCTTCCCGACCTGTTTGCACGCTGGTTCGAAGGCCGGGGCTGGAGGCCCAGGCCGCACCAGCTCGCCCTGATCGACCTCGCCCAGCAGGGCAAGAGCGCCTTGCTGATCGCGCCGACCGGCGGCGGCAAGACCCTGGCGGGCTTCCTGCCGTCGTTGATCGAGCTCACCGAGCGCCGGCAGAAGGACGAGGATCTCGCGCACAAGCAGGGCAAGGGCGAGCTTCACACGCTCTACATCTCGCCGCTCAAGGCGCTGGCGACCGACATCCGCCGCAACCTCGAGACACCGATCGCCGAGATGGCGCTGCCCGTGCGCGCCGAAAGCCGTACCGGCGACACGCCGCAAAGCCGCCGCCTGCGCCAACGCGAGCGGCCGCCCGATCTCCTGATGACGACGCCAGAGTCGCTGGCGCTGCTGCTGTCCTATCCCGACGCTGCGCGTTTCTTCGCCAGCCTGCGCTGCGTGATCGTCGATGAGCTGCACGCCTTCGCCACCAGCAAGCGCGGCCATCACCTGGCGTTGTGCCTCGCTCGCGTCGCATCGCTGGCGCCGCACGTGCGCTTCGTCGGGCTCTCGGCCACGGTCGCCAATCCACCGGAGCTGGCCGAGTTCCTCGCCGTCAAGGACGAGGTCGAGATCGTGAAGGGCGAGTCCGGCGCGCAGCCGATCGTGACCATCATCGATGCCCAGGAGCGCCTGCCGTGGGGCGGCCATATGGGGCATCACGCGGTGCCCGAGGTCTACAACATCATCCGCCAGCACAAGACCTCGATCATCTTCGTCAATACGCGCGCGCAAGCAGAGCTCGTCTTCGACCGGCTGTGGCGCATCAACGAGGACAATCTCGCGATCGGCCTGCATCACGGTTCGCTCGCCGTCGAGCAGCGCCGCAAGGTCGAGGCGGCGATGGCGGCCGGCAAGCTGCGCGCCGTGGTGGCGACCTCCTCGCTCGATCTCGGCATCGACTGGGGCGACGTCGATCTCGTGATCCAGATGGGCGCGCCCAAGGGCGTCAGCCGGCTGATGCAGCGCATCGGCCGCGCCAACCATCGGCTCGACGAGCCGAGCCGCGCCATGATCGCGCCGGCCAATCGTTTCGAGGTGCTGGAATCGCTGGCGGCGCTGGAAGCCATCGAGGCGCGCGAGCTCGACGGCGATCCGCCACGGCCGCCCTGCCTCGACGTGCTGGCCCAGCACATCGTCGGCATCGCTTGCGCCCAGCCGATCGATCGCGACGCCTTCTTCGAGGAAGTGCGCAGCACGCAGCCCTACCGCGACCTCTCGCGGAAGGACTTCGACGAGACCTTCGATTTCGTCGCCACCGGCGGCTATGCGCTCGCAGCCTACGAGCGCTGGCACCGGCTGAAGCAATTGCCCGATGGTCGCTGGATGCTGGCGTCGCCGTTGGTGGCGCGGCAGTTCCGGATGAATGTCGGCACCATCGTCGAGCTGCCGCTGATCAAGGTGAAGCTGAAGCGCGGTCCGGTGGTGGGCGAGGTCGAGGAGGCCTTCATCCAGGGACTGGTGCCGGGCGACACCTTCGTCTTTGCCGGACGCCTCCTGCGCTTCGAGGGCGTCAAGGAACTGGCGGCGCAATGCACCACCGTAAGCGGCGGCGGCGACCCCAAGATCCCCGCCTACGGCGGCGGGCGCCTGCCGCTCTCGACCTTCCTGGCCGACCGGGTACGCGGCATCCTGCAGGACCCGTCGCGCCATCCCAAGCTGCCGGCCGAGGTGCGCCAGTGGCTGCGCGTCCAGAAGATCCGCTCGGCCTTGCCGGCCGGCAACCGCCTGCTGATCGAAGGCTTTCCGCGCGGGCTGCAGCAGTTCATCGTCGCCTACTGCTTCGAGGGCCGCAACGCGCACCAGACCTTGGGCATGCTGCTGACGCGGCGCATGGAGCGCATGGGGCTGAAGCCGCTCGGCTTCGTCGCCACCGACTATGTGCTCGGCCTGTGGGGCTTGCGGCCGCCAACCAAGCAACAGCTCGACCAGCTGTTCGACGAGGACATGCTGGGCGACGATCTGGAAGCGTGGATGGACGAATCGAGCATGCTGCGCCGTTCCTTCCGCAACGTCGCGGTGATCGCGGGACTGATCGAGCGGCGCTTCCCCGGCGAGGAGAAGTCGCGCCGCCAGGTCACCTTCAGCTCCGACCTGATCTACGATGCGTTGCGCAAGCACGAGCCCGACCACATCCTGCTGCGCGCCACGCGGCAGGACGCCGCCTGGCAGCTCGCCGACCTGCGGCGGCTGGGCGATCTCCTGCGTCGCGCCAAGGGCCGCATCGACTACCGTCGCCTCGACCGCATCTCGCCGCTCGCCGTGCCGGTGCTGCTGGAGATCGGCAAGGAGCGCGTGCTCGACGGCACCGCCGAGGACGAACTTCTGGACATCGCCGCCCAGGAGCTGATCGAGGAGGCGACACGGATCTCCTAGACGAAGCACGGCATGACATCGGAGACGAGGAGCTCGCGCGTCTCCAGGTCGTCATTGGGTAAATTGCTGAGGATCAGCAAATCGATGCCGGCGTCGCGATATTGGCTCATCAAATCGATGGCCTCGGTGGCCGTACCGACAAAACCGCTCAGTGGTCCGCGCGCCGCCAACTGCTCGCGCTTCGCCGCCACGGCGGCGGCGTCGCGGGCAAGCACCCAGCGTTGGACATGGGTCTTCTCGATGGTGTCGTAGTCGCGGCCAATCTCGTCGCAATGCCGGCGCAGCACGGCGAGCTTGTGGCGGGCTGCCGCGACATCGCCACGGACCAGGTTGCAGGCATCGGCCAGACGGGCGACGACGCGCAGCGTCAGCTGCTCGCCGCCGCCAGCGATCATCACCGGCGGGTGCGGCTTCTGCATCGGCTTCGGTTCCAGGATGGCATCCTCGACGTGGAAATACCGACCGTGGAAGGTGCTCCGCCGCTCGGTCCACATCTTCAGGATCAACTCGACTGCTTCCTCCATCTGCCGGATGCGCTCCGCGGGTCGTGGCGGGAACTCCCAGCCGTATTGCCTGTACTCCTCCTCGAAGAAGCCGGCGCCGATGCCGAGGGTCAGCCGTCCGCGGCTGATCAGATCGACGCTCGCCGTGATCTTGGCGAGGTGCGCGGGATTGCGGTAGTTGACCGCCGTCGCCAGGGTGGCGAGCCGAATGCGCTGTGTGACGGCGGCCAGCGCTGCGAGCACGGTCCAGCCTTCCAGCACCGGCTCATCGGGTGCGCCCACGCCCGGAATCTGGATCGCGTGGTCCATGACCGAGAACCAGACGAAGCCGTGATCTTCCGCCCACTGCGCCTTCGTCTTCGCCGCCTCGAAGATTTCGGTCGGGTCGGACTATCGGGCCACGACGAGTGATGAACGCCGAACTTCATGGCCCGCTCCGTATTGCGGAGTTTGGCGGCATCATTATATCGTTAATGATATCATTAAAGGCGATGGCAATGGCTACGGTAGTGACCATCAATCGGCCAGATGTTGTGGCTCTGATCGAGAAGGCGGCGAAGCAGATTACGGGGGGCAACAAAACCGAATTGGTGGCAACGGCGGTCCGGTGTCTCCTGGAGCAGCGGTCCCACCAGAAACCTTTGTTTGGTGCCCATCGTGGCTCGGTCCGCATCCGCAAAGGTGTGGACCTGACGCAGCCGGTTCTCGATGACGAAATGGATGCAGAGACCGGCCGCGAGATCGATCGGTGACCGACCTCCTGCTCGACACGCATGTTCTGCTCTGGCTCGACAATGGTGATCGGAGGCTGAGTGGAGCCAGTCGCCGGGTGATTGAGCAGGCGAGACGAGAGGGTGGCCGTATCTTCTTGAGTGCCGTCAGTGTTTGGGAAATTGCGATGCTTGTCGCGAAGGGCGCCATCGAGCTCGATTTGACTGTCGAGAGATGGGTCGAGCGCGTCCTTGATCAGTCTGGCCTCGAAGCGGTACCGCTCGACCACATTGCCGCTAGCCGTGCGTATGCGCTGCACCATCTCGAGCATGGCGATCCCGCCGACCGCTTGCTCATCGCGACGGCGATCGGTCTGGATTGCCCCCTGGTGACGTACGACGACCGGATCCGCAGGTTTGCGAGGACCCGCGGTAAGCAGTGCGGATTTTCCGAGCTCTAGTCGTCGGCTTGATGGGGCTGGTGCTTCAACCAGTTGCGGTACTGGATGTAGCTGCCTCCTATCATCACTCCGAAGACGATGAAGGCGGCGCACACCATGATCAGATAGTAGAGTTCGTTGCTCGACATTGCAGGCTCCGTTGAAGACGAAGCAAGCGTGCGAGGCGCCGGGAGGCGCTGCCTTGATCTGGGTCAAGTCAGTGGAAGTCACGGGACGCGATCTTGATCTTGGGCCGGTCGAGCACGATGCGGCTGCGGTCATAACCCGACGGCGTGGCTTGGGTTTTGCGCAGGCGATGTCGCGTGGCATTGGCTTCGGGCACTGTTATGCGACGATCGCCGGGATCGGTGCGGACTTCGTCGCCGCGGCCGCGGGCCATATGGAATTCGTCGATGTCGGCGATGGTGTCGAGCTCGGCCGACCAGTCCCAGAGCTTCTCAGCGACGAGATGGATCACCAGCCCTTCGCGCTGCACGCGGCCGCGCACGCCGAGCAGGCGCGAGCCCATGACGATGCGACGATGGGCTTCGAAGACCTTTGGCCAGACCACGAGGTTGGCGATGCCGTGCTCGTCCTCGATGGTGACGAACACCACGCCCGAAGCGGTGCCCGGACGCTGGCGCACCAGCACCAGGCCCGCCAAGGTGAAGACATTGTCGCCCTTGGACTTGGCCAGCACAGCCGTAGACGCCACACCGCGGTCAGAGAATCGGGACCGCAGCAGCGCCAGCGGATGGGAGCGCAACGACATCGAGATCGCTGCATAATCGTCCACCACCTGCTCGCCCAAGGTGAGCATGGGCAAGGTGACGGCAGGCTCGAGGTCGCGCACCTTCGTCGGGCCATCGAGCAACGGCAGATGAGAATCGGAAAAACCGCGCACCGCCCACAGCACGTCGCGGCGCGAGAGACCTAGCGAGATGAAAGCATCGGCGCGGGCGAGCGCGATGATCTGGCGCTTGGTGAGACCGCTGCGTCGCCACAGATCAACCGGGCTGCGATAGGGCTCGGTGCGGCGTTCGACCATGAGCTTGACATCGTCTTCGTTGAGACCGGCGACCTGGCGCAAGCCGAGGCGCAGGGCGCAGCGATTGCTGGGGCTTGATTCCAAAGTACAGTCCCAGTCGCTGGCATTGACATCGGGCGGCCGCACTTCGACACCGTGCTCGCGCGCGTCGCGCACGAGCTGGGCCGGGGCATAGAAGCCCATGGGTTGGGAGTTGAGCAGGGCGGCGGCGAAGACCTCGGGATAGTAGTGTTTCACCCAGGAGGAGTCGTAGACCAGGATGGCAAAGCTCGCGGCGTGGCTTTCCGGAAAGCCGTATTCGCCGAAACCTTCAATCTGCTTGAAGCAGCGTTGAGCGAAGTCGCGGTCGTAGCCGTTGGTGACCATCCCTTCGATGAATTCATCCTTGAGCTTGTGGATCGTGCCGGCCCGACGGAAGGTCGCCATGGCACGGCGCAGCTTGTCGGCCTTCTCCGGCTTGAAGCCTGCGGCATCGATGGCGATCTGCATCGCCTGCTCCTGGAACAAGGGCACGCCCAGGGTCCTCTTGAGGATGTTCTCGAGCTCCGGCTTCGGATAAGTGACCTTGCTGGGATCCGCTCGATTCTTCAGATAGGGATGGACCATGCCACCCTGGATGGGGCCGGGCCGCACGATCGCCACCTCGACAACGAGGTCGTAGTATTTCTCGGGCTTGAGGCGTGGCAGCATCGACATCTGCGCCCGGCTCTCGACCTGGAATACGCCGATCGAATCGGCTCTGCTCAGCATCTCGTAGACGGCAGGATCCGTAGGGTCCATACCGAGCGTCCGCCGTTCGCCGTAGTGTTTTTCGATCAGCTCGAAGCTCTTGCGCAGGCAGGTCAGCATGCCGAGCCCCAGCACATCGACCTTGTAGATCTTGAGCACGTCGAGATCGTCCTTGTCCCATTCGATGACGGTACGGTCTTCCATCGCCGCGTTCTGGATGGGCACCAGCTCGTCGAGCCGGCCCTCGGTGAGGACGAAGCCGCCGACATGCTGCGAGAGATGGCGTGGAAAGCCGCAGAGGGTAGCCGACAGCTCGAGCGCCAGCATCAGACGAGGATCCGTGGGGTCGAGGCCGGCCTCGCGCACATGGTCGATATCGACGCCGCCCGTTCCCATGCCCCACACGGTGTCGGCCATTGCGCCCACCGTGTCGGGGGACAGGCCGAGCGCCTTGCCGACCTCGCGGATGGCACTGCGGCTTCTATAGGCGATCACTGTGGCCGCGAGTGCCGCGCGGGAGCGGCCTTTCTCATCGTAGATCCACTGGATCACCTTCTCGCGCCGCTCGTGCTCGAAATCGACGTCGATGTCGGGAGGCTCGTTGCGCTCGTTGGAAAGAAAGCGCTCGAACAGGACCTTGGTCTCCTTGGGATTCACCGAGGTGATGCCAAGGCAGTAGCACACCGCGGAGTTGGCGGCCGAGCCGCGGCCCTGGCAGAGGATGCCCATCTCACGGGCCTTCCAGACGATCTCGTGCACGGTCAGGAAGTACGGCGCGATCTCCTTGTTTCGAATGAGATCGAACTCATGCCGGATGGTTGTGGCTACATCATCGGGAACGCCTGTGGGATAGCGCCAGGCGGCGCCTTCCCAGGTCAGCCGCACGAGCTTGCCCATGGGAGTCTCGCCGCCTTCGTACTGGATGGGGTACTGATAGGTGAGCTGCTCGAGACTGAAGGTGCAGCGCTCAACGATCTCCTGCGTGCGCTCGATGGCGTGCGAATGGCGACGGAACAGGCGCGCCATTTCTTCGGGGTCTTTCAAATGTCGCTCGGCGCTGGCGAAGCGGCGAAAGCCCAGCTCGTCGACGGTGCAACCCAACCGGATGGCTGTCACAACGTCCTGCAGCGCGCGCCGTTCGGGGGTGTGGTAGTGCACATCGTTGGTGGCGACCAGCCCCACGCCCATCTCGGCGGCAAGGTTGTCGAGCGCGGCCAGGCGGCGCGCATCGTCACCGCGGAACAGCACGGTGCCGGCGAGATAGCAGCGATCCTCGAACAGGTGGGCAAGTGCCCTCAGGCGCTCGCGAAAGGCCGGCTCCTCGGGCCGGCGCGGCGGCA
>Ga0081455_10002649_pt1 | contig 21186 bp, 17 predicted proteins | sample TabmetS3T2R1_FD_70207 | JGI IMG/M metagenome (GOLD analysis project Ga0081455, IMG submission 70207) | Tabebuia heterophylla rhizosphere microbial communities from the University of Puerto Rico - S3T2R1 | ecosystem: Host-associated > Plants > Roots > Rhizosphere ...
TGCTGGGTACGCAATCGCCCTCCCGGGTCGGCCGAGTATCGCATCGCCGCGTGTGGCCAAAAGGGCCACGTTGGTGCCCGAAAGGGCACGACGTCCCTGCAGCGGTAGCCTCGGCCGGGTGTTCGACCACGTCGGCACCCGTTTCTCGGACTTCGCGGCCGCCGAGCGCTTCTACCGCACCGTTCTGAGCGCCCTGGGCGTCGAGCCCACCTACGCGGGCGCCGACATGGTCGGGTGGGACGACTGGTGGATCGGGCCGACGGACAGCGAGCACCCGGTGACCCGCGGGCTCCACATCGGCTTCCGCGCCCGCGACCGCGCGCAGGTCGACGCGTTCTGGCAGGCGGGCGTCGACGCTGGGTACCGCGAGGACGGCGCCTCCCTGCTTGACCCCGGTGGCAACACCGTCGAAGCGGTCCACGACGAGCGCGAGAACGCCGTGCGCGACGGCTGCATCGACCATCTGTGGCTCCGCGTGCGCGACCCGCAGGCCTCCAAGCGCTTCTACATCGCGATCGCCCCCCACGCCGGGCTGCGCCTGACCCACGACGAGCCCGACCGCGTGCAGTTGTCCGGCCCGGGCTACAGCTTCACGCTCGTGCGCGACCAGCGGCCGCACGCCGAACACGTCCATATCGCGTTCCCCGCGCGCGAGGACGCCACGGTGCGCGCGTTTCACGCCGCCGCGCTCGCGGCCGGCTACGAGGACCACGGCGCCCCGGGCGAGCGCGCCGTCTACCACCCGGGCTATTACGCCGCGTTCGTGCTCGACCCCGATGGCCACAACATCGAGGTCGTCAACCACAACCAAGGCCCCAGCGAGCGCGCCCGAGAGGATTCGAACCTCTGACCTTCGGTTCCGTAGCCCGTTCTGGCGCCAAGTGTTAGAGCGACAAATCCCTGCTCACCACAGGTTTTGGCGACGCTCGCGTACCGCTTGATACCCGCTCCGTACCGGACGCCACGTCCGGGATCCAGGCTCAGACGATGCCGTCCTGCACCGGATAGTGAATGACGATCGCACCACCGGTGGCGTAGTTGGCGACGTCGGCGGCCACCTGCTGGCCTTGCGGAGACGCCCTCGCCGCGGTCATTGCCGTAGCGTCAGCGAACTCGGCTTCGAAGATCGCGAAGTACGGCGTCTGTCCCTGCGTCGCTGCCACGTCGAAGCTGTAGCGCCACGCGAGCAGACCGGGCATGCGCGTGACCAGCGGGAGGTGGTTGGTCACGTAGTAGTCGCGGAAGTGGTCGGGATCGGCGGGTTCGGGATATAGGACCACCAGCTTGTGCATGAGAACCTCCGTTCAGCGGCGAGCGACCATGACACCCCGGGCATCTCAGGCAGTCGCCATACGGGCACCACGGCAACGGCTCCATCATCCCGGATCGGTTACCTCTCCACGATCCGCGCCTTGACGTTCGGGTCGCGCCTTGCGCAGGTCGCCGTCGCTGCTGCGACCACACCACCTTGGCGTCGCGTTGGCCATCGCGCTCGGTCCGGCGCTCAGTGCACGTCGACGAGATCCACGACGAAGACGAGCGTCTCATCGGGGCCGATGACACGGCCGGCGCCGCGCTTGCCGTAGGCGAGCATCGGCGGGATCGTGATGCGCCGGCGACCGCCGACCTTCATGCCCGCGACGCCCTGGTCCCAGCCCGCGATGACCTGGCCCTTGCCGAGAGCGAACTTGAACGTGCTCCCGCGGTCCCAGGACGCGTCGAACTGCTCGCCGGTCTTCCACGAGACTCCCACGTAGTGGACCTCGACGATGCGCCCCGAGACGGCCTCCTCGCCGTCGCCGACGGTGAGGTCCTCGAGCTCGAGCTGATATGAGGGCGGCTGGTCGGAGGGAACGTCGACCTGGGGCTTCTCGGTGGCGGCCATCCGGGGACCGTAGCTGCTCCTCACGGGCAACCAGCGCGTTGGCTCAGCTGCGAGCGATTCGTGTGAGCGAAGCGCGGAATCGATAGCGATCGAACCGGTACCAGGTCGTGGCGAGCTCGATGATGCGCCCGGTCTCGTCGTAGGTGGTCTGCTGGGTGCGCAGGATCGGGCCACCGGGTTCGAGGCCGAGGCGTTCTGCCAGTTGGCGATCGGCGGGCATCGCCTCGACCGCGTAGTCGGCGCGGGCGATTCGCAGCCCGCAGTGGTGCTCGAGCACGCTGTACAAGGAGACTGTCGAGAAGTCGTAGCTCGCGATGCCGGGTGCGAGCGCCAGCGGGATCCGGCTTTCGTCGACCGCGATCGGGATGTTGTCGAGGAAGCGAACGCGCTGGAGATGAAACAGGCCTGCACCAGGGGCGATCTCCAGCGCGCTGGCCTCATCCAATGTTGCGGTTCGAGTCTCGGCCCCCAGGACGCGGGCGGACGCCTCGAACCGGCCCTGCAGACCGAGCTCTGTGAAGCTGAGCAGCGTATTGGGGGGCTCGGCCAGCCGGCTGCTCGTCGGGTACCACCCGCGCCCCGGCGATGAAGCGACGAGCCCGTCGGCCTGGAGCTGCGCAAGTGCGCGCCGCAGAGTCACGCGCGAGACGCCGAGCCGCTGGGCGAGCTCGCGCTCGGCCGGCAGGAGCTTTCCGCTCGCCGGTGGCGCTAGGAACTCGTCGGCGATCTGGCGCATGACCCGCTCATACAGTGGGAGCGCGTCTTGGCTCAGCGGGAGCGCTCGGCCACTTCTCGGGTCCTCATCCATTGATCCACCGGAGCATAACTGCCGGCCCGACGGTGGGGTACCAGCGGTATTGTCTGGTACGCTGACGCCCCGGGGCGCCGCGATCATCTCCGCCGCCTACGGCGCAACACGTACCGAGGGAGGGAAGCGATGGTCGAAGCTGGGCTCGACGTCGAGCAGTTCGCGCGGGACGGCTTCGCTGTCGTGCACTCGGTGTTCGACGCAACGGAGGTCGCAGCGCTGCGCGACGAGGCCGAACGCCTCATCGCAACGTGCACGGCGGCGCCTCCGCCAGATGACGAATGCGAACTGCAGTGGGACCGCGACTGGATGGAGAACGAGGAGGACGCGGCCGACCAGCGCACACTGCGCATGATCTTCCCCGTCGTCCACCTCAGCGAGCCGTTTCTCAAGCTGGCCTTCGATCCCCGGATCACCGAACCGATCGCGCAGGTGCTCGGCGACGACTCGGTCGCGCTGTTCGAGGACAAGCTCAACTGCAAGCTGCCGGGCGGCTCGGGTTTCGCGTGGCACCAGGATTGGAGCTGCTGCTGGCGGCTCCACACCGATCAGCTCGTCAGCTGCTTCGTTGCGCTCGACGCCGCCGACGCGCGCAACGGCGCGCTGCGGGTGATCCCCGGCAGCCACGCCGACCGTAACTGCCTGCCGTTCAAGCCGGGCCAGTCGTTCGACTTCGAGGTGGATCCCGCCCATGTCGATGCGCGGCGCGTGGTCACGGCAGAGATGGAGCCGGGCGACATCCTGCTGTTCGACTGCTTCCTGCTTCACCACTCCGAGCGCAACCGCAGCGATCGCGCGCGCCGCACGGTCATCTACTCGTACGGTCCGGCGCGTCTCGGCCGAATCTACGAGTTCGACGAGATGCTGGCGAAGCGGGGCGCTCGCCTCGGCGAGGGTGCGGTTCCGGCGTTCGCACCCTGAGGCCGCGGCCCTACTGCGTCTTCAGCTCGTTGTCGTAGTCCGACCAGTCCTTCTGGGTCCGCTTGACCACATCGTCGAGCGAGGCGTGGCCCGCCAGGAACTCCTGGACTGCCGCGCCCATCGTCTCGAGCATCGTGGGCGAAGCCCAGTCGGCGTAGAGCATCAGCCCATCGTTCTTGATCAGCTGCTGCCAAGCCTGCGTCACGTCACGGGCCATTGGGGTCGTCGGCTGGGCGGTGGGGTCGACGATCGCGGGTGTCTGGCTGGTCTTCACGAGCGCGGCGCTGGCCGGGCGCCCGGCGATGAAGTTGATGTAGGCGGCGTCGAGGTCGGGATACTTGGCTTTCGCCGACACGTGGTAGGGCAGCCCGACCGAGCCCCACGAGGCGACCTTCCCGCTCTGTCCCGGGGGCATGTTGAAGAACGCCGCGTCGCCCTTGAGGCCGTCGACGACCGTCTGGGCGTTCCAGTTGCCGGCCAGGAGGAAGGCCGACTTGCCGCGGGCGAACAGGGCGGTCGCGTCCGCGTCGGCGCGGCCGTTGTAGTCCTCGGGACGACCGAGGTAGCCCTTGTCGTTCCACTCCTTGAGCTTGGCGAGCGCCGTACGGTTGGCCTCGTTGTCGAACGTCGCGCCGGGACGGTGGAAGATCCAGTCGCGCATGTCCTGCGCGGGCTCGTACGCGCCCTGGATCCCGCTCCACATGTGCAGCGCCGTGTACTGCTCCTTGTTGCCGAGCATGATCGCCGGCTCATTGGCCGGCAGCGACGCCTTCACCTTCGCAAGCGCGGCGTCGAAGTCGTCGAACGTCTTCAGCGCCGCCGGATCCACGCCGGCCGCTCGCAGCTTCGCGAGATTGGCGAACACGCCGGTCGCCTGGCCCGCCTGGGCGATGCCCCAGATCGACCCCTCGCCGAAGGTGTTCCCGTCCGTCGACCACTTGAGCTGCTGCAACGACTGCGAGGAGAACGACCGCTCCCAGCCATACGCCTTTGCGTACTTGTCGAGCGGCAGGATCAGCCCGGCCTTCACGAGCGCGCCGTCCACCTGGTATCCCTGAGCGCCCTCGAAGACGTCGGGGGGATTGCTGCCGGAGGCGACCAGCTTGACCTGCTTGATCCAGCTGCCGTAGTCGCGGGTGCTGATCTTGATCGTGACGTTCGGGTACTTGGCCTCGAACTGCTTGTTCAAGCTCTTGATCCCGTCGAGCGCGCCGCCCCCCTCCGCCACGACGACGCGCAGCGTGACCGGGCCGAGGCTCTCGAAGCCATCGGTCTTGACGCTCTCCGCCGGCGTCCCCGTCGACGACTGCTTCGGCTTGCTGTCGCCTGGCGTTCCTCCGCACCCGGCGATGGCGATCGCCAGCGCGACCGGCAAGGCTGCTCGGAGCGAGCGTTTCCTCATCACTGCTCCCTCGCTTGCGGGCGGCGCATCAGCGTCGCCTCGAATCGACACCTGTCAGCCGGTGGACTATGCCCCGGGGTGGAAGGTCTGTCAAGCCACTGGTCTGCTGTGGTCTTGGTTGGTATCTTGCGCGCGCTCTCACCAGCGTCCGAGAAGGGAACCGATGCTCGGAGCCATCACCGAACGCGAGATCCGCTCGCAGCCACACGTTTGGCGATCAGTCCTCGACCGGCTCGCCGATGACGCAGACGAGCTCACCGGGCTCCTCCGCGGGGCTGGCGACGTCGTGCTGGTCGGGTGCGGCTCCAGCTACTACGGTGCCGTCGCCACGGCCGAGCTCGTTCGCCGCGGAGGCCTGGCGGCGCTCCCGATCGCGTCGAGCGACTACGTGCAGCGGCCCCGCGCGGGGCGTGCCTTGCCCGATCGCGATCGGCTGCTCGTCGCGTTCTCTCGGTCGGGCCGGACGAGCGAGACGTGCGAGGCGATCGACGTGTTTCGCCAGCGCCACCCAGCCGGCACAGCGATCGCGGTGACGTGCGATCCGGAGAGCCCGATGGCCGAACGCGCCCATCAGGCGATCGTGATCCCCGAGGCGCAGGAGGAGGCGATCCCCCAGACTCGATCCGTGTCCGCCATCTGGCTCCTGGCACTGCTCGTCGGAGCCAGGCTGCGCGGCATCGATGCGCGCCCGGACGTGACCCGCGCCGCGGACTGGATCCTGCAGCGCGAGGAAACGCTGTGGAAGCAGCTGGCGGCGGCCATCGACGGCTTCCAGCGAGTCATGCTGCTTGGCGGCGGGATCGGATTCGCCCTCGCGCACGAGGCCAATCTCAAGGTGACGGAGATGGCGCGCGCCGACTCGTGGGCTTACCTCACGCTCGAGTTCCGCCACTCGGCGCTCGAGGTCATCGACGAGCGAGCGCTGCTCGTGGCGCCCCTCGGCGAGGAGGCGACGACGGCGGAGACGGAGGCGATCGAGGAAGCGGCCCGGTTTGCCGGCGCGCGCCTGGACGTGCCGGCTCTCCTCGAGCTGCCGCCGGGGCCGGGCGCCGTGCTTGGTCAGCTCTACGCACTGCACGCTGTCGCGCTGTTGATCGCGCGATCGGCGGGTCGTGACTGCGACGTGCTCGACCGTCTGGAGCGATTCGTCGAGACGAGGAGCCTCGCACTCGAGGCTCCGGGAGCACGGGCCTGATGCCGACGCCTGTCGGGATCGGCATCGTCGGCGCCGGCGATGTCGCGTGGCGCGACTATCTGCCCGAGATCCATCGACTCGACGGCGCAATCAGGCTGCGCGCGGTTTGTGCGCGGCGCGAGCGACGCGCTCGCGAGGCGGCCGAGCAGTTCGCGGTCCCGCGGGACCTGGCTCCCGAGTGGTGCACGAGCGTGGCTGAGCTGCTCGCCAGTGATGACGTCGACGCGATCGTGAACCTCACGCCGGTCGCCGTCCACGCAGCGGTCACGAGCGCAGCGCTCGAGGCCGGTAAGCATGTCTACACGGAGAAGCCCTTGGCACCTACCGGCGCCGAGGCACGCGAACTCGCCGAGGTGGCACGCCGTCGCGGTCTCGTCCTGGCCTGCGCGCCCTCGGTCATGGTCTTCCCCCAGCTACTTCGAGCGCAGGAGATCCTCCGGTCAGGGGCACTCGGGAAGATCTTCACCGCTCGGGCTCGTTGCTCGGATGGCGTGCCGCCATGGCCCGGCTACAGCTCCGATCCGACGCCGTTCTTCGCCGCGGATGTCGGCCCCCTGTTCGACCTGGGCGTCTATCCACTGCACGCGATCACGGGACTCCTGGGCCCCGCCCGGCGCGTTGCCGCAATGAGCATGCGCACGCGTTCGAGCTTCGTGGTCGCGGACGGCCCGGCCGAGGGCAAGCGCGTCGCAGTCGAGGCGCCCGACAACTGGCATCTGATCCTGGAACTCGACGGTGGCGCCCTCGCCTCCATCGAGACGAACTACTGCTCGGCCGGTTCCGCTGCGCCCGATTGCGAGCTGTCGGGGGAGCGCGGCGGCGTCGCGCTGCAGCTGACCGACGGCTCCGCGCCGCTCAAGGTCAACCGTCCGAGCGACGGCGGTTGGATCACGGAGGCTGTCCCACACCAGCGGACGAGCGGCCCCGACCACATCCTCGGGGTCGGCCACATGGTCGAATGTGTCTCCGGCGACCTCGAGCTGGTTCTCACGCCCGAGCACGCCATCCACGTCATCGACGTGATCGAGGCCGCGCGCCGGTCGGCCGCTGAGGGCCGTTCGGTTGCTGTCGCGTCGACGTTCTGAGTTTCCGATGTGCTTGCCGCGAAAGGGGATTCCACGGTGGACGCAGTACGGCTAGGGGTTGTCGGCATCGGGGCGCTCTCGCTTCGCGGCATCCTCCCGCACCTCGCGCAGGACGACGTCCGAGATCGAGTGCGCCTCCAGGCGCTGTGCGATCCAGTGATCGAGCGCGCCGAGGCCGCTGCGCGCCAGTTCTCGGTACCCCAGTCCTTCGCCCAGCTCGAGGATCTGCTCGAGGCGGGTCAGGTGGATGCGGTCACGATCGCGTCCCCGATCGGACTGCACTACGAGCACGGGCTTCAGGCGATCGAGGCGGGAAAGCACGTCCACTTCAACAAGACGATGAGCACGACGGTCGCGGAGGCCGATGCGCTGATCGCGGCCGCCGAACGCAAGGACGTCCGGATCGTGGCATCGCCTGGGGAGGTGCTCCGCCCGCAGCTGCAACGTGTTCGGGAGCTCATCGCAAGCGAGAAGGCGATCGGCGAGTTGTGCTGGGCTCTGTGCGGTTGTGAGTTCGGGCACTATCACGAGAACGAGCAGGAGCGTTCGGCCGCCGCGGGCGGGCAGCCGATAGACCCTTCGTGGTACTTCCGCAAGCCGGGCGGCGGTCCGATGTACGACATGACGGCCTACCCGCTGCACCAACTCACCAGCGTGCTGGGACCGGCGCAGCGAGTGACGGCTCTCTCGGGACAGGCGCTCGCCCGGCGCGAGTTCCTCGGCCACACGGTCGAGGCGACCGCCGACGACAACACGATCACGACACTCGATTTCGGCTCGAGCGTGTTCGCCGTTGCCTATGGGGCCGCCGCGGGGCCGAAGAGCGACGAGTTCGGCAGCGTGTCGTATTACGGCACCAAGGGGACGATTCGCGGATGGCTCCTCGACGAGAAGCCGTTCGACTTCCCCGGCCGAGAGCTCACGCTCGGGGGGCCGACGTGGGATTGGGATGCGCAGGCGCGTGCCCTGCCCCACGTCGTCGGAGTGCACGGAGAGCTCCCCGAATCGCACGTCTTCGAGGACATCATGCAGCTGGTCGACTGGGTGCGCGATGGCGTCCCGTCGGCGGCCACCGCTGACCACGCCCGTCACGTGATCGACATCATCGAGAGCGCCTACCGGGCATCCGAGACCGGGCGGACTCAGACGCTGCGCACCACCTTCTCGGTGGTCGATCGGGCTCTCTAGCGGATATCGATCCCCTCCGAGGATCAGCCTGGTGGAGGCGCGCTCGGAGTGCGTGCCAGAAATCGGCCGAGACAGGTAAGCGCGCCCGAGAGGATTCGAACCTCTGACCTTCGGTTCCGTAGACCGACGCTCTATCCAGCTGAGCTACGGGCGCAGACGCGCGCGCACATCATGCGCGGGTGTCCGAGTGTAGCGGCGAGGAGAGCACCTCGTCCGCGCGGCGCTCGAGCGGGAGCGCGCCCACGCCGTCGAGCTCGGCGGCTGCCGCGGCGGCCAGGTCGCGCGCGCGAGCGTGCTCCCCGCGGGCGCCCAGCGCCTCCGCCCAGTCGACGCGCGTCAGCGCCGCGAAGACCGGAGCGCGCATGCGCTGGTGCATGTCCAGCGCCGCGGCGAAGTGCCGGTCGGCCTCGGCGTCGCGTCCGAGTACCGCGGCGAGACGGCCGAGCGGCCGCCGGACCGACCCCCACACGGCAGTGGCGTTGCAGACCACCTGGTCCGCGAAGGGCTCGAGCCGCGCGTACAGCACCAGCGCTGCGCCCGGGTCGGGCAGGCCTGCGGCGACGTCGGCCCAGTGCACGAGGGCGGCTAGCGTCAGCGGATCGCGCGGGAGGTCGAAGCCGCGCACCGCCATCGCGCCCAGCCGGCGGCGGGCGTCGTCGGCGCGGCCCGTCTCGAGACGCGTGAGCCCGTCGAGCGCGGCGTACAGGCTGACCGCGGGGAACTGCTCGGCGGTCTGGGCGATGACGTCGGCGAACTCGGCGAGGCGGCCCTGCTCGCGACGCAGCGCCACGAGCTCGGGCGCGGCGAGGCTGAGCGCGTCTGCCTGCCCCGATGCGATGCCGATGGCGAGCGTGTCCGCGCTCAACCGGTCGGCGAGCGCGAGGTCGCCGGCGACGTGCGCGCGATACGTGGCGTGAACGTGGTGCACGAAGCGCAGCGTCGGTTGTGCGAGCCGCTCGGCGATCGCGCCCGTCTGCTCGAGGCAAGCGTCGACCTCGTCGATATCGCCGACCTGCATGACCGTCACGAGCCGCCACACGTGCGCCCAGAACAGCAGCAGGGGATCGCCAAGCCCGTCGGCGAGCGCCACCGCCTCGGCGGTGTTGCTGAGGCGTTCGTCGAGCGTCGCCGGAGTCCAGATCGCCGTGGTGCGCAGGGCGAGCACGCGCACGAGCGTCGCGGCGTCGTCGCCGGCGCGAGCGAGCGGGAGCGCCTCGTCGCTGAGCGCGCGCCGGCGGTCGGCGTCGGGGTGCCACAGCAGCTCGGCCGCGAGGATCGCCAGCAGGCCCGCACGCCGCGGATCCTGCCGGGGCGCGGCCAACAGCGCGGCCTCCAGCGCGCCCACGCGCTCGTCGTCCACGACGCCGACCGCACTGAAGAAGCCGCGGTTGTTCGCCAGCGCCGCGCGAACGAGCACCTCGCCGTCGTCGGCCTCGCGCGCGAGCGCGGCGGCATCGAGCAGCGTCTCGCGGAAGGCGGCATCGCCCGCCTGGCGCTGCGCCTCGCCGAGCCACACGAGCAGCTCGCGCCGCCGCCGCTCGTCCTCGCCGAGCTCGAGCGCCTGGCCGAACCACCGCGCCGCCTCCTCCGGCGCGAGCCGATCGAGCGCCTGCTCGCCGGCGCGCATCGCGTAGCCGAGCGCGCGGTCGACCTCGGCCACCTGGGTCGCCGCCGCCCAGTGATGGGCGAGCTCGCCCACGCGATCGCCCGGATCGTCGCCGCAGAGCTCCTCGAGCGCCTCGGCCACCCGGCGGTGCAGGCGAGCGCGGCGCGTGCGCGAGAGCTGCTCGTAGAGCGTGTGCGAGATCAGCGCGTGAGCGAATGTGAAGCGGCCCGCTCGCCCGGGCGCCTCGGCGAGCAGGGCGGCGGCCACCGCCGGCTCGAGCACGTCGAGCAGCTCGTCTTCGTCCTCGCCGGCCACCAGCGCGAGCAGGTCGAGGTCGAAGTCGCGGCCGATGACGCTCGCGATCCCGAGCACCCGCTCGGCGCGGGAGCCGAGCCGTTCGATGCGCGCGCCGATCGCGTCGCGCACGCTCGGCGGCAGCCCGAGCTGGGCGAGCGGCTGCGTGATCAGCCAGCGGCCGTCGTCGCCGCGCACGACCGCGCCCGACTCGACGAGGTGGCGCATGAGCTCGGACAGGAAGAACGGGTTGCCGGCGGTCTCCTGCCACAGCTCGTGGGCGAGCCGACGACCGGCGCGGTCGAGCTCCTGGCCGGCGGTCGCCCCGACGAGCGCGGTGACCTCGGGCTCGGCGAGGCCCTCGAGCGCGACCCGCTCGACGCCATCCTCGCGCGCGACGTCCGCCAGCAGCGTGCCGAAGGGGTCGCCGCGACCCATCTCGGCGGCGCGATACGTCGCGATGATGAGCAGACGCATGGGCGGCGCCGCGAGCAGCAGGTGGCGCAGCAGCGAGACCGTCGGCCGCCCGGCCCAGTGGAGGTCGTCGAGGACGAGGACGACCGTGCCGTCGCGCGCCGCGAGACCGAGGAGGCCGACGACCGCCCCGTAGAGCAGCCAGCGCTCGGTCTCGGGATCCGCGGTCTCGGACACTGCGACGCTCGGCCGGCGCCGCGCCAGCTCGGGCACGAGCCGCGCGAGCTCGCCGCCGTGCTCGCGGACATGGCGATCGACCAGCGCGTCCGGGCCCTTGGCGACGAGGTGCGTCAGCGCTTCGACCCACGGCTGGTACGGGACGCCGACGTCCGCGTCGCAGCGGCCGTAGAGCACCGTGTCGCCCTGCCCGAACGCGCCGACGCCGAGCTGCGTCGCCAGGCGCGTCTTGCCGATGCCCGGCTCGCCCGCGACGAGCACGAGCGTGCGCTGCCCCTCGCGCGCCCGCGCCAGCGCGCCGTCGAGCACGACGCGCTCGGAGTCGCGGCCGATGAACCCGGTCGCGGGAACGCCGACGAGCCGGGGTGGGAGCGGGACGCGATCGTCGTCGGCGCCCAACGGCGCCCAGACCATCCGGAACGCGTTGACCGGCCCGGGCAGGCCCTTGAGCGCGAGCGGTCCCAGCGGCTCGAAGTCCGGCGCGTCGGGCCCGGACCCCAGCGCCCGGACCGGCTCCGAGACGAACACCTCGCCGCCGCCCGCCGCGGCGCACAGCCGCGCCGCCTCGATGACGGGCGTGCCGAAGAGGTCGCCGTCCTCCATGGCGACGTCGCCGACCGAGATCCCGATGCGCACGCTCAGCGGCCGGTCCGCACCGCGGTTCGCCCGGTCGACCGCCTGCTGCATCGCCAGCGCGCACTGGACCGCGGCGCCGGTCGAGCGGAAGGCGACCATCAGCCCGTCGCCGAGGTTCTTCACCTCGCGTCCGCCGGTGCGTGCGAGCGCGTCGCGGAGGGTGGCGAAGTGCTCGGCGCGCAGCGCCTCGGACTCCGACAGGCTGAGCCCGGCGATCAGCTCGGTGGACCCGACGAGGTCGGTGAACAGCAGTGCGGTGGTCTCAGCAGCGAGCATGGGTCGGCCACGCCGACGCCTCCCACGGATCGACGGTAGCGGAATGGCGGATCCCGGTGTAGCGTCGCACCGTGAAACGGATCGCGGTGCTGGGTGGTGGCGTCGCGGGCGTCACCGCGGCCTTCGAGCTGAGCGCAACGCCGGAGCTGCGCGAGCGCTACCAGGTGACGCTCTACACGCCGGGGTGGCGGCTGGGCGGCAAGGGGGCGAGCGGCCGTCAGCGCGACGACCACGACCGCATCCTCGAGCACGGGCTGCACATCTGGTTCGGCTGCTACGACAACGCCTTCTCGGTCATGCAGCGCTGCTACGCCGAGCTCGGCCGGCCGGCAAGCGCGCCGCTGGCCACCTGGGAGGACGCGTTCAAGCCGGCCGACGACGTCGTCCTCTACGAACGCTGGAAGGACCGGTGGATCGGACGCCAGCTGACGTTCCCGCGCAAGCCGTTCGGCCCCGGGCAGCCGCAGCTCGCCGACATGATCCACGAGGCGGCCGCCTGGCTGGAGCGCGAGTGGCGCGCGCTGCGCGACGAGCACGGCGAGCCGCCGCGCCACCTCCTGCCGCACTGGTTGCGCGACCTCGGCGCCGACGCCGTCGAGCACCTCTTCGCGCTCATCGCCCGCGCCGACGAGGGCGAGGCTGGGCGGCTGCTGCGCGGCTTCGAGGACTGGGTGTGGGAGCACTTCGTGCAGCCGCGCATCGACGACGACCGCGTGCGCTTCTGGTTCGGGACGCTCGACCTCCTCGCCACGTCCGTGCACGGCATCGCCGCCGACGACCTCCTCGGCCGCGGGCTGGCCGCCGTCAACGACGAGGAGCTCGGCGACTGGCTGCGCCGCCACGGCGCGCGCGAGGAGATCCTCGAGAGCTCGCCGATCCTGCGCGGGCTGTACGACGGCGCCTTCGCCTACGAGGACGGCGACAAATCGCGCCCGAACAACGCCGCGGGCAAGGGCCTTCAGGACCTCATCCGCGCGGTCTTCCTCTACCGCGGCGCGATCCTCTTCAAGATGCAGGCGGGGATGGGCGACACCGTGTTCGCCCCGATGTACGAAGTGCTGCGCGCGCGCGGCGTGGAGGTGGCGTTCTTCCACTGGGCCTCGCGGCTCGGGCTCTCCGACGACGGTGCGTTGGTCGACGAGATCGAGGTGATCCCGCAGGTCGGGTTGCGCGACGGTACGTACGACCCGCTCTACGACGTCAAGGGCCTGCCGTGCTGGCCCAGCGAGCCGCTCTACGAGCAGCTCGAGGACGGCGATCGCATCCGGGCGTCCCAGCCGGACTTCGAGCACATCGCCAACCCACTTGGCCGCAAGCCGCGGGTCCTGCGACGCGGCAAGGACTTCGACGACGTCGTGCTCGCGATCCCGCCCGACCTGCACCGCGAGGTGGCGGGCGAGGTCGTCGCGCGCCACAAGGCCTTCGCCTCGATGCTCGACCACACGCACTCGGTGATGACCCAGGCCTTCCAGCTGTGGATCGACCGCAGCCTGGGCGACCCGGGGCTCGACTGGCCTTATCAGGCCAACTCGATCATGAGCGCGTACGTCGAGCCGCTGGACACCTACTGCAACATGACCCACCTCATCCCGCGCGAGGACTGGCCGCAGCGCGACGACCTGCTCGACCTCGCCTACTTCGTCGGCGTGATCCCGTCGAAGGGGCTCGACAGCTGGGACCAGGCCAACGCGCACGCCCGCCGCAACGCGATCGCCTTCCTGAACGGCGATGCCGGCGGCTTCTGGCCGGGCGCCGACGACGGCACCGGGATCAAGCACTTCGACTGGCGCTACCTCATCGCGCCCGACGGCGCGCACGGCGAGGCGCGCTTCGAAGCCCAGTACTGGCGCGCGAACTTCCCGGCCGCCGAGCGTTACGTGACGACCTTCGCCGGCACGCCGCAGTACCGCCTGCGCGCGGACGAGTCGGGCGTCGCGAACCTCTACCTCGCGGGCGACTGGACGAAGAACGGCCTGGACGCGGGCTGCGTCGAGGCGGCCGTGACCTCCGGGATGCTGTGCTCACGGGCGATGACCGGCCAGCCAACGGAGATCGCCGGCATCGGCGGCTGGCTGGCCTCCGACGCGATCCGGCCGGAGGACGAGCTCACAGCCAGCGCCCGCTGATCGCGGGCGACCGACAGTCACAAAGATCACCCACGGCCGCGCGCGCCGGGCGGCCAGGATGGGACATCGTGTTCGACTGCTCGCCGCTCGTCCAGACGCCGCCGGCGACGGCGCCCGGGTCCTCACGGAGAGGGCGGGATTCGAACCCGCGATGGGGCTCTAAACCCCATACTCGCTTAGCAGGCGAGTGCCTTCAGCCACTCGGCCACCTCTCCCGGTCTTCGGCAGTGTAGCCCCGGCACAGCTTGCCAGTGGATCCTGGTCGATGCGTACGCGGCGCCTCACCGCAGTGCTCACCGCGGTGGTCTGCGCCCTGACCGCGGCGCCCGCATCGGGCGCGACCGTCGACCAACTGCTGCACGACGACATGGCGCTGCCGCACGAGGTCCTGCCCCACGGCGTCCCGACGTTCTGGTCCTGGGCGCAGCACCCGTTCGTCTCGCCGCCGGCACCCGCCGGCTACACCGCGTTCACCGCCTGGGGCCTGGTCTACCGGTGCGCGAACGACGCCTACGACTCCGACGACTACGTCCAGATCGCCGACGTGCAGACGTGGATGCTCGACGCCACGGGATGGCACCAGTACCAGGCGGGCTTCCGTCTGGAAGGCGCGGCGTTCCCGGAGGACTTCTCGCGCACCCAGATCGCGCCCAACTACCAGTCGCGCGGCGAGAGCTGGGTGAACGTCAGGCAGATCTACGGTCGCAACTACCACTTCTGGCCGCGCGACCGTGCGCCGCTGAACTCGAGCGTGCGGAAGATCGTGGTGCTCGCCCGGGCCCGCTGGTTCGGCCAGGGCGCGCGCAAGAGCTGCGTGGGCCTGAGCATGGGCGGCGACTACTGGCAGTCGCTGCGCGCCCTGTACCCGAGCGTCACCGGTGCCGGTGTCGGCCGCTTCAAGCGCGTCGAGACGGCGTGGCGCGTCTTCAGCATGACGCTCGACCTGGGCACGTCATCCGCGGTGCCGTACCCGTTCAGCTTCGCCGCGACCGAGCTCCGCTAGGGCTTCCGCGCGGCGCTACGCTGGCCGCGCACGGAGGGGTGGCAGAGTGGTCGAATGCACCGGCCTTGAAAGCCGGAGCCCGTGCAAGCGGGCCGTGGGTTCGAATCCCACCCCCTCCGCTCCACCAGCGCGAAGGCGGCGCCGGTGCATCCTTGCGCCGGCCGCCACATCAGTGCAGTCTCGGTGCAATCGCAACACCTCAAGGGGGAGCAATCATGGGACTACTGCGGCGACACCACGATGACGGCGGGACGCGTTACCGGATGCGCGAGAAGATCTTCGCCATCGGCGACGACTTCTGGATCGACACCGACGACGACCGGCATGCCTACAAGGTCAACGGCAAGGCCCTGAGGATTCGCAGCACCTTCATCCTTGAGAGCCCGTCGGGCGACGAGCTCTTCAAGCTCCAGGAGAAGAAGCTGCACATCCGCGACACGATGGAGCTGGAGCACGACGGCAAGCGGGTGGCGACGATCAAGAAGGCGCTCATCACGCCGCTGCGAGACCGGTTCGCCATCGAGCTCGCCGACGGAGGCGAGCTCAGCGCCAAGGGCAACATCGTCGATCACGAGTACAAGATCGAGCGCGACGGCGAGAAGGTCGCCGAGATCTCCAAGCGCTGGTTCCGCGTCCGCGACACGTACGGGATCGAGGTCGCGCCGGGGCAGGACGATGGCCTGATCATCGCCGCGACGATCTGTATCGACGAGATGGCAAGGGGTTAGCTCGGCGCCGGGTCGGGCGCGGCCGCTCCCGGTTGTCGCGTAGGGACGGCCTCGGTGAAGAACAACGCCACGGCGGCAACGACCGCGATGACGGCGAGTGCGAGCCGGAGAGCGTCGAGCCGGGCCTTGGCGTTCTCGTCGACGATCGCCGACGCCGTCTCCCCCGTGACGCCCGCCTTCTTCAGCGCCGATTGGGCGTCCGCGTCCGAGAGGAAGGGCACGCCGCTCGAGAGCTCGACGGTGGCCTGCTGGCGAACGTCGGGTGGGACGGCCGGATTGTTCTGGATGCCCGCGATGAGCGATGTGGTCAAGGCGGCGATGAGGACCGATCCGGCGAGTGCTGTGCCCAGCGAGGCGCCGATGTTGGTTGCCGTGTTCTGAAGGCCGCCGACCTCGGGGCTCAGCTCGTCGGGCACGGCGGACACCGTCACGCTGCCGAGCTGGGAGGCCAGCGCGCCGATGCCCAGGCCCAGCAGCAGCAGCGGGAGCGTGACGATCTCGGCCGAGGCCTGCTCGTCGATCGCGGCGAGCAGGACGACGGTTCCGGCGAACATGGCCAGCAGCGCGAGGCGGACCACGCGGCGCGGGTTGGCGTTGGGACGAAAGCGCGGGATGCCGGCGGCCGCGATGAGCAGGGTCACCGAGAGGGGCAGCAGACGGACGCCGGTGTCGATCGCCGAGAGCCCGAGCGAGACCGAGAGGAACAGCGGTACGACGAAGAAGACGCCGGACTGGACGAAGTACTGGAAGAAGAACATGCGCAGGCCGCCGACCATCTGGACGTTGCGAAACATCGATGGGCGCACGAGCGGTTCGCTGCCGCGCTCCTCGCGCCGCTGCTCCCACTGAAAGAACAGCCAGAGCAGGAACAGGCCGCCGAGGATCAGCCACACCACCGCCGAGATGCCGAACAGGCTGGGCGCGTCGGGCTTGGGATTGACCCATCCCCACACGCTCGAGCGCAGGACTCCGAACACCGCCGCGCCCAGGCCGGCCGCGGAGAGGACCACGCCCACCACGTCGATCCGGGGTCGCGCGCCGGGGGGTTCGTCCTCGATTCGCCGCGTGAGCACAAGGATCGCCAGCACGATCAGCACCTCGCCGGCGAACACCAGCCGCCAGGTCAGGTAGGTGGTGAACAGCCCGCCGATGAGCGGCCCGATCGCGACGGCGACCGCTCCCGCGGCCATGACGAGGCCGTAGGCGCGCGGCCGCCCCTCGGGACGGAAGTTGGCGGCGACGAGGGCGACGATCGCGGGCAGGATGAGCGCCGCGCCGACGCCCTCGAGGAACGACCAGCCGATGAGCAGGACCGTCAGCGACGGCGAGACCGAGGTCGTCAGCGAGCCGGCGCCGTAGATCACGCACCCGATCGCGAACGCGCGCTTGCGGCCGATCAGCGCCCCGATCTTGCCGCCGGTGATCATGAGCGTCGCCATCACCAGCGTGTAGAGCGTGATCGCGGTCTGGATCCCGGTCACGTCGGTGCCGACATCCTCCGCGACGGTGGCGATCGCGACGTTCATCACCGAGGTGTCGAGCGTCATGAGGAACTGGCCGGCGGCCAGCGTGAGCAACACCACCGTCGCACCGGCCTGTTCTCCCGAACGGGACGCATCCGCCATGGCCCCCATCATCTCCGCGCGCCCGGACGCGCGCCAAGCCGGTCCCGTCCGGCGCGCCGAAGATGATCACGCGCCAACTGGCCCCGAACGGCGGGCTACCGACAAGGAGCAACAGGCGCGATGGTGATTGCGGCGGACTATCCGTTCCTCGACGTCCTCTGGACGATGATCCTTTTCTTCTGCTGGGTGGCGTGGATCTGGCTGCTGATCATCATCTTCAGTGACCTCTTCCGGCGCGACCTCTCCGGCTGGGGCAAGGCAGGCTGGGTGATCTTGCTCATCGTGCTGCCGTTCCTGGGCACGCTCATCTACGTGATCGCCAACGGCAAGGGGATGACCGAGCGCCGCGTGCGCGACGTGGCGGCGGCGCAGGCGCAGTTCGACGATCACGTGCGGTCGGTCGCCGGGACCGGTGGCGGGACGGCCGGCGAGATCGAGAAGGCCAAGCACCTGCTCGACAGCGGCGCGATCACGCAGCAGGAGTTCGATCAGCTCAAGGCCAAGGCCCTGGCCACCTAGCGCGCGGCGGTCGCGTCGGCGGTCACTCGCCCGCTGACGCGACCGAGTCCTTGCACTTCGGTGCGAGCGCCTTGACGTCGTCGGCGGCCTTCTGGAGTCCCTCATCGAGACTGGGGGCCTTCGGGATGTCGCCGGCGATCTCGAGCATCGACTTCGCGCACGCTGCAGCCGCCTCGGCCTTGGCGCGCAGCTGCCGCTTCTCGGCCTCGGCCTGATCGGCCTCGGCCTCGGCCTTCTTCTGAGCGTCCGATGCGCTGCTCGCCTCGGACTTGGCCTTCTCGGCGTCCTTGGCAGCCTTGTCCGCTTCCGCGTTCGCCTTGTCGGCTTCGGCCTCGAGGTCCTCGATCTGGGCGTCCTGCTCGTTGAGCTGCTTGTGGGCGGAGACGAACGCGGCCGCGGCCGCCGCCAGCGCTCCGACGTGGACGCTCTTCTCATCATCGCCGGAGTCGGTCTGCGTCTCGGCCTGCGTCTGTGTCTGCGCTTGCGTCTCCGTCACCGTCGTCGTCGTGGCCGGCGGGGCGGCCTTCTGCTCTTGCGCGGCGAGGTCGGCCTTCGCGTCGTCCGCGTTCGAGCGCTCGTTCACCGCCCAGACGCCAAGCGCGATGGCGATGACCGCGACGACGGCCGTGGCCCACAGCCACGGGTTTCGCGCTGCGGACTTGGGCTGGGGGGTTGCGGGCGGGGGATCGGTGGCAGCCATGGCTGGCGCCGACCCTCTCCGGCTGCAAAGGGCGCGTCAAGGGTGTGCACGCGCCTCTTCGCGCAGGCGCGTCAGTCTGCCCGGTAACGGAGGCCGTCGAGCGCGACGCTCAGGATCCACTCGACCTTGTCCGGCTCCGCGCCCTGGATCTTCGTGATCCCGCCGACCATCTGCACCACATCGCCGATCGAGACGTCGGGTCGCACCACGCCGGCTTCCTGCGCGCGGCGAAGGAGCGGTTCGCCTGCGCCGTAGAACGCCACGCGGCAGCTCTTGAACACCTGGGCGTCGCGGTCGGCGACGGCAAACAGCTCCTCGGCAAGCGCGTGCTTGGTGGCCACGTAGGCGACGAAGCGGTGAAGCCAGCCGACGAGCGCATCCCACGGTGGCGCGTCCCGCAGATCATCGGCTGAGCGGCAGAGGTCCTCGACCTCCTCGACGTAGACGGCCTCGATCAGGTCCGCCCGCGTCGGGAAGTGCCGGTACAGCGTCCCGATGCCGACGCCGGCACGGCGCGCGATGTCCTCCAGCGAGGCCGAGCGGTCCTTCTCGGTGAACGCCTCGCGCGCCGCCGCGATCAGCTTCTCGTAGTTGCGCAGCGCGTCCGCGCGCTTGGGGCGGCGGGTGAGGGTCGTTTGCTCGGTTTCGACCGCGGACATGATGGGACAGCTTGCAAAGCGGAGGGTGCCTCCGTATACTCTCCCAGAAAGCGGAGGCGGCCTCCATATCAAATTGTGGAGGCGGCCTCCATTTTACAAGAGCTTCTCGAAAAAGGAAATCGATGAGACAGGGACCACTGGCAGGACGCTATCCCGCGGCGGCGGCGATGGTGATGTTTGCCCTCATCCCCTACCTGGCGCTGTCCGCGGCGATCGGACCGGTCACTCCGATCATCGGCCGGGATCTGCACATCAGTGCGCAGGGGATGAGCCTGGGATCGGGCATGGCCAACGCCGCCTACGCGGTCGGGACGGTCATGGCGGTCCAGTTCGCCCAGCTGCTGCGCCAGCTGCGGATGATGCTCCTCTACGTGTCGCTGCTGGTGATCGGATCGATCCTGGCGGCGGCTGCACAGAACCCGGCGATGTTCATCGGCGGCCACGTGCTGCAGGGCCTCTGCACGAGCCTCTTGCTGATCGCCGCGGTGCCGCCGCTGGCGCTCGGCTTCGGCGTGGAGAAGTTCCGCTCGACCGCCGTGATCATGAGCATGTGCATCTTCGGTGCGGTCACGCTGGGGCCGGCGATCGGCGGCCTGCAGGCGGACGCCGACGCGTGGCGGCCGCTGTTCTGGGCCGTCGCGGGCATCTCGGCCGCGGCACTCCTGCTGGCCGTCCTGACGTTCGAGGACACCCCGCCCGCTGACACCAGCGCGCCCCGCAGCCCGCTGGTCATCGGCCTTGCCGCCGCGGGGTCGGTCGCCGCGTTCTTCGGCGCTTCGGAGCTGCTCACCCACAAGTTCCTGGAAGTCCGCACCGCGGGGCTGCTGGTCGTCGGGCTCGGGCTGATCGCAGCGCTGATCGTCAACCAGTACCGCGCGAAGCGGCCCCTGCTGACGATCCACACGATGCTCTCGAGCACGATCCCGGTGGCGGGAATCGTGCTCGCGCTGTTCGCCGCGGCCGCTTCGATCTCGGCCACCGCGCTCACCGCGGACCTGCTCTCGGAGCGCTACGGCCCGCTGCACGTGGGGCTGCTCTATCTGCCGCAGCTGGCCGGGGCGGTCCTCACCGCAGTCCTGCTCGGCGTCGTCATCGACAAGCGGGCGATGCAGTACCTGCCGCTGGCCGGCATGGCCTTCCTCGCCGCCGGCATCGCCGTGTTCCGCATCGAGTTGCCGCCGACCCAGGGGCTGACGCTGCTCGGCTCGGCGCTCACCGGCATCGGCCTCGGCGCCACCGTCGCGCCGGCGCTGTTCGCCGCCGGCTTCTCGCTGCCGGCCGCAACCCTGCAGCGCGTGTTCGCCATCGTCGAGCTGCTGCGCGCCGTGGCGGCCTTCATGATCGCGCCCGTGTTCGCGCACTTCGCCGTCACCGTCGGAGGCGACGTGCGGACCGGCACCGGCATCGCTCTGTGGATCGGCCTCGGGCTCGCGATCGCCGGCACCGTCGTGCCGCTCCTCCTCTACCGGCTTGGCGGAGCACGCCCGGAGGCAGCCCGGCTCGACCGGTTCATGGGCGGTGAGGGAGCGGCATGGCACTCGCCACCGCTCCTGGCCGCTACCCGTAGACGCGCGACGCGCCTGCGCCTCGCCGAGTCGCCGGTGCGGTCATGACCGTCGCCAAGCGATCCGGGCCCGTCGTGTTCGCCTACGACGGCTCCGAACTGGCCAAGCGCGCGATCGACGAGGCGGGCCGGCTGCTCGAGCCCGGCGGCGAGGCGCTGGTGCTCACCGTGTGGCAGCCCTTCGACGTGGACTTCCTGCCGGCCGCCGGCATTCAGTTCGACGCGGCGCAGATCGCCGACGTCAGAGCCGCAGCCGCGCAGACTGCAGCAGCGGGCGCGGCGCTCGCCGAAGCCGCCGGGTTCCACGCCGAAAGC
>Ga0081455_10002651_pt1 | contig 21178 bp, 20 predicted proteins | sample TabmetS3T2R1_FD_70207 | JGI IMG/M metagenome (GOLD analysis project Ga0081455, IMG submission 70207) | Tabebuia heterophylla rhizosphere microbial communities from the University of Puerto Rico - S3T2R1 | ecosystem: Host-associated > Plants > Roots > Rhizosphere ...
CCCACGTGTTACTCACCCGTTCGCCGCTGTCCCCAGTCCCGAAGGACTGGTTCTCGCTCGACTTGCATGTGTTAAGCGCGCCGCCAGCGTTCGTCCTGAGCCAGGATCAAACTCTCCGTGAAGAAGTGATTGTCACATCCACTCCGAGGAGTGGGTTGACAGCTTCGTCAAGTGAGCTTGAAGCTCAAAGTGCCCCGCGGCCGAAGCCTTGGGGCAGACAGGTTGAGAGCCTGAAACTCGCGAACGAGCTCAGGTCTCGGCGTTCAAACGCACGCTGTTGAGTTTTCAAAGACCGTCGCTACTCCCGAACGGCGTAAAAAAGCCTCCGACTCGCGCCGAAGGCCCCAAATGATCCGAACTTGCGCTCGTATCAGTTGCTCTTGGGGCTCTCCGATCGTTGAGTTTGCAGGGACTTTCGTACACCACCCGGGTGGGCAGCCCGGGTATGGTACCAGCGCTTAAGGCGCTGTCAAGCGCGCGAATCGGCGCTTTCCGACCTGGAGCAGCGCCCCGTCCAGGGTTGCCCGGGGCAGGTCGAGCTCGGTCACGACCTCGCCGTTCAGCCGCACCGCGCCCTGTGCGAGCAACCGCCTTGCCTCGCTCGTCGAGCCGACGCCGACCCCGTCGGCGAGCAACGCCGGCAGGTGGACAGGATCCAGGTCGGGTAGCGGCACCTCGGGTACGTCGTCCGGTGCCTGCCCCTCCCGGACGACGCGTGTGAAGTGGGCCTCGGCGGCCTCGGCGGCGTCTTGTCCATGCGAGCGCTCAACGATGAAGCGCGCCAATGTGAGCTTCGCTTCGAGTGGCTCCTCGGCCGGCGCCTCCGCCTCCATCACCAGCCTGTACCACTGGGGCAGCTGCTCGTCGGAGATCCGCATCGCCCGGCCGAACTGCTCCTCGGGAGCCATCTTCAGGCCGATGTAGTTCCCGCGCGAGGCGCTCATGCCTTTCCCGTCCCAGCTGACGAGCAGCTCGACGGTCAGCGCCACCTGCGGTTCGAGACCATAGGCCTCCATCACGTCGCGCCCCATGAGGAGGTTGTAGGTCTGATCCGTGCCACCAAGCTCGACGTCCGCTTCGACCGCAACCGAGTCGTACGCCTGCATCAACGGGTACAGCAGTTCCGAGACCGAGATCGGCGCATTGGCGGCGAATCGTTTCGCGAAGTCGTCGCGCTCGAGGAGGCGAGCCACGGTCGGGACTCGAGTCAGGCGCAGGATCTCGGCGAAGTCCAGCTTCGCCAGCCACTCGCTGTTGAACCGGAGCTCGGTCCGATCCGGGTCGATGATCGTCGAAGCGTCCTCGAAGTAGCGCTGGGCGTTCCGATCGATCTCTTCGGGATCGAGGATCGGCCGCGTCGCCGAGCGGCCGGATGGATCGCCGATGCGCGTGGTGTAGTCGCCGACGATGAGCACGCCGACGTGACCGTCGCGCTGAAACGCGGCCATCCGCTGGAGCGGGATGCCGTTCCCCAGTGTCACGTCCGGAGCTGTGACGTCGATCCCGAGCTTCACGCGCAGCGGCCGGCCGAGGGCTAGCTTTCGCTCGAGCTCCCCACTGGGAAGCACGTCGACCGCACTCCGCGTGAGCTCCTCTACTCCCATCCCCCGGCGAGTCTAGACTTCCGCGGTCGTGCGTTTTCGACGTCGCCGAGAGTCGCCGACGCCGAAGGGGAGACGCAGGATCAGGAAGCTGCGACTGCTGGTCCTAACGCTTGCGCTCCTCATTCTGGCGTTGTCGTCGTTCACATTTGGTCTCGTCACCGCGATCGCGGGCGAGATCCCGAAGCTCGACCCGTCACGCGAGCGCCACGACGTCAACACGAGGATCTACGACTCGACCGGCAAGCGGATCCTCGCCGTCCTCCGCGGCAACGAGAACCGCGTCCTCGTCGAGTATGGGGACATCGCGCCGGTCATGAAACAGGCGATCGTCGCGATGGAAGACCGGCGTTTCTTCGAGCATCGCGGCGTCGATCTCCGCGCGATCGCGCGCGCCCTCTGGGCAGACGTCACGGAGAAGGGCGTCGTCCAGGGCGGCTCGACGATCACGCAGCAGTTCATCAAGAACACGTACGTGAAAAACCAGCGGTCGATCGGCCGCAAACTACGAGAAGCCGCGCTCGCGTGGCAGCTCGAGCAGCAGTGGTCGAAGAAGAAGATCCTGACCGCGTACCTGAACACGATCTACTTCGGGAACGGCGCCTACGGAATCGACCAGGCCGCCCTCATCTACTTCGGCCACCACGCGAAGCGCCTGACGCTCGCCGAGTCGGCTCTGCTCGCCGGCCTCCCCGCCGACCCGACCCGCTTCGATCCCGTCACGAGGCCCAGGGCCGCCCGCGCGCAGCGAGAGACCGTCCTGAGGACGATGCTCGACCTGGGCTCGATCTCGCAGCGCCAGTTCGAGGCGGCCAAGCGGCAGCCGCTGCCGAGGCACGTGCAGCCGCAAGGCACGCGCGGGCCGGGCGGGTACTTCACCAACTACGTCATCCAGCAGCTCGTCGACAAGTACCGCACGCGCGGCGTCTACGGCGGCGGTCTCGACGTCAAGACCACGCTTGACCTTCGCCTCCAGGAGATCGGGCATCGGGCGATCGCACGCTGGCTCAAGGACGAGAACGGGCCCTCCGCCGCACTCGTCGCGATCGATCCGCGGACGGGCGCCGTCAAGGCGATGATCGGCGGCTCGAACTTCCGTGAGAGTCAGTTCAACCTCGCCGTGCAGGGTGAGCGCCAGGCGGGCTCGGCGTTCAAGCCGTTCGTTCTCGCAACAGCTCTCTCGGAAGGCATCTCGCCCGAGACCGAGTTCGTGTCGAAGCCGACGACGATTCCGCTAGGCGACAAGCTCTGGCAGGTCTCGAACTACGAGGACGCCTACCTCGGGCCGACCGATCTCGAGACGGCGACGATCCAGTCGGACAATGCCGTCTACGCCCAGCTCACCGCCCTCGTGGGCCCGAGAAACGTCCGCCGCACGGCGCAGCGCCTGGGGATCAAGAGCGAGCTCAACGACTACTTCGCGATCGGCCTGGGCGCCGAGGCAGTCAACCCGTTGGAGATGGCCCGGGCGTTCTCGAGCTTCGCCAACGGCGGCCGGCGGATCGACGGGTCGATCTTCGGCAACCGCCCGCGGGCGATCGTCTCGGTCACAAAGGAGGGCGACCGACCGAAAGCCAACAAGATCGTCGAGCGGCAGGTGCTGAACCAGGAGAAGGCGAAGCTCGTCAACCAGATCCTCCAGCGGGTCGTCGAGTCCGGCACTGGTCGCAAGGCGGCGCTCTCCGATCGTCCCGTCGCCGGCAAGACCGGGACGACCGAGAACTACGGCGACGCCTGGTTCGTCGGCTACACGCCACAGCTCGCGGTCGCCGTCTGGGTCGGGTACCCGAACAACCTGATCCCGATGCTGACCAACTACGACGGCGACCCGGTCGCCGGCGGGACGTTCCCCGCGCTGATCTGGAAGAGCTTCATGGAGCCGGCCCTCAAGTACCTCGAGACCCCGCCGGGGTACTTCGACTCTCCGAGCCTCACCTACGCCGTGCCGGTCAACGTCGTCCAGCGGAGCGGCCGGCTGATGGCCGACAACGGCATCTGCCGAAGCGTCAAGAGCGTCTGGTACTTCTCGGGCGAAGCTCCGAAGCTCCGGAGTGCTGATTGCAAGCCGAACGAGGTCGAAGTGCCGCGCCTGATCGGCTCGACGCTGGACGACGCGAAGGGCAGTCTGGCTGCGCAGCCGCTCTCGTACGACGTCGTCTACAAGCCGGCGAGGCGTGGTCAGCGGCTCGACGTCGTGCTCGGCCAGATCCCCCGACGAGGGACCCTCTCAGCGCACGACAAGGTGATCCTGATCCTCGCCAAGCCGCGCTTCGGGGTCGTGCCGAGCGTCGTCGGGCTCCCGGTCAGCAACGCCGTCCGGAGACTCGAGCGCATGAAGCTCCACCCCGCCGTCGTCGGCGGATCGAACGGACGGGTCATCCGCCAGGTCCCTCGCGGCCAGGTGGCGGCGGCTCCGGGGATGCCGATCCGGCTGGTAGTCGCTTCGCGCTGACATAGGAGGACCCCGCAAGCGCATAGCGCCACGGCTGTTCGGCGGCCTTGGTGATTCCCACCCTTGGCCCGACGGCAATCTCAGGCGTGCCTTCGCGGGCGCGGAGCTCGAACGGCGGCTCCGCGAGCGACAGGCCGTCGTGGGCTCCGCTGACGCCGAGCGCCTGACACAGGCGGCCGGGGCCCGAGCAGAGAAGCCGCTCGTCGTCGAGCCCGCGACGGGCCCGCATCAGGTCGAGACCCTCCCGCGGCTCGAGCGCCCTGATCAGGACGGCGCTCGCCACCTCTTCCGGCTCGCAGACGAAGTTCAGGCACCAGTGGATGCCGTACGAGCGATAGACGTACGCGTGTCCCGGCGGGCCGAACATCGACGCGTTGCGCCTCGTCCGGCCGCGGTAGCCGTGGGCCGCCGGATCCTCGTGGTCGTAGGCCTCGACCTCGACGATCGGGCCGCCGACACCGTCGACGAGCAGCGTGACACCGATCAGTGTCGGTGCCACCTCGTGCACCGACCGGTCGAAGAAATCGCGGCCGAGCCTCATTCGTCCTGCGGCCGACGGGCGTCGTAGCGAACCAGGGCGGGGATCGCAGCCGCGACGACGACGGTGCCGACGACGGTCAGCAGACCGCCGGAGACGATCGAGGCCCGGACGCTCCAGAGCTCGGCGACGATTCCCGCTTCGACGTTCCCGACCTCGGGCGCTCCGGCGACCTGAGCGAGCTCGATGCCCGAGAGGCGCCCGCGCATCGCGTCGGGCGTCGCCGTGAGCAGGATGTTCGAGCGGAGGACGGCGCTGACGAAGTCCGCGGCGCCGGCGACTGCGAGGAACAGGAGCGCGAACCACGCAGCCTGCGCGAAGCCGACGAGAGCAATTGCAGCGCCCCAGGCGCCGGCCGCAATGCAGACGCCGAGGCCCTGTCGGCGCACGGTCATCATCCAGCCGGAGGTCAGCGACGCGACGAGCGCCCCGACGAACGGCGCCGAGTACATCAGGCCGAGCAACCCGGCGCCGCCGCCGAGGTTCTCGGCGAAGGCGGGGAAAAGCGCGCGCGGCATACCGAAGATCATCGCGATCGTGTCGACGACGAAGATCCCGAGCAGCACCTCTCTCCGGCGCACGTAGCGGAAGCCGTCGAGGATCGACTGGAGGCTCGGCCGGTCGGCGTCCGGGGATGGCGGCGCCGGCGGCAGCAGCCAGATCGCGAACAGCGACGCGCCGAACGTCGCGATGTCGATGCCGAAGGCGAAGGGCAGGCCGAAGACCGCGATCAGGACGCCGGCCATCGTCGGGCCGGCAACGCGCGCGAGGGTGAAGATGACGTCTTCCACGGCGATCGCCGCCAGCAGCTGATCGGCCGGCACGAGCCGAGGCGTGAGCGCGTTCCGGGCGGGACGTTGGAAGCAGTACGCGGTCGTCCCGAGCATCTCGCCGGCGAAGAGCGCCCAGACCCGAGGCTCCGGCAGGAGCGCGTTGACGAGCAGGCCGGCCGTGGTCGCCATCAGCGCGAGGTCCGAGAGGAGCAGCAGTCGTCGCCGGTCGACGGCGTCGGCGACGGCGCCGCCGTACAGCGGCACCGTCAGCAGCGGCACCAGCGCGGCGAGCCCGAGCAGGCCGACGAGGAGTGTCGAGCGGGTGAGGTCGTACAGCTGGAACGGGATCGCGACCGTCGTGATCTGGCTGCCGATCGCCGAGATTCCCGTTCCGAACCAGAGCCGGCGGAAGTCCCTCGACGATCGGAGCGGACGGATGTCGACGGCGATGCGCGCGAGCAGGCTGCGCCCCGGACCCTCGCCCGGCGGCTCTCGCCCAATCTCTGTCATGTGTCTCTTCCGGGGGTGTTTCTGTCTTTCTGGCGCGCGAAAAGCAAGTCAGGCTGCGGACTCAGGTCGTGCCCATATCGAGGAGATATGGGTGCGGCCTGAGGCTCCAGCCTGGCGCGGCTTTGCAGCCGCCCAGAAAGCGGAAGGCACCCCCGGGAGAGACGCTCAAAAGAGCTGCTCGGCGTCTTGCGGGTTCGAGGTCGCTTCGAGGAGGCGGCGCGCGCGGCGCCCGAGATCGGCCAGGTCGACGCGGCCGCTCTCGACCCCCGCCGCGGTGCGCTCGGCGAGGTCGAGCGCCTGCTCGATGATCTGCGCGTTGGCGGCAGCCTCCTGGCCCATCTCGTGGAGGATCGTCCGCTCGGTGCGTCCGGCGATGATCGGATCGGGGACGCCCTCGATCCAGACGCGGGTTCGCCGGCCTCCGCCCCGCTCGTCGCCCGTCAGCGGCTCGAGCGCGTAGATCTTGTCGGCGCGCGCGTACTTCCCGAAGCCGAGGAACACCATCCGGTTCGTGCCGTTCGCCATAGGGCGATTATGACCAGCGCGACGGGGGTATCCCGGCTCCGTGGGGTTTCTGGATCGCTTGCGCGGTACCGATCCGACCGAGATGTCGGTGCCGGCCGACGCGGAGATGTTGATCGGCGCGCCCGCCGAAGCCCCGCCCGAGGAGCTCGTCGGCGAGCTGCGCGCCGCGGCTTCGGCTCACCCCGAAATTCGCGCCGCCTTCCTCTTCCAGATGCTGGTCGTGGCCGAGGGCGAGAAGCCTCACCTCACGCTCGGCCTCGACCTCGACGACCGCGCCGATCTCAACGAGATCGGAAACGATCTAGCCCCACGGGCGCTCGAGCATCTCCCGGACGGCTCTGACTTCGATGTGTACCCCCTTGCCGAGGACATGCGCGAGGCAGTCGCCCAAAGCGTCGAGCCGTTCTACGAGCGACGCTAGGAGACAGCGGAGCGCAGCGCTTGCGCCACGTACTCCTGGTCGTCCGGCTGGATGCTCGGGAAGAACGGCAGCGCCAACGTGCGCCCGGCGATCTCCTCGGCGACGGGGCAGAGCCCTTCGGAGAACCCGTAGAGCTCGCGCATGTAGGTCAGCAGATGGACGCAGGGGACGTACTCCGCCACGTCCACCCCACGCTCGCGCATCTCGACCATCACTCTGGCGCGGTCGACCTCAGGGTCGAGTTGGACGACGTACACGAACCACGAGCGGCGATGCTCCTCGTCGTCGGCGGGAGCCAGCGAGACGCCCTCGACGTCCTCGAGCAGCTCCGCATACTTCGCCGCTGCCGCCGAGCGCAGCGCGAGCATCTGCTCGAGCTTCTCCAGCTGAGCGAGCCCGACGGCGGCCTGGAGATCGGTCCAGCGGTAGTTGAACCCCAGGCGAACGTGGTTGAACCAGCCGCCGCCTTCGTACGAGCGGCCGTGGTTGCGAAGGCTCCGCAGCAGCTTCCACTCCTCCTCCGAGTGCGTCGTGACGACTCCGCCCTCGCCGGTGGCCAGCTGCTTGTTGGGATAGAAGCCGAAGATGCACGAGGGCCCGTGTGACCCGATCGGCGCGCCCTGGTACTCCGCGCCGAGCGCTTCCGCCGAGTCCTCGATCAGCCTGAGCCCATGCCGCTCGCACAGCTCCATCAACGGCGTGAGCTCGGAGGGATAGCCGAACATGTCGACCGCGACGACGGCCTTCGTCCGCTCGGTGATCGCCGCCTCGACGGCAGCCGGATCGAGGTTCCACGTCCGCGAATCGACGTCGGCGAAGACCGGCGTCCCGCCCTCGTAGATGAAGCAGTTCGCGGAAGCCGCGAAGGTGAGCGGCGAGGTGATTACCTCGTCGCCGGGGCCAATGCCCGCGATGTGGGCGAGCAGATGCAGTCCGACAGTCCCGTTCGACACGGCAGCGGCGTAGGGTGCGCCGACGCGTTCGGCGATCTGCTCCTCGAAACGGTCGATCGTCGGGCCAAGCGAGAGCCTGCCGGAGCGGAGCACCTCGAGGACGAGCTCCTCTTCGCGTTCGTCGAGATACGGCCGGGCTAGTGGAATCCGCCGCGTTGCGGCGGGTTTCACGCCGAAGCGGGCTCGGCGGCCGGCGTGGGCGCCGGCATCGGCACGAAGTCGAGCCAATGCGACCAGCGCTCGCTGCCGCCTCGCACGACGTCCAGGTACGCCTTCTGAAGCTTGCGAGTGATCTCGCCGGGCGGTCCGACCTCGTGGTCGTCAACCGACCTGACCGGCGTCACCTCAGCCGCAGTCCCCGTCATGAAGATCTCGTCGGCGAGATAGAGGTCGGTGCGGATCAGGTTGCCCTCCTCGACCTCGTGGCCGAGCTCCTGGGCGATTTCGATCACCGTCTGGCGCGTGATCCCGGGCAGGATCGAGGTCGTCAGGTGGGGCGTGACGATCTTGCCGTCCTTGACGACGAAGACGTTCTCGCCGGATCCGTCGGCGACGAAGCCGTCGTCGGTGAGCAGGATCGCCTCGTCGTAGCCGGCGCGGTTCGCCTCGGCCACCGCCAGCATCGAGTTGAGGTAGACGCCGGTGGCTTTCGCCGCGTGCGGGATCGTGTTCGCCCCGACGCGCTTCCAGCTGGAGACCTTCGCGCGAATCCCGTTCTTGAAGCCCTCCTCGCCCAGGTACGTCCCCCAGGGCCAGCTCATGATCACGACGTCAACCGGGTTGCCCGCCGTCGAGACACCGAGCTCGCCGTACCCAAAGAACGCAATCGGCCGCAGGTAGCACTCCGGCAGCCCGTTCCGCCCGATCAGCTCCAGCGACACGTCGCGAAGCTCGTCGACCGAGTAGCCGAGATCCATGTGCAGGAGGCGAGCCGAGTCGTCGAAGCGCTTCATGTGATCGCGGAGCCGGAAGACCGCCGGACCTCGGGGCGTGTCGTAGCACCGGATTCCCTCGAACACCCCAGTTCCGTAGTGGAGCCCGTGTGTACCCACGTGAACCTTCGCGTCTGCCCAGTCGACGAACTCGCCGTTCATCCAGATCTTCTCGGTCTCGCGCATGCGCCTCCTTCGGACGGATGTTATGCGGCGTCGATGACGGCGTCCACGGACTCCGCTTTCGCAAGGCGGACGAGGTCGGCCGACGTCAATGTCGCCATGTGATTCGGGGAGCCCGCGCCGACCCAGACCCGCTCGTGCACCAGAACCTGCCGGTCGACCAACACGCGTTCGACCTTCGGGAGGGGGAACGGCGCGACCGCGCCGGGAGCGAAGCCCGTCGCCGCTCGAACCTGATCGGGACCGGCCACCTTCGCCTTGCGACAGCCCGCAGCACGCGCCACCTTCCGCGAGTCGGCGCGCCGGTCGCCCGGGAGCATGACGATCAGGGCCTTCCCGTCACAGTCGAAGACGAGGGACTTCACGATCTGGCTGAGCTTGCAGCCGACCGCGCGGGCTGCGGCCTCGGCGGTGGGCGTCCCCGCCCCGAACTCCTCGATCCGCGCCTCGACGCCACCGGCACGCAGGAAGGCGGCTACGCGCTCGACCGCCTCGGGCCAGGGGCGTTCCATCGAGGGAGCGTAGTGGCCTAGAACCAGGTCCTGCGGCGGTACTCGGCATAGCCCTCGAAGCGCTCCATCAGGTGCCGCTCCTCGCGCCGAGACTTCGCGACCCAGAAGAGTGCGAGCACGGCGGTCAGGACAAGGCCCCACGCCGAAAAGACGAGCGAGAGGCCGGCGAAGAAGAAGACGCCGCCGACGTAGATCGGGTGTCGCATCATGCTGTAGGGGCCGTCGACGACCAGCTCGCCGTCCGGCCTCGGACGGGGGAAGGCCGTGAGCGACCCGCCCATCGCTCGGATCGCGGCTCCGGAGATGACCACACCGATCAGCGCGACGATCCAGCCCAGCCGGGTCACTCCGGGCCCGAGGAACCACGAGACGAAGATCAACAGGAAGAGGACGAGCTGGGCGACGACCCAGCCGCCGCCCCTTTTCATGTTCATGGGGACAGGATTTCGTTCAAGTTTCATGGGGACAGGATTAATCCTGCCCCCATCAATCTGATGCCATCACACCAGAGAAATGAACCGCGCGTCGTCGAAGCCTTCGTTGCGGACGCGCTCGAGGAGCTCGGGCGGCGCCTCGGTGTCGATCGAGAGTGCCATCAGCGCCTTCCCGCCCCGGCGCGTCCGCGAGACGGCCATGTTGGCGATGTTCACGCCCGCGTCGCCGAACAGCGTTCCCACCCGGCCGATCACGCCGGGTACGTCGTCGTACCGGAAGAAGACCAGCAGCGGCGCGAGCTCCATCTCGAGCTCGAACCCGAGTGCGCTCGCGAGCCAGAGGCGGTTCTCCCGGCCGATCGTCGTGCCGGCGACACGGAGCTCTTCCCCGTCGGCCGTGACCCCCACCCGCACGAGGTTCGTGAAGTCGCGGGACGACCGACGTCGTTGCTCGATCACCTCGATCCCGCGCTCCTCGGCGAGGAGCGGAGCGTTCACATAGTTGACCTCCTGCTCGAAGCGCCCCTGGAACGCCCCGTTCAGCGCCGCCGCGGTCAGGAGGCGCGTGTCGTACTCGGAGAGGTTGCCGAGATAGGTGAGGGTGACCTGGTCGGCCCTGCCCCCGGCGAGCTCCATCGCCAGCCGTCCGAGCTTGGCCGCCAGCGGCACGAACGGGCCGAGCACCTCGAGATCCTCGGCCCGGATCGACGGGAGGTTCACGGCGTTCGTGACGAGCTCTCCCTCCAGCGCCGCCGCGACCTGTTCGGCGACGATGACGCCGGCGCGGTCCTGGGCCTCCTCAGTTGAAGCCGCCAGGTGCGGCGTGACAACGACGTTGTCGAGCTCGAGCAGCGGGCCGGAGTAGGGCTCCGCCGAGAAGACGTCGAGGGCGGCGCCGGCGAGCTTCCCGGATCTAAGCGCGGCGACGAGCGCCTCCTCGTCGACCAGCTCGCCGCGGGCCGCATTGACGAGGCGCGCGCCGTTGAGCATTCGCGCGATCGCCTCCGCGTTGAGCATCCGGGTGGTCTCGGCGGTCAGCGGCAGATGCAGGGTCAAGAACTCAGCCGCGGCCAGCACCTCGTCGGCGGTCTCGACCCGCTCGACGCCGAGCTCCCGAAAGCGGTCTCTGCTGACGAAGGGGTCGAAAGCCACGACCCGCATCCCGAGCCCGATCGCGCGGCGGGAGACCTGCTGGCCGATCCGGCCGAAGCCGAGGACGCCCAGCGTCTTCCCCTCGAGCTCGATGCCGCCGTGCGCCGCGCGCTCCCACCGTCCCTGCTTCAGGGCAGCGTGAGCCTGCGGGATGTGACGGGCGAGCGCGGCGAGAAGGCCGATCGCGTGTTCCGCGGCTGAGACGACCGTCGACTCGGGCGCGTTGGCGACGACGATGCCGCGGCGGGTCGCCGCGTCGACGTCGACGTTGTCGACGCCGACCCCCGCCCGTCCGATCACCTTCAACCGCTCTGCCCGCTCGAGGAGGTCGGCCGTGATCCTGGTCGCCGAGCGAATGACGATCGCGTCGTAGTCGCCGATCCGGTCCTCGAGCTGTCCGCCGCCGTCGACGTCGACGTCGAAGCGCTCCTGGAGGAGCTGGACCCCGGCCTCCGCGATCGGCTCGCGAACGAGGACGCGAGGCCGGTCGCTCACACTCTGGTGTGCTCGAAGGCCTCGAGCGCGGCGGTGATCGCAACGCCACGCTCGATGTCCGCACCCAGCTCCGAGAGCACGAGCTCCACACCTGCTAGCGCGGTCGTGATGTCGAAGACGTCGTAGTAGCCGATGTGGCCGATGCGGAAGATCTTCCCCTTCAGCGGGCCCTGGCCGGGCGCGAGCACGATGCCCTGCCGGTCGCGGAGCGTCTGCACGAGCTCGCTGGAGTCGATTCCGTCGGGCGCGTTGATCGCCGTCACGACGGCGGAGCGATCGTCGTCCGGCGAGAAGAGCTCGAGGCCCATCGCCTTGACGCCGGCGCGGCATGCTCGTCCCAGACGGGCGTGGCGCTCGAACGTCTTGTCGAGCCCACCCTCGAGGAGCAGGCCGAGCGCGACGTCGAGGCCGACGACGATCGAGACGGCGGGCGTGAAGGACGGGTCGAAGGACTCCTGCGCGTAGCGCGTTCGTCCCCAGTCGAAGTAGTAGCGCGAGCCGCCGTCGCTCTGAACCGCCTCCCAGGCGTCCGCGGAAACCGACACGGTCGCGAGCCCCGGCGGCGTCATCAGCGCCTTCTGCGAGCCCGAGATCACGGAGTCGATCCGCCAGCTGTCCGTCTCCAGCGGCACCGCGCCGAGGCTCGAGACGGCGTCCACGGCGACTAGGGCACCGGCCTCCTTGGCGGCGGCGGCGAGGCCCTGGACGTCGGCGACGACGCCGGTCGAGGTCTCCGAGTGCGTCAGGAAGACGGCCTTGGCGCCGCCCAGCTCCGTCAGCCGCGTCGCCAGGTCGTCGGCCGCAGGCGAATCGCCCCAGTCGTAGCGGAGCTCGTCCACCTCGCAGCCGAAGTTCCGGGCGAGCTCGGCCCACCGCTCGCCAAAGTGTCCGGCGGAGACGACCGCGACCCGGTCCCCGGGCCGAGTCAGGTTCGACATCGCCGACTCCATGCCCCCGGTTCCGGACGCCGTGTAGAGCAGCACCTCGCTTTCGGTTCGGTACACCTGCGCCAGCCGCGTCAGACAGCGCTCGAGGATCGCCCGGAAGTCGGAGCTGCGGTGGTGCAGGATCGGGCGGCTCATCGCCTCCAGCACCTCAGGCGGCACGGGCGTCGGCCCCGGAGTGAAGAGATAGCGCTTCTCGGCCACCAGCCCTGAGGCTAGCGCGAGTTGCGCGGACGTGGTCGATGCCGGTTGAACGACATGACCTGTTGGAAGGTCGGCCGGTTCGCGAACCGCATCGTCGTCGGGAGCGACCCGCCCGTGAATGCGATCCGTTCCTTCGTCGCGTCGGCGCGCCAGCGAGACGGGTCGGCGCCCTGGGCGGCCTCGAGCTCGGCGCCGGCCTCGTCGAGTGCCGCCCAGAGAGCGGTCCGACAGTCGGTGACGTTCCCGAGCCCGCAGTAGCGGGCGTGGAACGGCTTCTTCACCTGCCGGCGCAGGAGCAGTCGAAGATCCTTGTGGACGTACGAGTACCAGCCGGCGTCGTAGGCCGACCCCTGGCTGTCCGGCGCGTCGTCTCGGGGCTCGAGCTCGGCGAGACGCGGGAGCAGCGGGCCGAGGATTGGCCGGAGGACGGCATCGGCCAGCTTCGGCCACGCGGTGTCGAGGATCGCAGCGCCCGGGTCGTCGAGCTTCCCGTCGCCGTTGCGGTCCAGCCGGCTCCCCCCGGCCTGCCACCAGGAGTCGAGGATGTCGGCCATTCGCTGGGCGCGGAGCGTCGGCGCCGGTCCGGTCGTGAGCACCGCGGCGATCGTCGGCCAGACGCGGGAGGCTCGGAGGTCCTTCGTCGCCGCGACGTTCATGGCTGCGACGACGCTGGCCGGCGTGTGCTTGCGCCGCGCATCGAGTCCGGCCCGGAGCAGGTCGACCCGCTGGACGGAGCCCCAGTTCCAGGTCTCGTCGGCGGCGGGGTAGCTCGGGCCCGGGCGGTTGTTCCAGGCGGCGATGTATCCCCAGCGGGGGTTGATCGACTGGACGTGTGCCGACAGCGGTGCGAACCCACGCCACTCGCCCGGCCCCGATCCGTCGGTCGGGAGCCCTGGATCGGTGCCCGCCGCCCGGAGCGGCAGGCGAGCTGACGAGAAGAAGGCGATGTCCCGGTCGTCCGCGTAGACCCAGTTGAACGCGAACTCGACCTGGTTCATCGTGCGGATGAAGTCCCGCGCCGAGCGCACGACGTTCCGGTTCAGATCCTGGAGGGCCAGGCTCGCGAGGGCTTCGCGGCCGCGGCTAGACCGTTTCGCCGAGATCGCGACGCGCCGGCCGCCGACCGCCGCGTAGCCGACTACCGGGCCGTGCACGGTCGTTCGGAACGCGACCCGGTTGACTCCCAGCGCACCCGCCTCGAAGGACTCCATCGCGCGGCACGTGCCCTGGAACCGGTAGTGCGTCTCGTCACCGCAGAGCGTCTCGACGTAGTGGTCGACGAGGTCCGAGTGCGCGGACTGCGCGCTCCAGGCGAAGTCCTTCCCGCGGCCGATGACGACGCCGTAGACCCCGGGGAAGGAGACACCGCGCGCGTCCACCCCGCCGCCGTGGAGGTCCAGCTCCGTGAAGTGTGCGGGGTAGGAGAACCCGACCTGCGGACCGGCAACGAAGACCGGATGACCGCTGCTCGAGCGGCGCGCGGACACGACCAGCGCGCTGCTCATGCTCCTGCGTGCGCTCGCAGCTCCGATCCCGGGGCCTGCCGCCGCGAAGCTCCCGTCGTCGAGGACGATCCCGTTCCGCGACTCCGCGACGATCGACCCCGGTCGGTAGCGCTGCGCCGACGCGCTCGACTCTGGATCGACGCGGAGCCGCAGGTCGTCGAAAACGTCACGGCCCCGCCTCGCGCCCAGCCGCGCCTGGAGCGCGGCGAGGAACTGGGACCGCCTCGCCTCGTCACCGCCGCCCCGCCCGAACTGCGCCGCGAAGAGTGCGATCGCGGCATACGTGTCGTTCCGCGTCCACGGGCTGCCGGGAACGTTCCGCGCCTGGAGGTTCGCGTTGATCCCGGCGGCGTACGCGTCGATCGCCGCCAGCACGGCACGGCCCTTCGCGCCGGCGGCCTCGAGCAGCCGCGTCTGCGCGCTCATGAACGTCTCGGTCGCCGACGACGGCGTGAACTGCTGGCCGAGCACCGCAAGCGGGTCGATCCCCGGAACGTCGAGTGCAGCGAGGCGGCCCGGTCCTCGGATCGCCTGGAGCAGTAGCCCGCGGTCTGCGGCGGTCGCCCACCCCGCACCGAACGCGACGTCCGCCGGAGTGCGCCCGTCGACATGCGGGACACCCCACGCGTCCCGCGTGATCGTCACCCCGGAACGTGGGCGTTCGACCCGTACGGATCGTGTCCCTCGGAGCCGGAACCAGGCCGGCTTGAAGTACCTGGGGAGGTGCGAGGTGCTCACGCTCGCAGCGCGAGGCGTCAGCGCGTCGAAGAGCTTGAGCTGATCGCTCGAGTTCGGGCTCAGTTCGAGGCTGCCGGACTGCCCCGGGGCCAGGACGTTGAACGCAACCGAGGCGTAGTCCTCGTTCGGGACCGCGGACGTAGCGGCGCCTCCCGCGACGAGGGCTGGCAGGGCAAGGAGGACGAATGTGGCGAGCCTACGTACGGCTCGACCCTACAGTTCGGGTCGGAATGGAAGCTCTGTTGGCGTTCGCTGCGGCACTCCTCTCGTTGCGTCTCTCGGGTCGACTCGCGGCCCGCTGGCGCGCCCGCCGCGCGCCGGAGCTGGCCATGTGGGCGGCGTCCCTGCTCGCCTACGCGATCGCCTCGGCTGCGCTCGCCTGGGGCTCGGCAGGCGGCTGGAACGACGCCGCCTTTCGCGTGTACTACCTCTTCGGCGGCCTCCTCACCGCGCCTCTGCTCGGCGCCGGGTCCCTCCTCCTCCAACGTCGCCGTTGGGTGATCCCGGTGATCCTCGTCTACGTCGGCCTCGCCGTCGGCGTCGTGATCGCCGAGCCGCTCGCCTCCCCCGTTTCCGGCGACTCGATTCCCGAGGCGCAGGAGCACTTCGACTACGTGCCGGCCAGGGTGCTCGCTCTCGTCGGGAACATCAGCGGAACGCTCGCCGTCCTCGTCGTTGCAATCCTCACGATCCGGCGCCGACCGCTGTCGATGAGCCTGATTCTCGGGGGACTGGCCGTTGCCGCGGTGGGCAGCGCCCTCGCGGGCCTCGGTGCCGCTCAAACAGCGGTGTTCTTCGCGATTGCGGCACTGCTTTTTTACACAGGTTTTACGATTTCCAGCGGAAAAACACGGCCTCCGTTGCCAGCCCAGGCACGGTGATCTGCTAAACCTCCGCCGCGTCCCGCCGATAGTCGGGTGGAACGCGACAACCAGGGAGCCGGGCGCACGCCCAGGAACTGCGGCACTACCACGCGCTTCGAGCTGGCTCCCGTGACCAAAGGGAACACCTCTTGCGCAGACATCTGCTTCGTTGGTCCATTCTTGCCGCCGTCATACTCGGCTTCGTCGCCGCCGGCGTCCCCAATGAGGACGTCCCCGTCGTCAAACGGCTCGACGTTCCCGAGCAGGCGAAGGCGATGCCCGACGGCGTGAAGGTCGTGCGGAGGATCAAGGGCTACCAGCGGGCGACCTGGCACTGGCAGCGGCTGATGGGCGTCCGCCGGACGCCGAACCGCAGGCGGTACCTGAAGACCCGCGATATCCAGTATCGAGTCCATGTCATGAAGCAGTGGCGGAAGCGCGCGATCAGGTCCAAGCGCCGGGCGAACAACCCTCCCCACGAGAGCGAGTGGCGGTGCCTCCAGCGGTACGAAGGCGCCTGGACGGACTCGAACGACCCGTACTGGGGCGGTCTCCAGATGGATCAGTCGTTCATGCAGAGCTACGCCCCCGCACACCTGCTCCGGCGGGGCTGGGCGAACCGGTGGTCACCAATCGAGCAAATGTGGGTCGCCGAGCGCGCGCACCGCGCCGGCCGCGGCTTCTACCCATGGCCCCACACCGCCCGCGTCTGCGGTTTGATCTAGCCGCTACTCGCCGATCGCCTTCAGCACCACGCGCTTGCGACGCCGGCCGTCGAACTCTGCGTAGAAGACCTGCTCCCACGGCCCGAGGTCGAGCTTCCCCTCGGTGATCGGCAGGACGACCTGGTGGCTCATCAGGTGCCGCTTGAGATGGGCGTCCGCGTTGTCCTCGCCGTTGTTGTGCCGGTACTGGTCCGTGGGCTCGTGCGGCGCGAGCCGCTCCAGCCAGTCGTCGAAGTCCTGGATCAGGCCCGACTCGGCGTCGTTGACGTAGACCGCCGCCGTGATGTGCATCGGATTGACAAGGCAGAGCCCGTGCTGGATGCCCGAGCGGCGGACGAAGTCCTCGACGTCGCCCGTGATGTTCACGTAGTCGCGCCGGTTGGGTGTCTCGAAAGTCAGGTAGTCCGTGGCGTGCTTCATGGCCGCAGCGTAAGGTTCGGCGCGATGGGACGCGGAGATCGCCCCAAGGTTCGCTGGGCGAGGGATCGCCAGCGCAAGAAGAAGGACCGGGAGAAGGCGAAGGCCGCCGCGTCCGAGCGTCCGGCGCCGCGCCGTCGCCGCAGCACGAGCAGCTCTAGCTGAGCTTCTGCCGCAGGAGCTCGTTCACGACCTGGGGATCGGCCTTGCCCTGCGTTTCCTTCATCACCTGGCCGACGAAGAAGCCCAGTAGACCTTCTTTGCCGCCGCGGTAGGCCTCGACCTGGCCCGGGTTCGCGTCCAGGATCTTCTCGACGATCGGCTCCAGCTCGCCCGTATCGGCCACGAGCCCGTCGCCGAGGTACGGCTCCGCCGCAAAGCCGGAATCGCCGCTCGCCGCGAGCGCTTCCGTGAACTTGTCCCTGGGGATGCGCGAGCGCGCTTCGATCAGCTTGCCGAGCTCCTCCGGGTCGACCGCCTCTGGGTCGACGCCGGCCGCCGCGAACTGGTTCATCAGCACGTTGGCGACGCCGCGCCGGTCTCCGGGCACGCGCTCGTAGAGTCGGTCGCGGCCGCTCGTGACGAGCTCCTCGCTCAGGTCGTAATCGAGCTCCGCCGCGATCCGCCGGATGCGCGTCGCGGGTGACTCGCGCAGCTCGGCACGAACGCGCTCGACCAGCTCGCGCGGAGGCTCGACCGGCACGAGGTCGGGCTCCGGGAAGTAGCGGTAGTCCTGCGCCTCCTCCTTCGAGCGCAGCGGCGGCGCGCTCTCGGCGCCGGGGTCGAAATGGAGCGTCTCCTGCTCAACCTCGCCGCCGGCCTCGTAGACCGCGATCTGGCGCTCGACCTCGCGCGCGATCGCCCTCGCCGCGAACGCGAAGGAGTTGAGGTTCTTCATCTCCGTGCGTGTCCGGAGCTCGTCCGAGCCCTCAGGGCGAACGGAGACGTTGACGTCCACCCGCAGCGAGCCCTTCTCCATCTCGGCGTCGGAGATCCCGAGCTCGACGATCGTCTGCCGGAGGAGCTGGAGGAAGCGCCGTGCCTGGTCGGCCGAGCGCAGGTCGGGCTGAGTGACGATCTCGACGAGGGGCGCACCGGCCCGGTTGAAGTCGACGAGCGTCGCGGTCGCCCCGCCGATGCGGCCCTCGGCGCCGCCGACATGGACGTTCTTGGCCGCGTCCTCCTCGAGGTGCGCGCGAACGATGCCGATCTCGGCGTCGCCTTCGGGCCCCGGCATGACCAGCCGCCCGCCGCGGCAGAGCGGTTCGTCGTACTGGGAGATCTGGTAGCCCTTGGGATTGTCCGGATAGAAGTAGTTCTTCCGGTGGAAGATCGCCCGCTCGGCGATCTCGCAGTCGAGCGCCAGCCCGAGCTTGATCGTCCACTCGATCGCCTTGGCGTTGGGGACGGGCAGCGAGCCGGGATGCGCGAGGCAGACCGGACACGTGCGGCTGTTCTCGGGCTCGAAGTAGGCGACCTCGCAGCGGCAGAACATCTTCGTCCGCGTCTTCAGGTGGATGTGGATCTCGAGCCCGATGATGGGTTCCCAGCTCACGCCAGCCTCCCAGGGACGAAGTCGAACTCGATCGCGTGCTCGAGTGCGTGGCCGACCTGGAAGAGCGTGTTCTCGGAAAACTGCGGCCCGATGAGCTGGAAGCCGACCGGGAGGCCGTCGGACAGGCCGCACGGGATCGAGAGCCCGGGCAGGCCGGCCATGTTCGACGGGATCGTCAGGACATCGGAGAGGTACATCGCGAGCGGGCTCGCGGTCTTCTCGCCGAGCCCGAACGCGACAGTGGGTGAAGTCGGCGAGACGAGGACGTCGAAGCTCTCGAAGGCCGCCGCGTGCTCCTGCGCGATCACCGTACGGACCTTCTGCGCCTGCCCGTAGTACGCCTCGTAGTAGCCGGCGGAGAGCGCGTAGGTGCCGAGCATGATCCGCCGCTTCGGCTCGTCGCCGAAGCCGGCGTCCCTCGTTCGGTCGTACATCGCGCGCACGCCGTCGTCACCCGTGACCCGAAGTCCGTAGCGGACTCCGTCGTAGCGGGCGAGGTTCGAGGACGCCTCGGAGGGGGCGATGAGGTAGTAGCAGGCGAGCCCGTAGTCGACCGAACGCGGGAGGCTCGTCTCCCCCACCTCGGCGCCGAGCTCGCGGCAGCGCTCGATCGTGCGGTCGACCTGCTCCTTCACGCCCGGCTCGATGCCCTCGACGTCGTTCAGCTCGCGCGGGACCCCGACGCGAAGGCCCTTCAGATCCTCACGCTCGGGAATCTCCACGGGCTGCGGCAGCTCAACGGTCGTCGAGTCGCACGGGTCCCGCCCGGCAACGATCCGGTACAGGAGCGCGCAGTCACGCACGGTCTTCGCCATCGGGCCGATCTGGTCGAGGCTCGACGCGAACGCGACGATCCCGTAGCGCGAAACCGAACCGTACGTTGGGCGCAAGCCGACGATCCCGCAGAGGGACGCCGGCTGCTTGACCGACCCGCCGGTGTCGGAGCCGAGCGCCCACGGTGCGAGGCCGGCGGCGACGGCGGCCGCCGAGCCGCCTGACGAGCCGCCCGGGACGCGGTCGGGATCCCAGGGATTCCGGGTCGGGCCGTACGCCGAGTTCTCGGTCGACGAGCCCATCGCGAACTCGTCCATGTTCGTCTTGCCGAGCAGCGTCAGCCCGGTCTCGCGGCACCGCGTCGCGACCGTCGCGTCGTAGACCGGGACGTAGCCGGCGAGGATCTTCGAGCCGGCGGTCGTCTCGACGCCGCGGGTCGAGATCAGGTCCTTGAAGGCAATCGGAATGCTCGGCCCGTCGGCCTCGTCGACGGTGCGGAGGTACGCGTGCAGCTCGTCATCTCGCTCGCTGATCGCCTCGAGGTACGCACCGTGGAGCTCCGCCGCGGAGACCTCGCCACGCTCGAGCAGGCCCATGCCCTCCTCTGCCGTCAGCCTGAGCGTCTCGAGCTTCATGCGGGCGGCACCTTGAAGAAGCCCGCCTCTCGCTCCGGAGCATTGGCGAGCGCCTCGTCGACCGGCAGCGACGGACGGGGTTCGTCGTCGGCCCAGACGTTGACGACGTCGAGCGGGTGCGCCGTCGGCTCGACGTCGGCCAGGTCGAGCTCCGAGACCTTGTCAACGGACTCGAGGATCGCGCTCAGCTGATCCGTGAAGCGGTCGATTTCATCGTCGCTGAGCTCGAGCCGAGCGAGCTTCGCGACGTGCAGAACCTCTTCTTTCGTGATCGCCATGAAAAAGATCCTTCCAAAACGAAACGCGGGCCTTTCGGCCCGCGCTTCTTCGATCGAAACTGTCCGGGCCTAGACCGGCTGGACGTTCGCGGCCTGCAGGCCCTTATCGCCCTGCACGACCTCGAACGACACCCGCTGACCCTCGGTCAGCGAGCGATAGCCCTCCGACTGGATCGCGGTGTGATGGACGAAGACGTCGTCGCCGTCCTCACGCTCGATGAATCCATAGCCCTTCTCGTTCGAGAACCACTTCACGGTGCCCTCAGGCAATCGTTCCTCCTTCAAACAACGAACGACGGCCCGGGCACCGAGCCGCCGAACAACTTGCACTAACGGCGAGACCTTAGCAGCGTCTGAGCCCGGGCGGCTTTGACGGTGTTGCGAAGTAGTGAAGCGATCGTCATCGGCCCTACCCCGCCGGGGACCGGAGTCATCAGGCCCGCGCGTTCGGCGACCGCGGGGTCGACATCGCCGCGGAGGCCTTCATCCGCGCGGTTCATGCCGACGTCGACCACCGTCGCACCCTGTTTGACCATGTCCGGAGTGATCAGGCCAGCGTGTCCGACGGCCACGACCAGCACGTCGGCTTCTCTGGTTTGGTCGGCAAGGGCTGCCGTGCGCGAGTGGCAGATGGTGACCGTCGCATGCCGCGCCAGAAGGAGGAGCGCAACGGGCTTGCCGACGATGTTGCTCCGTCCGACCACAACGGCGTGGGCGCCGACCAGCGGGACCTCGTATTCGTCGATCAGCGTCAAAATCCCGGTGGGCGTCGCGGCGACGAGCCCGTCCTGGCCGAGGAAGAGCTTGCCGGCGTTCATGGGATGGAACCCGTCGACGTCCTTGGCCGGGTCGACGGAATCGATCACACGCTGCTCGTCGATCTGCGAAGGGAGCGGAAGCTGGACGAGGATCCCGTCGACCGCGTCGTCCGCGTTGAGCTGCGCGACGAGCTCGAGGAGGTCCTCCTCGGTCGTGTCCTCGGCGAGCCGGTAGTCGCGCGAGAGGATCCCGACCTCACGAGCGGCCTCCTGCTTCCGCCGGATGTAGATCTCCGAGGCC
>Ga0081455_10002652_pt1 | contig 21173 bp, 19 predicted proteins | sample TabmetS3T2R1_FD_70207 | JGI IMG/M metagenome (GOLD analysis project Ga0081455, IMG submission 70207) | Tabebuia heterophylla rhizosphere microbial communities from the University of Puerto Rico - S3T2R1 | ecosystem: Host-associated > Plants > Roots > Rhizosphere ...
CACGCCGGTCGAGGCGACATAGACGTCGGCCTCGAGGCAATCGGCGGCCTCCGCCGCCGCGTCAGCGGTCAGCCTCACGGCTTCCTCGCCGCGCTTGCCGGTGAAGGCATTGGCATTGCCGGAATTGACCACGAGCGCCCGGGCCATGCCGTGAGGTAGCCGTGCGCGGCACCAATCGACAGGCGCCGATGCCGTCTTCGACCGCGTGAGCACGCCCGCCACCGACGTTCCCGGATCGAACAGGGCAAGCATCAGATCGGTGCGGCCGGGATAGCGGATACCGGCCGCGGTTGCCGCGAGCCGCACGCCGTCGATCGCCGGCAGATGTGGCGGGTGCTTCGGAGCGAACGGCGAGATCTTGCCCAAGGCGTCTTTCAGGACGTCACGGTTTTTCCGGAGCATCCCCGGAAGGCTTGTCCTCCCCTTGAGGCGCGCCCCCGGAAGATTTGTCCTCAGGCGGAGTCGGCGCAGCGCCACTCGGCGGAGCGCCGCTCGGCGAAGCGCCGCCCGGCGCTGCCTCGTCCATCGCCTTCTCGTCTTCCATCGCCTTCTTCAGCGTGGGATCGACCACTTCGACCGTCGCGGCTTTGCGCAGAGAGCCCACCACTTCTTGGGCCTTGATCTGCACGAGTTGGGCGATGATCCCGTCCTTGACCTGATCGAAGCTCGGCAGCGGCTGGTCGCGCTTCTCCTCGACCTTGATGATGTGCCAGCCGAACGGGCTCTGGACCGGGTCGGAAATTTGGCCGACGTCGAGAGCGAAGGCGGCCTCCTCGAACGGCTTCACCATCTGGCCGCGGGTGAAGAAGCCGAGATCGCCGCCCTCGGCGGCAGGATCCTTGGACTTCTCCTTGGCGAGAGTCGCGAAGTCCTCGCCCTTCTTCAGCCGCTCGGCGATCTCCTTGGCCTCGGCCTCGGTCTCCACCAGGATATGGCGGGCGTGGACCTCCTGCTCCGGCTTCACCTGGCCGATCTTCTCGTCATAGATCTTCTTCGCTTCGGCCTCAGTCACCGCCTGATAAATCTTGAGATCGAAATAAGCGTCCCGCAGCGCGCGGCGCTCGTAATATTTCATCCGCCCGGGAAAGTTTTCGCTCTTCTCGAGATTGTCGGTCCGGCCCGCCGCGGCGATCAACTCGGTCTCGATCAGGTACTGGAGCAGGACCTTCTTGCGATCTTCGGCCGAGAAGTTGGCGAGCCGCGGCCCGAGATCCGAGGCGGCAAAATCGAGATCGGACTGCTTGATCTCGACGCCGTTGACGCGGGCGACGACGGGATCGTCGGCGGCCGCCGCAGGCGCGAGGGCAAGGCAGGCGAAGGCTGCTGCCATGAGCAGCGAGACTGACCGCGCTTTCACGAGAATGATCCTCTTCTTCGGCTCGCCCCAACGAGGCTTTTAGAGTGCCGAGCGGGCGGGCGGTTGGGTCCGTTTCCCCAGGGCCCGCGTTTTAGACCCGGGGAGCCCCGGTTGCCAAGGGGTTCGGGCGCCCGCTTGGACGCACTTCCGGCCGATTTGAGGTTATAGACTGTGAACGCACCCGGTTCGTCGTTGGAGGCACGGAATGAATGAGGCTTCTTCAAATTGCCTTTCATTGGTCGCCGCTTGCCGGCTCCTGGCAAGAGCACTTGCGCTCGCGCTGGCTCTCTCCTTGGGGTGGGCGGGGCCTGCGCTTGCCGATGTCCGCATCCTGTCGAGCGGAGGCGGCTCCGTCGGCGAGTATCTCGCCTTCTTCGCCAAGGTCAGGCAATCGGGCGAACGCGTCGTCATCGACGGTCCGTGCCTCTCGGCCTGCACGCTCGTGTTGAGCAGCGTCCCGCGCAAGCGGATCTGCGTCACCTCGCGGGCGGTCCTCGGCTTTCATGCGCCCTACCTTGTCGATGACAAGGGGCGAAAGTTCCGCTCGCGCGAGATCACCCAGGCGGTGAACGCCGCCTATCCGGCAAATGTCAGATCGTGGATCAAGCGGAATGGCGGGCTGAACGGGAAGACCATCCTGCTCAAGGGCCGGGAACTCAACGCGCTCGTTCCGCGCTGCTAACCGGGCCCGCGTGACATATTTATAGTGCGCGTTTCGGCGATGTCATCGAATTGTCATCGGCCGTCACATAGGATCGACTCATGAGCGAGACGCGTAAGCTGAACGTGCTGTTCCTTTGCACCGGCAATTCGGCGCGCTCGATCATGGCCGAGGCGATCCTGAACCGCTTAGGCGCGGGCAAGTTTCACGCCTACAGCGCCGGAAGCCACCCCACCGGCAAGGTCAATCCCTTGGCGCTCAATCTCTTACGCAAGATGAATTACGACGTCTCCGGACTCCGCTCCAAAGCGTGGGATGAGTTCGCCGGAGCTTCAGCCCCGAAGCTCGATTTCGTTTTCACCGTGTGCGACGACGCGGCTGGCGAGGTCTGCCCGATCTGGCCGGGCCAGCCCATGACGGCTCATTGGGGTGTGCCCGATCCCGCCAAGGCCATTGGCACGGAAGCAGAGCGCGCGTTCGCCTTCGACGATTGCTTTCGCATGCTCAACCAGCGCATCGGCATTTTCGTCAGCTTGCCGCTCTCATCTCTGAGCAAGCTCTCGCTGCAAAAAGAGCTCGATGCGATCGGCCGCACGCGCCGCAAAGCGCCCTCGGAACACCCCGCCTAACCTTGCTCTCCCCACGGGGAGCGCGCCGGGGCGCCGCGTTGACAAGGGTAGGCCGCCCACTTATGTCTCACGAGCGTTTGCTCCCCCGGCAATTTGCACGCTTCCGCAAGGCTTTGGCGGGGATCGGCCACGGAAATTCGCCTGCGTCGCTTTGGAGGCTTAACGGCTCATGCTGTCCTTTGGCACTCTCGCCAGCAAGGTCTTCGGTTCTTCCAACGACCGGAAACTCAAGAAATACGGTCCGATCGTCGACCAGATCAATGCGCTCGAGGCCGAGACCAAAGCGCTTTCGGACGAGGCCTTGCGCGCGCGGACCGATGAATTCCGCGCACGTTTGCGTGAGGGCGCCGAGCTCGACGATTTGCTCCCCGAAGCTTTCGCCACGGTGCGCGAGGCCGCCATCCGCACGCTCGGCCAGCGGCATTTCGACGTGCAGCTCATCGGCGGCATGGTGCTGCATGAGGGCCGCATCGCCGAGATGAAGACCGGCGAAGGCAAGACGCTGGTCGCGACGCTACCGGTCTATCTCAACGCGCTCGCAGGCCGCGGCGTCCACGTCGTCACCGTCAACGACTACCTCGCCAAGCGCGACGCCGCCTGGATGGGCGCGATCTACAGGTTCTTGGGGCTGACCGCCGGCTGCATCGTGCACGAGCTCAACGACCAGCAGCGGCGCGAGCAATATGCTTGCGACGTCACCTACGGCACCAACAACGAGTTCGGCTTCGACTATCTCCGCGACAACATGAAATACGCCTCGAGCGAGATGGTGCAGCGCGGCCATGTCTTCGCCATCGTCGACGAGGTGGATTCGATCCTGATCGACGAGGCGCGCACGCCGCTCATTATTTCCGGCCCGCTCGACGACCGCTCCGAGCTTTACAACACCATCGACACGTTCATTCCGAGGCTGGAGGCCGGCGATTTCGAGCTCGACGAGAAAACCCGCATCGTCACCCTGACCGAGGCGGGCAACGAGAAGGTCGAGCAAATGCTGGGCGAAGCCGGGCTCTTGAAAGGCGATTCGCTCTACGACATCGACAATGTGACCGTGGTTCATCACGTGCAGCAGGCCCTCCGCGCCCACAAGCTGTTCCAGCGCGACCGCGACTACATCGTCAAGAACGACGAGGTCGTCATCATCGACGAATTTACCGGCCGCATGATGCAGGGGCGGCGCTATTCCGAAGGCCTGCACCAGGCGCTCGAAGCCAAGGAGCATGTGGCGATCCAGCCTGAGAACCAGACCTTCGCCACCATCACCTTCCAGAACTATTTCCGCCTCTATGAAAAGCTCGCGGGCATGACCGGCACGGCGGCGACGGAAGCCGACGAGTTCTTGGAGACCTACGGCCTCGACGTGGTCGAGGTCCCGACCAATGTGCTGATGATCCGCGCCGACGAGGACGACGAGGTCTATCGAACCGCGCAGGAGAAATACCGGGCGATCATCAAGCTGATCAAGGAGGCGCGCAAACGCGGCCAGCCCATGCTGGTCGGCACCGTCTCTATCGAGAAATCCGAGATTCTCTCCGGCATGCTCAAGAAGGAGAACGTGCCGCATCAGGTGCTGAACGCGCGCTATCACGAGCAGGAAGCGCATATCATCGCGCAAGCCGGCGTGCCCGGCGCCATCACCATCGCCACCAACATGGCCGGGCGCGGCACCGACATTCAGCTCGGCGGCAATCCCGACATGCTGCTGGAGGACTGGGTCGTCGAGCAGAAGAACAAGGGCGCGGAGCCGCAAGCCGACGCGGTCGCCAAGAAGCGCGCCGAGATCGCGGCCCAAGTCGCCAAGCGAAAGACGGAAGCACTCGAGGCCGGCGGCCTCTACGTGGTCGGCACCGAACGCCATGAAAGCCGCCGCATCGACAACCAGCTCAGAGGCCGCTCGGGCCGCCAGGGCGATCCGGGTAAGTCGCGCTTCTTCCTCTCGCTCGAAGACGATCTGATGCGGATCTTCGGTTCGGAGCGCATGGACGGCATGCTCAAGGCGCTCGGGCTGAAAGAGGACGAGGCCATCATCCATCCTTGGATCAACAAGGCGCTGGAGAAGGCGCAGGCGAAGGTCGAGGCGCGCAACTTCGACATGCGCAAGAACCTGCTCAAATACGACAACGTCATGAACGATCAGCGCAAGGCGATCTTCGAGCAGCGGCGCGAGTTGCTTGGCGACGCCGACCTGAACGAGACCGTGACCGAGATGCGCCATCAGGTCGTTGACGATTTGATCGCGACGCACATCCCCGAGAAATCCTATCCCGAGCAGTGGGACACCGCGGGGCTCGCAGAAGCGGCAAAGGGCATCTTCGACCTCGACGCCCCCATTGCCGAATGGGCGGCCGAGGAAGGCATCGGCGATGTCGAGCTGCACGAGCGGCTGATGAAAGCGACCGACGAGAGCACGGCGAAGAAGGCGGCCGATATCGGCCCGCAGATCATGCGCCAGATCGAACGGGCCGTGTTGCTGCAGACGCTCGACAATCTGTGGCGCGAGCACCTGGTCACGCTCGAGCATCTGCGCCAAGTGATCGGCCTTCGCGGCTACGGCCAGCGCGATCCGCTAAACGAGTACAAGAGCGAGAGCTTCACCCTGTTCGAGCACATGCTCGGGCGGCTGCGCGAAGCGGTGACCGGACAGCTCGCGCATGTGGAGCTGGCAAAGCCGGACGAAGTCCCCCCGCTGGAGGGGGCCGAGCTCCCGCCCATGGAAGCCCATCACGCGAACCCGACCACCGGCGAGAACGAATTTGCGCTCGAAACCGCCGGTGCCGGCGGCAATGGCGGCGCCCAGGCCAAGCCCGCGCGGGCGCGGAAAGCTGCCAGCGTCAATCCCGCCGATCCTTCGACCTGGGGCAAGGTGCAGCGGAACGCGCTCTGCCCATGCGGCTCGGGCAAGAAATTCAAGCACTGCCACGGCGCCTATTAGCGCCTGCCCCCTTTCGTCGTGCCCGGACTTGATCCGGGCATCCATGCCGTTTCGTCTCAACAGGATGAAGCGCCAATGGCATGGATTGCCGGGTCAAGCCCGGCAATGACGGATATTCCGTCCGAACATTCAAACCAGGAAATGCTTACAGCTCGACGATCTGCCCGGTTTCGGTGAAGTCGGACATGGCGAGGGGAATGAAGGCCTCGGCGACCGCTTCCGGCGCTGGCAGCTTCGACGGGTCCTCGCCGGGATAGGCCTCGGCCCGCATGCGCGTGGCCGTGGCGCCGGGGTCGATCAGGTTCACCTTGATCGCGCTGTCGCTCGTCTCGTTGGCATAGGTCTTGGCCAGCGTTTCGAGAGCGGCCTTGGTCACGGAGTAGGGGGCCCAATAGGCGCGGGCAGAGCGCGCAACACCAGAGGTGACGAAAATCACCCGGCCGGCGCTGGAGAGACGAAGCAGCGGATCGAGCGTGCGGATGAGCCGCCAATTGGCGGTGACGTTGACAGCGACGCTCTTGTCCCAAAGCTCCGACGGGATATGGGTGAGGGGAGAGAGCCGCTCTAAGATCGCGGCGTTGCCCACCAGCACGTCGAGCCTGCCGAACCGCTCATAGAGAGACGGCCCGAGTGCGTCGACCGCCTTGCCGTTGGCGAGATTGAGCGGAATGAGGGTGGACTTGCCGCCGTGCGCTCTGATGCGATCGTCAACCTCCTCGAGCACCTTCCGGGTGCGAGCGAGCAGAAGGACATGCGCGCCTTCGCGGGCGAAGGCGAGCGCTACCGCGCGGCCGATGCCGCGCGAAGCGCCGGTAATGAGCGCGATGCGGTCCTTGAGTCTTTCCGAACTCAACCGACTTCGGCGAGGAAGGAGAGCTGCTTCTGCTGCGGCGGCCCTTCGCGGTCCCTCAGCCGCGTCGGATATTCGCCGGTGAAGCAATGGTCGGTGAATTGGGGATGGGCGTTGTCGCGACCGTCAAAGCCCATGGCCTTGTAGATGCCGTCAACCGAGAGGAATTGCAGCGAGTCGGCGCCGATGAAGGCCCGCATCTCCTCGAGGCTCCTATGGGCCGCGAGCAGCTTGTCCTGGTCCGGCGTGTCGATGCCGTAGAAATCGGGATGCGTGATCGGCGGGCTCGAAATCCGCATATGCACTTCGCTCGCGCCCGCCTCGCGCATCATCTGCACGATCTTCACCGAGGTCGTGCCGCGCACCACGCTGTCGTCGATCAGCACGATGCGCTTGCCTTGGATCTGGCCTTCGTTGGCGCTGTGCTTCAGCTTCACGCCAAGCTGGCGGATGCGCTGCTCAGGCTCGATGAAGGTGCGGCCGACATAGTGGTTGCGGATGATGCCGAATTCGAAGGGCAGGCCCGAGACCTGCGAATAACCGATCGCAGCGGGCACGCCCGAGTCGGGAATGGGAATGACCACGTCGGCGTTGGCCGGCGCCTCGCGCGCCAATTGCCGTCCCATCTCCTTGCGTACTTCATAGACGGAGCGGCCGCCGACGATGGAATCGGGCCTGGCGAAATAGATGTATTCGAAGATGCAGAGCCGGGCGGGATAGCTCGGCACGAAGCGATGGCTCTCGACGCCTTCGTGGGTAATGACCACGACCTCGCCGTTCTCGACCTCGCGCACGAACTCGGCGCCGATGATGTCGAGCGCGCAAGTCTCCGACGCGAGCACCCACGCCTCGCCGAGCTTGCCAAGCACGAGCGGCCTGATGCCGAACGGGTCGCGCGCGCCGATCAGCTTCTTATGCGTGAGGCCGACCAGGGCATAGGCGCCTTCGACCTGGAGCAGGGCCTCGATGAACTTCTCGACGAAACGCTGCTTCTCGCTCCGCGCGACGAGATGGAGAATGACCTCGGTGTCGGTGGTCGATTGGCAGATGGCGCCGCGCTTGATGAGGGATTCGCGCAAGGTTAGCGCATTGGTCAGATTGCCGTTGTGGGCGAGCGAAAAGCCGCCCGAGTCGAGATCGACAAAGAGCGGCTGCACGTTGCGCATGACCGGATCGCCACAGGTCGAGTAGCGCACATGACCGATGGCCATGTCGCCCGCCAGCCGGTCGATCACAGGCCGCGAGGTGAAATGGTCGCCGACGAGGCCGAGGCGGCGTTCGGTGTGGAAATGGTGCCCGTCGAAGCTGACGATGCCGGCCGCTTCCTGGCCGCGATGCTGAAGGGCGTGCAGGCCGAGCGCCGTCAGCGCCGCGGCATCGGGATGATTGATGATGCCGAAGACGCCGCACGCCTCGTGCACCCGGTCCTCTTCGAGCCAGTCCGGCTCCCTGGTCAGAACGTGCTCTGTCACGGGCCTCAAGCCTCCTTCTAGTAAATAAGCGCGCGGAAAAGCGCTTCAATGGCACGCGACGCGACAGAATTCCTTAAACGTTAAACTCATGACGGCTGGTCCGGCGGGGCCTCCGCGGGCGCCTCGGGCGCGGCCTCAGGCGGCTGAGCGCCGGGCTGTTGCGGCTGCCCCTCGGGCTGGCCTGCGGGCGCTCCTTCCTCGTCCTTGGACCCCGGGATGTACTGCTCCGGATTCATAGGCAGCAGCGATTCGATGGCAATCCGCGTCTTCTGCAGGATCGCGTAGGACTGCGCGTTGCGCACCCATGTCGGCTCGTCGCGGGCGAGAGCCGTGAAAAGAATAAAGACGATGGCGACCAAGAGAAATCCGCGCGCCAGCCCGAAGATGAAGCCGAAGGTGCGGTCGAGCGCGCCGACCCGGCTATCGAGCACGCTGTCGGAAATGCGGAAGGTGATCAGGCTCACCACGATCAGGGTGAGGATAAAGACGCCGGCGGCGAAGGCGATCTGGGCGATGCTCGGATTGCCGATATAGGGCTCGAGCAAACTTGCATATTTGGGCGTCAGATAAAGGGCGGCGATCGCGGCCATGGCCCAGGAGAAGATCGACAGGACCTCGCGGGTGAACCCGCGCACCATGGCGAGGAAGCCCGAAATGAGCATGATGGCGATCAGAATGACATCGAGCCAGGAGATGGGCATGGCGCGAGGCTCCTTCGGGGGGCGCACACTATCACGATTCCCGGCGATGAAGCACAATTGGCCCCCTCTCGGCAATCACTGAAGCTTGCAGCGGCGGGATTGTCGCAGGTCGGCCCGAATTTACACCCGTGTGGTGCAAAAAAGAGCCACAAGCTCGTCCAATTGCGACAGCGGCACGAGGCGCATGTCCCTGATCTCGCGCTCACCCTCGCCCGAGGAAGCGGGCAGCACGGCGCCGGCGAAACCGAGCTTGGCCGCTTCCTTGAGGCGCTGATCCCGGTGGCTTACCGCGCGCACGGCGCCGGTCAGGCTGACCTCGCCGAAATAGACGGTGTCTTCGGGAGCGGGATTTGCACTCATCGAGGAGAGCAGGGCGGAAGCGGCGGCAAGATCGGCGGCGGGCTCGTTGAGGCGCAAACCGCCGGCGACATTGAGATAGACGTCGTGCGCGCCGAGCCTCACGCCGCAGCGCGCTTCGAGCACGGCGATGAGCATGGCGAGGCGGTTGGGGTCCCATCCCACCACGGCGCGGCGCGGCGTTCCGAGGGAGGAGGGGGCAACCAACGCCTGGATCTCGACGAGGAGCGGCCTCGTCCCTTCCATCCCGGCGAAGACGGCCGTGCCGGGCGCGCCCTGCTCGCGGTCGCTAAGAAAAAGCGCCGAGGGATTCGCTACCTCTTTGAGCCCCGCCTCGCGCATCTCGAACACGCCGATCTCATCGGTCGGGCCGAAGCGATTCTTGACCGCGCGCAGGATGCGGAACTGGTGCCCGCTCAACCCCTCGAACGACAGCACCGTATCGACCATGTGCTCGATGACCTTGGGACCCGCGATCTGGCCCTCCTTCGTGACATGGCCAATCAGAATGAGCGCCGAGCCGCTCGCCTTGGCGTGGCCAATCAAGGCCGAGGCGCAACCCCTGAGCTGAGAGATGGTGCCGGGCGCCGCTTCGACGCCCTCCGACCACAGCGTCTGCACCGAGTCGATGACGATGAGGGCGGGAGCCCGCGCGCTGCCCAAGGTCGCGACGATGTTGGCGAGATTGGTCTCGGCGCCGAGCGCTACGGGCGCGGCGCTGAGGCCAAGCCGCGCCGCACGCATGCGGATCTGAGCCGGTGCCTCTTCGCCCGAGAGATAGACGACGGATGCGCCGGAGCCGGCGAGCGCGGCCGCGGCCTGAAGCAGCAAGGTGGATTTGCCGATGCCGGGATCGCCGGCGACGAGCACAGCGGAGCCCGGCACGAGGCCGCCGCCGAGGACACGGTCAAGCTCGTCGATGCCGGTCGGAAGGCGCGGGGCTTCGCTTGCCGCCGCGGCAAGGGTCTCGAGCGTGGCAAGCCGCCCCTTGCCGCCCTTGATCGCGATCAGTCCGGGGGCCGATGGCGCGCGCTCCTCGATGATGGAATTCCACTCGCCGCAAGAGGCGCATTTGCCCGACCAGCGGTTGGTGACGGCGCCGCAGGCTTGGCAGACGAAGGCTCGCGAGGCTTTGGCCATGGTTCGCTACTAGCCTCCGACATAGCGCCGGAAGGCGCGCCTGCCGAGATTGGTGAGGACCTCGTAATCGATGGTCCCGGCATGATGGGCGAGCTCATGCGCCGGCACGTTCGGTCCGATCAGTTCGACAAAAGCGCCGCGCCGCGCAAGCTCCGCCGGCACGCGGCTTACGTCGAGTACGGCGAGGTCCATCGAGACGCGGCCGACGATCGGCGCGGCATGAGGTCCGAAATAGCCGGCATAACCCTCTTCGCCATCGGCGACGGAGAGCGACCGGAAGAAGCCGTCGGCATAACCGACGGAGACGATTGCGAGCCGCGTCGCCTCGCGGAAGGTGCGGGTCGCGCCATAGCCGACGGTTTCTCCCGGCGCGGCGTCGCGCACGCGGAGGATTCGGCCCATGAGCTGTACCACGGGACGGAACGGATTGTCGCCGTGACTGCGCGGGCGGCCGCCATAAATCGCAAGACCGGGCCTGACCAGATCGTAGCAATAGGCGGGGCCGAGCAGGATGCCGGGAGAGTTGGCGAAACTCGCGGGCGCTTGCGGGAGGCGCGCGCGAAGCCGGTCGAACAGCTTTCGCTGCGCTTCGTTTTTGGGATGATCGGGCTCATCGGCGCAAGCGAGATGGCTCATCACCAGCGAGAGCGCAAGTTCCGACCAAAGCTCGTCTGCCGCCGCGATCCGCTCCACCTCGTCGGCCGCAAGTCCGAGACGGTTCATGCCGGTGTCGATATGCACGGCGCATGGCAGCTTCTCGCCTTCCGCCTTGCAGAACGAGGCCCACTCTCTCACCTCATCGGCGCTGTTAAGCACGGGGCGGAGATTTTGCGCGCGATAGAGCGCGTCCGTGCCCGGCATGAGCCCGGCGAGCACGTAAATCGTCGCTTCGGGGAGAAGCGCACGAAGGCGCTCGCCCTCATCGAGCGTGGCGACGAAGAAGGTCCTGCAGCCCTCGTTCCAGAGCGTGGCGGCAATCGGAACCATGCCGAGACCGTAAGCGTCGGCCTTGACCACGGCGGCGCATTCGGCGGGCGCGGCAAGCGCGCGCAAGGTGCGGTAGTTAGCGGCGATTGCGTCACGATCGATGGTGAGGATGGCGGTCTCGTCCGGCCCTTCGTCGCGCGCGTCCTCGGGGGCGCGCTCAGGCCTCACGCGCGGCGCTCCGGCAGGCGCTCCTCCGCCGCGAGATTGCTGAACCGCGTGTACTCCGGCGTGAACTGCAGCATCACCGTGCCGGTCGGTCCGTGACGCTGCTTGCCGATGATGATCTCGGCCTTGCCCGTCACCATCTCCATTTCTGACTGCCACTGCTTATGCTCTTCGGTGTTCTCGCGGGGTTGCCTGCGTTCGACATAATATTCCTCGCGGAACACGAACAACACCACATCGGCGTCCTGCTCGATGGAGCCGGATTCGCGCAAATCCGCAAGTTGCGGCCGCTTGTCCTCGCGCTGCTCGACCTGGCGGGAGAGCTGGGAGAGGGCAAGGATCGGAACGTGAAGCTCCTTGGCAAGGGCTTTGAGCCCGGTCGTGATCTCCGAGACCTCTTGCACCCGGCCTTCGGCCGCGCGCCGGGAGGAGCCGGAGAGAAGCTGGAGATAGTCCACGACGATGAAGCCGAGGCCCCGCTGGCGCTTCAGCCGGCGCGCGCGCGCGGCAAGCTGGGCCACGGTGATGCCGCCGGTCTGGTCGATATAGAGGGGGAGATGCTGCAACTCCTGCGACACTTCGACGATGCGGTCGAACTGCTCGGCGTCGATCCGCCCGCGGCGGATGCGCTCTGACGGGATGTAGGCCTGTTCGGAGATGATGCGGGTGGCAAGCTGCTCGGCCGACATTTCCAGCGAGAAGAACCCGACCACCGCGCCGTCGAGCGCGGTGTCCGAACCGGTAGCGGCGCGATAAGCCTTGGCCACGTGATAGGCGATGTTGGTCGCGAGCGCGGTTTTGCCCATGGAGGGGCGTCCGGCGATGATGATGAGATCGGAGGATTGCAGGCCGCCCATCCGCTGATCGAGGTCGTTGAAGCCGGTGGCAAGACCGGAAAGCCCGCCGTCGCGCCGGTAGGCGTTGGCGGCCATGTCGATGGCTTGCGTCAGCGCGGCGGTGAAAGGCTCGAAGCCCTGGCCGTATTTGCCGGTCTCGGCCAGCTCGTAGAGCTTCTGCTCTGCGTCCTCGATCTGGGAAGCGGGCGGCGCGTCGATGGGCGAATCGAAGGCGGTGTTGACCATCGTCTCGCCGATCTGAATGAGCTGGCGGCGGACGGCGAGGTCATAGACGGTGCGGCCGTAATCCTCGGCGTTGATGATGGTGGTGGCGTTGGCGGCGAGCCGGCCGAGATATTGCGGGATCGACAACTCCCCGCCGGCGGGCTCGGCCTGAAAAAACGTCTTGAGCGTGATCGGGGTGGCGCGCTTGCCGCTCAGAATCAGCTTCGAGGCTGCCTCGTAGATCCGGGCGTGAAGCTGATCGAAGAAATGCTCGGTTTTGAGGAAGCCGCTGACGCGGTCGATCGCCTCGTTGTTGACGAGGATGGCGCCGAGAAGGGCTTGCTCCGCCTCGAGGTTGTGCGGCGCCTCCCGGAAGATCGGCGTCTCCGGCTGAAGCGGGCGAATCACGGCATTGCTCATGGAGCGACACTACTCCAAAGCGCCAGTGCGGCTAGATGCCGGGTCTGTGAACAGCGGGGGTATCCGGGGATGCCCACAAGGAGCGGGTCAGGCGTTCTCGTCGCCACCTTCCGCTTCGCCCGTAACCTCGGCAGGCGCACCTTCCTCGAAGAGCGCCGCCGCGGCGCGCTTTGCCGCTTCGGCGTCTTCCTCCGCCTCGGTCGCGGCGCGGCTCACGTCCTCGCCGCGGGCTTGCTTCGCCGCCTCGTCGGCCGAACGCGCCACGTTGACGGTGATGTGCGGCGCGACCTCGGCGTGAAGCTGGACGCGGAGCTGGTGCAGGCCAAGCGTCTTGATGGGGCGGTCGAGCATCACTTGGCGCCGCTCGACGGTGAAGCCGCCTTGGGTCACGGCATCGGCGATGTCGCGGGTCGAGACCGAGCCGTAGAGCTGGCCGGTGTCGCCGGCCTGGCGGATGACGATGAAGCTTTGCCCGTCGAGCTTGGCCGCCACGGCCTGGGCTTCTCCCTTCAGCTCGAGGTCGCGTGCTTCAAGCTGGGCGCGCTCGCGCTCGAAGCGCTTGCGATTGGCTTCGGTGGCGCGAAGCGCCTTGCCCTGGGGCAACAAAAAGTTGCGTGCGAAACCGTCCTTGACGGTGACGACGTCGCCCATTTGGCCGAGGCGTCCGATGCGCTCGAGAAGAATTACTTGCATGTTCGACACTCCTATCCTTGTCAGATGGTTCCGCCGGGTTTGGGCGGCTGCCCGCTTTGCGCGGCGCGGCGGCGCAAGCCCAAAGACGGCTCGGCCAGCCCGATGATGGCAACGACGATGACAACCCAGCCGAGAAACAGAGTTGCGAGATAGACGGTCGCGAGCAGGAGCCCGCGAAAGGGCATGCCTTGGCTATAGACGTGGATGACCGCCAGTCCCTGAAGCGCGTAGGCGAAGAGCAGGGCGCCGGCGAGACCCGTTGCAAGGAGTCCGGCCACGCCCGGCAGGAATGACGCCGCCAAGGCGCCGGCGAAAAGCAAGACAAACGCGTTGGGAAGTTCCAGCGCATGTAGGTCGGGCCAGGGCCTGAGCGCGCGGCCCGAGACATCGAGGATGCGCCCGGCAATCCAGAGATTGAAGAGCGTGATGGTCAGCCAGACGATGGCGAAAGCGGCAGGAAGCACCCACGCGATCAGGCCCGCGATCTTGGTCAAGTTCTCCTCGGTGAAGAGGGTGCCGTCGGTGTCGAGATCCTTGAGCGCGCTGTGGCTCAAGACGTCGCGGATCGACTTCTCATAGCTCGCCTGGTCGTAGCCGAGGGCGAGCACGAGGAGGGCGGCAAGGAGACCGGCAATGAGCGCGGCCCAACCGACAAGGCGGCCCGGTGGATACCATTCGAGATTGGTACTTGGGCCGCCTTCCGCAGCCGGAACCGGCCGTGACAGAAGGGCAAGATGGGTCAGAAGTGCGATCGGCGCGGCGATCGAAAGGCCGAAGAGGCCGGCCGCCGCGGGGCCGAGCCCTAGAGCGATGACAAGCGTGCCCGCTACCGCCGAAGTGAGCCCGGCGGTGGTTCCCCAGCCGAGACCGGCGAGACAAAGCGGGAGCGGCGCAAGATAGAACAGCACGCCGGCAAGAGCCGTCGCGGTCGCGGCCGAAGCAAACAGCGCCGCGGCTACGAGGCCCGAACCTGCGCCGATGATGAGTGGTGTTGGCACCTTTGCGCTGTCCCGCCTCCAAGCGGTTAGGGGAGGGAAGGGTCCCGCCCCAACTTCCATTCAAGCCTGCTCCAGGCCTCGCGCTCCTACTGAATGAGGTAGGGCAGAAGACCGAGGAAACGCGCGCGCTTGATCGCCCGCGCGAGCTCACGCTGCTTCTTGGCCGATACGGCCGTGATGCGGCTCGGCACCATCTTGCCTCGCTCGGAGACGTAACGCTGCAGCAGCTTCACGTCCTTGTAGTCGATCTTCGGCGCCTTGTCCCCGGAGAAGGGGCAGGTCTTGCGGCGGCGGTAGAACGGGCGGCGGGCCTGGACTTGCGTCATGCTCATCTTAGTTCTCCTCGCCCGCGTTCATCTCGTCGACCTCCACCTCGCCTCCGCCGCGCGCTTCCCGCGGGGCGAAGTCGCGGTCGCGACGGCCTCCACGGCGGTCGCCGCGATCGCCCCGGTCGCCGCGATCGCGATCGCGATCGCGATCGCGGTCACGATCCCGGTCGCCACGGCCCTCGCGCTCGTCGCGATCGGCCCGGCGCATCATCGGCGACGGCCCCGCGTCGTGCTCATCGACCCGCACGGTGAGGAAGCGGATGACGTCGGTCGAAAGCCGCATCTGACGCTCGAGCTCGTTCACGGCGTCATGCGGGGCATCGATGTTCATCAGCGCGTAGTGCGCTTTGCGGTTCTTCTTGATGCGGAACGCGAGCGACTTCAGGCCCCAATATTCGGTCTTGCCGACCGACCCGCCGCGGCCCTCAAGCAGGGTGCGAAAGTCTTGCAGCATGGACTCGACCTGTTGGGCGGAAATATCTTGCCGCGCCAGAAATACGTGTTCGTAGAGAGGCATGAAGCGCCTTTCCTTCTTCGTTTGCTCCGGCGCGAAGCCTCGCATGGGCGCTTTAGAAGGAAAGGCCCAAGAGACGACCCAGAGAGCGGAGACACGGGAGGGCGGCTTTCGCCTACCGCTCTTTACGAGCGGTCCTCCGTTCAGCCTCCGACCGGAGCGGTTGCTAGTGGGCGTCTTATAAGACTTTGCGCCGCCTTTGCAAGGGTGAGCGCCCGGCCCGAAGAGGCCGTTATTGCGGGGCCGAGAGGGACGTGCAGTCGACGGCCTTGTTTTCGGTCAGCGAGAAAGCCTTGCAGCCCTCTTGGGCGTTGACCTCGATAACGCCGACCTTTTCGATCGGCGCGTCGGAATACACGACGGTGAAGCTCACCGGCGTGATGACTTGAGTACTGAGATCCTGGGGCGGACGTCCCTTGGCGTCGAAGGCAAAGATCAGGTCCTTGGTGTCGCCCATGCGCGGCGTGAGCTGGAGCTCGCTGTAGTTCGGGGTCGGCGCCAAGGCGTTAACCGTGATCGTCACGGTCGGAGGATCCGATTTGTTGATGGCCGCGGTCACGTCCTCAATCGAGGACATTACGACGAGCGCGGGATCGGGGGGGAGCTTGGACTTCCAAGGCCAAGGCTGGGCATCGGCGGCCAGGAGCAGCGCGGCCCCGCTTGCAAGGCCGAACGCCGCAACGAGGGCGCCGAGAAGAACAGGACGATTCATCGATCTACTCCGTGGCGAGACTGGGGAAAAGAGTTCTGCCGAAACAATGTTCTAGCATGGGGATTTCAACGCGCGCGCTATCTTTTCGGTTCGACATGATGGACGAAGATTTTTCGGCTGTCGCGACGGCGAAACGACGCCGCTCGGTCGTCTTGACAGACCGAAACGAAACGGTGTCTTTGACCGGACCGCGAACCCTTCAATCCAGCAACCATGAGCATCGCTTTCATTTTTCCCGGACAGGGAAGCCAGGCTGTCGGCATGGGCGCCGAGCTTGCCAAGGCTTACCCTTCCGCGCGCGCGGTGTTCGACGAAGTTGACGCGGCGCTGTCGCAGAATCTGTCGCGCGTGATGTGGGAGGGGCCGGAAGCCGAGCTCACGCTCACCGAGAACGCGCAGCCGGCGCTGATGGCGGTCTCTCTTGCCGCCATGCGGGTGCTCAACGAGAAGGGTCTCGATCTTCCGCGCAAGGCCGCCTTTGTCGCGGGGCACTCGCTTGGCGAATATTCGGCGCTCGCCGCCGCGGGCGCCTTGAGCCTTGCCGATACGGCGCGGCTGTTGAAGACGCGCGGCCGCGCCATGCAAGAGGCCGTGCCCGTCGGCGAGGGCGCGATGGCGGCGCTTCTCGGCGCCGATCTCGCGCAAGCCCAAGACCTCGCCAAGGCCGCCGCCGAAGGCGCGGTGTGCGAGGCCGCAAACGACAACGCGCCGGGCCAGGTCGTGATCTCGGGCGCTAAAGCCGCGATCGACCGGGCCGTTGGTCTCGCGCCGAAATTCGGCGCGCGCCGGGCGGTGCTCCTGCCGGTGAGCGCGCCGTTCCATTGCGCCCTGATGCAGTCCGCCGCCGACGCGATGCGGCAGGCGCTTGCCGCGGTCACGATCAAGCCGCCCGCGGTGCCGCTCGTCGCCAATGTGCTCGCGACGCCGATCACGGATCCGGAAAAGATCCGCGCGCACCTGATCGAACAGGTGACCGGCATGGTGCGATGGCGGGAAACGATGCTCTATTTGAAGGAGCACGGCGTGAGCACCGTATATGAAGTCGGCGCCGGCCGCGTGCTTACGGGAATTGCCCGGCGGTTCGACGGGATCGAGGCGAAGAGCGTAGGCTCGCCCGAGGAAGTGGAAGCGGCAGCGTCGGCCCTCGTGGCCTGAGGCGCGCAAGAAGAGGAGAGGCTTCGATGTTCGACCTGACAGGAAAAGGCGCTCTCGTCACCGGCGCGACCGGAGGAATTGGCGGCGCCATCGCCAAGGCGCTGCACGCGCAAGGGGCAAACGTCGCCGTCTCGGGCACCAAAGCCGAGCGGCTCGACGCTCTCGCAGCGGAACTCGGCTCGCGCGTCTTCGTGCTTCCTTGCGACCTGCGCGACCGGGGGGCGGTCGCGGCGCTCGCCGACACGGCGGAAAAGACGCTCGGTCAAGTCGATATTCTCGTCAACAACGCCGGCATCACCCACGACAATCTCTTCATGCGCATGAAGGACGAGGAGTGGGACGACGTGATCGCGGTCAACCTCTCTTCGGTATTCGTGCTCACGCGCGGGATCTTGCGCGGCATGATGCGGCGGCGCCACGGGCGCATCGTCAACATCGCCTCGATCTCGGGCGTGTTCGGCAATCCGGGACAGGGCAACTACGCCGCTTCGAAGGCGGGACTTGTCGGCATGACCAAATCACTCGCGCGCGAAGTGGCGAGCCGGGGCATCACCGCGAACTGCATCGCGCCGGGCTTCATCAAGACGCCGATGACCGACGCGCTGACACCCAAGCAGGTCGAGATGATCGCTGCCGCCATCCCGGCTCAGACCTTCGGCAAGCCCGAGGACGTGGCCGGGGCCGTGGTGTTTCTTGCGAGCGCCGAGGCAGCCTACGTGACGGGCGAGACGATCCACGTGAATGGCGGCATGATAATGGTGTAAGCGCTTGAGTTATAAAGATTTACGGTAACGTCCCGGAACGCGTGGCAAAACCGTTTCGCGGGCGCCGCGGCTGCTTTCAAGGCCCGGCAAAGTGTGGTACGCAAGCGGCCGTTTCGGTGGGGGCTTGACAAACGACAATCCCGCCGCGATCAACCCTGCTATGACTTTGCCGCTCGGGGGTGCGCGAACCGCCGGCTCGGGGCGATGTTTGAAGGTTGAGGACCGGCAGTTTTAGGGACGGGTGAGGCGGATATGAGCGATATCTCGGAGCGCGTAAAAAAGATCGTGGTGGAGCATCTCGGAGTCGAGGCCGACAAGGTCACCGAGAACGCGAGCTTCATCGACGACCTTGGGGCCGACAGCCTCGACACTGTCGAGCTGGTCATGGCCTTCGAGGAAGAATTCGGCTGCGAGATTCCCGACGATGCGGCGGAGACCATTTTGACAGTCGGGGACGCCATCAAGTTCCTGGAGAAGAATACAGCCGCTTGACGCGACGTCGCGCGGAGCGTGAAGCCGCCGTCCCGCGGTAGAATTTAAGCCCTCGAACGGCTCGAAATCGATTTCCCGCGAGGATCACGCGAAGCGCGATGCGACGTGTCGTCATCACAGGCCTTGGTCTCGTTACCCCGCTTGGCTGCGGCTACGAGACGACGTGGGACCGGCTCGTCGCCGGACATAACGCCGCGCGCCGCATCGACAATTTCGAGGTCTCCGACCTGACCTGCCAGGTGGCGTGCCAAGTGCCGCATGGCGACGGCTCGAACGGCAGCTTCAATCCATCCGACTGGATGGAGCCGAAGGAGCAGCGCAAGGTCGACGAGTTCATCGTCTATGCCATGTCCGCGGCCACCCAAGCGCTGAAAGACGCGGGCTGGCAGCCGACCGCTTATGAAGATCAAATCCGCACCGGCGTCCTGATCGGGTCGGGCATCGGCGGGCTTCAGGGCATCGAGAAGACCTCGCTGCTCTTGGCCGAGAAGGGGCCGCGTCGGGTGAGCCCGTTCTTCATCCCCGGACGTCTCATCAATCTCGCATCCGGCTATGTCTCGATCGAGCATGGCCTCAAAGGGCCGAACCACGCGGTGGTGACGGCCTGCTCGACCGGCGCGCACGCCATCGGCGACGCCGCGCGGCTGGTGCAGTTCGGCGATGCCGATGTCATGCTCGCCGGCGGGAGCGAGTCGCCGGTTTGCCGGCTGGCGATCGCAGGGTTCGCCGCCTGCCGGGCGCTCTCGACCAATTTCAACGACCAGCCCGAACGTGCCTCGCGCCCCTATGACCGCGACCGCGACGGTTTCGTCATGGGGGAGGGCGCGGGCATCGTCGTGCTCGAAGCGCTCGAACACGCCAAGGCGCGCGGGGCGCGAATCTACGCCGAGATCATCGGTTATGGCTTGTCGGGCGACGCCTTCCACATCACGGCGCCGGCGGAGGATGGGGACGGGGCCTATCGCTGCATGGTCGCGGCGGTGAAGCGCGCCGGGATCGAGCCCGCCGATATCGACTATATCAATGCACACGGCACTTCGACGCCCATGGGCGACGAGATCGAGCTTGCCGCGGTCGAGCGCCTGTTCGGGAACGCGGCCGGCAAGGTGTCGATGTCTTCGACCAAGTCGGCCATCGGCCATCTGCTCGGCGCGGCCGGCGCGGTCGAGGCGATTTTCTCCGCGCTCGCGATCCGCGATAACGTCGCCCCGCCGACGCTCAATCTCGACAATCCTTCGGTTGTGACCGCGATCGACCTCGTGCCGCACCAGGCCAGGCGCCGCACCATCGATACGGTGCTGTCGAATTCCTTCGGTTTTGGCGGGACCAACGCCTCGCTGGTTCTCAGGCGCTGTAACGGATAAGGCGGCGAGCGATCCTCCCTTTCGCCATATTTCGACTGAAAGTGGTTGGAATCGCGTTCAACCGGGGCGTTTCAGCCAATGTCTTTCACTAGAGACAGAGACCCTGCGTTGACGGCCAACCATGGCGCCGACCGCTTTGCGCCGGGCCCCGCCGGGCCGCATGCAAGGCCGCTGCCGCGCAGCCCCGCCGAGGCGCTGGAGCCGATGCGGGCGCCGGAACTGCCGCCCGATTGGGACGAGCCCGAGCCGAATCAGCATCCGTTCCTCAGGATGCTCGACGGGCTTGTGACCTTCGTCTTTCTGCTCGCATGCCTCGGCGTGGGCATCTTCTATTGGGCCAAAATTCAGCTCGACAAGCCGGGGCCGCTTGCCACGTCAGCCGTGTTTGCCGTCCCCAAAGGCGAAGGCGGCAGCTCTGTCGCAGACCGGCTGGAGCAGGAGGGCATCATCGCCAACCGGCGCGTCTTCATGACCGGCATCCTCTACTTTAAATATATCAAGGGGCAGGGGAGCCTGAAGGCGGGCGAATACGAGTTCCGCAAAAACGCGACCATGCGCGAAGTGCTCGATACGCTGGTCGAGGGCAAGTCGATCGAGCACAAGGTGACGCTCGCCGAAGGGCTGACAAGCTACCAGATCGTGCTGAGGCTGATGGGCCATCGCGAGCTTCGCGGCGAGATCAAGGAAATTCCGCCGGAAGGCAGTCTCCTGCCCGATACATACAAGTTCGGCAAGAATGATACGCGGCAGGACATTCTCGAGCGCATGCGAGCGGCGCAGGCCAAGTTCCTCGCCAAAGTGTGGGAGACGCGCGACCCCGACATCGTGGTGACGACGCCGGAAGAGGCACTGATCCTCGCTTCCATCGTCGAGAAGGAAACGGGACGGGCCGATGAACGCCCGCGCATTTCGAGCGTGTTCCAGAACCGGATCAGGAAGAAGATGCGCCTCCAGTCCGATCCCACCATCATCTATGGGCTCGTGGGCGGCAAAGGCGCGCTTGACCATCCCATCCAGCAGGAAGAGCTCGACCGCGACACGGCCTATAACACCTATAAAATCAATGGCTTGCCGCCAACGCCGATCGCCAATCCCGGCCGCGCGGCGATCGAGGCGGTGTTGCGTCCGGCCAAGACCAAGGATCTTTATTTCGTCGCCGACGGCACCGGCGGTCATATCTTCGCGCCGACGCTCGATGAGCATAATAAGAATGTCGTCGCGTGGCGGAAGATCGAGCGCGAGATTCGCGCGCGCGAGGCGGCCGAGGCCGCGGCCAAAGCGGCCGCGGAAGCTGCCGCAGCCGCCGATGGCAGCGCGCCCACCGGCGCGACGCCTGCGGGAGAGGCGGCCGCGCCGCCGGCTCAAGCCGCGGCTCCCGCCGCCGCGGCCGACCCGGGCGAAGAACACGCCGATCACCGAC